>Ga0224510_10000223_pt1 | contig 48154 bp, 47 predicted proteins | sample SF_May12_sed_USG_FD_170161 | JGI IMG/M metagenome (GOLD analysis project Ga0224510, IMG submission 170161) | Sediment microbial communities from San Francisco Bay, California, United States - SF_May12_sed_USGS_4_1 | ecosystem: Environmental > Aquatic > Marine > Sediment | place: USA: California... | reverse complement strand
CCAGGAAGAGCAAGGCTTTGAAGCAGGAATGGGTGAGAAAATGAAAGAGCGCGGCAGGCCAGGCTCCGACGCCGAGTGCCAGAAACATGTAGCCGATCTGGCTCATCGTCGAATAGGCGAGCACCCGCTTAATGTCCTCCTGCACCAAGGCGCTGGTCGCTGCAAGCAGCAACGTCACGAGGCCAAGCACCGCAATACCCTCTTGCACCATCGGTGCGAGCTCAAACAGATGATGCATGCGAGCAATGAGGTAGACACCTGCTGTCACCATCGTGGCCGCGTGGATCAGCGCACTGACTGGAGTGGGACCAGCCATTGCATCCGGTAACCATACTTGAAGCGGCAATTGCGCCGACTTTCCAACCGCTCCGATCAAGAAGAGCAGGGCCACGATCATGGCAACGTTCGAGCCCACTGGCCAGGCCCCCATCGCAAGACTTTGGACCTGTTGGATCGATAAGGTTTTGAATTGTGTGAAGAGGATGAAGAGCCCGATGGCCAACGCCGTATCTCCGATGCGAGTCACGATGAAGGCCTTCTGTGCGGCCGTGCCGTACTCGGGTTCGCGATACCAAAATCCGATTAACAGATAGCTGCAGAGTCCTACCCCTTCCCAGCCCAGATAGAGCAGCAGGAGATTGTCGGCCAACACCAGTGTCAGCATGGCGGCCACGAAGAGATTCATGTAGGCGAAAAACCTGGCGTAGCCATCATCGTGAGCCATGTACTCAGCGGAGTACAGATGGATCAAGAAACCGATGCCGGTGATCACCGCCACCATCAAGAGTGACAACGCATCCAGATACCAGGAAATGCCGACCGTCATTCCGGACGTGTCGATCCAATTCCATAACGTTTGCTGATAGAACTCGCGGGCGGGAAAGAGGCTAAAAAAGTCTATGGCAACAAGCGCGGTAGTCACGGCGGCTGTCCCAACCGATCCGCAACCAACCCATGCGATCTGCTGTCGACTCAACCGTCCGCCACACAGAGCCAACAGCAGAAAGCCTGCGAGCGGGAGAACAGGAATGAGCCACAGTAGACTAAGCATAGTGTTCAATGATGAATATGCAGTTCTAAGTTGTTATCCCTAACTCACAATGAATCACTCAATACGCACAAGTTGTGTCACCCTCTCATTTCACAGAATGCATCAGCGTCCAATGTCCGGAACCGATGCGACAGCTGCAGCACGATCCCCAGTGCCACAGACACTTCAGCTGCCGCCAAGGTGAGGATAAACAGGAACATGATCTCCCCATCGACTTGTCCCCAACGAGCCCCTCCGGCAATGAATGCCAGCGCGGCAGCATTCAACATGATTTCGAGCGATAGGAGCATGTACAGGATGTTTCGCCGACTCAATAAGCCGATCAATCCGAGAGCAAACAATATGATGGCCAATACCAGTGCAGGCGTACTCAGCATGAACGGGCCTCACTCGATAGACGGCGCCCTAAGTGATAGGCGCCGATCAACCCAGGCAACAACAGCATGGACGCCAATTCCACCCCAATGATGTAGGGTCCGTAGAGGGCGATAGAGATCGCTTTCTGCCTAGGTTCTGCGACTGCCATCGTGGGATGGTCCCCGGAAGCAATGAGATATCCCACTTCTCCCAGAAGCACCAGGGCCAGGATACTAGGCCCTATCCATGCACTGAGCGAGAACCACGTCCGTTCCTGTTCAACCGCGAGTGGCCCTAGGAGCATCACGACAAAGATGAAGAGCACCATAATGGCGCCGCCGTAAATAATGATTTCAAGCGCGGCGGCAAACTGTGCACCGAGTAAATAGAAAATCAGTGACAACGCGATCAGTGCGACGACCAGATAGAGTAGCGCATGGACGGCATGCACATGTGTGATGACGCGTAGTGTCGCCAAGATAGTCACCGCGGCAGCGATATAAAAGAGGGTCTCCATAATCCTTCTCTCAGTGCTGAGTCCTGAGTTGTGAATATCAGGACTCGTCTACGTGCTACTCAGCACGTCCTTACGGCATCAAACTCTTCACATCTACCGGTGGAAGTTCGTGTTCACCTTGTCCCTTGTCTTTGTCCCGAGTCCTTACGCCGGCCATTCGATAAAAATTATAGTCGTGATACTTGCCGGTCCCGCTGATCAGGAGGTCTTCTTTCTCATAGACCAGATTCCGGCGCGCATATTCACTCTGTTCGAAATCCGGAATCAGCTGGATCGCATTGGTCGGACAGGCTTCCTCGCACATGCCACAGTAAATGCAGCGCGAAAAGTTGATTCGGAAGAACTCCGGATAACGGCGCTCGTGAGCCTCTGGATTGTCCGCAGCCTGAAGCGAAATGCAATCGACAGGACAGGCTGCAGAGCAGAGGTAACAAGCCACGCACCGTTCTTCTCCGTCTGGATCTCTGGTGAGGACGATGCGTCCACGCCAACGTGGTGGCAAATAGGGTTGCTCTTCCGGATACTGAACCGTAACCGGCTTCGTGAAGGTCCGTTTAAAGACAATCCATAACCCCACGACGAGATTCCGGGCGTATATCCACGTGTTCATCATACGTACAGCCGTTCTACAGGGATGATTCCCCTTTGCATCACATCTGATCCAAGCTCACTGCCGCATCGTGAATCCCTGCTATCCTGCTCTCCACAACACCACCCCGCCCGTCACCAACAGATTGATCAACGCGAGTGGCATCACGACCTTCCAACCGAATGACAGGAGCTGATCAAAACGGTATCGAGGCCAGGCCGCGCGAATCAGGATGATCAAGGCGATGAAGCCGAACATCTTCAAGCCAAACCACACCACCGGCGGCAGCCAGGGTCCGTGCCACCCACCGAAGAAAAGAATGACGGTCATTGCTGATAGGAGGAGGATGCTCAGGTATTCGCCGACAAAGAACATCCCAAATTTCATCCCACTGTACTCGGAGTGGTAGCCGGCAACGAGTTCTGCTTCCGCCTCAGGCATATCGAACGGGGTGCGGTGCGCTTCAGCCAGTCCCGCCATGAAAAACCCAAGAAACCCCAAGAACTGAGGGATCACAAACCATTGATGCTGTTGCGCGTTCACGATATCGCTCAGGTTGAACGAGCCTGCCAAAATTACAGCTCCCATCAGCGAGATCCCCATGAAGACTTCGTAGCTCAACAATTGCGCGATCGCCCGAAGGCTTCCGAGAAACGCGAATTTGTTGTTGGAAGCCCATCCTCCAATGATGACACTGTAGGCGGCAAGGCTCGACATGGCCAAAAAGAAGAGGATGCCCACATTGAGATCGGCAACCACGAAGTTGGGTGCGATCGGTATAACCACAAACGACATGAGTGCAGTGATCACGACGATGGCCGGCGTAATGACGAACACTGCCTTATCAGCGAAGGGCGGGATCCAGTCTTCTTTCGTAAAGATCTTGATCATATCCGCCAGTGATTGCAGGCACCCGCCTGGCCCCAGTCGGTTGGGGCCGTATCGTTCTTGCCACACTCCGAGCAGTCGACGTTCGACCCAGATCAGCATCCCGGCCAAGGTCAGGCAGCTGCCAAGAATGACGGCGATGGTGAGTGCGGTGTGGCTCCAATCGATCATGCAGCCCTCCGCGTTTGTTCCGTTTGGATTGCCTTCAACAGATCAACCCAAGTCGGCACTCTGACGCCAAATACCTCAGGCACAAGGGAGAGACCTGCCGTCCCCACAGGTATAGAAGGATTGAGGTGCACAACAAGGCGGTACGTCGTCCCCTGCAACACCAGATCAATAGTGCTCTGGTCCTCAAGGGTCAACCGCGCTCCATCTGATGGATGCAAGGACAGGAACGGCTTGCCAATCCGTTGGGCAATCGCCGGAGATTGGTTGCTGAGTTCGTCGCTTCCAAACACGGTGGATAGAGGAAGCAGCAACCATTGATGTGCGGTTGGCTGAAACGCACGTGGAATGGTGGTGAACCAACCGGCTGCCTTCGTGGCAACTGGTTCGATGAGCCGGACTCCCGGCATTTCATCGCGCAATGGCCCACCGACTTCGTCTTGATACGTATTCACAGCCTGGATAGAATTCCAGCCAGGAGCCCAGAATTGGGAAATCAGCGGTGAAGGAAGTGGTCCTCGATATCCTTCCATTGTAAATCCAAGCGGCGAATCATGATCAACGGGAGGAGGCGGTTCGTGCATGGTCAGATGAGAGATCAGTGACGTACGCCCACTGCATCGCTCAGACTGCCTGGGAGCTTTTTGACCCATCAAACGAAAACTCGCTGACGGTGCGACCTCTCCAATGCGTGCCAGCTCAGGAGCCGCTATCGCCGTTGCGGAGACCGCATCGTCGAAGTTGCGCCAGGTCGCCACTCCGGATTCACTCCCACCCTCCTGTGAAGTTGCACGGCCAAGATCACTCAGCCACCGCCAGCTCTCTTTGACGTCACCGTCCGAGACAAACACTTGGTAGAACCGTTGGGCTCGGCCTTCTTGATTGACAAATGTCCCATCGGATTCTGGACCTGTGGCAGCCGGAAGCAGCACATCGGCCTGCGCCGTCGTGCGATTCTCAACCGAATCGATGACAACAACCGTTTGCGCTGCCTCAAAGAAGGCATCGACGTTTGCCTGATCCGCGCGCCGATATAAGTCGTTCTCTACCACAATCACGGTATCGGCCTTTCCCTGACGAATCGTATCGAATGCGTCATTCAAGCTTCCGCCTCCGAGCAAGGCGAGGCCGGCGCTATTGCACTCTGGAAGTACAAAGCTGAGTCGTGGCTGCTTCCCTTGTTGATGCAGAGCCCAGGCTACATTGGCTGCTGCCTCGATCGTTGCCTGGGAGCCGCTTTCCGTTCCGGCAATGATCAGTGGGCGTTGGGCATGGGTCAGGGCCTCAGCAATTCGCTGTGTGAGATCCTTGACCTCCGGACTAATATCCGGAACGGAGGGTGCCCCTTGACCGATTGATCCAGCCACAGCAAATCCCAACCTGGCAATATCATCCGGCGCGGCGAAGTAGGTGTCAGTGGCATACTCATGAAACCACGTACGCTGATACCCGGTGAGGAACAGAGGGCCTCGTCGATTTTGCACCGCATTGCGCACAGCCGCCTCATCCCATCGAGGAATCTTCAATTCATCGACCTGTTCCATCGGCTGTTGCCGAATTGACTGGAGAAGAGCCAGCGTCAAGCGTGGCGCCTCGTTCAAGAGATCCGCTCCAAGAACGAAGACGGCATCTGACTGTTCGGCATCGTGAATAGACGCCGACGGCACCGGTCCAGTTTGAAGTACCTTGAGTATTGTGGAGAGAAGTTGGCCTTTCTGCTGATCGATCCCCTGATAAAAGTTCTGCGGGCCGACCAGAGATTGAAGGGCCACATTGGCCTCGAGCGACGCGCGAGGCGACCCAATGCCCACAATCCCACGAGCCTGTCGTAGACAGTCCGCTGCAAACTCGAGGGGCTGCGGTACTCCTTCCGTCGTTCTCGACTGGGATTGGTGACGTTCCTGCCTCACCATGGCCCGCTTGATGCGATGCGGACTATTGACATACTCATACCCAAACCGTCCTCGATCGCACAAAAAGTAGCCGTTCACCTGACTGTTAAACCGATTGGTGATCCGACGCAGAGTCCCAGATCGTTCAGCGGCGGTGGTATTGCAGCCAAGGCTGCAATGTGGGCAGATCGATTGGGCTGCTTGCAGATCCCATTTCCTCGTGTAGTGGTGAAAGAAAGTTTTGTCGGTGAAGACTCCGGTCGGACAGACCTCCACCAGATTTCCACTGAATTCGTTCTCCAGCGTGCCATCCTGCTCCCGGCCGAAGTAGACGGCGTCATGCGAGCCAAACACGTTGAGGTCACGCCCACCCGCATAGTCTCGGTAGTATCGTACGCAGCGGTAACATTGAATACACCGATTCATCTCATGCCGAATGAATGGGCCGAGAGCCTGATTGCGATGGGTTCGTTTTTGATAGCGGTAGCGCCGGTAGACATGCCCGGTCATGACCGTCATGTCTTGTAAATGGCACTCCCCTCCTTCGTCACAGACTGGGCAGTCGTGTGGATGGTTCACCATCAGCCACTCAATGACTGATGCGCGAAAGGCCTTGGCCTCTGGATCATCGATCGAGATCCGAGTGCCATTCGTTGCTGGTGTCATGCAGGACATCACCAGTCGACCAGACTGATCTCGATCGTCTTTGAACTGTTTGACCGCGCACTGGCGGCAGGCTCCGACCGACCCCATCGCTGGATGCCAGCAGAAATAGGGCACGTTCAGCCCATGCCCCAGACAGGCAGCCAGCACATTCTGCCGTTCATCCACGGTATACGATTTGTTATCGACAATGATGATCGCCATATAATTAGACCAAGACTTTCAGCCGCGCCGGCTTGTTACTCCAAGGACATCGCCCTAAACTGATATGTTGTTCAAAGTCATCGCGAAAATATTTTAGGGCCGACTGCAACGGCGCCATGGCCCCTGGTGCAAGACCACAGAAGGTATGCCCGGGAGCAAGCCACTTGGTATGCATCTCAAGCAGCGACAGATCGTCCTTGGTCGCACGCCCCTCCTCGAAGGACATTAAAAGTTTCGCAACCCACGGCAGCCCTTCCCGACAAGGCGTACACCAGCCACAGGACTCACGGGCAAAAAACTTTTCGAGATTCAGCACAAACCCAACCGGACAGGTATGATCGTCTAATACGATCATCGTGGCAGTACCCAGACGACCGACCTCGGGCGGGATCGAAGAGAAATCTAAAGGGAGATCCAAGTGTTCTTCGGTCATAAATGCCGTGGAGATACCGCCTGGCAACAAGCCCCGAAAGCGAATACCATCAGCCATCCCTCCGGCATATCGCTCCAAAACCTCACGCGCAGTGGTACCGAGCGGCAATTCCCACCATCCAGGATTGGCGACACGACCACTGATACCGTAGATCTTCGTGCCACCGTCTTGAGTCCGACTCAATCGGTGATACCAGTCAGATCCTTTATTGACGATATGTGGGATGTTGTAGAGGGTCTCGACGTTCTGCACGACCGTCGGTTTCCCCCATAAGCCGACCGTCTGCGGAAAGGGAGGCTTTGCGCGGGGCACTGCTCGCTTGCCTTCCAGTGCATTAATCAACGCGGTTTCTTCACCACAAATATACCGGCCGGCACTGGCATGTAGGTGGAGGTCAAAGCGAAATTTCGTTCCAGGAAGAGGCTTACCCAAATACCCAGCCGCATAGGCCTCGGCAATCGCCTCGGTCAGCCGTTGGGCCGACAGATGGTATTCCCCACGCAGAAAGATGTAGCCAACCTCTGCATCAATGGCATAACCAGCAAGGATCATCCCTTCGACCAGGCCATGAGAATCACCCTCCATCAGCACTCGATCCTTAAATGTGCCCGGTTCCATTTCATCGCCATTGGCGACGATATACTTGGGTTTTGGCGCGTCGGCACCCATCGGCACGAAGCTCCACTTCGTGCCGGTCAGAAACCCACCCCCGCCCCTGCCGCGCAATCCGGCATCGGTCACCAGGCGCTGTAGGTCCTTGGGGGCCAGCCCACTGGAGAGCCGTTGCAAGCAGCGATACCCACCTGTTTTGACGTATTCACGCAATGTGCGCGTCGTACCATCCGAATGAATATGTTGAGTCAGTGGTCGTTCCATGTTACGTCGATGACGGATATTTTTGACTATTTGTATTTCTCCACGATCTGTTCAATCTTTTCGGGCGTGACGTTGCCATATACATCCTGATCGATCATCAGGGCCGGTGCCCGTTCGCATTGCCCTAAGCAGGCGATCGGCAAGACAGTGAGACGTCCGTCTGGTGATGTCTGTCCGAGATCCGCTTGATAGAGTGTTTTGATCTGCTCCTGAACTTGTTCACACCCCTTGATCCAACAACTGATACTGTCGCACACGAAGGCAACATGCCGACCGACGGGTTTTCGAAAGACAAGGTTGTAGAACGTGGCAACGCTATCCACATCCTCGACCGTGATCTCAAGAAATTTGGCAATCTCGAGGAGCGTGTCATCCGAGATCCAGCCACGTCGTCGTTGGATGGTCAGCAGGGCATCGATGGTAGCCCCCCGTTTGTCAGGGTAATGCTCCACTGCGTCTTCTAGTTCTCGTCGTTCAGTATCTGACAGCATACGTGCTGAGTCCTGCGTGCTCAGTTATGAGTTCTGAAACTCGTTGGCTTCTTGCTCAGCACCTAGCACTGAGCACTGTTCTTCAGCGATCAACATCGGATAACACATAGTCCACGCTTCCAAGGACAGCTAAGAGATCTGATAACAACTCGCCACGTGCCATCAGCGGCACCATCTGAATGTGTGCAAACGAGGGGGTGCGGATCCTCGTCCGGTACGAGAGCTGCGACCCATCACTCGTCAAGTAATAACTGGTCTGGCCTTTCGACGATTCGGTGGGAACTTCCGCTTCACCGGGAGGAAGCACCGGGCCCCAACTCACTCCGACGAAATGATTGATGAGCGTTTCGATGTCATGCATCGTGTGTGTTTTCAGCGGAGGAGTCGCAAGAGCATCGAGTGACGTATAGGGACCGGATGGCATGGAATCGAGACATTGGCGAATAATCCGCAGCGACTGACGCAACTCCAAGACATGCACCAGCGCTCGGTCATAACAATCGCCGTTTGAAGCAACCGGGACTTCAAAGTCGAACTGCTCATAGCCGGAGTACGGACGGACCTTGCGCAAATCCCACGGCAAGCCGCAGGCACGCAGCATCGGACCAGTGGCACCCCACGCGATGGCGTCATCGAGAGACAGGACCCCGATCCCGACGGTCCGCTGCTTGAGAATCGGATTGTCCATCACCAGTCGCTCATAATCATCGAGTCGGCTGGGAAACCAATCGATGAACTGGCGAACCAGCTTGTCCCATCCAATCGGAAGATCTCGTGCCACTCCACCGATCCGGAGCCAATTCGGATGCATACGGCCACCACAAATGGCTTCGGTGATTGAGAGGATGCGTTCTCGATCGTTGAACATGTAAAAGACTGGTGACAAGGCACCAATGTCGCCCGCAAAGGTCCCGTACCAAACGAGATGACTGGCGATTCGATAGAACTCAGACATCATGACTCGGATCGCTTGTGCACGCGGTGGCACCGTAATCCCCGCCAATCGCTCGACGGAGAGACAGTACGGCATTTCGTTCAGCACGCCCTGGAGGTAGTCCACACGATCGGTGTAGGGAATGAACGAATGCCAGGTTTGCCGCTCGGCGATCTTTTCCTGGGAACGATGATGGAAACCGATATCCGGGACGATTTCGATGATTTCCTCGCCCGCGAGCTGCGCCACGAGTCGAAGCACCCCGTGCGTACCAGTATGGGCTGGACCAAGGTTGATGAACATATAGTCGAAATCTGAATCCTGATCTTGGTGGGTGCGGGCTAACCCCCAATCTTCGGGCTTAAATTGCAGCGCGTCCTGTGCCATGACCAGCTTCTCCGGCGGCATTTGGAACTGCCCGACTTCTGTCGCACGCGAGGGATGATCCTTTCGAAGCGGATACCCCTCCCACCACGAAGGCATGAGAAGGCGGCGGAGAAAGGGGTGTCCGTCGAAACGAATCCCGAACATGTCGAAAATTTCTCGTTCATACCAATCGGCGTTTGGCCACAGATCGATGCTCGACGGCAGAGAAAGTGCCTCACCATCCAGCGCCACCTTGATGCGGAGTGATTGGTTCCGATCAAAGGAAAAGAGATGATAAAATACGGTAAAGGTTCCGATCGGTAATCCGTCATGATGGCGACGAAGCCGTTCGTCGGTCGCACTCAGGTCAAACAGCATGGGAAACGGACGAGGAAGATCAGATTTGATATAGCGGAGGATTTCATGAAGTCGATGTTTCTCAACCCAGATGGTTGGAATCTCATCCTTGGTGGATTGCACAGCGGTTATATATCCGTCAGAGCCAAAGCGGGCTATCAACTCCACCACGAGTCCAGTCTGTTCTCCGATTGGGATATCTCGGGTGGCCGAAAGTCGTGAAGTCATGACTTGCCTTTCGGTCGACCGTCCGGCTGTCCTGCAAAATGGGGCGAGAGAAGGTCGGTCCGTGGAAGCACATCGATACCGGGATATTCACGTTGACTCATCCGCTCGGCTCGTTTGGCATCACGCAGCGAAGGCATAATGGGTCTCTGAACCTCCTGTGGACCAAAATGCCAGCTCAAGGGACGGCGTTCTGACCCAACCAGGTTCTGGAGGAGCAGCAAACATTCCATAAAGGCATGGGGAGGCGGTGGGCATCCTGGCATATACACATCCACGGGAATGAATTTATCGACGCCTTGCACGACAGAATAGGCGTCGAACATTCCGCCAGAGTTTGAGCAGGACCCCATCGAAATGACCCAACGCGGCTCCAGCATCTGTTCGTAGAGTTGCTTGATGACAGGCGCCACTTTCAGAAATACTGTCCCTGATACGACCAACACGTCGGCCTGCCGTGGTGAACCACGGACAACTTCTGCGCCAAATCGAGAGACGTCATAGACACTGGTCAAACTGGTCGCCATTTCGACGAAACAGCACGACAAACCGAAGTTCAACGGCCAGAGTGAATTCTTTCGTCCCCATGCTAAGAGGTCTTGTAGCGTCGCAAAGAGGACCGAGTCTCCAACGACAGAGGTCAACGAACCATCGCCACCATCGGTGATCCGTACCCCCTCCAGTCGTCCGTTACGCCACTCGGTCATCGTAGAGCTCCTTTGACTCCTGCATGGTTGGGTTCTGGCGGTGACGGACTCGTGGGCGTTGAGACTGTGCATGCCAGTCGAGCGCTCCGGTGAGCCACAAATACGCCAGGGATGCCAACAGAATGGCCACAAAGATCGTCACTTCAATAAAGCCAAGCCAGCCTGTCTCGGGCACCGCGACGGCCCAGGCATAGAGGTATGCCGCTTCCACATCGAAAATAACGAAGAACATGGCGATCAAATAATATTGCACCGGTGGGCGGACTTGAGCGTTGCCAGTTGGCCGAATCCCACATTCATAGGGAACGCCGGTTGCGCTTTCAGATTGACGCTCAGGCTTTTTCCAGTGACGCTCGCCAAGCAAAGGTGGAAGTCCCAGCATGACGGCAATCACCACGCCGACACACAAGCCATAGATACAGATCTGCCAAATCGCGTCATCTACCATAAGAGTAACTAACCATCTGCAATAACTAACTATCGGCACTAACTAGCCATTTATTGAGGGCAATGAGGGTCTTCCCAACTCTTGGATATCATGCTGAGTGGAGACTGGCTCCGTAAAGTCACAATTTTACAATTACTTACGTGGGAGAACGGCTGCGAGCGGTAGGGTGAGAGAATAATTATAAGGAGACTACTTGAGTGGGTGCGCGACGATTTCTGTAGGTTAGCCACTGAGGCTGTTGAACAGATGATCCTATGCGTGGCATCCCATCCGTATTTGCGTGTTTTCGATCCTTCACACACCTCCCTTGGGGTCTTGAACCAGCTGATGAAGGAACTGCCGTTCCTCTGCTTCAGTCTCTACTTCGCCGTTCAGACGTGCGGTTAGCAATCGGTCGAGGATTTTCTTGAACTGCGGGCCTGGTTTCAACCCCATGGCTTTCAGGTCAGTGCCCGTCAGAATTGGCTTCACATGCTGATAGGTCGTGAGGAACGCTGAAACCTGGCGCTTGACTGTTTCCCCTTTGCTCTTTGCCATGAGGATCAAGAGTGTTTCATCGGCTAGTCCCGATAAGAGGTGGGACACGTCGGCTGGTGTGAGCGGTCGTTTCGACGCGAGTCGACGGATCATGTTGTGACAGCCCACGCGGGCCATTTTCAGTCTAGTGGCTTCCTGCTCGGATAAGGGAAAGCGCTTGAGTAGGTCCTTTACAGCACGCTCGGGCAACACCTCGAGCAGTGCCATCATGTAGACCACCCAGACGTCCATCTCTCGATCTAAGTAGAGGAGACGGTACCAATTGACGGCTTCTTCCAGCGCGGTCAACAGTTGGTCCAGCCGGCTGGACCAACTCAGCTTCGGATGGATGAACTTCAAAAGATTGAGCTCCGCCAATCGTTTGATCGCCAGTTTCGATTCCCGCTCGCAGAACAGTAGTTTCAGTTCTTCCAGCAGACGGTGGCCGGATAATCGGTGAAACAGGTTCATCTTGACGGCGCCAGCGATCAACGCCGCCGTGTCCTTACCCAAATGAAATCCGAACCGGGATTCAAATCGGATCGCCCGAAACACGCGGGTCGGATCTTCAACGAAACTCAGCCCGTGCAAGACTCGGATCACCTTGTCATTCAAATCCCGTTGCCCGCCGTAGAAGTCCAGCACATCGCCAAATCCCTTCCCGTTCAAACGAACGGCCAAGGCATTCATCGTGAAGTCACGTCGATACAAGTCTTTCTTGATGGAACCCTGTTCAACCGTCGGCAAGGCCGTGGGGTACTCGTAATATTCCGTGCGTGCCGTGGCGACGTCCAGCTTGAAACCATCTGGCAACATCAGAATTGCCGTGCCGAATCGCTCATGCACCGTGACCTTCGCCTGCAGCATGTCACCAAGCTTTCGCGCGAAGGCGATGCCATCGCCTTCGACCACGAGATCCAAATCCAGATTCTTGATGCCCAGTAACAGGTCTCGTACGCAGCCGCCCACGACAAAGAGCGAAACCTCGCAGCGATCAGCTAAGTGACCCGCGTCTTCCAGCAAGGTCACCAGGCGATGTGGCAAGCGGCTCTGTACGAGTCCCTTCACGTTGCGGCGCGGCCCTCCGATCTCAACGTGAGCTTCGCCTGGACGCATCGTCCGCAGTCGGGCAGCCTTCAATACATCGTCGTGTAGGGTCCGCAGCAGATCCGTCCTCGTAATGACGCCGACGATCTTCGCATCTGTGATAATCGGCACAAAGCGCTGGTTTCGCTCGATCATGGCCGTTTCGATCTCATGAAATGGTGTGTCTGGCTGCGCGCGATAGGCGTCGGTCTGCATGATGTCACGTACAGCCATCTTGCCCAGCCGATGAAACAAGGCTTTCTGAATCGACTCCCGGCTGACGATCCCGATGTATCGATCTTTTTCATCCAAGATTGGAAACACATTCAGCCCATAGGCCGTCATCCGCTGTCCTGCTTCGGTCACGCTGGTCTCGACCTCGATCGCTTTGACCGGGGTAGTCATAACATCCTGAGCCAGCAGAGTCGGGCGATACTGTGTGGTCAGCAGCTGAACGACCTTCTCCTTGACTGCCGCAAGGGTTTGCCCTTTGACCGTGGCGGCTGCAGCCACGGCATGGCCTCCTCCTCCAAATTCCCGTGCGATCCAGCTGACGTCGATCTCAGGCCTGCGGCTTCTTCCGATCACTTCCACTCGGTCTGCCATCATCACTGCCACGACAACGGCATCGACACCCTGTAATTCGGCGAGTCTATGCACAACGCCGGCTGCCTCTCCGCGGCAGCGGTCGATCGTGCTCGTGGCCACCAGGACCTTGCGGCCTTCCAGGTAATACACGTCGCTGTGCTCTAAAAAGTCGTTCAGCAGCGCGACGGCATCTGCATCGAGGGGACGGAGCAACGTATCCGCCACCAGATTCAGGTCCGCGCCGGCTGCGGCGAGAAACGCGCCGGCCTCAAAATCACGGCTGGTCGTAGAGGCGAAAACGAACGATCCGGTCTCTTCATAGAGGCCCAGGGCCATCACGGTCGCCTCAAACGGCGTCACAGGAATGTGACGCCGCCGAAGTTGTTCTATGAGAAGCGTCGTCGTGGCCCCGACCGATTCAATTACAGACTGTTTCGAACGGCCGGCGAGAGATGAGTCTGGTTCGGGGTGGTGATCGAACACCACAACTTCGACCGTCGGATTCTCGATGCACGATTTGAGCGTTCCGATCCGGTCGGGCTCTTGGGTATCGACAAGCACGAGCCTAGTGATTTGAGAGAGCTCGATGTCCTTGAGTTTGCTGATATCGAGGTCGTGTACGGCGAGAAAGTTACGGACGGCCTCCTGGCCTCCAGCCGGCAGAACCAGCTTTGCCGCTGGGAAGAGCTTGTGCGCGGCAACCATCGAAGCAAGGCCATCGAAGTCCGCATTGCTATGCGTGGCGATGACATCCATACACGCATTCTAGCAGGGTCTTTCATATGGCGAAATGACTAGAAGGATAATGGCTCGCGTGAAGAACGAAACGGCTCTCGCGCTTTGGTTGGATACGCTGAGATCCGCACCAGGCGGGAGGGAAGAAGTTCTGATCGATCAATCGCGTCCTCGGCCGGAACGGTCAGATCGCTCGGGGCGATCCCTACTGTCAGGACGGTCAGGACGTTCAACTCGATCCACTTTATCTGGACGGTCGATTCGGTCTGATCGGTCTCGGCTACCGGATTGTTCATGTCGGTCAGATCGGTCTCTGTCGGAATCGTTGCGACTCCCCTTCCCGCCACGATCGCTGCGTTCTCCCCGATCGCGATCATCTCCGGAGCCGCTGTGATCATCACGAAAGAGCCGATTGCTCCGTTCCCCCTTGCTGACCTTGTCGCGAAGTGTTTGAAGGCTGGCACGGCCTTCTTCAAAGTCGGATCCTCGTCGTTTCACTTCTCGACCGAGGTCCAAGAGTTCAGATGAGCGATATCCTTGTTTAATCCCCTCACCGACCAAGACTGTTCCGTCTTTCGATGGAATTCTGCCCTCTTTCATCACCGCCAGACTTTTTGCGCCGGCTGCGAGCTCTTCCTGAGTCGCCTTATGGCGGCCTTCTTGCGACAATCGACTCAGCTCCCGCACCTCATCGACCGTGGCTCCCCGCGCGAACGCTTCCGCCATTGTTTCCAGCGCGCGCTGCCGACTTCCCTCTGCCATTCCACGGCCTTTTGCTTCTTCCAATACTTCGTGGGCAGACTCAAGCCGGGATGTCATCTGTCGCAGCACCGGATCGATCCGTTTCGGCTCAATCCCCTTTGCCAGTCCCTCTTTCACTTTATTGGCCAAGAGTTCGACGGGCAGGCCTCTCTCACCAGCCTTGTTTACTTGTTCCAACAACGGATTGATGTCTTCGGGAGAATGGCCCTGGGCAGTACGCAGTCGATTAATTTCCTCTCGATCTTGAGGCGAGAGAGACTCGGCCCATGCTGGGCCTGCAGATAAAGCGAACACCAGGCTCACCACAATGTTTCGCATGGCAGTTCCGTTGCTCATCGCTTTACCTTACAACCACCACTCCGTTAGTTTGCCCGAACCCATCTGTGACAAAATCGTCGGCCTGTGGAGGTGTCACCCATCGAACTCCGTCTATTACGTACATGAAGGGATACTCCCCTTCCTCCAACGGTACAACCACTGACCACAGAGTCCCATCCATGATCTTCATGGGCGTCGCCCTCTTTGCCCAGCCATTGAAGGACCCTACCAGAAAGACGTTCTTGGCCCCCGGTGCCAACACAGTGAACCTGACGCCGCCAGGTGTGGTTTTTGGTGGTTCCGGCGTCACCGTCTTGGTACAGCTCCATGTTCCACTCAACGCCATGGTGATGCTCAGCAGAATGATTACATGAAACAAACCGTGGCATCCCTGTCCTCTTCGCATGGGCGAAAGAGTAATCGAGGATCACCTGAGTTGCAAGAGATCGACGTTGCATTCTAGATGGCCACATCAAGCACCGCATTCTGCGCGCCGAATCCATCGGTGGCTTCTTCAGCCGCAAGCGGATCGGCAATCCACTGTTTCCCGTCAATAACGAACATGTATTGATACCGACCGGGCTTGAGTGGGATTGTTGCCGTCCACACCCCGCCATCAGAGCGCTCCAGTTTGGTCTGGGCCGGATCCCACCCGTTGAAGTCTCCTGCAACAGAGACCGATTGTGCTCCTGGTTGCAGCAGGACCAGCCGGACAAACACCGTCGGCTGCTGTGTCGTACCGGCGGCAATCGTCTGAGCCGGGACAGTTGCAACCGGCACCTCCACGACTCGCTCCGGCTTCAATGAGAAGAGTCCTCCCACCGCAACGATGACGACACAAGCCGCTGCAACTGCGCCAGCGAGATTCCACTCCAGGGTCCGTGGTGCAGTCACCGTCGCATAGAACTGTCCCCACCAACTGAGGGATGGTGGAGTGATTTTGGCCTTCAACTCAGTGAAGAACCTGGCCGAGGGAGTCATCCGCGGCAATTGCGCCGCCTCTGTAACTACCATCTCAAGATTGAGCCACTGTCGGCGCAGTATCGGGTCGGAATCGACCGCTTCCAGAAAGGCAACCCGCTCCTCAGGGCTTAAATCGTGGTCAAGGAACCGTTGAACCAACAGATCGTATTCATTCATTGCATCACCGTCGTGAGGATCCGTTCCTAGCGAGTCGGGTTCAATGCCGCAAGTTCACGACTGAGGCGGAGTCGCCCTTTATATACCCGCATCTTTAACGTGTCACTGTTCACACCTAGAATCTCCTCCATCTCTTCGTAACTCATTCCTTCAACGTGTTTCAGCACGAATGCTTCACGATAGAGAGGCGGCAACCTCTGGATCGCCTGTTCCAATTCCAGTGCAACCTGTTGTTGAGAGAGCAGGCGCTCAGGAGTCTGCTCCTCAGCTACATGGATATCGAGCACCTCGTCGATGTCGACATCCTGTTGGCCCATCCCTGGCCGCTTGGCCCGCAACCAGTCTTTGCACTTATTCGAGGCGATTCTGTACAACCAGGTCGAAAACTTGGAGTCCGCACGAAACGTTGGCAACGCCTTGAAGGCCGTGAGGAACGCTTCCTGTGCCAAATCTTCGGCCTCCGCACGATTCCCAACCATCCGATAGGCTAGGTTGACGATCGTGGGCGCGTGCCGGTCGATCAGTTGTCCGAAGGCCTCATGGTCCTGCTTGAGGCTTCTGGCAACCAGTTGTGCATCATCTGATCCCGCATGCTGATCCAGTGGCATGCACCGACTCCAGTTAGTGTAGTCCGATGCCACAGGACCGTCTGCCTTTGCCTAGATGTTTCATTAGACGCAGGGACCTGAGGAGCGTAAACAACCTCAAGAGAGGGAAGAGTTGGCTAGAACCGGTAGCTAGTCCCGATTGAGAGGACATAGTCTGGTGCGCCATTCGACAGACCAACTGCCACGCCTCCATTAAATCGCCAGGCAGCTGACGCCTTATAATTCAGGGCGAAGAAGAAATCTCGGATATTCACAAGACCGGGAACCAGTGCACGATACTCTTCGAAGTAGACGCTTCCCAAGAGATTCTTCGTGAAGTAGTACCCAGCTCCGACATCATACCAATATTGATTCTGGAGCTCGACACCGTCAGGATTCCCAATGAAGTTATAACCGCCGTCGAGAAATGCCAGCCATTTGTCCCCAATGAGTTTGGACATCTCGATCCCATACCCATGATCAAGGGCGCCGGTTCCCAACCCCTTTCCCTCACTAGCAGTGGGAAGCTTTAATCGTCCAGTGATCGCAATCAGTGGAACATAGTCACGTTCTTCCACGAGATAGTAACGCCCCCTGAGAATGATATCGCCGAGACCCGAATTGGTCACCTTTTGCGCCGTCTGTCCGGCAACCCCTTGACCGGCATTGAGGAGTGCAAGGCACTCTGGCTTGTCGGTATCGATTTCCGTGCCACCTTTCTTGAGGCATCGTCCAGGCAGGGTCTGAATCGGTTGACCACCAACCAAGGTCGCCGTGCCATTACTGGTCACAGACACAAACGGAATGACCAATGACACATCGCCGTCTCGAAAGTATCGGCGTAGGGAGAAGGGCACATAGACGAAGTCACTTGTGGTATTGGTGCCAAAATTTCCGCTGCTGTAACTGGGAGTCATTCCAATCTGCCAGTTTCGTTCGGATGCGGGCTGCGGTCGTTTGTCGGTAAGATCTGCTGCGATCGCGCTCTCTCCCCACAGTCCAAGAACCAGTCCGATTGCCATTACCGATACTATCCACCGCTGCATCATCGTTGACCATACCCCTTCTCGACTTGAACACCCGCTATCGCTTACCCATGAATGCATTTCGTGAATTTAGCCTTAGGCTGTTCAGAGTGCAACTATCTGGTGAACAACGAGGGGTACAGCACAACGGCGCCGAGACAATCCCGGTGCCGTTGTGTTTTGCTATCTCAACACCAGCGAACGTTTAGTTCCGTCCTGCCCGCTCCGGTTTCTCCGGTCGATCCGGCCTATCTGGTCTTTCAGGACGCTCAGGTTTTTCCATCCGTTCAGGTCTTTCTATCCGTTCCGCCCGATCCATCCGATCACCCTTGTGCTCCCGCTCGATTTTGAGCCGTTCGTGCCCCATCTCCTGTTTGCTGACTTTACTGCCTCTATCGGGGTCCGCATTCCTCATCTCGGCTCGCATCTCGTTCCGCACGTGGCGCATTTCGCTGACTATCGGACCTAACTTAAACCCCAAATCTTTGGCGATTGCGCCCCATCCGCTACCCTGAGCTCGGAGATCGCCAACTTTCTGAAGCGCCTCGGTCATCGTTGGATAAGTCTTCGAGTCGGTTTTGACCAACTCCTGAGCCAGTGCCATTCGCATAGAAATTTCACCCCATCCCTGTTTGGAGGCGCGCAGTTGTTCGACGGTTTTGACTTCGATCTGGAATTGTTTCGCCAATGTCTCTGCGTGCTTATCAGATGACCGAACACCAGTCTCCATATCGAGCTGCTGTCTCACGCTTTGCAACTCGGTCTCCTCCGATGCCAGAACTTGCTCCTGTCCCAATCCAATCAAGGTGTTCAGTATCAGAACACCACAAACCATCACGATCCTGGTGAGCTTCATCCGTGCCTCCATATTTTAGTGAACCATATCAATCAACAGATGCAACCTTAAAAGTAAACAAATCATGGCCGCACCGAACTGCACATACTAATATGGCACCTGTTGTCCTACTGCCCGTTGAGAGAGACTAATGTCGACCTGATCGTTCAGGCCTGTCCGGGCGCTCTGGTCTCTCCGGGCGGTTGGGACGTTCTGGCCGCTCCATTCGTTCCTGTCTGTTCGGTCGATCCATTTGCATCATGCGCGCATGGTCTCGCCCTTCTCGGCCATGCTCGCCAGCAACGTGATCAGCTCGGTCAAGTCCTCTCAGTTCCCCACCCGAGTTTGATCTGTGATCTTCTCGACGATCTTCACGTCGGTCAAGCTGCCGATCCTCCCGACGGTCCATCTGTCGATCCTCGTGCCGCTCCATCTGGCGATCGGCTCGTTTATCTTCCCGAAGATCTTCACGCCGGTCAGCACCACCACGACGGCCTCGGTCACGGTTACTATCGTGATCACGGCCACTATTGAGCGAGCCAGGGCCGCTGTTCAATGAGCCGGGGCCGCTATTGAGAGAACCATGGCCCCGATTACCGGTACGCACTCCAGGCTCATCAGCAGTACCACTCATCTGCCCCACTGCCGGCGAGGTCAGAAGCGATAATCCGGCGATGGTGCCCAACATGATTTCTTTCCAACTGGTACGGTTCATCGTTCATCTCCTTCCAAAATTACCTGGTCGCAGTCTAGCCAACCTGCTGGCATCCACCTAGTTAATCTTCTAATTCTGCCTCTTCCCATACGACCGTCGTACCGCTCAACGCACCCTTCACTTTCACCAGTGAGTTGACTTTCACCTCGGCTAAAAAGCCCGCACGACTCATGGATGTGCCGCTCACACTCTCAAACTGATTGATGACGCTTGTATCAACCGACACTCCCAGGATCGTTATGACATTTCCGGTAATCGATTGAACTGGCCCTTGAAGATCCACATCATCATCGGAAGAGCGCACCTGGATACGGGTTGCAACTACAGTATTGGGACCAATCACCCGACCACGCACCCTGACATGATTGCCCTGTAGATCGTTCAACGTTATGGTATTCCCACCATCCTTCAACTCCGTTTGGCTGTTCACGGTAATCGTCACACCAGCCAGCCCCGTCAGTGATAGTGTTCTGCCGGTGACTGTTGCATCTCCTTCAAGCCGTACACTTTCATGGAACTTCACATGTTTGGCAATGAGCGTGCTGCCGTCAAACCGGCCTTCGGCGGACAGCTTGGCCCCAACCACGATCTCATCGACGGTTCCGCCCCGGAACTCCGTGCTTGCCATCGCCCTCACTGGAGTAGTTCCAATGGAGAAATCGATGACGCTGTCATTAGGCGTACCGGCCTGTGTCACGAAGCCTTCGACTTCAAATTCATCGATGGCATTGCCGAGGCCCTGGTTCTCTGGTTCGACCTTCGTCGCAATAAGCGTCGTTGTCGCACTGACAAAGTTTGACCCTTTGACCTCGACGAAACGACCGTCCCAGTTGTTCCCATTGGGGACCGGCATGTCGCTGATGTCCGCTCCACTGTAGTTCACCGTGAGGGTGCCGATCCGGAATGTTGCAGATCCAGAAGCATGGTTGTTCACGAATCCCCGCACCTCGGGCGTCACCCCCACTAATTTCTTTTCGATGAATGTCGCCTGAATGATTCCGTTAGGACGAATATGGCCGTTGACTTCAACATTGTCCGTCCCAGCCACAAGATTCAGGATGTTTCGCCCAGGAATGTTGTCGTCGATCAATGTCGTATTGTCGATGAACACTGTTTGCCCCATCACCACCAGACTCAAACCATCCACTGCCACCGACTGCACAAGCCCTTCCACCGCATCCTTTTGCTGAACCGAACTGGCCGTATGTTGACTGCCGTTGAATGAGCCATTAACCGTCACTACCATTCCCTTTTTGAATCCACAGGTCGTCACGGGATTAATGGTGCATCGCTCCGTGACACCATCTCGCCGCACTTCCACATTTTCGGTCTCGAACTTCTTTCCATTCACAAGCACGCTGCCAAAGTCCGTGACAGTTCCGGATGCTGATGCCGACCCGCTTCCTGATCCACTCGCCGACACCGAGGGCGCTCCATCGCTGCCACAAGCCCCGAGTAATCCTGTCAATCCGATCACGCCGATCAAACGGACGACACAAAACGAGGTTCTCATGTGCTACTCCTGGTTAAAACAAACGGTTGTTATGACTTGTGGTTTCTAGAGTCATCAGTCGACACGCTCGCTGGTCGCGGCATATCGGCCAGCACATCCGCCGACCAGGTGACACGCGCCGGACACCAGTGCCAGACGCCGAGTGTGATGATGCGCGTAAGCCCGGCCGGCATGCAGGCAAGTCGGTTAATCGACACCTCACGATTGACCACCCTGGTTGAGGCTCCGCACCGATTCAGATACGGCTCACTGGAGACATTTCGAAGATCGATATGAGGGGTGACAAAAGCCACGATCGGAACAGGCAGTACAGCAATCGATGAATCATCCACCCACTCGCTCCCAGAACAATGCCCCTCGACCCCGGCCATACGCTTCACGTCGTCGCGAACTAATGTGGAGGTACAACCCGACAGCAGCAGTGTTGTTGAAAGTAGATACGCGATCACTTTTGAACTGAATGGTTGCATAACCCCCTCCTTCCAACCTTGTCTGATGGGTTAGACGGAGGGGTGAGGGAAAAGTAAACAGGTGACTTGGGAAGGTTTGGTCCTGCGAAGGTAGGGGTGCCAGCCCAGCCTGAGCGAAGCTCAGGCTGGGCTGGCACGATCTGTTACTGGATTGGATTGCGCTGAGCAGGAGTCAACAGATCTTTCCAGGTCTGAGGAAGATTCTGGACCCACCCGTTGTAGACAACTGGAATGGTCAGCAGCCCTTGGCCGCCCATGCCGCGGTTGCCGGTGACGGTGTCATCCGATGCCGTCCTCGCTGCTGCGGTCAGCAAGATCCTTCCGACGATCGCGGCATCAGCCGGATTGCCATCGTTGTTTGGGTCCGGATCAACCACGATCAAGCTGTTTGAGAACTTGCTCGACACATAGGCGTAGTACCCGCCCCCCCGCTTGGCACCATACTGTACGCCATGGCAGCCTGGATCGCAGGGCAACATCGCCACGACTGTATCGGTGACTGGATCGACGACCGTAATCGTGGCCGTGAGCGTGTTGGCTGTGACCATATTCTTCCCGTTCGGACTGACCGGCGTTTGAATCGGTAACGCACCAACTGGGCCTGTAATTACCCCAGTAATGGCATTGTAATTTTCGAGCAGGTTGATCGTCTTCGTCACGACCTTCGCCTGCGTGTCGATCACTGTAATCGTGCTATTGAGCAGACTCGCTACGTAGGTTTTTTTTCGAGTCTGGGGTCATGCCGGTGGCAATCGGCAAGGCGCCGGCAGGCAAGATAGCATCGATGGAATCATTCGCAAAGTTGTACTGTGTGCTATCGGATGAGAAGGCATTCGGTGTGACCATCTTCTTGCCGTCATGGCTCATCCAGTGGGCGTGGGGTGCCCCGCGTCCGATATTGATGCGACGCTGCACGCCATTTGCCATTGGGGCGAGTTCCACCACCGAATCGTTATTCGGTGAGCCATTCAACGCCACATGCACCTGATCGGTATCGACCCGTGTCATCACGTGGGAAGGCGACTCACCAACTGAAATATTGTTCAAGAACGCCCCGGTCGTCCGATTAAAGACCGTCAGCTTACTGTCGAACCACTGAGTCTGATAGATCAGGTTCTGGTTCCGATCCGTCCACATATTGTGGGGATTGTTCATGTTGATCTGTGGCAATGCCACCTTGCGGGTCGGTTGCCAGGTTTGGCCGCTCACGGCTGTCGCCGTCCCCGGCTTACTCTTCCCACGGGTCTTTTCAAACTGCGTGTCGACCCAGATTTCACCGATTGCCTGCGTCGCTGGGTTGAAAAGAGCCGCCTTGGGAAGGTCATTGCCGTAACGAGCGCTCAAGACCGCATCGAGATTAGCCACGGCTCCGCCAGTGATACGGACATCCACGCTCGGATAGGTGATATGCCAGGGCCCAGGCGCGGCATAGTCTTCCCAATTCGCAGGATGCGTGGCAATAAAGAATGTGCGGAGTAACCGCGTCGCGAGGTCACTGCTCGTTGGAACGGTGATCCCATTGACGAGCGAAATATTCTCGCCTAGATCCAGACCCGTTGTACTTGGATCGTCGACAATCACAGCTCCGAACATGTATGGATGAATCTTGCAGGTAAAAACATACAGGCCAGGTGTGTGCAGAACGACATCGTCCGACCCTTTACGCGGGGGCGTATCAAACGGCATATTGATGGCGCCGGTCGGGAAGATCAGGCTGGTGCGCGTGTGTACCGTGTTGGATTTCCCGGTGAATACGACTTCGGTTCCCGGCGTTGCCACCGCGAGCGAACCAAAACCTGCAACCGGCCCTGCTGCATTTCTAAACCAGGCGCCAGGCTCGTCAGTAATTTCAAACGTGACACGTGGACCGTCCGCCTGGACGGTACTCGCCATAGGACTCAATGCAGCAAATGCGAAAAACCCAGCTAACCATACAGACACACCTAAACGGACACGTCTTCTCATGCCTGCCTCCCGTGATGATGTGAAATGTAAAAGGACTGCTTACCGAACTTTGCAGCGTCGGAGGTCATGGCCTCCGTCTTGACCAGGACCGGCGCGGTGCAAGTTGGCCACTGCGGTTAGACGAATCGGCAAGTACAATGTAAACGAGTAACAGAAAATTTCAAGGGAAAATTGCAACAAGATGATGTTGAGGAATATTCAACGAATATCTTGAAAGAAGGCGCGTGGCAATACCGGAAGTCGATATTCAACGTGAAGGATAATAAGGAGCACGCGGATAAAGCTTTTCCAGACCCCCATTCGTAGAAACTTTCGGGCATCCGTAATGACGGGTGGAAATAAGAGCATGGGGTTCGTTTCTTTGATCACCTTTTCACAGAAGGCGACGTCCTCAAGAATTGGCTGGTTGGGAAACCCGCCCAGCCTGGCGAAGAGTGATCGACGAATAAACAGGGCTTGATCGCCGTAGATGATGCGGCTGCGAGTGCAACGGAAATTGTCCAGGAACGAAATGAGATGCAGACGCCAGTCATCGCCGGAGAACTGGTGCATGAAGCCGCCGGCTTGAATCGTCTGATCGTGCTCCATGTCATTGAGCCGTTGGATGGCACCGTTCGGCAGCACCGTATCGGCATGGAGAAAGAGCAGCCACTCCCCCCTTGCCTGCTTGGCGCCAGCATTCATCTGGGAGGCGCGACCCTTCGGTGCAGTGAGAAGACGAACAGCGCCGAGGGCTGAGGGCTGAGGACTGCGTGCGAACTCTTCGACGATTGCGCAGGTCCGGTCGGTGCTGCCGCCGTCCACCACGATCGCCTCGAATTTGCCTGGTTGCGCGAACAGCGCTTGCAGCGTGCCTGGTAACACCTTCTCTTCGTTGTAGGTAGGCATGATGACGCTGATCATGCCGAACACCAGTCCGGCAGGAATGTTCGCACATCGTTCGCCCAAGCCGTGGCATCTTCGTCGATGCTCTCAAATAAGTCGCAGAGCGTGAAGACCATGGCATCGGTCAACGCGAGGTACCGCTGCGCCCGTCTTCTGAGATCCGGCACATCGGTCTCGCCACGCTCGATCGCTTCTTGGATCTGGCGCCGGCCAAACCCATGATGAGCTTCTTCCTGGTGAAGCAAAATCCGGCGGAGCCGTCCGAACGGTGCCGCCCGCTTCACTAAGCCTTGTTCGATACGCGTGAGGACGGCTTCACCCAAGCCTTCGAGGACCACTTGCTCGGCAAGGAACGTCTCCGTGAGGTTGTGGCGAGCCAGCGCATCGTTCAGCATCCTTCGATACTCTTCTAAGGCGGGAAGAACAGGCGTATCACGGAGGTGTTTAGGCGCAAGCCAGGCAATGGCTCCCTGAAAGACCCGTGCATGCATTGCTTCCTGTTTGGCCTGGCTCAGTAGAAATCGCCGTGTCTCAGAATCGTTGGACAGTGCGGCTTGAGCCTTGGCACACTCATGGGCCATCCGTTCGCCGTGCTCTAAGAACGTCAACAGCCTGGCGATCGGCTCTCTCTCATCATGACTGACCAGCATGAGTCGTCTCCTTTGGCGGAATGCCGTTCAAGCTCCAGTCGTAGTCGAGATACTCGACACGATAGTCTGATTGCATCAGGTCTTGAATCAGATCATGATCGTTCACATAGCGGGCGATGTAGGACAAAACAGATCCGGCGGCTTTTGTAAAGTCTTTCTCAAACCATTTAAAGATCATCGAGAGGGACGCGACCTTTTTCGTTCGATCAAAGCGATTACGCGTGGGATCGTTAATGAAGTCCCTGGCGACTCGATCCAACTGGATGTTGAGCTGATTCGGATCATAGGCCCAGGGCTGGAGCTTGGGACAGGAGGCGGAGGCGCACACAATGGCAAAATGGATCAATGGTTCCTGAAACTGCTTGATTAGCACCTGCCGTTCGAGATCATAGAGATTGATGGTTTCCCCGCCGACATGATAGTCCCGCCCGATGAAATAGCGATAGCGTCCGACATAGCTCGCCGGTGAATAATAATCGAGGATGCCTTTGACGGCAAAGGCGTTGTACGCATTGATCCAGAAGGCTAGCTGTTCATTGCGCGTAGCCAACGCGTTTGGATCTACTCGGTCGACCTGTGCAAGATAGGCCGGCAGTCGACCGTCCAGTTGAATCGCCGGATAATCGACGAGGCCCTGACTCACATGTGTCTCCAATACTCGGCTCAACAGTCTATGCGAAAACTCACCAGCTGGAATAGGTTCGGCAGGTGTGAATGTTGTTGGAACGGTTGAACAGCCTCCAACCAGGAAGACCAAACTCAGCAGGATCCACCTCATCACAACCCTCTTTTGACTTACCATGTCACTGGTGTTTGCCAGGCTGCGATGGGATGTCGCAGGATTGACCCGATGACCCGCCCATCTAGTCTGTTACAGGACGACTGATCGGAACAATGCTGAATCGCTCGTCGATCGAACCCCTCAAGTATCTCACTGAGCGACGAATGGAGCAGATTCCCAGCTTCTGGGAGTGATAAACAGGGTGAGACATTCCCGGAGGCATCGATCGCAATACTATACCGTCCTGCATCGCAAGGCTTCAGAGTTTCTCCACCTAGCCATGCCACATTGTCCTTCGCATATTGCCGAAGATAGCCAGGAGGCAGTGCCTCCTCCTCAAGCAATCGTTGGAAGACCAGCCTGGCTTGTTGACGGTCATACATCAAGGTCTCATCCTGCTTGCCATATAGTCCTACATCCCAATGGTATGCACCGACGACTGGCAAGAAACCCCGTTGCTTGGCAAACGCAACTACGTCGGTCACCTCATCCCGATTGATCTCGCTCACGATACAGGTGAGGAATTTTGGACGGCGATAGCGCTGGAGAAGATCCAGACCGGCAAGAACCGCGGGAAGTTGATCGGCACCCCGGATACGTTCGTACGTGTTGCGATTCAGGGTGTCGAGGCTGATCGAGAGGGACACCGAGAGATTGTCGAATTGCTGCACGAGGCACGAGGTCAGCTTCGTTCCGTTCGTAATCAGCGTGAGGCGAAATCCTATCTCAACTAAATCTTGAAGAATGTCAGGCAAGTCGCGTCGCAAGAGCGGCTCACCGCCCTGCACGAACACAAAGCGTAGACCGTCTTTGTAGAGGCCGGCAAAGACGGTCCGGATCTCCTCTCGTGACATCTCATACCGACCTTCATTCAACGGAAGGTTGCAGTAGCCACAGGAAGAATTGCATCGAAGGTTCACTTGAAACACGGCCAACAACGGACGCCTTAGAACCAGGTTCGTCAACCCGCCCCATAGAGCTTCGTGGAGACTCGACCGTTCGCTCTTCCCGGTAGCCGGTCCGTCCACTTGCCCAGTTGTGCGGTGCTGTGATCGTTCAATGTGTATCAGCATAACCTAGCCAGGTGATGGTCGCCGTGCAGTTTTGCTCAGTGACTTGCCGTTTTTTCTCTGGGCCTCTCATCATTTCATGTGCTCAATCAGCCCTGTTTCGTAACCTATTGAGAGTCTTGTGGGTATTGCGAGTCTCGAGCGGCATACCCCTTGCTGAGCGAACAATGGTTCAGCATTCACGGCTTTCTACCAGGAGGTATAAGATGAACATCGCTCGCAGAAACATCCTTCCGGTTATCCTTGGTGGCGTAGGGATTCTCTTTACGATGACACCTTTTACGGCAACCGCTGGCTCAAAGGATGGGAAAAAGTCGGGTGCCTATTCGTCAGCCGCAGCAGAGGTGATGGTATCAACACCAGAAACAGCCTCCCTCTCCACTACTGATCGATCGGACCATAAGCCGGGTCCGGCATGGAAGACAATCGGTGGCACGCTTAAGCACATCAAAGGCGATGTCTACACGGTCGAAGACTACGACGGAAATCAGGTCCAGCTTTACATCAGCCGTGAAACCAAGCAACTGCGCGGCAGTAAGAAGGTTGGGGACCGCGTACGCGCTGAAATCACCCACGGTCGTTTCGCCAACTCCATTCAATGATCGACCCCTGAGCCGCCCGCCTCGATTGAAGCGGGCTGCTCTGTCTCCAAATATTGGTCGGATACCCGTTCAATTTCTTACAGTCTTGGACACAATTATCATAATAGAGGCTGAAGCGCCGTCGTTGACACGATGCCCTGATTCCGTGTTTCGCCATCGTACGTACCAGTATGTGTTGCCCATTGTCCATGCAAGTCAGGCTGCGATGTCATCCCACTCGCTCTCTTCAAGCGAGGTGTGGTCTCTACGCTGACGACCGAGGTTAGACCTCATCTCATCCCAGCGCAGCCTCGACCGCCACTTTCACGCGTTCCCGAGCACGATGTAACCGTACATAGAAGTTCGTTTCAGAAATCTTCAGTTGCCGACACACTTCTTTGGTGTGTATGCCCTGCACATCGCGCAAAATCAGGACTTCCTTCTGAGGTGGGGGTAGGGTCTCGATCGCGTGCCACATGCAGGCTGTAGCCTCCCTTGATGCCAACAGTTTCTCAGGCGTTCGATCGTCCCAAAGATGCTGTGAGAATTCCGCAGGCCCTGGCCACTCCTTGCACGGACGAAACCAGGATAGGTTGATTTCGCCACTCCAGTTATCGGCTTCCAATTTAAAGTCTGAGAAGACTTTCTGCCGTTTCTCTCGAACACCTCGATCTTTCGCCTTGTGGATGAGAATCGCACAGATCCACGCATGGAGGGACGACCGGCCTTCAAACCGATTCAGCCCGATCATGACCGCGATCCAGGTCTCCTGCACGACCTCCTCTGCCGTTGCGCGATTGGCTACATAGCGCATGGCCATTCGGATGAGCGTTTCCTGGTAGTGGGTGACGACGGCTTCAAATGTTTCTTCCTCCCTTGCCCGCAGTTGTGACACAAGCCGATCCTCATCATTCATCAAGCGGGATGCGTTCCCCGCTAATACAGGAAGAGGAATCGAGCCTGTATCCCTTGTCACGTTTGCACTCATGCCCATTCTCCACTCTACGGTCGCCTTCGACGTTTGTGTTCCAATACGAGAGTGTTCTGATGAAACTAATCGATTCAGCCCTTACCCGTGAAAGCACGATGGACTCATCGGGATGTTCGCAGGAAATGATCAAAGAACTGTCACGAAATCATGACGTCTTCGTCACAGACTGATCATTTTCTGGACACATGGCTGTGGGATCACATCATGGCTCATCAGAAAACACGGCTTGTCCGTGTGAGGTGAGTGAAGAGGACCAGGACGGGAAGATGTGATATGTGACCGGAAACTCTACCTGTGAGGTGAGTGTTCTGTTGTTACTGTAGCAACCGGCAGGACGCTCGGCTGGGCAACGACGAGTTGAAAGGAAAAGGTCGTCCCTTGATTGACGGCACTCTGCACCTCAATAGCGCTTCCGTGCAGCTCTAGAATTCGCTTCGTGATTGCGAGCCCAAGCCCGGCCCCTTTGTCATGACTTTGATGTTTCTTCCCGACTTGATAGTACCGGTCAAAAACATGTGGCAGGTCTTCCGGTGGAATACCGCAGCCGGTATCCGTGACCCGTGTCATGATGTTCTCGCCCATGCGGTTCAGGATCACCGTGATCCGCCCCCCTTGCGGCGTGTATCTGAGAGCATTCTCGATCAGGTTTTCGAGTACCCGTTCGATCAGTCCGATATCAGCCGAGACAAACGGGAGATCCTCACCCAGCTTGGCCTGAAGTATCATCTGTTTGGCTTCAACAACCAACCGAAACTTTTGAACGACGTCCTGCACCAGTTCACTTAGTGAAAACGACTCGATACGAGGCTTCATTTCCTGTGAATTCAACTTGGCGAGTTCAAATAGTTCTGCAATCAGCTCTCCGAGTCGTTTGCTCTGTGCCGTGGCGATTTCCAGATACCGCTGTCGCTCTTGAGACGAGAGCGTGCCTTCCTTCAGCAGCAAGGTCTCAAGATAGCCCTGGAGGCTTGTGACAGGGGTGCGCAGATCATGTGAGACATTGGCAACCAATTCTCGCCGCAACTGATCGGTCTCTTTCAACTGGTGAACTTGATGATGAATGAGCTCAGCCATGTGTGCAAAGGTTGTCTCCAGCTTGTCAATATCATCGCCACGGCTGAGGGGAGATGGTCGAGCATCGGAATGAGACGAGACGTCCGGTTGTGCTGAGAGTTCCTCGCGCCTGAAGGTGTCCAGCGCCAAGGCCAGGGAGTTGAGTCTTCGTGTCAAGAGTTTCAGACAGAGCAGACCGGCCAGGAGGGTCAATGCCAGGATGGCTCCGACGGTCCATATACTCAACCGGAGAATGTAACTCTCCTTAAGCATCTGCATAACCGAATCAAACTCTTCCCCGCCCAGGATGATGTACAGATAGCCTTCGATGGAACCTCCCAACGTTTCAATCGGAAAAACTGAAAACACCTTCTGACGCGTGAGATCACGTGGGTCATCCCCAAGAATAGGGAAGTCCTCGGCACCAGACAGGAAACGCTGGAGCGGCACAAGGGAGATGTGCTGTCGTTTGACCTTCTCAGGGGGAGCGGAAAAGGTCAGAATGGTGCCCTGAGGATCAAGCAGGTACAGTTCAATACTGGGATTGATCACCATGAGCTCGTGAAAGATTTCCTTAAGCACTTCGTCATTGGCTTGCCCCTCTTGCATTAGGACCTTGTCGGACACTATTCGCTCGGCTAAGGTCCGGTTCAGCTTCTGGCTGCCTTCTTGGAAGTATAATTGGGTGGCAAAGAATGTGAGCAGAATGGTCACGGCGCCGATCACACAAAAGAGCCCGAAGAGAAGGGTCGCTAACTTTCCATACAACGTGTTGAACATGCCGCTACCGTTCTGCCCATTCTTCAGAAAAGCTGTAGCCGACCCCCCACACGGTTAAAATATACCGAGGCCGGCTGCTATCATCCTCAATCTTAGCCCGCAACCGATTGATGTGGGAGTTCACGGTATGTTCATACCCTTCATGCGAGTATCCCCACACGTCGTCCAAGAGTTTGGCACGGGTATAGACCTGGCCTGGGTGTTGGGCAAAGTGGAGCAAGAGGTCAAACTCTTTGGCCGTCAACTCGATCGATCGCCCACGCAGCTGGACCTTTCGTTTATCAACCTCGATCACGAGGTCGCCTGCGCGAATGGTGAGGGGCTTGGCGAGAGGAGCCTGTGCGCGAAGCGCGTCCATACGCCGAAACAAGGCTTTTACTCGTGCAAGAAGCTCCAAGATGCTGAAGGGCTTGGTGAGGTAGTCGTCTGCACCGACTTCCAGGCCCAACACCAGATCCAGCTCTGTCGATTTGGCTGTGAGCATCAGGACAAGACTGTACTTCGATGAGGCGCGCAGTTTTCGGCACACTTCTAGTCCATCTATTCCCGGAAGCATCAGATCGAGAATGATCAAGTCATAGGACTTGGCAAGGGCCTGCTGAAGTCCTGCTGGACCATCCTGTGCCAGATCAACTTCATATCCAGTATCGCGCAGATGCAGCTGCACCAGCTGGGCGATATCAGGATCATCTTCAACTACAAGAATCGTACGAGACGCCATGTTTTCTCCAACTTGTCCACCGCCAAGCAATTGACCATGACCTGCCCAGCGCCAGTGCGAGTGATCCAGTACTCGTACCGACTCGACCGTCCTCAGACACTCAGAAGCATCGCCTACGCGAGACTTCTGAGTGGTCCTGAGACTAGGGACCTGACCTCGGCGGCGGTTATCGCGCAACAAGGCCATTGGCCCCATTAGGGAGGCCCGAAACGCCAGTCACTTGGGTCAAGTGCCCATTGGCTCGATTGACCTGAAAGACCTCGATCGAACGGGCCCCTGCATTGAGCACATACAGAAACCGGCTATTTCGATTCAAGGCCATGTCAATGGGACCAGCCCCTGTGGGCGTTGCCACCGCTTCCTGTAACGTTAACCTCCCCGCACTTCTCACTCGATAACTGGAAATGTTGTTACTGCCAGTATTACTGGCATACGCAAACTTTCCGTTCTTGGTAATCACGATCCAGCACGCGGCCGTTTGTGTGGTGGAGACCGACCCGCTCCGGACGGTCAATTGTCCATCGCGTAGGCTGTACGAAGATACCGCCGACGCATTCGGTGTGCCTCCGAAGGCCTCACTGACAACCAATACCCCTCGCGGAGTAAAGGAAAAGCCGAACGGGGTTTGGCCGTTGGATCGCTGCGAAACTGGCGCAGATGCCACACCGTCTTCATCCACCGCATAGGTGTCGATAATCTGCGTGGCTTTTTCAGTCACGACCAGCGTATCTCCCGAGAGATTGAACGAGATTTGCGCCGGCGCGGTGTTGGCCCCACTGAGCGGCTGAATCGATCCAGCAATAGGCTTCAATTTGTTGTGCTGCGTCAGTTCGAACCCCGCAATGTTACCCTGCCCCCCTGCGTTCAATACATAGACATAATCCTCATGCGTGGCAATGCTGATGGGGCTAGTTCCCCCGGAAGGCACCCGGTCTACCAGCTTCAGGTGACGTCCATTGATTTCGAACACCGAGATATCATGACTGCCTGGGTTCACGACTAAGAGGGCGTCGCCATCATTGCTGAAAGCTAATGCGCCTTGATTGCCCAGGCCGCCTCCTGACCCCTTTCCCCCTGTTGGAAACGATCCAGCAGGAACCAGCGTGTCTCCATGCTGCCGGAATGCCAAGACCGCATTGCCGTCTGTCTCATTCGACATCGTGTAAACTGTTGGCCATTGCCATTCCTCGTTGGCAAATACCGAGCTGGCCACCCACCCAGAAAGAGTGATCGCCGTTACCAGCGCACCCATGATCAATTTACGTATCATCCCATCCTCCTTAGTTTATGGACAAATTGCAAGAAATCGACCCTTCCACGATAGCGTCGCCATCTCACGCCGGTCTCGCGAAAGCATCACATTTTTGTCACAGAGCAGAGGCTTGGGACGTCGGCCTCCAGCCCCCAAGAGGATTCAATAGCCAGGAAACAGAAGGATGATGGAATGTGTGGGATTCGACTACGGGTGTGTTTGAACGTAGTTTGTTCAACGAGCAGAGGGTTGGAACGAGATCGAGGCGTGTTGCGTGGCTCTTCTTAATGCGTTTTCATAAACACAATATCGCCGTAGTAGGCGGTGGCTCGTTCCTTCGTGTTGTCTGTATCGCTCATAATGGCGACACCATTAATCATCGGCGGTTCTTCCCCAAAAGCCTTCTTGTAATCTTCATAGATGTTCCGTTCTTCATCGACCCAGAGACCGACATTGCTCGGACCACTTTCCACGACGACCATTTTGACAAAATCCGTATAGGCATTGTCGATGATGGCCCCAACCGGAGCCTTTGTTTCCCACACGTAGCTGATGGCTCCGATCGGAATATCCCCAAACAGTGCCTGGCCCGCCTTATACTTGATCTTCTTTCCAAAACTCACCTTATCAGGGTCGTATTCAAACGTGATATAGAGTCGGGCCGGATAGTCATCCCCGTCTTTTCTGGTGGCATTGCTTTTCTGAAGCAGATTCTCGACCTTCCACCGCCATCGCACGATTGGAAATTCTTTCGGATTGATTCGGACCTCTTTAGTCAAGCCTGATGCCGATGAATCGCTCATGGCTTTGACGACGACTTGGGCCCCGTCTTTCACCAGTTCATACGTCGTCAGTTTGGGGATCTTCTTGAAGGTCAGCGGTTTCCACCCGTCCGGCAGACTCGCTCCCGGTTCGCTTATGGAAAATCGCGCAACCTCCACCGTGGTTGGACCTTGCGCCTGCACTGATACAGCCGGCAACGCCGCGCAGATCATGAGGACAAGATTTATGATGGGATTCCGCCTCATTTCGCCTCCTCGCCCCTCATCTCCTCATCCAAGCAAACAGCTTCACCAGGATATTTTTCGTGCCTTGTGAAAAATGTGCTTTCCGCCAGAGATTCACAACCTTCTTATTCACTTCTGCTTGGGTCGGATAGGGATGGATGGTCCCGGCGATCGCTTTGGCTCCTCCGCCCGCTTTCATCGCAACGGAGAATTCACTGATCATCTCGCCGGCATGAGCAGCCACGATCGTCGCACCCAGGATCTTGTCCGTCCCCTTTTGAATATGAACTCGCGCAAACCCCTCTTCTTCTCCATCGAGAATTGCTCGATCAACCTCATCCAATTTATATGTATAGGTTTCCACTTCGAAGCCTTTTTGCTTCGCCTCTTTTTCGTACATCCCGACATGGGCGACTTCCGGTTCGGTAAAGGTGCACCACGGCATCACCAATGCCTCGACATTGGCATAGCCCAAACTCAACGGATGTGGGAACAGCGCGTTCTGGATGACAATTTGAGCCATCGCATCAGCGGCATGTGTGAATTTGTAGCGTGAACAGACATCGCCTGCCGCGTAGATATTAGGATTCGATGTCTGTAATCTGGCATTGACCTTGATTCCGTTCTTGTCATAGTGAACTCCCGCAGCCTCCAATCCGACGTTCTCCACATTCGGTGTCCGTCCGACTCCGACAAGAATTTCGTCGACCGGTACATCGTACTGCTGATCGTGCGAATCGACCATCAATCGCTTGTCGTCATTTGTCTTGAGTACCTTCAGGTCTTTCCCACAGCAGAGGAGCTTCACGCCATCGCGGACCATCTGTTGCTCCACGATGCCTGCCGCATCGCGATCTTCGTTTGGCATGATGCCGTGCGTCGCTTCGATCAGATACACCTGGCTCCCAAAGCGAGCAAAGGCTTGAGCCAACTCGCATCCGATGGGACCAGCCCCGATCACTCCGATACGCTGAGGCAGTTCTGTGAGCGAAAAGATGGTTTCATTTGTAAGATATCCTGCTTCCTGGAGCCCAGGAGTTGGCGGTGCTGTCGCACGAGCGCCGGTGCAAACCGCGGCTTTCGCAAATGTCAGAATCCGGTCGCCTGCAGGCCCTTCTACTTGGACCGTATTGGAACCGACAAAACGTCCGCTGCCGATGTACATGTCGACGCCGAGTTTCGTATAGCGCTGGGCAGAGTCGTTGTGACTAATGCGGGCCCGCAGCTTGCGCATCCGAGCCATGACCGTACCGAAGTCATACTTCACTCCGGCGGGAATATGGAGGCCATACTCCGAGGCTTTCCGGAGATCGGCCCACACCCTCGCTGCTCGGATCACTCCTTTCGACGGTACGCACCCAACGTTGAGACAGTCTCCTCCCATCAGATGTTTCTCGATCAATGCGACTTTGGCTCCAAGGCTTGCGGCGATGACGGCCGTGATCAATCCGGCAGTTCCCGCTCCAACCACCACGATGTTGTAGCGGCCAGTCGGCTCGGGATTGACCCAGTCAGACGGATGCACATTGGCGACAAGTTGCTGATTATGCTCGTCGTTCGGAAGGATCAGAGACTGACCGTGCTCATTCATTCCAGCGATCCTTAGTAGAGGTTCGGTCATCATAGCGAGACACCCTTCGGTGTGAATTGTCACTCGATGGATGGTTCATCACGCTCGTTTGGCCGTCACTCTCTTATAGATAACAGGCACCAACGCCAGGAGTCCCAGCAGCACAAAGGCACCAATCACGTTGGGTGACGCAATTTCCTGTAACGAATTGATCGTCCCAAGTTGGCGTCCCGCATAGGCATAGACGAACGAACCGGGGATGATGCCGAGTGCCGTCGCGGCGACATAGGTCCCGACGTTCACGCGCGTGAGTCCGGACACAAGGTTCACCACGAAGAAGGGAAAGAGTGGGATGAGTCGCAAGGTCAACAAGTAGCTGAACGCGTTCTTGGCAAATCCTTCTTGGAATGGCCCCAACCATTTGCCGAACTTTTGTTCAACCGTATCTCTCAGCAAATACCGTGCGGTGAGAAATGCGAGAGTCGCCCCGGTTGTCGCTCCAACATTCACGAACAGCGCCGCCATGGCGGCACCGAACAAGAACCCACCGGCCAAAGTAAGGATGACCGCCCCTGGCAGTGATAACCCAGCAACGATCACGTAACTCGCGATGAAGACTCCCACCGCTGAAACGAAGTTGGCATCAGTGAATGCCAGCAAACTGTCTCGATTTTCTTTCAACGCGGTCAAAGACAACCATCGGCCCAGATCAAAATACAGGAAGGCGCCGATGGCTAGGACAATGACAACCGCAAGAGAGATCTTCCCTAGATGCGTCCTGCTGGAGTCACTCTGATTTGAGACCGGGGTCGTCATGGCAGTGTCGTGGCGTATCATGGTGGCTCCTCGTTGTTCTGTCAATGTCGTTTCGTATTAATTGGTCGGCGTATGAGCCGATTCCTTACAGCAGCCGATAGAAGCGTGGAAGACGCATGGAGGGCAGACCGAACGCCAGTGAATGCAGATTCAATCTGGCCTATGGATACTGATGCCGAAAAGTGGCTCGGTGGAGAAAGTATCGATCGTACCGAGGAGATAAAGCGGATAGTTAGAATACAGATGGAGACGGCAGTTAGCGTAGCGTCTGACAATACTGCTCGAGCTGCTGGGCGAATACGAGAAATTGGTCTCCTCCCTGTCGGCGATAGTCTTCTTTCGGCACCCCCTCCTGTCGCTCATGCCGCACCTGCTCGCAGGCTTTTTGTTCCGCACGATTGAGGTGTGGTTGTAAGCGTGTCTGCTCTTCCAAAGAACGGCCTGCCATGCTTTCTTGCAGACGTTGCAGGCTCATGTAGTGATCATACAACCTCGGTTCTTTTTGAAGTGACGATGTGTCAGGCTCCGCCGAATAGATAGCCACAGGGCACAGTAAGAACATGAGTAGCACTATATTGCGTATGTTGTATCTCTTCATGCGAGCCGTATCCCCTGTTGAGCCGGGATCATATCGATCAGCTCGAAATTGGTCTGTACGGAGGCAATCGTTTCTCCACGCTGCTCAATTGATCTCTCACCGATCGGCCCCAACCAATTGTCGGCCCGCTCCAGGTAGGAGACTTTATATGGATCAATCCCCATAATCCGGCAGCAGGTTGCATCAACGGCGGGGAAATTTCGTCCCATCACTAACACCCCTGCCTGTTTGGGGCTCCCCATGATAGGCCCATCCCCCTCCATCCCGATGATCCCATCGACAATCGCAAAATGAGGCTTCAGCGTCGCATTGATATCCAAAATCGAATTCTGTATCCCTACCTTGTGAAGGACATTCTTTGGCCAGCCGTAATACATCCCAGGCATCACACCAAAAAGATTCTTCATCGAGAGTGTGGCGCCAGTCCAATGGTGAGTCTTCATCTTTGCCATGGACACAATCCAATCCACTTCCTGAAACAGTCCAGGAAAGGTCAGCGTCTTCATGGTGGTCTGACTGCCGGCATTCGGCAACTCATAGCCGGTGATGTAGTTGAGATCATGAAATGTGATGCCGTCCTCGGTCAACACATCGGCGAGGCCCGATTCTTCGTAGACAGCCAAGGTGTCACGCCGGTGTCCTGGCCCCTCAGCCACCATCACGGTAGCGGCGCCTAAGCGAAGGAATGCCTCAATGGCTCCACGCAGGACAAGCGGGTGAGTATTAATATGCGGTGCCCCTGAAGCGGTTTCAACCAGGTTCGGCTTGAGCAGAATCCGCTTCCCTTGTAGTTCCTTTCTACTGATGCCCAACTCCATCATTCCTAGAGTGAGGACACCGGCGATGTCTAACTGATAGGCATCAACCTTGGCTACGAAGGTCTTCGCCTGTTGAGGTAGACGAAAATACCGTTTTGGAACCACCAGTAGCCCTGTTCCGATGACAAGGCCGGCCGCAACAGCCCGCAAGACGTTTCGGCGAGTCAGGCCTCCATTCGTTCCTGAATCTGTTTGAGTCTCCATAAGGCTCCTAACTATTGAGTGAGAGCTAGAGGAAGGCCTTTATACACAGAAGCCGATAGCAGCGGGATCTGGCCGCCCATTTCCATCGCCAGCGCGCCAAGGACGAGCAGGCAAAGTGCCGATGTCTCATACTCGCCGTACCGTTTCTGATTTGCCAAACATCGTTCAACCAAGGTTGCGGCATTCGGCGGTGCCATCTGCCACGCCGCCAGCCCGAGCAAACTCCATCCGAGCGAGATCGGCGTCTGCAATCGTGCCACCTCACTATGAAGGTACTGGAGGCTCGGTAGGACAACGTCTCGATCAACTGAGCCGGACAAACCGGCTAACGCGGCCCCGGTGTTTTCCGGCATGGGGTGAAGCTCTTTCCCAAATACGAGGGTGTTTCCATAGTTCCACCCCCCATGGGGCAATTGACGGTCGAGCAACATGCGGACGGCTTCCTGAACACGATCGTGCCGCCCATGCCCTGTCGCTCGCAGCGCCATCACTGACATTGCCGTCGGTTCAACCCATGAATGGGTCTCATCGACCCAGGGCCAGCCTTTGAGCAGACTATCGTGCGCCGATGGTGCGTCAGATTGGCGAGGAAAGTGAAAGCCGGTCGTGTTCAATAGAAAGCGAACGGATCGTTGTTGCGCTTCGCTGCAGGACTGCGAATCTTGCCAGGCCAGAATCGCCAAAGAGGTTGGCCAATAGGAAGCGGGATGGGGTTTCTTCACACAGAGCCGGCCGTCTGGAAGCTGCTCACGCATCAACAAGTGCCGCGATTGATCGAGCAGCTCAGCGGACCCGCCACATGCTGTGAGGGCAAGGATACCCCACGCCGTCGAGTCCACCTGGAACTGCCCGCCAGGCCTGCCTGAGAATTCTCCACTTGGCAGCGCACGGCGTAATAGGGCCGCGCTGCCGAGCGTTCGCAGTGACGAAGAACCCACTCTCGCCTCCATGATGGGCGGAAAGAACTAATGACCAGTCATCACCGGGAATAACACTCGCACCATACTAATACAGGCAGGGCCGATCGTCACGATAAACATGCTTGGGAAAATGAAGCAAATGAGGGGGAATAAGAGCTTCACTGGTAACTTCGCTGCTAGTTCTTCCGCCTTGAGACGACGCCTGGTCCTCATTGAATCTGCATGGACTCGAAGGGCCTGACCGATGCTGGTTCCGAAACGGTCTGTTTGCACCAGAAGGGCCACTAAATTTCTGACTTCTTCAAGGTCAGTACGATGGGCAAGATTCCGCAGCGCAGCTTGCCGCTGCACCCCGGTTCTGAGTTCCTGCGACAGGATGTTCAACTCATCTCCGAGAGCGGGATGCGCCTGACTGACCTCCTGTCCTACGCGCCCGATCGCTTGATCTAATCCTAATCCTGCTTCGACACAGACCACCATGAGATCCAATGCATCAGGGATGGCCCGTTGCAGCGCATCCTGTCGGTCGGCAATCACACGCCTCAGCCAGAGCGATGGAGCATAGTACCCACAGGCAGCAAGACAGATATAATAAAAGAGCAAGGTGGTGGTACTGGGAAAGCCGAGGAGTTTCACGGGAACCATCGCGAACAAGATCACCAGCACAACGGCCAACAACAATTTCGAACCGATGAAAAAGACCGGCGCCTTTCTGCTCCGGTAGCCGGCGGTCACTAACAGGCGACGCGTGGCTTTGGTTTCTTCCACATTGGAAGGCTGATTCCACTTGGCAAACCACTCAAGCACAGCCTGCAGCTGCGCGTGAGCGACGTCAAGGATGTTTCCTGAGGGTTGCTCCTCTTTAAGCCCTTCGCCGTGACCCTCAGCACGGCGACGCCAGGTCCCTACGACCTCTTTCCGTTCCAGATACAGATACAATGCTGTTCCCGATAGCATCACCGCCAGAAATGTCACCAACGCTACAACAACAGGGAGTTCCATGTGTCGCTCCTTAGACCTTGATGTCCACCATGCGTTTCATCACCACCGCTCCGACGACCATCATGATACTCCCGATGGTCGCCAGGTTCCGACCCATAGGATCCGTAAACAGTACCCCCATATAGTCGGGATTCATCTTGAACAATAGTGCCCCAACCACAATGGGAAGCCCTAAAAGCACAGCTGCGGACATCCGTCCTTCCGCGGAAAGCGCCTTGACTCGCAGCTGCAACTCAAACCGTTGACGGATCAATCCGGCCAGCGAATCGATGATCTCCGCCAAGTTTCCTCCGGTTTCACGCTGAACTAAAACCGATGTGATAAAGAACCGCAGATCGACGCTGTCCACCCGGCGAGTCATATTATCGAGCGCTTGCGGGAGCGCCACACCCATTGAGACCTCATCGAATACCTGCCTGAACTCTTTGCCGATCGGATCCGCAGCCTCTTCTCCGACCATTTTCAGTCCAACGGAAAAGGCATGGCCGGCCCGTAACGCTCGCGAGACAAGTTCCAACGCCTCAGGGAGCTGCCGTTCGAACATGGCGAGCCGCTGATTCTTGCGCCACAGAAGATAGGCATAGGGCATGGCCCCCAACAAGACCGTGAACAGGAGCGCGAGCACGAATGTCTGCCTCATCGACAAGGCCAGCAAGAATCCGCTCGTTGCAAGAGCCAGAGCTGCCAACACGAACAGCCCCAACGGCGCTCGACAGTCCGCCTGTTGATGAAGCACTCGCAAGACTTGGAGTCTCCTGGTTTTCTTGAGCAGGTCGTTCAACCAGGGAATTTCGCTCAAGGATTCGTTGCGCACGATGTCCAATTGCGCAGTCTCGATCGGTGAAGACCAGTTCTGAATCCGTTCAACCGCCCGGTCGACTCCGCGCGGGGCCAGCACACGATAGGCCGTGGTACAGGCATACATGAATAGTAAGATGGTGCCGAAGATACCGAGGCCGATCAGCGCAGTTAACATTCGTACACCTTCGTTGGGTCAAACAGGTTCGCTGGAAGAGCGATGCCCTTGGCGGCCAACCGTTCCGCGAACTTCGGCCTGACGCCGGTTGCTTTGAAGCGGCCTTTGACTTTTCGATTTTCATCCAAGCCGGTTTGCTGGTATGTAAACAGCTCCTGCAAGGTAATCAAATCCCCCTCCATACCGACAACCTCCTGCACACTGATCACCTTTCTCGTGCCGTCCGATAGGCGGGCAATCTGGATGATCACGTCCAGCGCCGACGAAATATAATGCCGCATCGCCTTGGGGGCCAGGTTGAAGCCGGCCATCGAGACCAGTGTTTCAATCCTTGTGAGGGCGTCCCGGCAGGTGTTGGCATGGACAGTCGTCAGCGAGCCGTCATGACCGGTGTTCATGGCCTGCAACATATCCAAACTCTCGGCACCGCGGACCTCGCCGACGATGATGCGGTCTGGGCGCATGCGTAGGGCGTTCTTCACGAGTTCACGTTGCGCGATCTCGCCCTTCCCTTCGATATTCGCAGGGCGGGTTTCTAAACGGACGACGTGCTCCTGACGAAGTTGCAATTCAGCCGCATCCTCGATTGTCACGATCCGCTCATTATTGGGAATGAATCCAGACAGGATGTTCAGCATCGTGGTTTTGCCGGTGCCGGTTCCGCCGGAGATCAGGACATTCAATCGCGACTGGACGATGGCCTTGAGGAGTTCTCCGATCTCCGGAGTGAGCGACCGTTTCTCGGTCAAGTGGTGCAACTGCAGCGGGTCTTTGCTGAATTTTCTGATCGAAAGCGACGGACCATCGATGGCCAACGGCGGAATAATCGCGTTCACGCGGGACCCATCGGCGAGCCGGGCATCCACCATCGGCACCGACTCATCGATCCGACGCCCGATGCGCGACACGATTTTCTCGATGATTTTCTTTAGATGCGCATCGTCCTTGAACCGAATCGGCGTGAGTTCGAGCCGTCCGAATCGCTCGACAAAGACTTGTTTGTGCCCGTTGACTAGAATGTCATTGATGGTCGCATCCGCCAGCAGCGGCTCCAACGGTCCCAATCCCTGCACTTCATGAAGCACATCCTGCGTCATCTGCACGCGTTCTCGTTGATTCAAGTTGATCGACTCCTGTTGGAGAAGTTGGTCGATCAGCTTGGTCAACTGTTCAGTCACGGATTCCTGCGACATCTTGCCGATGGCAGTCATATCGACTAGATCGATCACACGTTCATGGAGGCGATCCTTCAAATCCTGATAATGAGCGCCTAGTTCAGTTCCATTCATCGGTTTCGTCGCCAGCATGATACCTCCCGCTCTTGGTTACTGTTCCCTCACTCCGCCACCACTCACTACCTTCCCGCGACGGAGGGTTTGCGCCTCACGTCCATTCCGATAGTCGAAAAGCACCGCCCCAGGAGCGACAGGCCTTTCGTCTCTTCCTTTGACGAGGCAGAGGCGCCTTCGGCCTGTTCACCAATGAGTTGGCCGACTCCTCGCAGATACCACTGCGCGATGGGAGTTTTTGAGGCCATGACGGTCAGTGGCTTTCCGTGGTTGATCGCCTCGCTGGCCGATGCATAGTCGTTGGGAATCAGTCCGGCCATGTGCATGCCCAACAGCCCCTCGGTTTCGGCCACAAGGTCCTTCTGGTCCTTTTCATAGCGGTTGACGACCAACGCGATCTTGGCGGTGGGATAGCGCGCCGCTGACAGAAGCTCCAACAACCGCTTGGTTCTGCGTATCACCGGCAGGGAAAGCGTCGTCACCAGGATGACCTGATCGGCACCGTCAAGCACCTCTTTGACGGAAGGATTGAGCACGTGACCGCAATCGATGAACACATGTCTGTGGATCGATCGCAAAAGAGACGTCACGCGCATCATGCTTCCTGGCTCGAACGTGAAGTCATCGTAGGCATCACAGCCTGACGCAAGGAATTGCAGTCCGGACGGATGCCGCACCAACGTACTGCGGAGGATCGTTTCATCCAACCGTGAAATATCTTTCGTGAGGTGTGTCAGTCCTTGGGAAGCAGGCGCATCAAGAAACAACCCAAGATCCCCTCCATGGATATCCAGATCGATCAATGCGACGGGCTCATGACGCCGGGCCTGTTGCATGGAGACGGCAAGGTTCATGGCAACGGTGCTGGCTCCGACGCCCCCCCTCACGCCGAGAACCGCGATTACTTTTCCGGACTGCAGTTCCAAACTCGACGATTTCCCTGCAAAGCGCTCTTCGAACCTGGCTAGAGCCGGTTCGACATCCTGTCTCGTCAGCGGCTGCGGCAGGAACTCCTTGACACCGACCCGAAACGCTTCCAACAGCAGCTGAGAATCCATGCGCGAAGCTGTCAGAAAGATTTCAAGATCCGGCGCCGTGCTCAGTAATTGGCGAACACGCTCGAATGTGTGCTGAGGGCGAAATTCATCCAGCTCAAGCAACAGCATATCGACCGCACCGGTCCCCTGGCCCTTGGCAATCAGGTAATGCAGCCTGCGCGAGATCATCTCTTCAAACGTTCGGCGGACCTCTTCGTTTCGACAATCGATCGACACTGAAATCAATCGAGCCATGCGACGTGTACTCCTGAGTTAGATGAGATCAAGCTATTCAACAAGCCCTGGAATCGTCGATAGAACCGGTCCATACGGTGGACCACCTCCGGTCGTATTCCCTTCGAAGATGTTGCACAGAATCGTCGCTGAGATCAGAAAGTTCGGCGCGCCCTGGACATTTGTGATCCGAGCTTCTGCGTAACCGATGATTGGAATCGCGCCGTTGGGCGGAGTACAGTCCGGGGATTGATACACAGGCACAAAGACATCCCAGTTTCCGTTGGCATCTTTCTTGGCATTATAGAGATTGATCAGGTTCGGGAAAGCGCTGGCCACATTACCATTGGTAAAATTCAGTGAGTCTCCCGGCGTCGTGGCAGGCGATTGATAGGTGCCGTTGGTCATCCCATCGATGATAGTTCTCAACGTGTTGGCGTTGGCCGGCGATTGATCGAACGTATGCCATGCCGAGCAGGCTTGCGGCGTCCCGTCATTCGGGTAGAACTTGATCGAGTCTCCGCAGCCGAACTGAGTGAAATAATACTCCGAGATCGCGAAGGGGACGTCCAACTGGCCAGGCGCCGTCTGTCCGACCGCTGTCATATCGGCCGTTGCCACCGCGCTCACGCTGACGCTCGTCAACCCGACCACGCCAGCGAGAAAGGTACTGATGGCCCCGTTGGCCGAAGAGTCGCGTCTCGCCCACACCCGTACGGCTTTGGGTTGATTGACCGTGGGGGTATGGATCCTGGTTGTCGGATTCCAGGTCCCGATCGCGATATCTGCGGCGTTGATGGTAATGGGCACGCCGGCTGCGGAATTCGCCACAGCAGTGGTTTGCACGGCGGCAACAATCGTCGCCTGATCCCCGCCTGCCAAGGTGTAGACCTGTTGTTCAGCCGGTGTCATGCTTTCGTACATGAGGCCGAGCGAGCGGGTCCCGGCCAATGCCGCCGCATCCGCTGTGTTCTGCAATTCATTTTTGGCGACAAGGGCATGACCGATGTCGATCGCCGCCGCCGCCACGGCCAGCAGTACTACGAGGAAAATGGCGGTCATCGCTGCCACCGCCCCATGCTCATTGTCGAGCGCATCGACGAGTCGTTTCGTTTTGACATTATTCATGACGCATCACCACCTGTGTCGTAATAACGAGTGGATTTGGAATTCCGACGACCGTCGGGATATAGGGAATCAGAAAGTTGTAGTTGTACACTGCTGTCACGGTCAGCATGTTTGGGCTGGCGAGCCCCTCACCGGTGGGAGTAAAGGTTACATCCGCCAGGTTGATGCCGGTTCCAGTGAGATAGTTGTTCGAGATCGAGGTAATTTCGCCGCCGGTTCTCTTGGGAGGTCCCTGTACAATACCGGCCCTGGCTCCTTCACGAGCCGCATTCGTGACAATTTCGCGGCCATACATCATCATGCCGAATTCAATAATGCCGAACAGGATCAACAGAAACACCGGCAGCAGAAGCGCAAATTCAGCCGCCACCACACCCCGCTCATTCAGTTTTTGCATACCTGTGGTCATGCTGGCCTCACTGCTCGTTATTTCGTTTGCACGCCGCTCGACACAATCGAGCGGGTGAATTCCGCATCGGGCTTTTCAAAAGTCTTGCGATACGTATTCATGGCCGTCGCATTCGCTTTCCCGTCCTGTCCTTCGACGGGCATCAGGTCTTCACCCGCCGTAGGATTCAGAATTTGACTGGCCCTCATCTGTTGATAGGCCGTTCCCCAGTTGGGGCTGATCGTCGTCGGTGAACAGGCTCCGACCATCAAACCCGCTGTTGCGATTAAGATCCCCAAGAGTCGTGTCATGGCTTTCTCCTTCTTCATTCCAATGAACAACAGTGAAACATGGCGTTACGGCATCATATGGCCGACACGGCCTTCCATTGCGCTGCCCATACTGATGCGATTGGATAACACTTCCGCCGCAGGCGACCGTTGTCCTGCCTTTCCACCGTGCCCACTCTTTTCGGCGAATCCCATCAAGTAGAACTCGAAGTCGTTCGGCTCCACGAAATAATCGGTCGGCAGGGTCTGTGCGTTCATATCGAGTGGCTTGACCAAATGTGGGGTCACGATGATCACCAATTCGGTTTCGCTCTTCTGGAACGAGCTGCTTCGGAACAAGGCGCCTAAGATGGGAACCTCACCGAGGAAGGGAACCTTTTTGACCGATTCCCTGACGTTGTCACGCAGCAACCCGCCGATGGCGAAGCTTTGTCCATCCGCCAATTCGATCGTGGTTGCCGCTCGCCTGGTCGTAATGGCCGGCACCACGAATCCTTGCGTTCGTAAGGCATTCGTAAAGTCCAGCTCTGATACTTCCGGCGCGACATTCAGGCTGATGTGTTTGCGGTCCAAGACATTTGGCGTAAAGACCAGCCCGACACCGAATTTCTTGAATTGGATCGTGACCAGGCCAAAGGCCTGTGGAACGGGAATCGGGAATTCACCTCCGGCGAGAAACGCCGCCTCTTGTCCACTCAACGCCATCAAGGTTGGCTTGGCTAATACTTTCAACGCATTTTCTTCCTTCAGCGCATCGATAAATCCGGTCCACGAAATGCTCCCGGTGTTGAACCCAACCGCACCCTGGATTGCTTGTGTAATCCCATTCGTCACCGTGGCCATCTGGCCCGCAGGATGGGCAAGACTGGCGATACTCGTTAAATTGGCCAGCATGGACAGGCCAAAGAAATCGTTGCCGATCCCGGTAAAATTGACTCCAAGCCGCTTGATCAACTCACGGTTCATTTCAGCCACGCGGACTTCCAACATCACTTGTTGTACTCCGCCAACCTGCATGGCATTCACGGTCTTCTTCGGCGCATAGGCCTCGGCCATGCTCAAGGCCCGGTTCAGATTATTGGTATTGGAAGCGGTTCCCGAGAGTGTAATGTGATCGTGATCGGAGGTGACCATAATGCCGTTTTCTTCCGGCAAGGTCTTATGTAGGTTTTCTTTCAAACGGGTGACATCCGGGGCGATCACCACGTCGTACATGCCCATCATCTTGCCACTCTCATTCCAGAGCGTGACATTCGTGACGCCGATCGTTTTGCCGGTCAAATAAATTTGCGTGGGAGACAGGACGACCGTGTCGGCCACTTCCGGATTGGCCAACGACGCCCGTTTAATCGCCACGGGCAGATCCAGCACTTTCGATTTCCCCACGGTCAGCTCGAGCTTTTGAATGTCGCGCTGCTCCGTGGTTCCCGCGGCTCGTTCCTGCCCAAACGCGTGGGTCTCGGTCAAGATTGTGAGAGCACAGCCCATGATCGTGATCGCATTGCGTAATTTCATCGGATGTATCCTCCAGACGTTTCCGAACTTTCCTAAATTTAGAATTTCACCGCATTCACCGACGTCCCCTTGATCACTTCGACGGTCACGGTCTGCACATCAGGATGCCCCTTGCTTCCAGGCAGCTCGGGATAGATCTTCAGAAAATTCAGCACTTTCTTCGGTGCATAGGCTTCAGCCACCGCCAGAGTCTGGCTCAGGTGCGACTCACTGGACACGGTCCCAAATACCGTCACATGGTCGTGGGTTCCCCTCAGACGTATATTCGTCTCATCCGGCAACAGCTCGGCGAGCTGTTGCTTCAACCGGACCAGGTCCACTCCGACATCCAGATCCAGGATGGCGAGCACCTGGCCATCTTGTCCCCACAAGGTGAGGTTCGTCGTGCCATAGCCCTTGCCTGTCACGTAGATCTGTTTCGGACTCAGCACCATGGCATCGGCGATCTTTGGATCAGCCAGCGATGCCCGCTTGATGGCGACGGGCATGTTGACCACGGTCGACTTGCCGACCACCAGGCTGAGTTGCTGAGCATCTTTTGATTGTGAGACGAGGTGGATACCCGTCTCCTTTGCCATGACTGCAGAAGGGCTAGTCAGTAAAACCCCGCTGCAAACCAGGACTCCTATCCATTGCGTGCGAGTGCGTGATCGATGACGTGTGAACTGCATTGCCATGCCTCCCTGACTCCTAGAACGTGATTTCCTTACGGACATCGCCCTTGATGATCTCGACTCGGAACCCGCCTTCACCGTTTGTCGCCGGCTTGGGTCGGTATGAATTTAAGAGCGATCCAACCTGAGCGCCCTTCGTCAACACCTTCTCGCTGTTGAGCGGATTCCGCAATGCGAGCCGCAGCTTTCCTTGAGTGGAGGCCAGAGCCAGCTTCTCCGCCTCATCCACATCAACCTCGACCGTAATCACCTGCACCGGTTTGGGCTCTTCGTCTTTGCCTTTTCGCTCCATTTGCGTGCCGGCTGCCAGGACCTTCACATTCTCCAAAATCATCTTCGCAATCGCATGGCCTTGTTTGCCCGCTTCCGGTTCGATCGTCACCATGACGTCTACGCGGTCAGCCGGCTTGATGAAGCCGGCAACACCGATGACATCATCGACTTTCACCGACATGGCCCGCTTGTTCGGGTCCGTCACCGCCGCCACTCCGCCGACCGCCCCCACCGGCGCCAGCTTTGATTCCAGAAGCAGCTCATTTCTTTTTAAATCCACAAGCACCACCCGGTCCTTAATCGCCTCCAACGTCGTAAAATGTCCTTCAGGAATGGCGCCGGGCGGAACCTCCTGCATCAGCATCATCTCGGGAGTGAGTTTCGTCCCCCAGGGAATATCCGCGTTCGCCACCAAGACCTGCACATTCTTGCTTGTGGGCAACGGCGCCGCCAGCAACCGGCTTTTCTCGTTCTGCAGCCATGAGAACACAAGGACGCTGGTTATGACTCCCAGGATTACCGCCAATCCGAAAAATACCAGAGGCCGATACCGCTTCATTGCCCATCCTCCTCTTCAATCGCTGCCATCCGATTTCTTGCTTGCGCTACGTTCATGAGTCTCATTGCCGCTGAATCAACCATAGCGGAATTCCGCGAAACGCCTACCCCCCGAAAGGACTGAGTCCAAGGAGAAACAGTAGGGTGCCGGCGGCGATCGCCAGCCCATAACGGAGTTTGAACGGCAACTGTAAATCCCCTACGCCGGTTGATCCCCCGGTCACGAACACGCCGTATGCCGCGAAGGCCAATTTTCTTGATGTGGCGGCGAGACCCCATTGATAGCCCAAGGCGCCGAGCGCATAAAGCCCTCCGGCTAAGACTGAAAGTATCGCGATGGAGAACGCTCCAGACGGGCCAACTATCGAGCCGATGGCCGCCATCAATTTCACATCGCCGGCTCCGATGGCCCTGCAGCCATAGGGAAGTACAAACAGCCCCATCCCCACGCCAAGGCCAGCCAGACTAAACAAGGCCCCGTCCAGTCCACCGATCCAGGCGTTAACGAGAAAGCCCATGCCCATTGCCGGAAAGGTGAGCCAGTTTGGGATACGAGACCATCGAAGGTCGGTATAGATGGCCGTGATTAACAGCGGCGTCAGAACTAGGATCAGCATGGATTGTGTCATGGTCTCTCAAATCTCCCTCGCATCACCTTCCGCTCGTGCTCAA
>Ga0224510_10000221_pt1 | contig 48444 bp, 48 predicted proteins | sample SF_May12_sed_USG_FD_170161 | JGI IMG/M metagenome (GOLD analysis project Ga0224510, IMG submission 170161) | Sediment microbial communities from San Francisco Bay, California, United States - SF_May12_sed_USGS_4_1 | ecosystem: Environmental > Aquatic > Marine > Sediment | place: USA: California... | reverse complement strand
GGGTTTCGCTGGCCAGCGAAACCCTGGACAATCAATGGCACCAGGTCACTCCGCTGGACAAACATCGCCTGGAAGTAACCGTTACCGATGCAGCCAATCAAACCGCCAGCAAAAACTTTTCCTTTCAGCTCAATGTCCTTCCGCCCGCATTGACGCTATCGAACATTTCGCCGCCGCTGCAAATCGACACATTCAGCAATCGCCAAGCCTATTCCGGTGCAACGTTTTCCGTCATCAATCAAGAAATCAGCAACACCAGCAGCAAAGACTTTTTGCTGTACCTTGATGATGCAGGCAGTTATTCATTGACACAAAGTTACGAACAAAAAACCAGCGAACACAAAGTCAATAAAATTCTCGACAAGGTTTGGCAAATCACCTTGCCCGATCATGCATTCGACGGCAGCCAGTGCCCATCCACCAGCGACGTAAAATCTCAAGAGGTCGATTATCTGTTCAAATACAACGGCGCGACTACCAACAATGGTTTTATTCGAGTTAACAAACCGCAAGGCATCATTGAACAGACAATCAACATCAACAGCGCAGCACTGCCTGCCAACATTGATGACACGCCAACGCCACTGCACTTGGACAGCAATCACGCCTACAATTCTACCGATAATTTTCATTACGACTACATGACCAATCCATGGGCAGACACCGCCGCCTACATCAGCAGTCGCACTGCCAATGTTTACGATGCCGGCAGCAACACCTTCATCAATCAAACCTGCAGTGAAATCCACACCCTGTATCAGATCAATCGTATCAGGTATGAATCCGTTACCGGCTATCCGCTCAATCAGCGAAAAATAAACACATCAACAGGCAGCGGAAAGCTCCACAGTTTTATTGCCAAAAACTTAAACACCGGCCAAACATTGACTGCAGAAAATGGCTGGTATCGCATCGCGGCCGGCAACAAGGTTTTGATCAGCAAAAAAGTATTGTTGCCATCATTCACTGTCTACAACGACCCATTGGTTAAAACCAATGATTTTGATGCGTTCACCAGTCGCTATCTGGACAAGTTATTGGAATGGAAATTATCGACCGACATCCGCCTGCGCACAGCGCACAACATTGCGGACATCACCCAGGTATCGCAAATGACACAGGCTGAACAGAAATTTGGCCTGGGCATCATGACGCTGAGTATTAGCCGACCATGACAATCCTTAGCCCGCTGATGCACCACGCAAACGATATGTATCCTGCACCAAACCACTGGCAAAGCTCTGCGACTGCTCCAGATGCCATTGACTCGCGCCCTGTTGGCCATCAAACAACGGAATGCCCGAGCCCAACATGACCGGCACCCGGCTGATGGTCAAGCGTGACAGCAACCCTGCACGCAAAAACTGCGACAGCAATTGACCACCATCCACATACAGCGACCTCACTCCTTGTGCCTGCAACTGTTGCAGCATGTGGGATGGCGAGCCGCTGATTGCCCCGGCAACATTTTCTGCCATCGGCAATGGGCGATGGGTTGCCACATAAACCGGGATCGTGTACGGCCAAGGGGAAAAACCCAATACTTTTTCAAAAGTGTTTCGCCCCATCAGCAACGCATCCATACCTGACATAAATCGGCCAAAACCATAATCCTCATCCGGTTGTGCAACGCACTGCAACCATTCCAAGTCGCCTTCTGGCCCGGCAATAAATCCGTCCAGACTACACGCCATGAACCCATGTGCCTCACACCGCCATTCCATAAAATTTTCCTCTTTAAACCCTACTCATTTGGTTCTATTGCATCACCATCTGCAGCTAAATTGCCAGCGGTTATTGACGTTACCGTCAAAGTAAACATCTCTCTTCGAGGTTTCCATGCGTAAAAAAACACTTTGGCTCTTACCCTGTATGCTGATGCTGGCAAACGCTGCTCACGCGGCCAGTTGGAGTTCGACCAATGTCCAAGTGCTCAGCGGTGACAGTTATGAACTTGGTCCCGCCAAGCGCACGATACTCACCATCGAAAATGCGGCTGGCTGGGAATACGGCGACAGTTTTTTCTTTGTCGACATTACTAATCCATGGGGACACAAAACCGGTCAATACGTGGAGTTTTCGCCACGTGCCAGTTTGAATAAAATTTTTGATGCCCCGGTCAGTGATGGTTTGATCAAAGAGTATTTTATTGCATCCACGCTGGAGATGGGCAACAACCTCAACGCCCAACTGCTGGGCCCTGGCGTGGCGTTGAACTTGCCAGGCTTCCGTTTTGCCAATCTTAATTTTTACGCGCGAAAATCGCACCGCGATTGGGCAACGACTGACACCGACATCGGCGGACAAATCACCGCCACCTGGCAATTACCCATCGCGATTGCTTCCACCCAATGGCTGTTTGAAGGCTTCCTGGATTATGCCTGGGGTGAAAACAATAACAGCCATCCCAAGCGCGACAACATCATGACCGCACCACGTCTGTTGTTGGACGCTGGCGCGCTACGAGATCATCCAGGAAAGATATTCATTGGTATTGAGCAGCAAATCTGGCGCAACAAATTTGGCGTTGCTGATACGGATGAGAATGTTACCCAGGCAATGTTCAAATGGGTGCTCTAACGCCCCTGAGCCCCGCCAAATTTGTTAACTTCCGTTTAATTCCCACGTTCGGTAGTCATCCCTGCGGATGGCTACCGAAAAATGTCTATAAATTCATCGAACTATCCAGCCTGACGACTTTTTTCTAAATGTATTCCGTCAGCCGTCGCTAACAAACATAACAGGTATGTTTTTTGGCGTTTGAGGTTAACCTGGAGGAAGGCGTATGAGAATGTTAGTCATTGTTACCTTGCTGTTCTACGCACTCACCTACGCCGAAGTAGGGCTCAGTCCGCGACTCCAAGATAATAACCTTGCAGATATAAACAGCAGCAACTGGACTGTCACGTCAGTCAACCACGAGCATTGATCATCCCTGTTCCAAGCTTTATTCAGAACACTCTTTGGCAGCTAGATAGCGTTAATACAAACAAGTACCGATAATGGTATTTGCCTGCCTCAGGAAACCAGTACATCCTTCACCAAATCCAGGGCTTCTTGAGTCCGATCTGTGGAAATAGCCACCAGGCCATTAGTGTCATCGCGTTTTATGAAACGCAAACTGCGGATATTGATATTAGCATCTTTGAAACGCATGGCAATTTTCGCCAGCGCGCCCGGCTCATCCTTTAATCGAATCAAGATTGCATCTTCGGTAATGCATTTAATGCCGGGGATTTGCCGCAGATTCTGTAGCGCCAGATCGTATTTATTGACGGTAAGAATCGTGACCGCATAATCGCCAAAGGTTTCTGCATCAATGGAATCTATGTTGATATTTTCCTTGGCCAGGCAGTCGGTAATCTCTGCCATAACGCCTGCACGATTATCCGAGACTATGCTGATTTGCTTCATGTCGGCTCCTGATCTTTTCGCAAAATATCCACCAATAATTCATCAATGTGGCGTTGTTTTACATGCGGCATGGTGATGATATGTGCGATGTCATTTTGCACCGCCAACTGCCATTTTCGAATAACCGCACTGCTTGGCCGAGGAAAAACCACCGTCACTGAGTTCAGATTACGCCAGGCGGCGATGCCATTTTCATTAAACACCTTCACCGCATATTTGGCAGTATCCAGACATCCCGCCACCATATCGCGAAATCCTTCCATTCCATATGACTTGATGGCGTACCACAGAAACAGCGGTGTGATGGCACTGCGTGAACCTGCCAATGTCGTGTCCAACGATCCCACGTACTCCACTGATCGAGCAACCCGCTCAACATTTTTCTTGGTCGCCAGCACCACGCCACAGGGCAACGGTGAACCAATCATTTTGTGGCCAGAAATCGATAAACTATGCACACCATCAGCAAAGTCAAACGGCGGGGGATTGTTCATAAAGGGCAGGATCATACCACTCAATGCACAATCGGCATGAATGTAATAGCGCGTAACGGCCAACTCTTTGAGTATCTCCCGAATGGTGGCGATATTGTCAATCGCACCTTTCATCGTGGTACCAATATTGGCAAAAATAATCGGCGGCACATCGCGATGCATGCGAATGGTCGCCTTCAAATCTTCGTAATCAATTTCGCCATTGGGCAGGCTGCGAATCATGATATTGCGCGCATGCACTACGCGCATGATTTTGGAGACGCTGTAATGGGTATCTTCCGAGTAATACACCATGCCCTCGGGGAAAATTTCCCTGGCGAGGTAGATGCCGTACATGTTGCCTTCGGTGCCACCGTTGGTGACATATCCCCACAACTCTTCCGGTTTGGCATGACAAAGCTCGCCAAAAAAATTCAGCACTTCAACTTCAATGTCATGGGTATTGAGACGAAACGTGGAATCCGCGTATGGATCGCCCACATTGTTCAGCGACAAGGACAGAAAATCGTACAAGGGTGAATAATCAAACACCTGATTACAGGGATAGCCCACAAAATGTTCGATTTGTTGCTGAAAACGCTGCCTCAGCTCGTCAAGCCTAGCAGCATCCTGATCCGACAACATTTTTTTCGACATGCTGACAACCTCGGAATCCCAATCAATGGCACTGGAGCATTTTCCATCCATCCAGGCTCAACCAATACTTCCTACAATCTGAAACCGACCAAAGCTCTATCAGGCAAAAGCCAGGCCGTTGAGAAACCCGACAAATCCCAAATCGTTACTGCTTGGAGGCTTGCATCAACAATCGATCAAGGTTATTGGCGAATGCCTGTCGGTCCGCCTGATTTAGCGGCGGCGGTCCGCCACTCTGAATACCGCTGGCACGCAAGGTATCCATAAAATCGCGCATGTTCAATTTGGCTTTAATGGTTTGGGTGGAATACAGCTCACCACGCGGATTGAGCGCATTGCCACCTTTGGCCAGCACTTCTGCCGCCAATGGAATGTCGGCGGTGATCACCAAATCTCCCGCCGACAAACGCTGTACAATTTCATTGTCCGCCACATCAAAGCCGCCCATCACCACCATGGAGCGAATCACCTTTGACGGCGGCACCCGCAGGGAACGATTGGCCACCAGCACCATTTCCGTTTGCGTTCGTTCCGCCGCGCGAAACAATATTTCCTTAATGACCACGGGACACGCATCCGCGTCTACCCAAATTTTCATATATTCAGCCTTACCGATCGTACTTAATACTTTTTGCCAATCACTCAAAAAAACTAACGATGATGGGTGGCCCGTGCGTCGGAGCCAAAAAACAAATACCCCACCACAACACCACCGACCAAATAATTTTGTGTTTCCACCAACGGACTGTCGGCAAAAACTGCCGCATTCAATGTATCGTAGCGAACAAACAAACCCGCCCAGGCTTTGCGGCTGATGCCAGCAAAATTAATACTGACATGACTACCACTATAACCTTCTGTTGCCCGATATTGGGGGCGGTCAGGTGTCGCATACTGCGGCGCAACTTCATAAAAATAGCGATGATATTCACCACTACCCCAGATGGGCCCACCGACCACCGACAGCGTATAGGCGCGGCGAACCGGATTCCAGCGCTGGTAATATTCCACATAGGGGGAATACGTCCAGCCGCGACTCTGCAGCGACTTGAAATCTGATGAGAACACCGCTCGAACGGGATTAACCAGCCACAGCGACTGTGTCGATCCCGCCTGCTCTGGCCACATGCGGAAATGCAGCGAGGGCCCGATTTCGCCCAATGGGTCCAGCTTGGGCATATCAACCCGGGGGTTATGATGGTTTCTGACTGGAATATTTCCTGCCAGACTTAGATCGAGTTTAACTCTGCTGGTCGAAAACAGCTTTTGGCGCACGCCGCCATCATCAATCTGAAAGCTCTCGCCACGATAGCGACCATACGGGAAGGGCGCAGCAAAAAAACTATAATTTTTTGCGCCTCGATAGTCCGGTGCTGCCAGACCGCCAAAGCCGATGCCCAATTCCCACAGCGGTAAATGATTTGCCAGCGCCTGGGTTGACAGTAATTGCAGCAGGACTATCGTCAAGGCACGCAGTGAACTCATACTTTTCAACCCGAAAGAAAATCAACATAGATTATAACGATGTCAAATCAGGAATCTGAAGACAGCAGTAACGCAGTGGTGCACTGTTTGGCAAACCTTACCACAAAAAGAACTGGGCTTTCTGGATTTGCCCCACAATCTATCCTATGTTTACTGCTAGCTTCCGGTGCAAAAGAGCGTAACATACGCCTCGGCAATGTCTGTACAAACTTACGCCCGCAACGCAATCAAGCAAAGCCAGCTCAAGCTGGTCCTTTTGCGAATGCACTGCAACATGCTGAAACGATTTCCCGTATCAACATGCACACACAATAACGACAACAGGAGAGTTTATGACTACAGCCACCGCGACCACTTCCACCAAAAAACCGCGCAGCAAGAAAGCAAGCGTCATGACTGAGCTCAACATCAACACCCTAACCCAGGAAGAGCGTCAGCAAATGATCGCAGAAACAGCCTATTATATCGCTGAACAACACGGATTTGAGCCTGGGCGCGATCAGCAAAACTGGCTGGAAGCCGAACGCCAGGTTGACCAGATGTTAAGCCAGCATATTACCGAGAATAACGCTTAACCCCCTAAAGACCTTCCGCCCCTGCAAACAGGGGCGGTCATTTTGCGCCTCACCACGAACTTGCTGGCAAATCCAAGAAAACCACCAACTGATAACCTGCAAACAAGAACACCGCAAACGTAATTATCGCAATCACCGAACGCAAACTGCCCAACGCGCTGGCATCAATGATTTTTTGTGCTAACAAATCAAACACCGCCACCAGTGGAATCATCGCGCAGGTCAGCGCCACAAACCCCGCCAATGACGCTGGATGATTGGGGAACATCAGCAACAGGCCAAAAAACAACGCAATCAAGGCATACGCCGCCACCAGTGTAACTATTCGCATCCGCTCATCCCATGTACCGAGTCAAAACCGGCCCCAGTATACCCAGCCAGCCCCTCGCCGCCTATCCCCAATAAAAAAGGCCGGGCAAGCCCGGCCTGGAATATCCGCACAGCTAAATTACCACTTCACTGCCTTGATGCGTTCGCGATAACCGTCATGGCAGGCAACGCACGCATTCAGCGCCTTGCCATAATTTTCGATCACTCCGCCCATGTCTTTTTTCTCCGCAGCCGCTTTCATCGCCATCGCCGCTGCGTGCACATCGTTATCGTGGCCTTTGAATTTGGGCAATTCGAATCCCAGCTCAAGCAACAGTGCCTGGCGCTGTTTGATTGGGGGCTCTTTGTGATACGCCACCGATTTTGCCTTGTCGGCAATCAGCGCATAATCAGCTTCGCCTATGCCCTTGACGATCGACTGCATATCTGCCGAAATCATCTGCATGGTTTCCTGTAAACTCTCTGGCTTTCCCTCTGCATCTGCCGCCATGGCTGGCGACACCATCAACAGAGTCAACATCGTTAGCAATAACTTAGTCATACATCACCTCATCAGTTTTCACGTTTTGATACCGGCAACATCGCTGTCAAAAACAATTCCCAAACTGTCTCTTTTTGTTCGTTCAGCGAGAACGAAAAATCCGCCAACGACCAACGCATTAACAAGCCCTGAATGGTGGCAATCAGCAGGGAAGCTGTTTGCCTTGATGGCAAATTATCTCTCACCTGCCCCTGCGCTTTGGCTTCGTCCATCAAGGATGCCAAATTATCCGCGTACACATTCATCACCTGCTGAACACGAGCCTTCAATTCTGGCGACTGCAAATGCAAATCGTCAGAAAACAAAAATCGGGGCAAACCACGCACTTCGCTAACATACACCAAATGGGTAAACACAATCTGCTGCAAACGAACCAATGGATCACCCGATGCGGTAAATATAGGTGACGTTTGCTGCCCCAGGCCGTTCACCACAGCATCGAAAGTCGCGCGCAATAAGTCTTCGCGGGTTTTGAAGTGACGAAACACTGTAGGCTGAGCCACCCCCACGAAATCGGCCACCCGCTGGGTAGTCACCCCCGACAGACCATGTTCCGCCGCCAGCGCCAACACCGCCTGCACCATCTCCTGCTTACGAATTTCGTGACTTTTGCCCATCTGCTCACCGCCTTAATCAGCTTATCGGCCCGGCTGGGAAGTTTGTGAGTAATTGATTACTTTCTTTTCTCATAAAGCCATAACCATTTGATTAATAATATATTTTATTTAGCAACCGACCTTCATTCTCGCCTTTGGGACAGTAACAAAGCCAATAGGCGCGCACTCCGCCAACACCGGAGCTAGGTGGTTTTTGCTATAATGAGCGTTTTTTGATCCCGGAATACAGCATAATGAGTACAGAACAAGCCCTTCACGCACGCAGCGAATCCAAATGTGAACTTTGTGGCGCCACCGATAATCTGGCGGTATACCAGGTTCCGCCCACCACCACTGGCGGACTGGACGAAAGCATCCTGACCTGCGGCACCTGTCTGGAACAGATCAATAATCCCGAGAGCATGGACCCCAACCACTGGCGCTGCCTCAACGACAGCATGTGGAGCCAAACGCCCGCCGTTCAGGTTGTCGCCTGGCGCATGCTGCATCGTCTGCGTGGTGAAGGTTGGCCACAAGAGCTGCTAGACATGCTGTACCTGGACGACGCCACACTGAGCTGGGCTCGCGCCACGGGCGAGGCTGATGCAGAGGAAGACAAAATCATTCACCGCGACTGCAACGGCGCCATTCTGGAGGCCGGCGACACAGTGACCTTGATCAAGGATTTGAACGTCAAAGGTGGCGGCTTTACCGCCAAACGTGGCACCGCAGTACGGGGAATTACTCTAGTGCGGGATAACGCGGAACACATTGAAGGACGGGTTAATGGTCAGCAGATTGTGATACTGACCCAGTACGTGAAAAAATCGATTTGAGAAATCAAAACCGTCTGGCGTTTTTCGGCGCCAGACGTGTCCACCCTGCATTAGCTGCCGGTGGACAATGAGATAATCAGCCAGCCTTTATCAAACTGTGACACACACATGTGGTAATCCGACGGGCTGCGGATTTTGTCCTTGGGCAGATATCCAGTCTCACCTTTATCCAGCACGGTAACTTTCACCCACGCGCCACCACTGGAATCTGCCTTGCTGCGCCAGTCCTTCACCTGCACCAGATGGTACGAGAGGGTACGTAGCGTCCGGCTACCGAAATCCGGCTCGGACTTCAGCAGCACGTTTTCCTCAATCACCACACCGTGGCCAAAAATATCTAAATTATCGGGGAATTCCGTAAAAATATACGGTCCACAAAATGTTACGCCTCGGTTGGAGCGCAAAAACGTTCCCCCAAGGCTCAAAATCCGACTCAGTTCGGTCCAGAGTTCAGAGTCCTGTGAATCCATCCGCCAGTAGTTGGCAAATGCCTGGGCACCGTCGGGCACTCCTTTGTTGTTAACAATTTTGGGCGCGATAAAGGGCACCAGCGATTCATGCTCGCGGAATTTCACCACTTGGCGCAGGCGATCGAGAAATTCCTGCAACGTCGCATCCCGGTACGTGTCATCAACCGGAAGCAAGCGTTTATCAAATTCATCAGCAAACACCGGTGCCGACAAGCCACCGATGGCAAGCAAGCCCACCACCAAGATTCGGATTAAATTGTTATGCTTCACGATACGCCAACTATGTCACAGGTTTACAACGCTTATTCCCATATCGAGCACTGACACTCAGACTTTAGTCCTCATTCGGTCTAAGGGAATGACGCCAGTACTGCCCATCCTTATCAAACAAACGACGTGTTTCCTGCGGCCCCCAGGTGCCCGCTGGATAGGTATGAATAAAATCACGCTCGGTCGACCACACCCGCAAAATCGGATCCACAACCCTCCATGCCCATTCCACTTCGTCGTAACGCAAGAACAAAGTTCGGTCGCCTTCGATCACATCCAGCAGCAAATCCTCGTAGGCATCGTGCGCCACTTCGTTGTCATTGCGGAAACTCGCGTCCAAACTGGTTGTGCGCGTTTTCATTTCCAGACCAGGTTCTTTGACCTGCATTTCCATGCGCACGCATTCGTAGGGTTGAATCCCCAGCAACACCCAGTCAGGGTTGAGTTTATCCACTTGGGTGTTGCGGAACAAATGCTGCGGCGGCACTTTGAAGCGAATGCTGACAGCTGATTTGCCTTCTGCCATGCGTTTACCGGTGCGAATATAAAACGGCACTCCGCGCCAACGCCAATTGTCGATGTAGAGCTTCAGCGCCGCATAGGTTTCGGTGGTGCTGTCATGCGGCACTCCATCCTCTTCCAGATAACTTTTCACTTTAGCACCATCGACCACGCCGCTGGCATATTGCGCACGGAATGATTGCGCGTGCACTGCACTGGGGGCAATGGGTCGAATGGACTTCAGCACTTTCACTTTTTCGTCACGCAGCGATTCTGCATCCATGGTGGGCGGTGGTTCCATCGCCACCAGTGTCAACAACTGCATCAAATGCGACTGAATCATGTCACGCAATGCACCGGCACCATCGTAATAATCCGCACGACCACCAATTCCCATAGTCTCGGAATGTGTGATTTGAACGTGATCGATATAGTTGCGATTCCACAGTGGCTCCATCAACACGTTGGCAAAACGGAACACCAAAATGTTTTGCACTGTGCCTTTGCCCAGGTAATGATCGATACGATACACCTGATGCTCATCCAAGCAGTGATGCAGCCGCTTTTGCAGCATCTGCGCGCTTTCCAGGTCATAGCCAAACGGTTTTTCGATAACTACGCGACGCCAGCCGTGATCTTCACGGGTCAAACCATGCGCTGCCAGACGCTCAATCACCACGCCAAATTCGGCAGGACGCAATGCCATGTAAAACGCCGCGTTGCTGGGAAAACGACTGTCATCATCCAGCAAGGTTTTCATGTCGCCGTAGCAGCATTCTTCGTTGAGATCAAAACTCATGTATTCAAGACGTTTGGCAAAGCGAGTAAAAACGACCTCATCCAAACCACCGCGCGCTTGGGCAACCAGCATTTCGCGCACTTCCGCTATCCACTGTTCGCTGGTCCAGTCACGACGGGATAACGCCATAATGACCGTACCTTCCGGCAGGCGATTGGCCACTTCCAGATGATAGAGGGCGGGCATCAATTTGCGGCGCGACAGGTTGCCGGTAGCGCCAAAAATCACATAGGTGCAAGGTTCGACAATGGCTTTGTTGTGCATGATCATGCTCTCTATCAGTGTTTCGCCAGACTGATCCAGTCAGTGTGAAAAAATTCGCCGCGCGGCCGGTCGATACGCTCGTAGGTGTGCGCACCGAAATAATCGCGCTGCGCCTGCAGTAAATTGGCTGGCAGGGTTGCGCTGCGATAACCATCAAAAAATGCCAGCGCCGATGAAAATGCAGGTGCAGGAATGCCACGTTCAATGGCAAAGCTCAACGCCCGACGCCAACCCTGCTGCGACTGCAAAATCGCCTTTTTGAAAAAATCATCCAACAGCAAATTTTCCAGTTCAGGATTTTTGCTGTAGGCCTGTTTGATTTCGCCCAGGAAGCGGCTGCGAATGATACAGCCTCCGCGCCACATTAGCGCAATGTCACCGTAATTTAATTGCCAGCCGTATTCCTTGGCGGCACGCCGCATCAACATAAAGCCCTGCGCGTAAGAAATAATTTTTGATGCGTACAGCGCGTCGTGTACCGCTGCGCTAATTTGCTGCTGATCAACCTTGCCAGCGGGCAAGTCCAGTGAAATTGTTTTGGCTGCCTTGACGCGTGAATCCTTGATCGCCGACAGACAACGGGCAAACACCGCTTCGCCAATCAGCGTCAGCGGCACGCCCATTTCCAGTGCGTTAATGCCTGTCCAGGTGCCAGTGCCTTTTTGACCTGCGGTATCGAGAATTTTGTCCAGCAATGGCTGGCCATCGCTGTCTTTGACTTTAAAAATGTCACGGGTAATTTCGATCAGGTAGGAATCCAGCAGGCCCTTGTTCCACTCATCAAAGGTTTGCGCCAACTGATCCACACTCAACCCCGCGCCCTCGCGCAACAGTTGATACGCCTCGCAAATCAGCTGCATGTCGCCATATTCGATGCCGTTGTGCACCATTTTCACATAGTGACCGGCCCCACCTTCACCCACCCATTGGCAGCAAGGCTCGCCATCCACTTTGGCAGCGATGGCTTGAAAAATATTTTTCACTTCTGGCCAGGCAGACTTGTCGCCACCCGGCATTAACGATGGCCCAAACCGCGCACCTTCCTCACCGCCAGACACACCGACACCCAAATAGCGCATACCTTGTTGCTGACAGCGTTTGACACGACGCTCAGTATCGACGTACAGCGAATTGCCGCCGTCAATGATGATGTCGCCCTTGTCCAAATGCGGCAGAACCAAATCGATGAACTCATCCACCACCGCACCGGCCTTGACCATCAGCATAATCTTGCGCGGACTTTTCAGGCTCGCCACAAACTGCTCCACACTGTGACAACCGTGTACGTTGTCGTACGCCTTGCCGGGTCCCGCCAAAAATTCATCGACCTTGCTGGTGGTGCGATTAAAAACCGCCACGCGAAAGCCATGGTCGAGCATGTTGAGCACCAGATTTTGTCCCATTACTGCGAGACCAATGAGACCGATATCGGCTTTTTGCATAGCGTGATCCTTTAATACGAGTCCTGTTTTGTGTAAAAATCAGCAAATTAACGCAAACTGACGACAATAACGTCATTCACGGGCGATTACTTTATTGCCTAAGCACTTCAATCATTGGGCCAGGAATACACCACGAATGCGAATTCTTTTTGCGAGCAGCGAAGTTTTTCCACTAATCAAAACCGGCGGATTGGCAGATGTGTCCAGCGGCTTGCCCATCGCGTTACAAAAGTTGGGCGAAGACATTCGCATCGTTATGCCAGCATACCCTAGTGCGTTGAAAAATGCCGGACGTACCACGGTGGTCGCCGAATTTCAGACCGATTTTCCTGGCCGCGTACTGCAAGGCAAATTGCCCAAAACCAAAGTTCCGGTTTGGTTTATCGATATTCCCGAATACTTCGAGCGTGTCGGCGGCCCCTACAGCACCGCCAGTGGTGACGACTGGTCGGACAATGCGCAACGCTTCGCCGCCTTCTGCAACGTTGTCTGCCAACTGGCCAACAACCAACTGGGACTGGACTGGGCTGCCGATGTCGTGCACTGCAATGACTGGCAAACAGCACTGGTACCGGCACTCCTCGCCCAGCAAACCACACGCCCCGCCACGGTATTCACCATCCACAACATGGCCTATCAGGGACTGTTTCCGGCCAGCACCTTTGCCCGGCTGAATTTACCTGCGCAACTGTGGAGTATGAATGGCCTGGAGTTTTACAACCAACTGTCGTTCATGAAAGGCGGCCTGGTTTTCGCCGATCGGATCAACACCGTCAGCCCCAGTTATGCGCAAGAAATTACCCGCGCCGAATTTGGCTGCGGCCTGCAAGATTTGCTGCGTTATCGTCAGGCCAGCCTGTCGGGCATCCTCAACGGCATCGACGACGGCGAATGGAATCCGGCCAAAGACCCGCATCTGGCGGCCAACTATTCAGTTCGCCAACTGGATGCCAAGGCGGCCAACAAAGCGGCACTGCAACAGGCGTTCGGCTTGCCCGTCCGCCCTGATGCGCCATTGATCGGCATGGTGGGTCGCATGGTGGAGCAAAAAGGCTATGACTGGGTGCTGGCCGCCCTGCCGGCACTGCTTGCGCAGGACGTGCAGGTGGTGATGCTTGGCTCCGGCGACAAGACATTGCAAACGGCACTGCAGAATCTCGCCCAACAACATCCGCAGCAATTCAGCGTTCGCATTGGCTACAGCGAACCGCTCGCCCATTTGCTGGAAGCAGGCTCGGACATGTTCCTCATGCCTTCGCGATTTGAGCCTTGCGGGCTGAACCAGATCTACAGCCAGCGCTACGGCACCGTGCCGATTGTTCACCATGTCGGCGGTTTGATCGACTCGGTGATCGATACCAATGAACAAACTTTGCGCGAAGGCACCGCTACCGGCTTCCATTTTTACACCGGCTCGGCCCAGGCCATGACCCAAACCACCTTGACGGCCATCGATATCTACCGCAATGCCAAGGAAATCTGGCATAAATTGCAGCTAAATGGCATGAAAATCGATTTTGGCTGGAAACAAAGCGCGGTACGCTATCAAGCCCTATATCAGCAAGCGCTGCAAACTCGCTAAATACAAACAGGACATTTTAGGGGTATAATACCGGCCTTTTGAGTGTCTGCAGATAGCAACGCTGCAGACACAGTTTTCCTTCCGGAACATCAACAAAGAAGTGTTTTCAATGAAACAAGCAGGTGACAAAGTTTTACGCAACCGGGTAAAACTGCTGGGTACACTTTTGGGCAATGTCCTGAAAACGCAGGCAGGCGATGGCGTGTTTTCCGCTGTAGAAGCGCTACGCACGGGTTATATCACCCTTCGCAAACAATACAATGCCACCACTCACCGCCGCCTTGCGCGCATTATCGACAATCTGGATCCGGAAACCCTGACTCACGTTATTCGTGCGTTCAGCATTTATTTCAGCCTGGTGAATATCGCCGAGGAAGATTTCCAGCAGCAACAGCGTCGTGCCGGCCTGCGCCGCGGCCAGTCCTACCCTGGCTCATTTGACAGCATTGTTAAATCCTTTACAAAACAAGGCATAAGCGCCGACCAAGCACAAAAGCTGCTGTCGTCCCTGGCCTATGTTCCGGTCATTACTGCGCACCCCACCGAATCCAAACGCCGCAGCATCATGGAAAACCTGCGCCGTATTTACAACATCAACACCGAGCTCGACGACAGCCGCCTGACCAAGGACGAGCACGCCGAACTGGTGAACAAACTCGAAAGCCAGATCCGGGTGTTGTGGCACACCGACGAAGTGCGCAGCCAGCGCCCCATCGTGTCCGACGAAATCCGCCTGGGTTTATACTACGCTCGCGAAACCCTGTTCGAAGCCATTCCCCAGGTCTATCGCCAACTGGATAAATCGCTGATCAAGCATTACGGTTACGATGCCAAAGGTCGGCAACGGGTAACCACTCCCAGCTTTATTCATTTCGGCTCCTGGATTGGCGGCGACCGCGACGGCAACCCCAACGTCAAACCCGAAGTTACCGAACTAGCTCTATACCTGCAGGCGCAAACCGTATTGATCGAGTACGTCACCCGCCTGCGCAAGCTGGCGAAATACCTGACGCACTCGGCCCAGCTGTGTCCGTCCAGCAGCGCCATCACCGGCCTCATGGCGCAATATGAGCACTACAGCGACCGCGCTTTTGGCGATAAGCCGCAGCAATTTACCCACGAGCCCTATCGTCGCCTGCTGCGCATTGTTCGCACCCGCCTGGAAGACAACCTGGTCGCGATCAAGAGCAAACTGCAGGACAAGCCCGTCAAGGACAACAACATCGCCTATAAAAACGAGCAGGAATTCCTTGATGACCTGTACGTCATTCGCGACTCGTTGATCGAACTGGGCGACCATTTCTCGGCCAACGGCGAGTTGCTCGACCTGATCCGTCTGGTGGAAAGCTTTGGTTTTTATCTGTACAAGCTGGACATTCGCCAGGAATCCACCCGCCATACTCTGGCAGTTGCGCAGATTCTTGCCGACTACTACGGCAAAGCCGATTATCTGGAAAAGTCCGAGGAAAGCCGGCTGGCCCTGCTCGCCGAGCTGATCCAGAGCCCGGACGCGCCCGAAGTCAATGTTGCCGCGCTCAGTGAAGAAAACCGCGACGTGGTTGAAGTGTTCTCGGTCATGCGTCGCCTGCGCAATACCCTCAGCCCCAACACCTTCGGCGAATACGTCATCTCGATGACGCACGAAGCCTCGCACGTGATGGAAGTCATGTTCCTGGCACGCTTGGCGGGGCTGGCCGGTTTCAAAGACGACCAATGGCACTGCCATGTGCGCGTCAGCCCGCTGTTCGAGACAGTGGAAGACTTGGCCCACATTCAGCCGGTCATGACCCGTCTGTTCGACAACGCCTGCTATTCTCACCTGCTCAAGGCCTCCGGCAATTTGCAGGAAGTCATGCTGGGCTATTCCGATTCGTGCAAAGATGGCGGCATTCTGGCTTCCGTGTGGAATCTGTACAAGGCGCAAAAACAAATCACTGCCCTGGCCAAGAGCAAAGGTCTGGACATTCGTCTGTTCCATGGCCGTGGCGGCACCGTCGGTCGCGGTGGTGGCCCCACTCACGAAGCGATTCTGTCGCAACCCGCCGGCACTGTTCATGGCCAGATCAAATTCACCGAACAAGGCGAAGTGCTGTCCTTCAAATACAGCAACATCGAAACGGCGGTGTACGAACTTACCATGGGTGCCAGTGGCCTGATGAAAGCCAGCCGCTGCCTGATCGAAAAAACGGAAGATGATCGTGAAGACTTCCTGCAGATCATGAGCGAACTGGCCGCAGAAGGCGAGCATCAGTATCGCCACCTCACCGAGAACGTGCCGGCCTTCCTGGATTATTTCTACGAAGCCACGCCCGTCAGCGAAATCGGCCTGATGAACATCGGCTCACGCCCATCCCATCGCAAAAAAGGCGACCGCACCAAAGGTTCAGTCCGTGCGATTTCGTGGGTATTTGGCTGGGCACAGGCGCGTCACACCTTGCCTGCCTGGTATGGTATTGGCGCTGCCCTGGAAAAATGGCGTGACAGTAACCCCCAGCATTTGGCCACCTTGCAGTCCATGAACAAGCACTGGCCATTCTTCCGCGCGCTGATGAGCAATACCGAAATGGCGCTGACCAAGGCCGACATGGACATCGCCGAGGAATACCAGAGCCTGTGTGTGGATCAGGAAGCCACGCGCGAGGTGTACGAAATGATCCGCAAGGAATTCAAGCGCACACTGAAGCAGACCTTGAACGCCGGCGACCATTCGCGCCTGCTGGAAGAAAATCCCAGTCTGGCGCTGTCACTGTCACGCCGCAATCCTTACCTGGACCCGCTCAACCACATCCAGGTGATTTTGCTCAAGCGCTACCGTGCGCTGGCAGACAATGACCCGGCCAAGCAAGCCTGGCTGGTGCCGCTGCTTCGTAGCATCAACGCCGTGGCCACCGGCATTCGCAACACAGGCTAGCCATCCAGGCACTGCCCAACAAAAAAGCCCGCAATTTGCGGGCTTTTTTATTCATCACGTGGCGAACAATATCACTCGTCGCCAATCACCGCCGAGGCAAATCCCTGCAAGGTCTGCTTGATGTGCGCGGTTTCGTTGCCGCACTCAATCACGCCAAAATCGTTGACGATGGTCCGAGGCTCTTCATAGGCCAGCCAGACATTGCCGTTCATGTCTTCGTAAATACGCATTTGCAGTGGCTTGTCTTTGCGCAGCCCCTTGGCACAAGCGCCGATCGCACTGCCGTACAAAGGATTGGTAAATTCGATTTCCATCCCGTTTGGCGTTTCGCGCTCGGCCACCTCGGGCAATTGTGCCCGCTGCAACACCGCTACCGCCCGTTCAGCGGTTGCCTTCACATCGTGCTTGCTCAGCATCCGGGTTTCCGCCGCCCAGGTCGACGCAGAAAATACAGTTAACAAACAAAGCGTTATTATTTTACTCATGCTTCCATCCCCTTTTTTGCGCACCGGCATTTGCCGCCACACGGCAAGTTTGCTCGTACACGCATCCTGCAAAGTTAGCGCCGGCAAATTAAATTTGTCTTATTGGAGTACTCGGGAATAGGAAAAGGCAGGCAGAAAAAAGCCCGCGCCAGGCGGGCTTGAGAATTAGTTGTTGGCCACTTCAGCCAGCTGCATCGGGATAAAATTGCGCTGACCGGTGATTTCATTGCGTTCGTTCAGATACACCATGCTGGGTTCAAAACGGTCGGCTTCGGCTTTGTCCATTCCGGCATAGGCGCAAATGATAATGCGATCACCTGGATTGGCCAGATGCGCCGCCGCGCCGTTAACCGAAATGATTTTGGAACCCGCCTCAGCACGAATAGCGTAGGTAACAAAGCGATGACCATTGGCCACATTGTAAATATGGATTTGTTCGTACTCACGAATGCCGGCAGCATCCAGCAAATCCGCGTCGATGGCACAGGAGCCCTCATATTCCAGCTCCGAATGAGTCACGCAGGCACGGTGAAGCTTGGCTTTGAGTAAGGTTAAATACATCTATCTCTATTCCTGTTTCCGAGTCTTAGACTCTACTATCGAGGTTAGGCGCGCAATTATGCCTTTTCGAGCCTATTTTCGCAAATCCACCCGTAGGTTATCAATCAAGCGGGTCCGTCCCAGGCGCACCGCCACCAGTATAACGGCCTCATCAGCGAGCTGCTTCAGTGGCTGCAATTTAACCACGTCACAAATACTAAAATATTCCACCGCAAACCCGGCCTGCTCCAGTGCCTGACGCGCCTCGTGCTCAATCGTTAGACACATTCTACCCTGCTGTAGTTCGCGACCTGCCCACCCCAACGTGGCATAAATCTGCGCGGCCTGCTGGCGCTGTTCATCGCTCAGATAGCCATTGCGCGAGCTCATCGCCAGACCACTAGCCTCACGGGTTGTGGGATGACCAATGATTCGGGTAGGGATATATAGATCCGCCACCAGCCGGCGGATCACCGCCAATTGCTGAAAATCCTTTTCACCAAACACTGCCACATCGGCCTGAACCAGGTTTAGCAGCTTGGTCACCACCGTTGCCACGCCATCGAAATGGCCCGGACGATGGGCACCGCAAAGTTGCTCAGTCAGGGTGGGCACAGTGACTCGACAGGAAGCCTCGCGGCCAAACGGGTAAAGTTGATCCTCGGTTGGCGCAAACAATAACTGCACCCCTTGGGCCTGCAGCTTTTGCTGGTCCGCTGCCAGGGTGCGCGGATAACTGTCCAGATCTTCGTTGGCGCCAAATTGCAGCGGGTTGACAAAAATACTGACCACCACCCGATCCGCCAGCTCTGCACCGTGCCGGCACAAATCCAGATGGCCTTGGTGCAAATTCCCCATGGTCGGCACAAATGCCACCGTCAGACCCTGACGGCGCCAATCGGCAATCTCGGCGCGCAATGCTTCTACCGTTGAGACTGTTTTCATCGGTTAGAAGCCGTGCTCAGGCGCAGGAAACTGACTGGAGCGAACTTCGGCCACGTAAGCGGCAATCGCCGCACCGATGCTGTCGCGGCCCTGCATGAAATTTTTGGAAAACTTGGGACGCTTGCCCAGCGTCACGCCCAGCATGTCGTACAACACCAGCACCTGGCCGTCAGTATCAACACCGGCACCAATACCGATGGTAGGAATAGTCAGCGCCGATGAAATCCGCTCGGCCAAGCGCGCCGGCAGGCACTCCAGCACCAGCAAATCGGCCCCGGCCGCCTGCAGTTCCAGCGCCTGTTTGAGGATCAGTTTGCCCTCATCTTCCTCGCGCCCCTGTACCTTGTAGCCACCCAGCTTGTAAACAGACTGCGGCAACAGCCCCAGATGGCCGCACACCGGAATGCCGTACGAACTCAGCGCACGCACGCTGTCGAGAATCTGTGGATGCGCACCTTCCAGCTTCACCATGTGCGCACCGCCTTCTTTCATCAGGCGACCGGCATTATGCAGCGTCTGCTGCACGTCGCTAAAACTCATGAACGGCATGTCGGCGATCACCATCGTCTGCGCCGAACCGCGCCGAACTGCGGCGGTGTGATAAATCATTTCGTCCAGCGTCACAGGCACGGTGCTTTCCTTACCCTGCACCACCATTCCCAGAGAATCGCCTACCAGCAAAATATCAACGCCATTTTCCACCGCTTGCGCCGCGAACGACGCATCGTAGGCGGTCAAACAAACTATTTTCTTGCCTTCCTGCTTCATGTTCAGCAAGTCAGTCACACTGGGTTTAGGCATGTTCACCACTCGTCATTTTTTCCATTCCGCGCCAATCCAATCCCTGCGCTACCTCGGCAAGCTGCCGTCCGTCTGGCAACACCAATTGGGGAGCAATTTCCAACAGCGGGAAAACCACGAACTCCCGTTGCGTTAATCCGATATGTGGAATCGTCAACGACGCTGTCTGCCATTGGACATCAGCATACAGCAAAATATCCAAATCCAGCGTCCGCGCGCCCCAACGCTGCAAACGCTCTCGTCCCTGTTCGTCTTCGATGCGGTGCAGCAAGGCCAGTAATGCCGGGGGAGACAAGTCGGTGACCAACTCAGCCACCGCATTCACATAATCCGGCTGATCCATGTCCGCCAACGGGCGACTGCGATAAAACGACGAACAGGCCCGCAGCTGACACTCCGCCGAAGCATCCAGTCGCTGCAACGCCCACTGCAGGGTAGCCACTGCATCCCCCAGGTTGGCGCCGAGGCCGATGTAACTAGTCTTCATTTTGATTGATCGGACCAGCACTGCGACGGGCATTGCTGCGACGACGACGGCGCTTTTTGACCGGCGCATCTGCGCCCGCTGCCGCACCAGCGCCGGCACCATGATGGCGGAAATTCCGCACCATTTTTTCCTGATGTGCATCGCCGGCCTGAGCAAATTCCGTCCACCACTGCGCCAGTTCGGCCTCTACCTCACCGACCTGCGCGCGCAACAGCAAGAAATCATAGCCCGCACGGAAACGCGGATGTGACAGCAAACGCGCAGAACGCTTGGGGGCTCGTTTACCCAAGCGATCCTGCAAATGCCAAATTTCTTTGATCATCACATGAAAGCGGCGCGGAATCGAAACGCGTTGCGATTGACCACCCAGCACCGCATTGGCGGCTTCAGACATAGCCTGTGATTCGGTTTCGCCGCGCTCCATAAAATGCTCGCGCAAATGCTGCACCGGGTACCAGAGCAGTACGGCAAACACAAACGCCGGCGTCACGCTCTTGCCTTCCGCAATCCGCTGATCGCAATTGGCCAGCGCCGCGCCGATAAAATTACGGAAACGCTGCTGATGATCTACGCCGTCCTGCGCCTGCGGAAACAACTGGGCAAACAAATGGTATTTGTCCAACAGCTCGAACGTGCGCTGCGCATAGCCACTAAGAAACAGCTTGAGCACTTCTTCAAACAGGCGCGCAGGTGGCACATCCACCAGCAAATGCGCCAAACGCACCATCGGTTCTTCCGTGTGCTGTTCGATGCTAAACCCCAGCTTGGCGGCAAAACGCACCGCGCGCAGCATGCGCACCGGGTCTTCGTTGTAGCGCACCTCGGGATCACCAATCATGCGCAGACGGCGTGCCTGGATGTCCTCCATGCCGCCCACGTGGTCCACCAGGGAAAAGTCTGCGATGTTGTAGTACAGCGAATTGACGGTGAAATCACGACGCCAGGCATCTTCTTCCAGCGTGCCATAGACGTTGTCACGCACAATCATGCCGTTGACGATTTGACCGGCATCGCCCTGATCACCCTGGTGCTGGCCCCGAAAGGTGGCCACTTCGATGATTTCGTCACCAAAATGCACATGCGCCAGACGAAAACGACGGCCAATCAGGCGACAATTGCGAAACAGGCGGCGAACATCCTCAGGGGTGGCATCGGTCGCCACGTCGAAATCCTTGGGATTACCTTGCAGCAACAGGTCACGCACCCCACCACCGACCAGATACCCTTCATAACCGGCTTTTCTCAATCGATACAGCACCTTCAATGCAGCATCGCTAATCTGACTACGGGAAATATTGTGCTCGTTGCGGGGAATAATTTGCACGCGGATTGTGTTTCCTCTTTTGCCGGTGAAATAAAGGCAAATTTTAAAGGAAAACACCCATCAGGGGCCAGTACTACGGTGATTTTAATGCGTCAAGGAGGGGGGCAGTCTGTTCAAACGCCGCAATCAGTTGAATCACGGCCTCGTTGGGGGCGGTTAAGCTTCGCTGTCGACAGCCATCCACAATAGCCGTTGCCAACTGGCAGACCAGCGTAGCTCCGACATTGCCACTGCTGCCTTTGACCGCGTGAATCTCACGCTCAAGCCCGGCCAAGTCACCATTGGCGGCACACACCTGTGCCTTTTGCAGGCGCACAGGTGTATCGCCAAGAAACGCATCCACCACTTCGCCAAAACCACTGCCCAGCACATCCTTGAGCATCGCAATGGTATCTTGATTGATCACTTCACTCATAAAACACCCATTCGTCCCTGTACAGCAGTTTACCCTGATTTTTTGAAATAACGAATCAGTTCCGTTGACACAGCTCGCAACGGTTTAACCACTTCTGCCGCGCCCAATTTAACCGCCTCACCAGGCATACCCCAAACCACGCTGGTGTTTTCATCCTGCGCAATGGTGAATGAACCCGCGTCACGCATTTCTTTCAGACCACGTGCGCCATCGTCACCCATACCGGTCAAAATCACGCCCACGGCCTTGGCGCCCGCCGCCTGACACACCGAGCGGAACAGTACATCCACCGAGGGTTTGTGACGATTCACCCGAGGCCCATCGTTGAGCACACAGAAATAACGCTTGCCCTTGCGCTCCACCAACAAGTGATGACTGCCCGGCGCGACGTACGCGTGCCCCGGCAGAATTTCATCACCGTGCTGGGCTTCTTTTACCCTCAGTGCACAAGAACGATCCAGGCGCGCCGCAAACGGCCCGCTGAACGCTTCAGGAATATGCTGGGTAATCACAATACCCGGCAAATCCGGCGGCAGCAGTGTCAGCACATCGCGGACGGCCTCCGTACCCCCCGTCGACGCACCAATCGCAATCAGTTCACCCAAATCAATCGATCTGGGTGGAGGTGCAGTTTTAGCCAAAATAGCATCCGATTCCAATTTGGGCGGCACTGCCGTTCCCGCCGGTTTCGCCGTCCCGGCCTCATCCACCCGCACACGAACCTTGGCCTTCGCCGCCATTTTCACTTTCTCGATAATGGTGGCCGAATACTCCTGCATTTGGGACTTCAAATCCTCTTTGGGCTTGGCCATGAAATCCACCGCGCCAATTTCCAGTGCATCCAGCGTGATCTGGGCACCTTTTTCGGTCAACGAGGAAATCATCACCACCGGCATCGGATGCAAGCGCATTAAGTTACGCAAAAACGTGATGCCATCCATGCGCGGCATTTCCACGTCCAGCGTCAACACATCGGGCTTCAATTGCTTGATTTTATCCCGAGCAATAAAAGGATCCGAAGCAGTCCCAACCACTTCGATATCGGAATCGGATTGCAATACCTGCGTCAATACTTGCCGCACCAACGCAGAATCATCAACTATCAACACGCGTATTTTGCTCATAATCAAAACAACTCAACATCACCAGAAGTTCCGGTTTTCTCTATGCCATCGAGGTATTCGCGTTCGCGTGCGTATACCGTATCGTTGTGCAATGATCTCAACCGTTTAACCAATGCTTTCCCAGTCGATGGAAAAAAAACAACTTTTCGCGGAAAAATGTCACCAACATCCTCCGAAACCAACGACATACCCTCAGCCTGAATGTACGTTTTCACAAAGTTAATATTTTTCCGACCAACGTCGGTCATGGAGGCCAGGATCTTTCCTCCACCAAAAATTTTAACTTCCAAATTCTCGCGCCTACCCCCGTTTTTCAAAATATGGTTAATCAAATGTTCCATCGCAAAATTGCCATAACGCTCAGCCGCACTGGCAGCCCCCAACATTCCCTGATCATCCGTGGACGGCAACATAAAATGATTCATCCCGCCAATACCCAGTTTTCTATCCCGAATACATGCCGAAATACATGAGCCAAGCACGGTAGTGATTAATTCATCGTGCAAGGTCACATAATATTGACCAGGCAATATCTTAGCTCCATATATTCCTCTCGCCTTGTCCCAATAGCGATTAATGTGTTCGAATCCCTTCAAGGGTGGATACATGCTTGGCGGCACAATGGTCATGATTAATCCTTTTTGCGGTAAATGGTATTGCCCACCAGCTCAAAGCGAGTTGACACTTTAAAAAGAGATTCTGAATGCCCAAGAAAAACATGACCATGTGGAATCAAGATATCTGCGTAACGATCAAAAAGCTTTTTCTGTGTTTCCTTGTCAAAATAGATCACAACATTCCGGCAAAAGATAAAATCAAACGGGCCCCTCATTGGCCAATCCATCATCAGATTCAGCTTGCGAAACGTAATCATGTCTTTAATTTTTCTCGACATACAAACGCTACCGCTATTTGATCCTTTCCCCTTCATCAACCAGCGTCGACGATACTCATCAGGCACGCTTTCAACCCGATCAATGTCGTAAACTCCACGTTCTGCATGAGCCAAAACATTGGTATCCAAATCCGTCGCCAGAATCTTCACATCCCAGGTGTCGATTGACGGAATCGAAGACGCCAGTGTCATCGCTAGCGAATACGGCTCCTCACCGGTTGAACAACCCGCAGACCATATGCGAATTTTACGCGTCGCCATATTGGCCTTCATGACTTCAGGAATAACTGTTTTTCGTACGTATTCAAAATGATGATTCTCACGAAAAAACGATGTGAGGTTCGTCGTCATTGCATTTATAAAGTCGCCGACCTCAGGTGAACCTGGCTGTTTGACCAGATCCATATAATCCGCAAAACTCTTAATGTTTAAATGACGAAGCCGCCTCGAAAGGCGGCCGTATACCATGTTGCGCTTTGCATCACTCAGAGAAATACCGGTGTGTTGCTTGACAAAGACCCGAATTTCTTCGAAGTCTTTGTCATCAAACACGAAATCCCTCTCCTGAACGTCGCTCATATCATTTCCTGTCAATTAAAACTCTTCCCACTCTTCATCACCACCGGCCGAGGCTGGCGGTGCGCGACGTGTCGCAGGCTTCGCTGCTGCAGCCGCAGGTCTGGCTGCTGGACGAGCTGATGCGGGCGCTGCTGCCTTGGTCGCAGGTCTTGCTGCTGCTACGGGCTTGCTTGCCGCACGAGGTGCCACTGGCGCCATACTAATCTCGCCATCCTCGTCTATCTTGAAGAAGGACATCATGTCGGTCAGTGATCTGGCTTGCTCATCCATGGATTCGCTCGCCGCTGCAGCTTCTTCAACCAACGCCGCGTTCTGCTGGGTAACTTCGTCCATTTGAGTTACGGCTTTATTGACCTGTTCAATACCGGCAGACTGTTCCTGGCTGGCAGACGCAATTTCGGCAATAATGTCACTGACGCGTTTAACCGCAGACACGATTTCCTGTAGCGTTGCCCCGGACTGATCCACCAGTTTGGTTCCATCCTCTACTTTTTCCACGCTGTCCTGAATCAGTGTCTTGATTTCTTTGGCAGCCGCAGCGCTTCGTTGTGCCAGATTACGAACTTCGCCCGCTACAACCGCAAAACCACGACCTTGCTCACCGGCACGCGCAGCTTCTACCGCAGCGTTCAAAGCCAGCAAGTTGGTTTGGAAAGCGATCTCGTCGATTACACCGATAATGTCAGCAATCTTCTTGCTACTGGTATTGATCTCACTCATTGCAGTCACAGCACGCTGCACGACATCGCCACCTTTCTGCGCCTGCTCACTCGCACCGGACGCCAACTGATTGGCTTGGCGAGCATTGTCAGCATTCTGCCGTACGGTGGCTGTCAACTCTTCCATACTTGAAGCAGTTTCTTCCAGCGACGATGCCTGTTCTTCGGTACGCTGACTCAAATCCGCGTTACCCTGAGCAATCTCAGATGATGCGGTTGAAATATTGACCGTTGAACTCTTGATCTGACCAACCATGCGACGCAGATTATCGACAGTCAGATTGATTGCATCGCGTAACACGGCAAATTCACCTTCAAACTCACCGGTCATGTTTTCACGCAGATCACCCTCAGACATCGCTTTAACAACTCGGGTTCCTTCGCGAATCGGCTTGACCACCGCATCAATCAACTGGTTAACACCTTCACCCAGGTTACGGATAAACCCGCTGTAATTATCCGAGTTAATACGTTGATCCAGATTACCGGCAGATGCAGCTTCGATCAGACGTTCAATCTGACGCTCGGCATCTTTCTGCTCGGTGATATCTTTCCATTCCACCATGTTCCCCATGTACTCACCATTGGGGCCGGTGATCATGGTTGCATTGACTTCAAACTCAAGATCGCCCACGGTAATTTCTGCTTTGGCAGGCAAACGCGATCTGTCTGCCAATAGACTGCGCTGATGCGCTGGATTTCTGTGGAACTGGTCAATGTTCTGACCGATCAAATTACGTGTATCTAGCGATGGCCAGACCTTACGCAATTCTGTTTCACGTTTGGACAGCATTTTTACCACTGAGGGATTAACATAGGTTATTCTCAGATCGGCATCACAAATCATCAGATTGGATGCAGCGCCATCAACAGCAGATTGCAAGCGCGCAACTTCGCGTTTTTGCTTATTGGAATCGGTTAAGTCTTTCCATTCCACCATGTTGCCCATGTACTCACCGTTTGGCCCGGCAATAAAGGTGGCGTTGACTTCAAATTCCAAATCACCCACCTTGATTTCAGCTCTGGCAGGCAAACGATTTTTATCGGACAACAATGAGCGCTGATGCGCGGGATTTTTGTGGAACTGGTCAATATTTTGGCCAATCAGATTATCCACATTCAAACTTGGCCATACTTTGCGCAACTCGGTTTGACGTGCGCGTAACATCGCCACTACCGCAGGATTGGCGTAGGTGATATTCAGATTGGAATCACACATCATCAGGTTTGTAGTAGCACTGTCTACCGCAGACTGCAAACGCGCGACTTCAACTTCTTTTTGACGCACAGAGGTAACATCAGACCACTCCAGCGTGTTTCCAATGTAATTTCCACTATTATCCATGATGGCTGTGACGTTGAGACGGAACTTCAGCGGTCCAATTTCAATATCTGTCGAGTAAGGCAATGACGCTGGATTAGAAAGCAACTGACGCTGGCGACGGGGATTTTTGTGGAAAACATCAATGTTTTTCCCCATCAAATTCTCGGCACTAAATCCTGGAAAGGCTTTACGCAATATATCCTCATGCGGCTTCAACAACTCAACCGTGGATTGATTCACATAAGTGATATTGAAGTCACGATCCACCATCATGATCGCCGTCATGGCACCATTGACCGCCGACTTCATTCTCACCAGTTCATCGTGCATATCATTACTCAATTCACTTTCCATCGATTTTCTGTTAGCCACCATACTCTTGTCCTCTTGCTCCTCATACGCATCTAGCATCGCTTGTGCGACGACGGTCAGCGCTTGCTTCCAGGCTGACGCCACTTCATTTGTCCAAAGTGACCCTGCCAAATCAGCCATCACATCAAGTAGGGTCTCAGCTACTGCTTGATAATGCCCGGCAACTGCACCATAGTTCTGGTGCCGCCGACCAAGTTCTGCCAACGTTTTCTTTAGTGCCGCCGGCTTATCCAATGACGCAATAACTGTCTGCAGCGCAGCCAGTAATTTACGCTCCTGGTCTTTGACGTCCCCCGTAAACATTGGACGAACCTGGGGAAAACGCTCAAATAATTCCGCATAAAACCGCCTTGTCAATTCCTCCCCCTGAGGGGCCAGTGCTGCAAAGCTACTGCGCAAAATATCAATATTCATACTGTTACCTTTTCCTTTACCGGATGCAGATTTTTTTGGCTTGCTTGCCGGCTCTGCATCGTCGCCCGCCATCCACGCCAACGGGTCATAGCCAATTGCCGAGTTTGATTTTTTTGTCATATCCAGTTATCCTCCCGCCCTAGCCAAACCAGGCCATATCTGCAAAAACTCGCTGCAATATTTCCATTGATCGTTTCTTTTTCGATCCCTTTATGCGAGCATCCAGCAACAGCTCTTTGTTTGTCGGCGCTGCAGTCACTTCATGCCGTTTCGTGTTCGACTTTGTGATCATGCATCACCTGCTCATCAATGATATTTCTTGCCAGAGACAAATAATCCTCTGCCCCGTGACTTGATTTTCGATAATCGAATATTGTTTTTCCAAACCCTGGGCTTTCCGCCAACGAAACACTTTCACGAATGACAGTTTTCAATACTTGACCAGGGAAATACTCCAATAATTTTTCAAGAACATTGCGAGCCAATCGACGGCGCTGCTGGAAGCGCGTCACCACCAGCCATTTGCGCGTATTCCGATTCAAGCGCTCTTCAATGTTATTTATAATACTGACCAGTCGAGACAAACCATGCAGCGCTAGATAATCACTGGATACCGGAATCAGCAATTCCTCAGCGGCCAACAAACAATTCATTCCCAACAGCCCGGTCGAAGGTGGACAGTCTATAATAATAAAATCCCAGGATTGTTCACTGGCCATAATCGCACGACCAAGACGATATCCGCGTGAAGCTCCACCGGCACTGACGAACTCCAATTCTCCAAGACGATCGCCAGCAGGCACCAAACTCAATCCGTCGCGAACATTCATGCACACATCATCGAGTTTTTCATCATCCAGCATGACTGCATCCATGCCGCTCATACCCAGACCATGCATACCAAAGCTGGCACTCAAATGTGCTTGAGGATCAATATCCAGCAGCAGTACACGTTTGCCAAGCTTTGCCAAACCATGAGCAAGATTCAACGAGGTGGTTGTCTTACCAACCCCGCCCTTTTGATTCATAACTGCGATCACTCTGCTCATGTTTTTCGCCCCAACACCAACGCGTTTAGCCTGTGCAATTCATCAAGCGATCAATATCCAGGATAATGACCATTTTCTCATCCACTGAAGTCAACCCTTTCACATAATCAATACTGACCATCGATCCAAAGTCAGGTGGATCCTTCATGTCTTCGGCTGAAATGTTGTACACATCGGAAACAGCATCAACCACTATTCCCATAATTCGCTCACCAGCATCCGTGATTACACGAAGCACGATAACAACCGTAGTTGGACCATATTCCTGACTGCCAATACCAAAGCGAGAGCGCAGTTCGATAATGGGAACGATAGAACCGCGCAAATTTATTACACCCTTGATGTATGATGGTGTATTCGGAATAGGTGTCACATGATCCCAACCACGAATTTCCTGAACCCGCAAAATATCTACGCCGTATTCTTCATTGGCCATAATGAAGGTTAGATATTGCTCCCCATTGGAGTCACCTTGCAGTTCTAACTCTATATCCTGTGATACCGCATTCATTGATGCTCTCCCACGTTACGCCACAGCCTGTTGCGCGTCTTGATTATTGGCATTGCCACCATCGGCACGACGCTTACTGACATTTTTATCCTTGGAAAGACTGATCAGTCCTCCCACATCCAGAATCAGCGCAACCGTTCCATCACCCAGAATGGTTGCCCCGGAGATGCCATCAACACGCCTAAAATTGGTTTCCAAACTCTTAATAACCACCTGTTGTTGCCCCAACAGATCATCAACAAACACGCCAACTCGTTGACCATCACCTTCAACAACAACTAACAAGCCTTTGGATAAATCCGTGTGCTCAGATTTCCGCCCAAACACTTCGTACAATCTCACCACCGGGATATATTCATCACGCAATTTGTACAATTCTGATTTGGCAGCAATTGCATTCACCCGATCTCGACTAACTTGCAGAGATTCGATAATCGACACTAGTGGAATAATGTAGGTATCGTTACCAACACGAACCAACTGCCCGTCCAGAATAGCCAACGTCAATGGCAAGCGAATCGTGAATTTGCTTCCTTCACCATCTTTGGAATGGATTTCGATGCTTCCGCCCAGTTCACGAATATTGCGTCGGACCACATCCATGCCCACGCCGCGCCCTGAGACATCACTGACTTCGGCGGCAGTTGAAAATCCTGGTTCAAAAATCAGCTCATGAATTCGTTCATCGCTCAATTCATCGGTTTCAGCGATCACTCCACGCTCAATTGCTTTCTGTTTGATTCGTTGCCGATTTAAACCCGCACCATCATCGGTAATTTCGATCACGATATTACCGCCCTGATGATAGGCATCGAGGTGCACAGTACCGACCGGATCTTTACCAGCCGCCTTGCGTACGTCAGGCCGCTCAATACCGTGATCCATGGAATTGCGCACTAGGTGCACCATCGGATCACCGATTTTCTCCATGACGGTTTTATCCAATTCAGTTTGCTCACCGGATAATTTAAGTTCGACTTCCTTGCCCAGTTTTTGCGCAAGATCACGCACCATGCGGGGAAAACGCTGGAAAACAAAGCTGATCGGCAGCATCCGGATACGCATCACGCTTTCCTGCAGCTCCCGCGTATTTCTTTCTAATTGGGCCAGGCCATCGCGTAATTTTTCTGTGTCTTTGATTTGATCATTATCCGCATCACCCCACTGACTCAACATCGACTGAGTGATAACCAGCTCACCCACCATATTGATCAATGCATCAATTTTATCGGTGCTAACGCGAATGGAGCCGGTATCGCCGGAGGCAGCAGCTACTTTGCGCTTTTCAGCAACTTTGGCTGCAGCACTGTCTACTGCGGCAGCCACAGCTGGTGCTACAACCGGTGCCGAGGGTGAAACCACAGGCGCGGGGGGTGCCGATGCAACCGGCGCTGGAGCAACCGTATTCGGCGCTTCTTCTGACACAACCTCAGCTACCGATGCAACTTCAGCTACAGGTGTCATCGGTGCGGATTTTTCTTCCGAGCCAATAACAGTCAAACCAATGTCACAATCATCATCAACCCATTCGAACACTTCATTGATCTGCGAGCGATCAACATCGCCCATCAGGGTCAAATTCCAGCTTAGATAGGAATTTTCCGGATCAATTTCTGCCAGCGGAGGCAAACCGCTGTCATCCAGTTCAACAGTCAATTCACCAAGCACGGAAATTTCGCGAAACAAGCGAACCGGATCATTACCGGTACGCATCATGTGTTCATGGGGATGACATTTGATATGCCAGCCCTCTATCATAGATGGCGCTTCTGCTGCTTCGGGTGCCGCAACCAACGCACTTGCCGGCGTAGTATTCGCCGCTTCATGACCGCCATGCAGCATGGCTTCGAGTTGAGATTTTATGCCTTTGACGTTGGCAACGTCATACTCAGTTCCATCACGCGTCGCTGCCAACATATCGCGTAGTGCATCACCTGATTTTAAAAGCAGGTCAATCATGGGCTGCGTTACCATACGCTCGCCGCCGCGCACCTGATCAAGCAGCGTTTCCATCACGTGAGTGAATGAAGACACCGCATCAAATCCAAACGTTGCAGCTCCACCCTTGATGGAATGTGCCGCACGGAATATGGTGTTGACGGTTTCAAGATCGGCTTCGCCGTCCTGCAGCGTAAGCAAACTTGCTTCCATGTTATCCAGACCTTCGAAGCTCTCTTCGAAGAAGGTCTGGTAGAACTGTGACATATCCACCGTCATGGCCGATTACCCCAGCACTTTTTTTATCGTCGCCAATAATTGGTCTGGACTGAACGGCTTAACTATCCATCCGGTCGCACCTGCCGTTTTTCCTTCCATTTTTTTGTCCTGGCCGGATTCCGTGGTCAGCGTCAAGATCGGTACAAATTTGTATGCGGGCAACGCACGCAATTCTTTGATCAGGGTGATGCCATCCATGTTGGGCATATTGACGTCGGTTAGCACCAGATCAACTTTTCCATTTTTGGCCACGGCCAACGCCTGCACACCATCGCCTGCTTCGACCACTTCATGCCCAGCTCCTTTGAGGGTGAAAGCCACCATTTGTCTCATGGAAGCTGAGTCATCTACAGCAAGAATCTTTGCCATTCTCCATCTCCTAACACTTTGCTTTTAGACCTATCGGCAGTTGCATCCTGCAAATAAAACGCACACTTCTTCAGGATAAGTTCATCGACTTATCCATACCCAATAATCTGGCTGAAGTTACAAACGATGTTGATGCCGCCTTGAAACTAACGGGCAGTCCAATTTGGCCCGCCTCTTTCCAAAAGGCATATAACAGTTGCAGAATGGAGCCATCCACTCGCTCCACTTGTGATGCGTCAATTTCTACCAGCTGTCTTTCTGCTAATGCCTGCATTAGCAATTCGTAAAAATCTTTGGCTACGCTGATGTCCACGTTGGACTCGCAGGTGATGACCATTTTTTTAACTTGCTTTGACTCGACCTGTTCAGGCTCGTGTTGCTCGTCCATACGGACCTCCGCATTCGACCTTTGTCACATCTGTCGCCTTTTTCTTTGAATGAAAAAAGCGTGCCATGCAAAAAATCAAACCGCACAGTTTTGACTTCCCTAGGGCGCGTATCGACACAGCTATTTTTTTTCTTAAGGCTAAAACGAGAAAAAGCCGCAATTGCGGCTTTTCAAAGGACTGCCGGGCAAATCACCCGGCCAAATAGGTGTTCAGAAAGGATTATGCCTGCTGTGGTTTTAACTCTCTGGGTAAGGCAAAAACCACGTTTTCCTCGCGGCCTTTAAGCTCCTCCACGCCAACCACACCGGCAGATTTCAGCCGCTCAATGACCTGCTTGACCAACACCTCCGGCGCAGAAGCACCAGCAGTCACGCCCACCGTATCAGATGCCCCAAACCAGGCCAGATCAATCGCCTGAGAGTTATCAATCAGGTAGGCGCGTGCTCCGGCCCGCTCGGCCACTTCACGCAGGCGATTGGAGTTTGAGCTATTGGGCGAACCCACTACCAGAATCACCTGGCAACGCTGCGCAAGTTCTTTGACCGCTTCCTGTCGATTTTGCGTGGCATAACAAATGTCATCTTTTTTCGGCCCTTCGATGCTGGGAAAACGCGCGCGCAACGCGGCGATGACTTCGGCAGTATCATCCATCGACAAGGTCGTCTGACTGACATAGCACAAATTGTCCGGGTCATTGACCTGCAGGGTCGCTACATCCTCGGGAGTCTCTACCAGATAAATGGCCCCCTTGCGCAGATGCTCGTTGAACTGGCCCAGCGTCCCTTCCACTTCTGGATGTCCGGCATGACCGATCAGGATAATTTCCTTGTCCGACCGTTGGTGGCGAGCCACTTCCAGGTGCACTTTAGTCACCAGAGGACAGGTGGCATCAAACACTCTCAGCCCGCGGCGATCCGCCTCGGCACGCACCGCCTGCGACACACCATGGGCGCTGAAAATCACCGTTTGGTCGTCAGGCACTTCATCCAGTTCATCAACAAACACCGCGCCCTTGGCGCGCAATCCGTCGACTACAAATTTGTTATGCACCACCTCGTGACGCACATAAATGGGCGCACCGAACAGTTCCAAGGCACGTTCAACGATTTCAATGGCCCGATCAACCCCGGCACAGAATCCTCGGGGATTGGCTAACATCACTTGCATGGCTGCCTCTATCTTATTGATTGTTTGGACGTGTCTCGTCCAGTTTGCGCCTCAGCGCCCCAGCCGTTTGGCAAGGGACGCTGAGCCATTGACCCCAAGATCAACTGCGATATTCGGCGTTGATTCGCACGTAGTCGTATGAGAAGTCACAGGTCCAAACCGTCGCCGACATACTTCCCCGCCCCAGCTCAACACGAATGGTAATTTCCTGGCGCTTCATGACCGTCTGTCCCGCCTGCTCGGTATAGTCCGCCGCACGACCACCGTTGCGGACGATGCAAACATCATCAAGGTACACATCGATCGTGTCCAGATCCAATGCCGGCACATTGGCGCGACCAATCGCCGCCAAAATTCGTCCCCAATTGGGATCAGAGGCAAAAAATGCCGTTTTGACTAACGGAGAATGGGCGATGGCGTAGGCGATTTCTTCGCACTCTACTTCGTTAATGCCCTGGTTGACGTTGACGGTAATAAACTTGGTCGCACCTTCGCCATCACGCACGATCAGCTTGGCCAATTCTTCGCAAATGCTGATCAGGGTTTCCTCAAAAATGGCGTAGTCGTCACTGTTGTGGTCATCAATCAGCGCATTACCCGCACGGCCGGTTGCCACCAGCATGCAGGAATCATTGGTCGAGGTGTCACCGTCGATGGTGATGCAGTTAAATGATTTGTCGGCGGCACGGCTCAGGGCCAACTGCAGCGTTGAGGCTTCGACCGCGGCGTCACAGGCAACAAAACCCAGCATGGTCGCCATGTTGGGGCGAATCATGCCCGCCCCTTTGGAGATACCGGTAAAACGCACGGTTTTGCCACCGATGACAACTTCCCGGGTGGCACCTTTGGGCACGGTATCGGTGGTCATAATGCCATGGGCTGCGTCCTTCCAGCCGTCCGCCGTCAACGCGCCCAGCAGTTTGGGCATGGCGGCGACGATTTTAGCCACTGGCAGGGGTTCCCCGATGACGCCGGTTGAAAATGGCAAGACTTGATTGGTCGCACAGCCGGCAACCTTGGCCAACTGCTCGCAGGTGTGCAGCGCGTCCTGCGCGCCTTTTTCGCCGGTGCCGGCGTTGGCGTTGCCGGTATTGATCAGCCAATAACGGGGCGTGGCTTCGGCCAGATGATCCCGGCTGCGAACCACCGGTGCCGCGCAAAACGCGTTACGGGTAAACACGCCTGCGACGGTCGAACCTTCGCACAATTCGAACAGCACCAGATCACGGCGATCGGCGTACTTGATTCCCGCCGCAACGGTAGCTACACGCACCCCCGCAACAGGCAACAACACAGGTAATCCAGGATAGGCAACAGCCATAATTCACCTTAAGTTTGAAAGTGACAAACCCGGCGATTATATCAAACAGTCGCAATAGCTGTTGCAAACAAAATGCGGCCAGGGCCCCGGCCCCGACCATGATTTTCGATCATAAAACGCCGTGCCTGGAACCAAAGCGCATGATGTGACTGGAAATATCGTCCAATGGCACAATATCGTCCACCGCCTGTAATTTGACGGCTTCAGCTGGCATGCCGTAAACCACGCAGGTCTCCTCGTTTTGGGCAATGGTATGTATACCTCTATCATGCATTTCCTTCATGGCGTGTGCACCATCATCACCCATGCCGGTCATGATCACCCCCAGGGCATTTTGCCCAGCCACCTTGGTCACCGAACGAAATAACACATCCACCGAAGGCCGATGACGGTTCACCTGCGGACCATCGAAAACCTCGACGCAATAGCGGGCGCCGCTGCGCTGCAGGCGCATGTGTCGACCACCGGGTGCGATCAACACCCGACCGGGAATCACATGATCGCCGTCCTTGGCCTCCATCACTTCCAGCTCACACAAACTATCCAACCGCTGAGCAAATGCGGCGGTAAACTTTTCCGGCATGTGCTGCACCACCACAATTCCTGGCGCCCCCAATGGCAACGAACTCAGCACCAACTCCAGCGCCTGCGTCCCCCCCGTCGAGGTTCCAATCGCAACCACGCCCTGGGTAGTTCGGGCCATTGCACCTTCGCGCGACGGGGCTGTTTTCAACACGGGTGCTGGACGCATCGTTCCAGCACGCTTAGCCGCCAATTGGCGCATGGCCATCAAGCGCCCTTTGGCCGCCCCTTTGACAGCTTGGACCAGCATGGATGCTTCTTCCTCAAAAAAATCTTTCAACCCGATTTTGGGCTTGGTGACAATATCAACCGCACCAGCCGCCATGGCCTGCATGGCCGTTTCCGTGCCTTTTTCAGTCAGGGTCGAACAAATAACCACCGGCGTTGGCCGCTGCTGCATAATCTGCGTTAAAAACGTAATTCCATCCATGCGCGGCATTTCGATGTCCAATACGATCACATCGGGCCAATCCATTTCCATGCGCTTCATCGCCAAAATCGGGTCAACAACCGCACCTATCACTTCCAGCGAAGGATCTTTGTTCAAAATGGAACTGAGCACTTGTCTAACTACCGCAGAATCATCCACGATCAACACTTTGGTTTTCGTCATGCCATCTTTCCTGAAAACATCAACCATTCATGCCCGCAACTTGCTGCGAACTAGCCACACTGCGCCGTTGATAAATGGACGGAGCCGTCGCCACAACTGCATCAGAGACACCGTTCAGCGTTTCGGAATGGCCCACCAACAAGTACCCGTTATATTTAAGATGCGCCACCAGTCGTTTCACAATTTGTTTTTTCTGTTCCGCATTAAAATAGATCAATACGTTGCGTAAAAAAATAAAATCAAAATGGCCTACTTCACTATCGATATTTTCGTTCAAATTCATCTGGTGAAATTCCATGCGCTTGCGCAAATCGGCAGACACCAAATAATTTCCTGCCTGACTACGCACTCCGCGTAAGAAATGACGCTCAAGAACACTTGGTGAGACCTTGGCTACCCGACTTTGAGGATAGACCCCCTGACGAGATTCATCGACCATGCGACGACTAACATCGCTGGCAAACACCTGCCAATCCAGGGAAACTGCCGAATCAGCCAGCGTCATGGCAATACTATACGCTTCCTCCCCACTGGAACACGCGGCACTCCACACACGAAAAGTCTCGCGTCGGCTAGAGCGTTCTTTGATAACTCTATTCAGGAATTCAAAATGCTTGGGCTCGCGAAAAAAATAGGTCTCGTGAGTAGTCAGCAAATCCATCATAACTTGCCATTCGCCTTCCGATCCCTGGCGCTCTACTAACTTCAAATATTCAGTATATGATTTCAAATTGAAATGCCGTAGACGACGCGACAAACGCCCAACCACCAGCGCACGCTTGGCTGAGCCAATAGTCACACCCACTCGCTCAAACATCACTTGCTGTATTCGACTAAACTCTGCGTCACTGATCGTTTCTGTTACCACACTTCATCCTGCCTCAGTCAACGTCAAGCTGCACCACGTACGATTTGCGTAGAGTGCTGCTCACACGCATCAGCCAACTCATTTACCGACAAAACAGTTTCTACATTCAGTAACACCATCACGCCACTGTCGGTTTTTCCCATGCCGCTCACAAAGTCCGGTCGCAAATTCAGTCCGAAAGATGGCGCAGTCTCAACAAGATCATCATTCAGTGACACAACCTCAGTCACACCGTCCACCATAAAACCAATTTCTACGGATTCTTCTTCGGCCAGAACTTCAACGATAACTATGCAGCTTCGCTTTCCAACCTGCGTCACTGGCCCGCCCAATCTAGCGGACAAATCCACCACAGGAACCACGCGACCACGCAAATTAATCACTCCGCGAATATAATCTGGCGACAAGGGGACTCGAGTCACTGAGCACTGCTCAATGATTTCTTTGATGCGGCAAATCGCCACGCCATAGTTTTTACGATCAGCAACAAATGATAAATATTTCTCTGAGCCTGACTCTGCCAACGAATCCGAAACATTCCCAAACTGTTCTACGGCTGTCATGCTACCCCCTTTTCCGGACTAAGATGTTCGCCTCGAAGCTGCATCAAATCCTTCATGCTCACCACGCGCCCAATATTCAGCAACATGACAAACCGTTCACCGACCCGCCCCATGCCGGAAATAAACTCCGTGCTGATGCCTTCACCAAAGGAGGGGGTGGGTTCCAATTGATTCGAATGAATTTCCATCACCTCGCGTACCGAATCAACCAACAACCCTAGTTCCATGCTGAACTGGTCATTGCTCGCTTCGGTAATCACGATACAACTGCGTCGAGATATGGTGGCTGAATTACCCGTCAGACGGGCCCCCAAATCAACCACCGGCACTGCCTTGCCACGCAGATTCATCACTCCCAAAATGGCGGTGGGCATCAAAGGAACAGACGTCACCACCGCTTCGGAAAATTCAATGATCTCGCGAACCCCTAAAATATCGACCGCAAAGTTTTCCTTGCCTATGCTGAACGACAAATACTTACCGCGATCTTCTTCAGCAGAGGCATTGACCGTCATGCGAACCATCAGCCCACTCCTTTGATAGGCTCAAAGTCATCCTCAATTACTTTGGTCGTTGTGTTATTACGGGGTTTACTGCGCTCACCGCCACCGGAGGAAGTTCTGGTTTTTACTTTAGGCTGGCGGTCACCCAACTTGAAGAAGTCCACCGCAGCACGCAACTGTTCAGCCTGCGCACTTAACTCTTCTGCTGTCGCCGATAACTCCTCAGACGATGAGGCACTTTGTTGCGACACTTTATCAAGCTGTTCCATAGCCGTAGCTACTTGACTGACGCCGGCTTCCTGTTCCGCCGATGAAGCAGAAATTTCCTGCACCAGATCTGCGGTCTTCTTGATTCCGGGAACAATCTCTTCCAGCAAGCCACCGGCACGTTCGGCAACTTTCACGCTGTCACCCGCCAGCTCACTGATTTCTTGTGCAGAAACCTGACTGCGTTCAGCCAGTTTACGCACTTCGTCGGCAACAACCGCAAAACCTTTACCATGCTCACCGGCACGAGCAGCTTCAATGGCGGCATTAAGTGCCAGCAAATTGGTTTTGTAAGCAATGTCTTCAATGAAGCCGATTTTCTCTGCAACTTGATGCATTGCCTTGACCGTATCACGAACGGCACCACCGCCTTCTTCGGCCTGTCTTGCCGCCTTGGTGGCCATATCTTCCGTAGCCTTGGCGTTATCCGTATTTTGGCCAATCGTTGCAGTCATTTGCTCCAGTGATGCACTGGTTTCTTCAACGCTGGCAGCCTGCTCACTGGCACCCTCGGCCAATGTTTGTGATGACGAGCTCAACTGCTCAGACGCCGAGGCAATATTACCCACCGCCACGATAACTTCTTCCAGGGTCGAGCGTAGCTTGCCAACAAACTGATTAATGGAGGCAGCGGTCTTTCCTACTTCATCACCGCCAAAGTCTGGCAAATCACCACTGATATCGCCATGCGCCATACGATCAGCCAGGTGCTGCATTTCACGCATTGGCTTTGTGATTCCCTGAACAAAAAACCAGCCAAATGTCACAGAAACAATCACAGCAATCAGCGACAAAATAATCGATGACTTAACCGCAGCCACAGCATCCCTGTCTGCCGTTTCAACCGCTTCAGCGGTGAATTTTTCCACCTCGGCGAGCATCGCCTTCATCGCCTCATCAATGTCAGCATCCATTTTTTCTACGCGCTCAGCTTTGGACATCGCACCGGCAATATCACCCTTGTGAAAGGAGGAAATAACACCATTAATCTCGACATGAACCTCTTCAAAGTCTTTTTCAATTTTCCCAAGCTCAATCTTCAAGCGATTCAACTCAGCAGCAATCGAATCGGAGTGTGTTAATGAAGATCGATCAGCGATAAAACCATCCAACTTCTTCATGTCATCAACAATAGAATCCATGGTTTCTTCGAGAGCTTTCTCGGCCTCAGCAAACCCTCTGGCTGAGCGCTCACTTGAACCCATCAATTCACCATGCCGAAGTGCATTGGCAAGATTAAGATTCACCTCCAACTGCTTCTCACTCAGCATGGTGATCATGCTGATCAATGGCATATCAGTTTCGGCAACTGCCCGAATTTCATCCTCGATTGACGAAACCTTAACCACCGACACTGCTGCCACCAAAATCAACATAGTCAATGGTATTCCCAGAGCAATGAACATTTTTGTCGCGACTTTGAAATTTCTAAACGTATTCATTATATATTCCTCAATTTACTGCATCATACGTACATGACGTTCATTGACTGGCTGTATTGGCCGAGAATTCTTGGCAAACAACTGTTTAAAACGATCAATTTGTGACGCTGACACTTCAATACCATCTTTCAAAACAAACCATCTGACTCCTTCACTGCATGGAGGCGTTGTCAACGATCCGTTGTAAAAAAAATATTCCTTATTTTTTGGCATCAAATGAGACGGCATTATTCCATCCCCCTCAACACCTACACTTTTCCCTTCTGAACGGGGAATATTTCGCCAAACTCTATCCAAACCACTGCTATCTCGTCCTTCGCGCATCATCACACCAACAACAGCCAACTGGCCGTCTTCGGATTTGTGTACAAAGTGAACTTCCATCGGCGCGGATTTACTGTCTATCTTGTGCTCGCTTGGAGTATGGAAGTGGTACTGCAACAACTGATACTTTTTACCCGCAACCATTAACGAACCGCCAGATGCATTCACCTGAATGGTATGACCGTTATTGACAACCGATGATGCGCCGTCATCGTACGTCATCTTTAATTCATCTAGCTCATGCTCTGCAGCATCAACAATATTGACAGGTGACTGATTCTCACCCTTGGCACACAAATGATAGTCGTCCGACAAACTACCCCAGTTTTCTGGCCGCTCTTGACCATCATATGACCAATGCGCTTTATTACCTTTGCCGCCATGAGACGCAGTTTGCGCGAGCAAAATCACTGGAAAAAACATCATAAACAAACCAATATAAAAACAGTTCCTTAACCGCATTCCGTCGCACCTCTTAGTAATTACAATGCTCACATCAAGCAACCAGACCTGGCGCAATATAGCTATCCGTAATTCCTTTTACGCGACTAATGATGGAGGTAACATCTAAAATCATCGCCACCTCACCACTTCCCAATATTGTCGCCCCGCTTACGCCACGCAATTTTTCAAATACCTTACCCATGGGCTTGATAACAGTCTGAAACTCACCCATCAGATCATCCACAACCAGTCCGGCTCTGAGATCACCACACTGAACAACAACAATATTCTCTCTCCGGCTTCTATCCCTATTACCGCCAAGCGTTTCTCTCAAGCGAATATAAGGCAGCAAACTTCCTCTGAGTTTTATGAATTGATGATCAACAAACGCATCATCATGCTGTTGGGTTAATTCAATACACTCCACCACAGTATCCAGCGGAATAACGTACGAGGTTCCAGCCACATCAACCAGAAACCCATCAATGATCGCCAACGTCAGCGGCAACCTGATTGATACCGTTGTCCCTTTCCCTGGAATACTATCAATGTCCACGGTGCCTCTAACCGCCTGGATATTTTTCTTGACGACATCCATTCCAACGCCACGTCCCGACAAATTTGTCACCTGTTCGGCAGTGGAGAACCCTGGCGCGAATATCAACTGATAAATATCACTTTCACTCAATCCATCTGCCGTTGTAATCAAGCCCTTTTCCAATGCCTTGGCTACAATCTTTTCCTTTGAAAGCCCTCGCCCATCATCCTTCACTTCGATAACAATACTTCCCGAGTCATGGTAAGCATTCAGCGACACAACACCTTGCTTATCCTTGCCCTCAGCAATACGCTGCTCAGGCGTTTCCAACCCATGATCCATGGAGTTCCTGACAAGATGCATCAGAGGATCGCCTATTTTCTCTACCAGAGTTTTATCCAGTTCGGTTTCTTCACCGCTAATTTCCAAACGAATATCCTTGTGCAACTCACTGCTAACATCCCTGACAATACGCTGGAACTTTTTAAAGCTCTCGCCAATCTGAACCATCCTCAACCTAAGAGCGCTATCCCTAATTTGCTCAACCAATCGTTCCATCACTAAAATTGATTCAATCAAAGCTTCATCACCGGTTCCACGCGCCAACAGCCTTGCCCTGGCACCGGCAATAACTAACTCACCAACCAAATTTATCTGTTCACCAAGCTTCCCGGCATCAACCCTAATAGATCGATTTGCAACACTGGCTTTCTCTTTCGCACTTTTTTGTTTTTCTATTGCCGCATCCAGAATCACCGGATCTATATCCTGGTTATCCAACAAAACGTCACCAATTTTAGGTGACTGACTACCAATATCTGACTTTTCTTTTTGCATCGTCAGCGCTCTTTCCAGCTCTTTTTCTGTCAAGGCACCACTGGCAACCAGAATTTCTCCAATGCGCAAGTCTGATTCTGGCATTGACCTAATCAGATCAGCATATTGAGCCAACACAGCCTGCGGCGGAACAATGTGCAATTGACAATCGTCAACTACAAATTCAAATACAGACTCAATTTCTTTTTTACTCGTTTCACCTTTCAGAAGAATTTCAAATCCCAAACAGCAATTTTCTGGATTAAATTCCTCAGTTTTCGGCATAGCATCCGTCACCGAAAATATGCTTACCACCTTACCAAGACGAGACAAGTATCTTAGGAATGAAATTGGATCCATTCCATTCACCAAAACACTACTTCCAAAGCGAATTGATATATGCCAGCAAAGCGAAGACACCTTTTCGCCTTCATTGATTTCTATCAAATTTACCGGCAAAACAACTTCATCCTCTTTTTCTTTTTCGTCAACAGCACAACCCTTACCCAGCATAGTTAACTGCTGACTCAGCTCATCACCTGACTGCTGATTTTCACTACTCAGACTGGCATTATCATTGGCAACCACATGATCAACCAGCAGACGCATATGATCCTGACACTTCAGCAGAACAGCTACAATATCATCGGTAATAGCCACTCTTTTGTCGCGCACCTTGTCGAGAAATGTTTCTACAACATGGGTAAATTTAACTACATCATCATAACCAAATAGCCCTGACGTTCCCTTAATGGTATGTGCCGCCCGAAATATGGCATTAATCTGACTATCGTCATCCGGACTTGCCTCCAAACACAGCAGTGCCGACTCCATTTCTTCCAGCAATTCACTACACTCAACAGAAAATGCTTCTTTGGCTTCATCCATGTTCATTTCAATTCACCTCGTATACAGCACTGACGATCTTCACCTGTCACTAACCAAATCTTCTAATCCCAACAAAATAAGACTAGACAACACCTGGTCACTGGCATCATCAATGCTAAATTTATAACTATTTTCTTCGCACACCTTTTTTGTCATCAACAACAATTGCGCCCCTGCGGTATCCATTTCTCCCACAGCCGACAAATCCATTTTTACAGCGCCACTATTAACCTGACGTATGCTCTCAATAATCATTTTCCATATATCCGCCGCATGATATATCGTCATTTCTTGATCTATGATAATTGCCATAATATTCTCTGAGATTATGGAGAAACTAGTTTTTGCACTGCGTCCAACATCTGATCTGGCTTGAATGGTTTAACCACCCAAGCCTTTGCTCCCGCATCCTTACCTTCCTGTTTTTTACCTTCCTCAGATTCGGTAGTCAGCATGATAATAGGGGTAAACTTGTAGTTAGCCAGCTTCTTCACTTCCTTGACAAAAGTAATCCCATCCATGTTAGGCATATTGACATCACTGATTATTAAATTAATTTTTTCACCAGTTAACTTGCTCAACGCATCCTTGCCATCGCATGCCTCGATAACCTCATAACCTGCCGACACTAGCGCCATACTAACTACTTTCCTTAGAGTATCCGAATCATCAACAACCATTATCTTTGCCATATCATTTCCTCTCTTTAAAAAAACACCATATCACCATCACTCGAAGAATCTGCCTTTACTGCCACCGAACTATGGTGATTTCTGCGCTGCTCTTCTGTCGTGTAGCCTTTCGCAATTTTTTCCACTTCTTCACTGATGCTATTCATAGCGTCAGCATTATTGACAACTCTTTCGCGAACATAATCCATACTTTCCATGACCTGGCGTAAAACCTGACTTGTTCTATCCTGAAACTGCAGATCAACCAGAATATTTGATATATCTTTAGCCATTGCCTTGCTTTCCTCTTTCAGCAAGGCATTGGTTTGACTCATGGCATCAAACGATTCTTTTATTTCCTCAAGAACCATTTCAATAGCGCCTTCAGATCCAATAACCAACTTATCTTTTTCCCTGTTTGAATTTTCCGCCACTTCCAGCGTTGACGAAATTGACTCACTGATTCGTTCAACTTTCTCGCCAATCTGTTTTCCGGTTTTTCCGGACATGATTGACAACTCACGCACTTCCCCGGCAACCACTGCAAAGCCACGCCCCGCTTGTCCTGCTCTGGCGGCCTCAATAGAGGCATTCAACGCCAGCAAATTTGTCTGTGATGCAATAGCTCCCACTTCGGCAGCCATTGTTTTTAATTCATCGGTGTACTCCACCAACGTTCTTACTTTTTCCAGAATGGGTTCATTGGCTTTGGTTAACATTTCCAGATTAGCAACCACCACTCCCAATCTGTCCTGACTGGATGTCAGCAGCGCCGTTAACGTATCTGCTCCCGAATTTTTAACACTGGATTCGCTCATCGTCTGGTTGATACGCATCAGGATCACTGAAAAGCACTCAGACAGATCCTTGACAGATGTTTCAGTGAGATCGCGTGCGGATTCAATATTGCGACACAGTATGGGCAATACCTGGTCAAGGAATTCCTTGACCACTTCCTGACTTTTTTCTGCACTGCTGTCTGCCGCCTCTGCCATTACAACGGGAACCGTTGACGAACCCTGTCCCACGTTGCCGATTTTTGCATACACCACCATGGCAGCCGTAATTGCCAGCGTATTGGTTACCAGTAACAGGGCAAGGTTATCGGCGATGACGGGAAACAGCAGTGATATCGATCCGGCAGTCGATATCACAAACACTGACAAAATAGACATCCGCTTGGCTGTCATTTTTACCCCATCCTGGCTCGAATAGCGGTTCACTGGACAATAAACCCCAAAAATACTGAACCTCTATCGGTGGCAAAAACCCAGTCTTTAGCGTGTATTTAACAACGCCGAGCAAATTAGAATGACTCTATTTGTGTAGTTTTAAGTGGACCGTTACCGTTCACTACGGTGACAAGCGTTGACTCAAGCAGAGAGCTTGGAGAGAGAAAGGTAAAAAAGGGGGATGAGCAGTCTTTTGGCGAGCAAAATCTATCTGGCGAAATCTTCTACATACTCCCGCATATTCATAAAAAAAGTGACATTGTCCTGAACGTTGATTGGATCAAAATAGATTCCTGTACGAAAGCCTAGACTATCATCTACCACCCACACGACCTTACCTCGCACGGTAATGGTTTTTTCTTCGTGCTGATAACCCAATTCAACACCATCCCCATTGTTTAAACGCTCGGAGATAATGATTCCCACCCCTGAAATTGAAACATCTTCCAGCGCTTCAAACTTGATTTGACGCCCAGCGTGCGCAAGCACAAATGCACCAAGAATCAACTGTCTGTTGATCAACTGGCGATCATAAACGCGACGTTCGTCTCCCACAGGACCTCTCCCAAAATGCGTATCTCGGGCCATGCCGAATGCCTGTAGTCTAAAGGGCTATGTTTAAGTTGCCCTTATAGAACAGGATTAAATCCATCACATTGGTCGCTGAAGCCACCGCCGGTAAAGTGCATCCCAGCGGTTGCAAACACGCCTCCGCGTTGGCACCAGCCAGTGCCTCCTCGGGCCGCAATCCCCGGCGCAGTGCCTCTGCCCAGGTGTCACCACTGCACCAGGCTGCTGCCGTTTCGCTATGCCCATCCCGACCATCGGTCGCTGCACAAAACAGCCACACCTGTTCACGCCCTGCCAATTCCCGCGCTGTGCTCAACACCAACTGCTGATTTCTGCCGCCTCGACCAGGGTTCGCCGGCAAAATCACCTGCGGTTCGCCGCCCCAGACATGCAACCCCTGCGACAACTGCTGCGCAGTATTCGCCAAGCGCTTCGCCAACGCCCCAACTTCGCCCTGGATGAACTCTTCGTGGACATGCACATCAACGCCCAGTGCCTGCGCTTGTTTTTTCACGGCGGCAATCGCTGTGCCCAGACTGGCGACCAGCACATGCTGCTCCGCACCACGCCAAGGCGATACCGCAGACACAGAGAGACGTTGCAGCCGCTGCTTCCAGACCGCATCCAGCGGCACGTCGTCCAATCGACTCACGCCCTCGCCCAGCAACGGCCCCGAGCCAATCACCCGCAGATCATCACCCGGCACATCCGAGATATACAGCGCGGCAAACGAGGGTGCCGCCAAGTGCTGACGCAACCGGCCATTTTTGATCTGCGACACATGCTGGCGCACCGCGTTCATGGTCGCAATGTCCAGACCCGCCCCCAGCAAATAGCGATTCAAGTCAGCAAGCAGCGCCAAATCGGCTCCTGCCACCAACACTTCCGCCAGACTGGACGTGCCGCCAGACAACAAAAACAGCAGCGGTATATCGGATGGCTGAGCAACAAATTCAATTAATGCGCTGCCTGCCGCCAACGAATCCTCTCCTGGCACCGGATGATTCCCCCAAACGCGCACAACCTGCTCGGGCAAACTCAACGCCTCGTCCCAGTATTCCCTACCGGTAATCACCAGACCCGCGCGTAAATTTTCGCCCAGCACCGCCGCTGCGCCCGACATCATCGATTGCGCAGCCTTGCCCAGCGCCACGACTCGGACAGGGGGTAACGGGTGTGTTTGCAGATAGGCGGCCACGGCAGCGTGACCATTGACCGCCGCCAAGGCGGCGCGATAGCAGCGTTCAAATAACGGGAGGGGAGTCATGATTGGAGCCCCATCGGCGGGCAGTCCTCGCGCAAACTAGGGCGTGCGGTAACCCAGGCTCAGATAAATGCCTTTGTCCTGAGGATCACTACCCACGGATTCAACATCCTGCAAGGCCTGGCCCCACATCAGGTTGGCGTCAAAGCCAGCCTTCTGCCAACGCACGCCCACACCGGCGCTGTACAGTTGCTGATTCGGCAACGACATCTGCCCATTGTCACTTTCCATTCCCAGGGCGTAATCAAAAAACGGATACAAGGTCCATCCTGCACCGGGATACCAATGCCATTCAAGATTAGTGGTGACACCGGAATCGCGCACAAACCGATTCTGCCGATAGCCGCGCACACTGGTCGCGCCGCCTAACGAAAAGCGTTTGATGGATGGCACAAACTCATCAGCCAACTGGGTGTTAACCCGCCATTGCAGCGCCTGCGCAGCAGTCAATGAATGCCAATACACGCCCTGAACTTGTGCCAAACGGAAATTTTGCGTCTCCGTGGCAACACCACCGGCATCGCCCGCTGCCACGCCGCCCTCAAGTTTCAACTGCAACGCCGCACGATCGGCAGACGATCGCCATTGCCAGTTCACGCCCCATTGTGCCGATTTGCTATTGGTGTTTTCGGTGTAAACATCAAACCAACGCTGTTGGGTCCGCGTGTATTCCAGATTTAAAAAAGTCTCGCCGCGTTGCGCCAATTCCCGTTTGAGCGGCCAATACAGACCAAACTGAGCGCGCGCACTACGACTCTGCAAATCAACCACGTCGAAAGGCTCTTCCACCAGCGAATATTCACTGCCCTGTGCACTGCCTTGCAGACTGACATCACTCAAACTCACCGGCAAACGATAGCTCAGCGAAAAATCTTTCAAGCCCTGAGTCGCGCCGACCGAAGCCTGCAATCGATCGCGCGCGCCCAACAAATTGCGATGACCTGCCGTCAGCGCCAAGTGCGCTGCACCAATACTGGGCGACTGATAATTATCCAGATTCACGCCGTAAAAATCGCCGTCGCGCTCAATCACATCCACCAGCAATGTTGACTCGCCCAGGCGCGACCCTGGCTTTAGTTTCGCGCTGGCCTGTTCGACCAATTCATGTTCTTGCAACAGCGCCAGCGATTCATTCAACGCCTGCACATTCACCGGCACAGTCATCGCTGGACGAAAATATTCCTGCACATAGGATGAGGACAATTGCTCGGTACGATTCTGCGCAACCTGGGTAATGCGACCATGCACCACCTGCAACACCAAAACCCCGTCGGTCACTTCCTGCTCGGGCACTATCACCCCGGATGTGGCATAACCTTGCTCGACATAATACCGCGTCAGTCGCGACTGCAACTCGGCAATATCCTTGGCGGTTAATTTACGCCCGGTGTATTGGGACACTACTTTTTTTAACCAGGCTTGCGGGAAAATATGCCCGCCCTGCACATCGATAAATTTCACTTCCAGTTTATCGGTCGCGTAACTTTTTTCACTGAAAACACCCAAGGCTGCTGACTGCGCCAATGTGCACCAACTGCCAGCCAACACCAGCAACAAACCACAAATCAATTTTTTCATGGCTGAACACATTCCTGTGAGCGATCGGCACTGGCCTTACCACCACGAGTGGGGTAACGAATAAAGTAGTGCGTATCGTCTTCTTTCTCGCGCACTTCAAATTCCACCGGTGTTCCACTAAAACCACGCGGCTGACACGAACCCACAGCTAATTCTGTTGCTGCCGATGCCAGACTCAGTGGCGTCGGTGAAAATTGATATTCTGCCAACGCCAGGTGTTGAGCCTGATCGGCCACCGTCACCACCTGACCATCCAGCACCGACGCGCTCACCGACACCACTCCAGGCGCAGCGACAATCGACTGATATACATTATCGCTGTAACGCACTTCGCCAGACTCGCCGATGCTCAACAATTGCACCTTACCTGACGATGCCTGCAAATAACTGCCATCCACTTGCACCCGACCACCGACCAGCGACAAATTTTCCGCTGCACCGACATCCATGCGCGCTCCAAGCAAATTCACTTCACCACCTGCAGTGTGCGCAGGATCAACGCCTACAGCCAACGGATTGCCTGACACGGCGATAAACACTTTGGACGTATCGGCGGAATACTGCATACCACCCGGCAGCAAAATATAATCAGCACTGGCAATATGCAAAGAACCACTGACATTGACGCTGGAACCCGCGCCCATCAGCACACCTTGCGGATTGAGCAGCCACAAATTTGCGCCCGCCA
>Ga0224510_10000220_pt1 | contig 48622 bp, 55 predicted proteins | sample SF_May12_sed_USG_FD_170161 | JGI IMG/M metagenome (GOLD analysis project Ga0224510, IMG submission 170161) | Sediment microbial communities from San Francisco Bay, California, United States - SF_May12_sed_USGS_4_1 | ecosystem: Environmental > Aquatic > Marine > Sediment | place: USA: California... | reverse complement strand
GAACGATCAAGTTGGACTTCTTTATCACCAAACGGCTGTACTGGTTTGCGTCGGCCTATGTCGAAAACGATTTTCTCCAAAATCTGAAACTGAGAACGGCGATCGCCAGTGGACCGGGGTACCAATTCCTCGAGCGCGGAGACCTTGCCGGTATTTTTAAGGATATGACCTTTTACGCCGAAGGCGGTCCGGCCTATTTCAATGAGGACTACCGCGATAACAGCATCACCGGTGATAGGGCGAGTTTTCGCGCACGCGTCGCGATGAAATGGGATTGGCCGCTGTGGGATGGGCGAGTGACGCTCTACCATTACAATGAGATTTTCCCCTCAGTCCAGAACGCGTCGGATTTCTTCTTTACGATGGATAATGGGGTTCGCATGAAGATTTTGGCCGGTCTGGCGAGTGGGTTCCAGGTGACCACCCGTTACAACAATCGCCCGCCCGCCGGCACGGGTGACACCGACAATTTATACTTGCTCACACTGGGGTATGCGTTCGACACCACCCGCAAGCGATAGGCTGAGTGGTGGGTCAGTTTGAACTCAGCGACGCCACCGCACGTAAATTTCAAAACTGATGGTAAGGCGTCGAGGCTCAATTGAAAGGTGTTCACTATTGACCAGTCTTTGTTTGACGAGAATGAGACTATGCTAGCCCAACATGACCCACGACTATAGGTTTGTTGCAGTATCATCCTGAGCGGCGTTCTCATAAGGAGGAGCACATGCTGAAAGAGTTCAAAGAATTCGCCATGAAGGGGAATGTCCTGGATATGGCGATCGGTGTCATCATCGGGGGGGCGTTTGGAAAGATCGTGTCGTCCCTCGTCAGTGACGTCCTGATGCCGCCGATTGGGTTGCTGATGGGCAAAGTGAATTTTTCCAGCTTGTTCATCGATTTGTCGAACACATCCCCCCAGTCTTTGGACGCAGCAAAAGCTGCAGGAGTGCCGACACTCAATTACGGAGTGTTTCTGCAAAGCGTGTTCGATTTTCTGATCATCGCGTTCGTCATCTTCATGTTGGTCAAGCAGGTGAACCGGTTTAAGAACGAGGCTGCTGCACCTCCACCCCCACCGCCACCAGGGCCGACGAATGAAGAGAAATTGTTGATGGAAATCCGCGATGCACTCAAGGGCCGTCCGTAAGGCGACGGCTCCAACCTGGGCTAGAACGTGGCGGGGCGTCTGCCACACACACGAGAGAAGAAGGAGATCATCATGCGAACGTTCAAGACCTCGATGATGCTGATAGGAGTCGTCGCGCTGGCTGGTTGTTCATCGTTTAAAGACCATCCTTCTACCCATATCAAGCAGCCGACCGTCTGCGTCGACAAAGGATGGTACGGCTATTACCAAGGCAGCGGGTGCCCTTCTACGACGAAAACGGTGGCATCGGATGCCTCAGCTAACCGGCTTGCTGCCCTCGAAAGGGAGCGTCAACAGTTAGCTGATGAACTGGCAGCAGCGCGGAGACAAAACGGGGATCTGAGCAGCCGGGTCAGTGATTTAGAGCGACAGCTCGCTGAACGTGATCGTGAAATCGCGGCCCTTCGGTCCGGATCCGGAGCGAGCGCCGCCCTGGCAAGCCAACTTGCGGGGGCTCGGGGCGATCTGAGCCAGTCACAGAGCGAGAAAGATCGGCTGGCAGCAGAATTGGCTGCGGCGAATCAGCGCAACGCTGATCTCGAAAGTCAATTGGCTGATCGTGACAAAGAACTCGCCGGTCTACGGGGTGACTTGTCTGCAGAAATGGCAAAGCTGAAAGAGGCAGAACGCGGATTGATCCGATCGCTAGGTCCTCAAATCAAGAAGGGTGATATTACCGTCAATTTAGACGACGAGCGACTTCTGATCAACTTGGCGTCTGGCTATCTCTTTGCGTCAGGTGAAGATGAACTCAAGCCTGCTGGTGCGGACGCCTTGAAACAGGTCGGCGGAATCTTGAAAGACTATCCAGAGTATAACGTCGCCGTTGATGGACATACCGATAACCAACCGATCCGCGGTGCGCTGAAGAACAAATTTCCAACGAATATGGAGCTGTCGGAAGCCCGTGCCGCTAACGCGGCAAGAGCGCTGGACGAAGGTGGGTTGAGCAACGCCACCACTCATGGATATGCAGATACCAAGCCTAAGGCGACAAATAAAACTGCGGCAGGCCGGGCAAAGAACCGCCGTGTGGAAGTCGTCGTCACGAAGTAATCACTCCACCCATCGCAGAGGGGGCAGCGACATCTCCGTTGCCCCTTCTGCCTGCCTACAGAGACGACAACTCCCTTCCCCGTGGCTCCCCACGTATAGACTCTCTGAGATCTCCAATAGGGTCGATCCGGTGTGGATGTCCTGCATCCAGCAGCGTTTGGGCCGCCGCACATCCTACAAGCCAAGCTCAGACAGCCCAGGGTGATCGTCGGGCCGGCGACCGATTGGCCAACGATACTTGCGATCCCTTTCGAAGATCGACACGTCGTTAATGCTCGCGATCCGCCAACGCATGAGGCCACCGTCGTCGAACTCCCAGTTTTCGTTCCCGTACGACCGAAACCAATGTCCGGACTCATCGTGCCACTCATACGCAAATCGCACGGCGATCCGGTTATCGTGGTACGCCCACAGTTCTTTGATGAGGCGGTAGTCCAGTTCTTGGCTCCATTTGTGCCGCAGAAAGCGAACAATCGCCTCCCGTCCTGTTAGGAACTCTGAACGATTTCGCCACTGACTATCGGCACTGTAGGCCAGCGACACATTTTCGGGGTCGCGCGTATTCCAGGCATCTTCTGCCATGCGGACTTTCTGGGCTGCGGATTCAGCATCGAACGGGGGAAATGGAGGTCGACTGCTAGGGTCTGGTGGCATATGGTTCTCCTTGGGATACATGACAGCCGACGACCGCAGAAGATGTATTCATATCAGGTTGTTGATCACTCTACCCCAGTTCTAAGAGCCTGTAGCTCGGTCTCTAGTTCGGCGATGCGAGTTCGCAACGGTCCCACGAGTTCCTCTACCTCTGCAACTGAGTACCGTGGCGTGATGTACTTCGGGCAGTTCCAGTCGAACGAAACGACGTCAATGAACACCAGCCGCTCCACCGCCGGCTGCATCTTTGGATCAGCAAGCTGCGCCACGACTTCTGGATGAACACGGGCATCTTCGATGCGGGCATGGCCAAGAATCTTCAAGCGTGCTCGGTTCTGGTAGTCCATGAGAAACAGGGCTACTCGATCGTTCACCGAGACGTTGCCGGTGGTAAGCAGTTGGCGATTGCCCTTGTAGTCGGGGAAGGCGAGCGTTGTCTCGTTGACCACCCGCAGGAATCCCTTGGGCCCACCGCGATGCTGAATATAAGGCCATCCACTTTCGCTGATTGAACCGAGATAGAAGCTGTCTCGAACTGCGATGAAGTCAGCCTCGGCCTGTCCCAGCGGGTCTTGTTCGGGAGTCCCTGCGATGTTGACTGGCCTTCCATAGTAGTGTTTCTGTGCTCGGTGTACGGCTTCCGTCATCGCCAGCTCTAAGTATTTCATCGCCATGGTGTTGTTCCCTCCGCGGAGAGGACATGACGATGGGTCTCGTCGCATGCCCTCTCATACTCAATCTCAGAACACGATCGTATTCCAGCCCTCAGCCACGTACCGGCGCAAGCTCAAGAGCCCTGCGGTTCCGGCGAGGGCATGGTCTTTCACAATCGGCACGCCACAGGACTTGACGCTCTCCGTCGCCCCGAAGACCTCTGCGCACCCGCACGACGCGCCTTGCACGACATCGCGCACCGCATTGTAGAGGCCATTGGCCGGATGTGAGAGTTTCGTCAGCTCAGCCGGCCAGCGCGTACCGGCACCATTGAACACCACGGCGACTTCGTCGCCCTTCTGTTTACATTCTGACGCGAGGGCCAGCGCGTTAAAGACTCGCCCAAGTGCTTCCTCTGAGCCACTCTTCGGATCGGACATAATGATGATGGCGGTTTTCATGGGTCCTCCTTCGACTGAATGATTTCCACAACATTGTGGGTGTCTATTGGCCCTGCTGTCTGCTTGGAACTGGTCATGACATTCATTCGTTATGGCAAAGCTGATGCCAGGCTCCAAGACGATCGGTGAAGCGAGATATACTGCTGATGAGACAAGGAGTTATAAAACTATTCGTGGCTAGATGAATCGGAACGAAAGAGCGACGCCTCCACGAGATGTCGTGGAGCTACGAGATATGGTGGGAGTGGAACGTTGGATTAGTGGTTACGCAGTGGGGCGAGGTTTTTTAATGCCGAGCTTCTGCATGCGCGACCGGAGCGTGTTGGGGTGGAGCCCAAGCCGGGCGGCGGCGCCCTGCTTTCCTTCGATGACCCAATCCACATTCTGTAGGATGCGGAGAATATGGCCTCGCTCAACCTCTTCCAGAGAATCGGCTATCGGCAACAGTGGGCCGGAGTTGCCCTGAAGCATCACATCGTCGATCTGAAGCAGTGGTCCCTTTGAGAGAATGGTGGCTCGTTCGATGACGTTTTCCAACTCACGGATGTTGCCGGGCCAGGCGTACTTCATCAGGCGTTCCATGGTCGATTCAGATACTCCGTCGATCTTTTTCCCGATCTTGCCGGAGAACTTACCGACAAATCGATTGACCAAGAGTGGAATATCAAGTGCACGAGCGGAGAGAGACGGTACCTCGATCGGAAACACATTCAGTCGGTACAGAAGATCGGCTCGGAAAGAGCCGGCCTTTACCGCCGCGTACAAATCACGATTCGTGGCAGCAATGACTCGGACATCGACTTTAATCGAATGACCGCTTCCGATCCGTTCGATTTCGCGCTCCTGCAACACCCGTAGCAGCTTGACCTGCGCATCCAGCGGCAACTCTCCGACTTCGTCCAAAAAGATCGTTCCGCCATCCGCCAACTCAAACCGCCCGATGCGGCGCTGTAATGCCCCGGTGAACGATCCCTTCTCATGTCCGAAGAGCTCGCTCTCGACCAAATTTGCAGGGATCGCTCCGCAGTTGACCTTCACCAGCGAGCGAGCCTTCCGTGGGCTGAGATTGTGAATGGCCCTCGCCATCAACTCCTTGCCGGTTCCAGTGTCTCCTCGGAGCAGGACCGTCGAATCCGTCGGCGCGACCTGTTCGATCTGTCGGAGCACCGTCATGATGCTCGGACTGTCGCCGATGATCTCCTCGAAATTGTTCTGAGACTTCACCTCTTCACGGAGGTAGAGGTTCTCCGCCTCAAGTCGAGTTTTGAGCTGCGCCACCTCTGTAAAAAGCTGCGCATTCTTGATCGCAACCGCCGCTTGATTGGCAAAGATGTCCAACCGTTCGAACTCTTCGTCGCTCAGAGGCCTGCGCCCGAACATCGCGATGACGCCGAGTACGTCCCCGCGAAACACGAGGGGATAGCCGGCAAAGGACTGCAGTCCGTTGTCTTTCATCCATTGCTTGTTTGGGAGTCGATCGTCGCCGAGGACATCGTTGGTCTGCATCGGCCCAAACCCTTGAGCGATCTTTCCAATCTTGAGCGCCCCCAGCGGAATGCGGCGGTATTCTCCATTGAGATCGGTGTAGAGCCCCGCGCTCGCCTTGAGATGCAGACAGCGAGCCCGATTCGTGCAGTCTGCCGCTTTGTGACAATCGGCGCAGAGATCGCCGGGACCTAAGAGCCAGATGCGGGCAAAGGCACCGTCGAGCTCGTCTACGAGTCCTTGCGTGATGGTGGTCAGCACCACCTGAAGGTCGAGACTCGACGCCATCTGGAGCGTGATGCGCTCCAACGCGTCGTGAGACGGGCGGGAAGGAACCCAAGAAGAGGGATCGTCCATCTAGTGATCTCCGAGCCGGACATTGCCCAGCGTTGAGGACGATAAGTCCCTGATAGGGGATTGTCAATCAGCAGAGGGGCGAGGTCGCCTTGCCGAACCAGTTATTTCATCCGCACGCAACTCGACCTCATGGTCGGCAATCCCACCCCACGAGTTCAATGCTTCGCCGTACCCTCAGTCGGTGGGGTTAGCGAGAGGGTTTAAGGGGACTGCTTCCTTATTCGCCTGGTGAATTCTGAGGGGGTGGCTATTGCAAAGCAGGTGGGTTGGCACTGATGGATTGCCAGGCCGTTACTCTTTCCTGGCCGACTCGCCAGTGTGTGATTGACAGCTCAGCGTCATCGCGTATATGGTTGCCATATACAACATAAGGCATGAGATGACGCGACTGCCGGGTGTGGAAGGGTTTAATTGGGACGAGGCAAATCTTGCCAAGAATTGGGAGAAGCACCGGGTTACTCCGTGGGAATGCGAGCAGATCTTCTTCAATCTACCGCTGGTGGTCGCCGATGACCTCGCCCATTCTATGGTGGAGCCTCGATATTACGTGCTGGGACAGACTGATGCCGGACGCCGCTTGTTTATCGTCTTCACCATCCGTCGACGGCGCATCCGTATTATTTCGGCCAGAGATATGAGTCCCAAGGAGCGGAGGATGTATCGTGACCAAACTCAAAAAAAGACCGACGTTCAAGAGTGAAAAACAGGAAGCTGAGTTTTGGGTGTCACACGACTCAACGGAGTATGTCGACTACGCCAAGAGTCGTCGGATGGTGTTTCCCCGGTTGAAGCCGTCCACCGAGACAATCTCGCTTCGTCTGCCGAAATCCCTCTTGGATCAACTCAAGACGATCGCGAACAAACGCGACGTCCCGTATCAGACACTGCTCAAGCTCTTCGTGCTCGAACGCGTCCAGGCTGAGTTGCATCACAAACCCGCCAAAGCCTCTTAGCGCGCTCCTGATCACGGCGATCCTGAAAAGCGGGGTTGAACGTGATGAGTGGAGTGGGTCAGAGCGAAAAGGGTCCTAGCACCGTGGCATGTTGTTCCGGGCCAAGACGTTCATCGTCACTTGGTCGGGCTTGCCGTCGAAGTATTTGAGCAATGCGGCTTTGAAGAGAGTGTTGTCGGTGGCAGCGGTCAGAAGCAGGGTCATGCAGGACCGGAATTTCAGATTGTCGGGGTAGGAGAAGATTTTCTCAGCGCGGTGACCATTCACGTCGAGCACAAGCTGCGTACATTCTCGGAGTCTTGGGCATAAGACAGGGTGCTGCAGATAGGTCCTGGCCTCGTCGAGCGAGCCAATGCCAAATTGCTGCGCCATCGCACTGTGCCCAAGACCTTGGATTTGCGGAAAGATGAACCAGATCCAGTGACTGGACTTTCTCCCGGCCCGCAGCTCAGCAAGGACTGCGTCATAGACGCACTCTTGAGCGTCGAGGAAGCGTTGTAGATTGTCAACGTCAGCCATGCGGTGTTCTTGTGAAGCGATGCGGTTTCAGGTTCCGTAGCATTTTGCAATATTCAGGATGTCCCTATTCTGCTCTCCTATCTCACTGGTGGCGATCAGGCTACTGAGTGCCTTTACTATCAATACTGTTGTCAGAGTCGGTGTCGTCTTCTTCATAGTCCCTATTCCGCATTTCCCTTCTAGATTCGGCCCGACGCCGTTCGGATGCAATCATGAGGTCGAGCTCTGCAATATGCTTTTCAGCGAATGCTTTGACCGCAGGTCTTTCGTCTGTCAGCCATTCGGTCAAAGCTACCTTCCTGGCCTGTAATGCCTCTGCAAAGCCAAATTCTCCCCTGACTACGCCCGTGTTGTCGATACTGACCCGGACCTCGTTCAATTTGTGCTGGTCATCTGGAAACCGCGACACAATTTCCTTCAACACACTGTGGGCGGAAGTGACACCGTCATAGTTCTGGAGTATCGCCAGTGCAAAATCTGCCTCCATATCACCGCCGGCTTTTGCCAAGTTGGCAAGTGCGGTAGCGAACTCGGTGGTGGGGTTGGGAAATACAATGCTGAGCAGGCGCCCACCTCGAAACTGGAATAGCTGTCGGTCTATAGCGAACCACGATAGTCCCTTGCTGATTGCGAGCGACGGGTTCTTGGAGAGGTCTTTTTCAAGACCATGGAACTGAAATGGTACCGCCTCGAAACGATCTTCGTATTCAGCATCAGCAGTCTCCTGAGATAGCCGAGTCCCGAAATAGTCCCAAACCGCCTCTGGCTGGCGCTCGGCAAGTCTGGCCAAGACACGCTCGGCTTGATACTCTATCCTGCAAAGGTAGCCAAGATTTTTCAGGAGTTGAGTCGTCCTCTCCGGGCTCAATTCCTCAAAGAACTTTGTGACCTTCTGCATAAACCACGCTTGTGAGACCCACCGAGAATCCTTTCGATCGTTCAAGAAGGTCAGAGCGTCTCGCACGAACGTGTCTGCGTCTGTAATTTTCTCGGTTCCGTAATACTCCAAAGCAAAGAGTAGGCAGTCGGTGACAGCCCCTTGGTCGTCTGTCGCAATTGCGCGTTTCAACAGGCGAGTGGCAAAGTCTGGCTTCGTAACATCTGCCTTGCGAAGGTGCCATGATATGCTCGTGAGCCTCCTTGCCGATTCAAGTTCGCCCTCCAAGATCCGCTCATAGATATCGACTCGGCTGCTCTTGGCAAGTCCATTGAGGAAGCCTGGGAGAAAGTTGCGTAAGTCGTCAGAGGCCTTTGTGAAAATCCGGTCCGCGACCTCTGGCTTAGTCTCAGCCAACTTGCTGATAAAATTACCGTAAACTGGAAACGTGGCCAGATCAATCGACTTAGTTTCGGCGCAACGCTCGATAAAGTCGAACCAGTCGTTCTCGTTCTCCGAGTTGATGCCATCGATGTAGCGGTCCGCTTCCCTACGCCGATATTGGTCGGCTCCTTCGAGCTCGAAATCCTCATTGGTCCAGTGATCTGGATAAACAGATCCAAACCCTACAAGGACCTTATATCGGACAAACTGGTCATCGACGTTTATGTGGTCACGAAACTTCAAGATAGCAGACATAAGCAGCTTGGCATCGGACTGACAATTGAATCGGTTTTCCGGGTCATCTGCAAAACCCTTCGCCCGTCGATAGTCGTAGAGGAATCGGTGCTCCAAGTGCTGCAGTAGCTCGTAGCTAGTAACCTGAGCACGTTGCGTCACGAATTCTACGATGCGTGTGGCATCCCTGAGCGTTGTAGCTAAGAGTTCATTTGAACATTGCCCCTTATGGGGGATCTTTGTTGCGGCGTCCAGAGCGATAAGAATTGTGCGCTTCTGTGCGTCATCGGTCGATCGGTCATATGCTGCGAATAGAGCTTTGAGCGCCTTGTCGCGAACAGCTGCGAGCTGTTCGGATACGGGCAGGGTGCCAGTGCTCATGACGACGGAATCGGCCTTCCACTTAGTGCCAGTGATGTCTGACTGAATGGCTTCGGTCCAGACGGCTAGCGCGATAGGCCGAACCTTGTCCACTTCGGCATCGCCCATTCCCGCAAGGTAATCCACCAATGCCATTTGATTCATTGGCCCCACCTGTTTGTACGCGTCGATGTTGTATTCGGACAGCTTCTTGACGATGTTCAGAATCTGCTGGCGGATATCTTCGTCTGGTTCGATGCGATAGATATTAATAAGCAGCTGCAGAGTTCCAACTACATCGGCATAGCGCAGACTCCCAATGATCTCGAATACAAGCGACACAACGGCTTCGGCAAGGAAGCCTTCCATATTTCCGCGGGTCGTTTCTATAGGGACGGGCTCCGTGCAGCGTGCGGCTTTGACTGCCGTTAGCAAGGAGTCTTTCAGTCCCTCGTAGGCAGTCTGTGGGTCGTCGCAGATTGGAAGGGCGTAGTCTTTTAGGCCAGACAGAATCTCGTAACGCTCGTTGTTGTTCTGCGCATCATTCAGTAGCTTGGTAATGTCTTTGTCGAAGAGCTCCTTGCCTCGGAGGAGCCGTTCATAATCCTGTTGGGCTTTCTGAAACTCATACCCAGCTGGGATCAGGTACTTGTCCATGATTCGAGCAAATCGCCGCTCGATACCCTTCATGGCTTTCCCACCATAGCCATCTCCCAACTTGGTTTTGTAGAGAATGTCGTGGGAGGTCTCGGCCCAAGCATGCTCGAGAATGGTCTGAATCTGAATCTCGCACCGCAGGCCAGCAAACCTCGCATATTCTGGAAGGCTCAGGCGCTCCTCACGAAGCCGAATTGTATAGTGAACTGCGCGGTATCTGGTGCCTTGGTTCTCCTGAGTGGGATGGTGGATCTTGGCTGAATCCTCCTCGATCTCGAAATTGTCTCGGATCAGTGTTGATGCCAGGAAGCGATCAACATCGTTATTAGTGTAGAAGATGAGACGGGCGCCGGCGAGATCGCGCCGATCCAGCTCCAGTGTCTGTGTGTCGAGCTTGCCTGTCTCTATCAAACGACACCGCAAGCTCTCGACCCCTTTTGCGCGACACTGAATTGACTGAGGGCGAGGCAGATTGTCAGTGGCTAGGATGGCCTTCTTCAAGATGAAGCGGACCGTCTCAGCGAAGGCTTTGTAGGTCCCAAAATACCTCGTCTCGTAATCGTGAAGGTTCACGGCACTCAGATATCTCTTTCAATCTCACTCAAAAAAGAAAATGGTGTCAGAAAGCAATTCGCCTACCGGACGGTTCGTATCAACACCTACCCCTGTGTTGGGTAAAATGCAATGACACATAGGGGATATTCGGGTTCTTTTTGGCGAATTTCCTCATCGTGGGAGGTCGGCGGGGAGAGTGGCGGGCAAGAATCTTCGCTAGCACTCAGTGCGGCTACAAATCGTCGAAGTCGCTCACGGTTTATCTCGCTCAGCCGGTTGGGCTCTAACATGTCCTGATTGAAGGCTGCCGGGAGACTTCTTCGATCCGGTCCGCCGGAATGGCGGTGAACTCGTCGCGCACTTCCTGAGGAATGCCTTCTTTGCCGAGGTTGTCGATCGCGGCCCTGTGGCTCATCAAGCCGATGTAGTCGTGCCGTACCACGCTCTACCGTGGCAGATACTACGAGGTTGAGTTCTTTCAGCGGCCTGCCCGCGATAGGGCGTCCATCCTGTGGATGATGCGAAGGGGGGACTTGGTCCTGACCGCTCTTAGGCGGCAATCTGCTCAAACGAAAAATGAGGAATATCCGCTCGATCTCGGGCGTGCTCGATCGTCAGGGCACAGATATGTCCATCCTGATCGATATCGAGTTGCGTGTTCTCATCGAGGTCCCTGGTTTCTGCTACGGCTGCCGCTTTAAACTCAATATGGAGCGTATCCGTGTCTTGAAAATACTTGATCGTCATGATTTGAATCCCCTGTCAAAAAATGCGTTGTGGACCGTCTCATGATCCGACAGCAACACCACCCGCAGGTACCGGTTCTCCAACTCTTTGATCGGCGCCCAGCGCCGGATACGTCCATCCTGTTGCACAACCTCTCTCACCGGACTACTGATCACCCGCTGGATCCACTCTTCCTGAATGAGGGCGCGATCAGGGCGCTGCCGAATGAACTCGAAGTACTTTGTACATTTCACCGTGCGCTCGCACCCGACAGCCCTGCACAGCACATGCATCGGAGTGTACTGAAAACCATGTCGTTTATCTACTATTCCTCCTCAATGGTTTCCCGCAGCGGTCAATCCTGATCCCGCCATCCTAGCTATACTGATCCCACGTATCACATTGTTTAATCGACCAGAACACGGCCTCCTTGAGTTTCTTGAGGATCACGTTGTCGGGGTCTCGAATAGCCTGCAGCTTTCTGTCGAGATCGTAGAGGGGCTGTATGGCACGCTTATCCGGTATCTTGCCGAGTGCCCACGCGACTTCCGTCAAGACGGTCCAATCTGTCTTTGGATCCTGGAGCTTCCCCAATAACGGAAGCACCACGGACACATCCCCATGGATGCCACCGATCTGCCCAAGTCCTTTCGCGGCGGCTGCCTGAATCTCTAATTGAGGCGAGGAATTCATCATGTCGATGAGAAGCGGAATGCCATCCTTCCCAAGATTGCCCATGGCGACGAGCGCCTGTTTCGCAAGATCTCGGTCCTTGAGCGCTTCTTTCAGTTTTGGCAGCGCTTCGTCTGCCTGCATTTCCCCCAGGAGCGACATGATTTTGATTTTTCGAGCCTGGCTGGTATCCGGGGAGTCGACCATCTTGAGGAGGCGATCGGCATGGCCCCATTCTGCCGCCAAGAGGAGGGGGAATTCATACTGTTCCAGCGCTTCCTGTAACTTGGTCAACGAATACACGCCGGGATCAGCTGCCTGAATGGCTTGTGCGGCCGCAACCGCGTCCTCAAACTCTGTGCGCACTTCCTTCTGCCAGTTGATCTTCATGCCTCCCAGGAGATAGGTGAGCTGGCAGGCAGGGCCTTTCCAAAGCCGAGCCGGGGCGTCCGGAAGGTCCGCGTCTCCGCCAGTTGCTGTCGTGCCTTCCCAGGTCTTGCGTTGCTCGCATTTGACCCGAAAAACGACATCATGAGGGGTAGCAGGGTCTCGAACAGTCGCGTATCCGACTTCGCTGAGACGCTCCGCAACAATGTCAGCCAAGGCAGTACTCTGTGCTTCGCCTTGATCAGTGCGGGCGAGGACGTGGACCAATATGGTCTGAATGTGCTCCAGCTGAGTTCGCTGCTCTGGTGTGAAGTATTCGCGGTAGGCCAGCGCGAGACTGTGTAATAGACTTAGAGCTAAGCAGACCCCAAGTCCAGATACAACGAATCGAGTTCGCATGGATCACCTCTGCCGTACGCTATCGAATCACCGGATACGCAGAGCATCCTGAGGTACCAAACGCTAATGTGCCGTTCGGATTGCAGTATACACTGAAGAGCTCACATCAGAACTCCGAGAACAATCAATCATGACATCGTATTGACAGTTTGTAGGTCCCAATGCTAATTTTCGCTGCTCTACTTCGTGACTCGCACGAAACTTTCAGGTCTGTCCAACTAACAAAGAGTGAGTCAAGAACGGTGATTAAGATAACAGTTGCGCGACGTTATGCACAGGCACTCTTCGAGCTTCTCGATCAATCCAGCATCGAAGTCACAAGGAATGCCCTCGACGACCTCAGTCAGGCCATGAAGGAGTCAGACCAGCTGCATCACGTCGTGGCGTCACCCGCTTTTGGGGTTGAGGAGAAGATTGCCGTCCTGACGGCGCTTGGGGATAAGCTCGGCTGCCCACCAATCGGCAAGGCATTTATCGGTCAATTGGTGAAGAAGAACAGGGTGGGGTTCCTGCCGGAAATCGCCCAGGCGTTCGGCAGGCTCGTTGACCAAGCCAAGGGGACTCAGCCGGTGACGGTGGCCTCTGCAGCGCCTCTTCCAGTGACGGAACAGGATCGTATCAAGGTGCGTCTGCGCGAAACACTGAAGCGCGAAGTGGATGTGACGTTTCAGGCCGACGCCAGTCATCTCGCCGGTTTGCAGATCTCTATCGGCAGCACGGTGGTCGACAGTACGGTCCGAGGCCGCTTGCGCGATTTGCAAGTCACGTTGACGCGAGAATAAGGAGTTGTCATGCAGATTAGGGCGGAAGAAATCAGTGCCATTATCAAAGAAAAAATCAAGGGCTTCGACAAGCAAGTCGATGTCAAAGAGACCGGTTCCGTCATCCAGGTCGGGGACGGGATTGCCAAGGTGTACGGCCTGGATGGAGCCATGGCCGGTGAAATGCTCGAATTTCCCGGAGGCCTCTACGGAATCGCGCTGAACCTTGAAGAAGACAACGTCGGCGCCGTGTTGATGGGCGACTCTGTCGGGGTTAAAGAAGGCGATCCGGTCAAGCGTACTGGCCGCATCGCGGAAATTCCTGTGGGTGACGCGTTGATCGGCCGCGTGGTGAACGCGATCGGCCAGCCGATTGACGGCAAGGGAGCCATCAAGTCCTCGCTTTCTTCGCGCATCGAAATGGTCGCCCCTGGCGTCAATACCCGCCAATCGGTTCGGGAACCCTTGCAGACCGGCATCAAGGCCATTGATGCCATGATCCCCATCGGCCGTGGACAGCGTGAATTGATCATCGGCGATCGTCAGACAGGCAAGACCGCCATCGCCGTCGATACGATTATCAATCAAAAAGGCCTCGGTGTATTTTGTATCTACGTCGCCATTGGCCAAAAACGCTCGACCGTAGCGCGCGTCGTAAAGACCCTTGAAGAAAATCATGCGATGGAATACAGCATAGTTGTGTCGGCCAGTGCCAGCGACCCTGCGCCCATGCAGTTCTTGGCGCCATTCTCGGGCGCAGCAATTGGCGAGTATTTCCGCGATAACGGCAAGCACGCGTTGATTGTCTATGACGATTTGTCCAAGCACGCGGTGGCCTATCGTGAGTTATCCTTGTTGCTGCGCAGACCACCAGGCCGCGAAGCCTATCCAGGCGACGTGTTTTATCTGCATTCCCGGTTGTTGGAGCGCGCGGCGAAATTGAGTGACAAGCTCGGCGGCGGCAGCCTCACGGCGCTGCCGATCATCGAAACCCAGGCCGGCGACGTCTCGGCCTACATCCCGACCAACGTGATTTCGATCACCGATGGCCAGATTTATCTCGGCAGCGACCTGTTCTATTCCGGTATTCGTCCGGCGATCAACGTTGGTCTCTCGGTGTCTCGCGTCGGCGGATCCGCGCAGATTAAAACCATGAAGCAAGTGGCTGGTACCCTTCGGCTCGACCTCGCTCAATATCGCGAAATGGCAGCCTTTTCCCAGTTCGGCAGCGAATTGGACAAGGCGACCCAGATGCAGCTGGCGCGCGGCGTTCGTATGGTCGAATTGCTCAAACAGGGCCAATACAAGCCGATGCCGGTGGCCGATCAGGTCCTCTCCATTTATGCAGGTGTGAATGGGTTTCTGGATGATGTCCCGGTCGACAAAGTGCTGCAGTTCGAAGCGGACTTTCTACACCATGTCCAGCAGAACCATCCTGACCTCAAGAAAGAGGTGGCCAGTATCGGCAAGATCGACGACAAGGTCGGCGGCCGCTTGAAAGAAATTCTCTCCACCTTCAAGCAGAAGATGGGGTATGGGGCGAAAAGCTGAAACTCGTCAACCGTCAACGGCCACATGTGAGACGCCCGGTTGATCCGATGACGCCTGATTGAGAGTGATGTAATGCCGAGTTTACAAAGTCTGCGCCGCAAGATTGCGGCGTTCAAAAATACGCAGAAAATCACCAAGGCCATGAAGATGGTCGCCGCGGCAAAGCTGAAACGGTCTCAGGACCGCATTCTGGCTGCTCGTCCCTATGCGCACAAGATGCGCGGGGTGTTGAGCAACCTGAGTCAGCGTGTGAACCGCTCCTCTCATCCCCTCTTGCAGAAGCGCGAAGGGAAGAAAGTCGAAGTGCTCGTCGTTACGAGCGACAGAGGGTTATGCGGTGGTTTCAACGGCAATATCGTCCGTAAGAGCTCGGAGTTCGTCCGACAGTGTGAGGCGCGTGCTCTACAGGTCAATCTCAGCCTTGTCGGCCGGAAAGGCCGCGATTACTTTCGTCGCCGAAGCTGGCCCATCCGTCAGGAATGGACCGGGGTTTTCGACAAACTCAGTTTCGAACATGCGCTCGACATCGGTGCTGATCTGACGGATAACTTTGTGAAGGGCACGTTCGACGAGTTGTATGTGGTCTATAACGAGTTTAAATCCGCGATCCAACAGCGGGTGATCGTCGAGAAACTGTTTCCTGTCGATGCGCAGGAAGAATTCGGTTCAGCGCCGAATGAAGGGATCAGTGGCGGCGGGTACCTCTATGAACCGGATGAAGCCGAATTGTTAAGTGCGTTGATACCGAAACATTTCCAGGTGCAAGCCTACCGGATTTTATTGGAGTCCGCAGCCGCCGAACACGGCGCCCGCATGGCCGCAATGGATGGGGCGACGCGCAATGCAGGCCAACTCATTAAAAAAGTGACGCTTTATTACAACAAGACCAGACAGGCGGCAATTACGAAAGAATTGATGGATATCGTCGGTGGCGCCGAAGCGCTGAAATAGCCGATCCCGTTTCGTCGAAAGGAGCACCCAGTGGCAACAGGCACAGTCATCCAGGTCATCGGACCGGTCGTGGACGTCGAGTTCCCTCCCGGCCAACTCCCGAACATCTATAACGCGATTACGGTCACCCAGGAAGAGAACAAGGCGGCTGGTACACCTGCCATTCGGATTACCCTTGAAGTTGCTTCGCACCAAGGCGAAAACCGCGTCCGCAGTATCGCGATGTCGACGACAGATGGTCTGACGCGCGGGATGGATGTGCAGGATACCGGAGCCCCGATCTCCGTCCCTGTCGGTCGAGAGACGCTCGGTCGCCTCATCAACGTGCTCGGTGAGCCAGTCGATGAGCGGGGGCCGATCAAGGCAAAGAAGACGTATCCCATTCACCGCCCCGCCCCAAAACTGGAAGACCAGGAGACCAGGACAGAAGTTTTGGAAACCGGGATCAAGGTGGTCGATCTGCTTGAGCCCTATAGCAAGGGCGGCAAGGTTGGGCTTTTCGGCGGTGCCGGCGTCGGCAAGACCGTCATCATCATGGAGCTCATCAACAACATCGCGCTGCACCATGGCGGGTTCTCTGTGTTCGCCGGTGTCGGCGAACGGACTCGTGAGGGCAACGACCTCTGGCATGAAATGCAGGAGTCGAAGGTCATCGATCCGGATGACTTCACCAAGTCAAAGGCTGCGCTCGTGTATGGCCAGATGAATGAGCCGCCCGGAGCCCGCCTCCGTGTCGCATTGACCGGCTTGGCGGTCGCCGAATTCTTCCGCGATGAAGAAAGCCAGGACGTGCTGTTGTTTGTCGATAATATTTTCCGGTTCACGCAGGCTGGTTCAGAGGTCTCTGCGTTGCTCGGCCGCATGCCTTCGGCCGTCGGGTATCAACCGAACCTCTCGACAGAAATGGGCGCCTTGCAAGAACGTATTACCTCGACGAAGCGCGGATCGATCACGTCCGTGCAGGCGATTTACGTGCCTGCCGACGATTTGACCGACCCGGCGCCGGCCACGGCGTTTGCCCACTTGGATGCGACCACCGTGCTGTCACGGTCGTTAGCTGAGTTGGGCATTTATCCGGCAGTCGATCCTTTGGACTCAACGTCACGTATTCTCGATCCGCAGGTCATCGGGGAAGAGCATTACAAAATCGCGCGTGGAGTGCAATCCGTGCTGCAGCGCTACAAAGACCTCCAGGATATCATCGCGATTCTCGGTATGGACGAATTGTCTGAAGATGACAAGATGGCCGTCGCGCGTGCCAGGAAGATCCAGCGCTTTCTGTCACAGCCGTTCCATGTGGCCGAAGCCTTCACCGGTGCGCCCGGAAAGTATGTCAAGCTCAAGGACACGGTCCGTAGTTTCAAAGAGATCCTTGAGGGGAAATATGACCACTTGCCGGAGCAGGCGTTCTATATGGTCGGCCCGATCGAAGAGGCTGTGGCCAAGGCTGAAAAAATGGGCGCGAAGGTATAAGCGGGAGCCAGCTTCGCATGGTGAGCAAAAGGGGATGAGGGGATGGCAGGGACAATTCTGTTAGAAGTCGTCACACCCGAAAAGCTGCTGCTGAGCCAGCAGGTTGATGAGGTGATCGCACCCGGTTCAGAGGGAGAGTTTGGTGTGCTCCCAGGACATTGCCATTTTCTTTCGACTCTCCGCATCGGGGAACTTCGCTACCGTATCGGCGATCAGACTCATTCCATGGCCGTTCTCTGGGGGTTTGCCGAAGTCACGCCGACCAAAGTTACCGTCATGGCTGAGGTTGCGGAGAAGGCCGAAGACATTGATGTCGAGCGAGCAACAGCCAAAGTAGCTGATGCAGAACGACGACTCCAGGCGGGAGGCTTGCCATCCGACGTGAAAGAAGCTCAGATAAGTCTTGAAAAGGCTCGCATGCGCAAGAAGATTGCCGAGCGCGCCAGAAAGACCAGCCACGCCTGATACGCTGATTCCACGTAGTTCTATTCCTCACTCGCTGATTCTCGTCCTTCATTCTGGTCGCCAAAGAGGGTGTTTCTCGTTCCGATGAATTTCCTCTATTGGCAGCAGTTCGACCTTCTGCGGTAGCGTGGATTCCATGATCACGGAATTCATCATCACTTCCGGAGAACAACCCAAGCGATTGGACGTCTTCCTTGTGAATCGAGAACGAGATATCTCGCGGTCGGCTCTCCAGCGTCTGATCGAGTTAGGTCGGATCCGACTCAACGACCAGGTCGTGAAGCCAAGCCAGAAGGTTAAGCCTGGGGATAAAATCACGATGGATGTACCGAAACCGGAACCTCTTTCCATGAAAGGAGAGGCGATTCCGCTCGAGGTCCTCTTCGAAGATGAGTCGCTCCTTGTCTTGAATAAACCATCTGGAATCGTCGCCCACCCAGCTCCGGGAAACTGGACAGGTACGCTCGTCAATGCACTGCTTCATCACTTCCAGACTTCGGGTGGAACAATTTCAACCATCGGAGGGAAAGAACGGCCTGGTCTTGTTCATCGACTAGACAAGGAAACTTCCGGCGTCATGGTGATTGCCAAGACCGATTCGGCGCATCGTGCGCTCTCAACACAGTTCAAGCACCACACCATCACTCGGGTCTATGAAGCCTTGATCTGGGGTGTTCCGAAAAAAGGTCGTGGGCAAATTGACCTCGCCATCGGTCGGGATACCAAAGATCGAAAGAAATTCTCAGCGAGGACAACGAGCCCGAAGGAATCTGTCACGGAATATGTAGTCGACCGTCGGTACGGCAAGTTGGCGGCTCATGTTCTGCTCTATCCACATACTGGCCGTACGCACCAGCTGCGCGTTCATCTCAGCTCCCTGGGACATCCCATTCTGGGCGATCACACCTATGGTGGGAGATGGGTTTGTGCCATCAATGAACTCGAGATTCCACGGGTGATGCTCCATGCCAGAACTCTCGGCTTTACGCATCCCACGGCAGGAACGATGGAGCAATTCACGAGACCGGTGCCAGGAGATATGGAGACGGTAATGTCCGCACTTGCACGACAAACCGTCCCGGGAGAGAATAGGTCGAAGGAATAGCTGGCAACTTCCACTTTCTGAGAGCCTATGCTGACCGCTGAAGTCCTTGATGCCATCGGAGGTTTGACGTCGCATATTAAAATCTATGCAGCCAAACTTCCGTCTATTGTGCACCTGAATGCGGTACCGTCAGGAGTGAAACCATCCATCGAGGCCATCGAGAGCTATGAAACGATCGTCTCTCGTACGCGCAGCCAAAGCGCAGGAACTCCGTACAAAGGGCTGAATGAATTCTTGGTGTCATCGCTCGAAGCATTCGAAATCGGGAACCTTCTCGGCGCGGGTCAGCCGTTGCTCACGGTCTTGGATCATCTCGAACGGATGCAATCCGAAAAAGAAATCGAAGTCGGACGACTCGATGAACAACGACTCAAAGAGTACCGTAGCGCGTTAGGCAAGGTTCTTCCTGGAAATCAACCTGAATTAGATGGCGCGGGAGGTCGGATATCCTGAAGCCCTGAGGGGTTCAAGCAGACGAATCCGTACGACGGAAATGGGTGTCGCGAACGATCCACAAAACAGAACGCACGATGAACGGTTACGGTCAGTGTCCCATCTTGGGGCCTAACGCGTTTGCTCCAGCGGTGACGAGTTTGAACCGCGACGTGGTCCCACAGTGCGGACATTTTGCCCGAACGGTCTCAGGATCGAGTACCTCATACTCGTCAGCTTTCAACCACATGAGTTGAAAGCATTTTGAACAGCTACGGACTTGCGTTGACATGAGTTTCCTCGTACACTCCAAGAATAAATACGAGGGATACTCTAGTATAAGATGCCTCCAACCCTCAAGTCCGCGTTTACCTATTCCAATCAGAGACCACCCAAAGCCGCTCAGCTGCTACATCTATTCCATCAGGCGCCCTGGGCCAAGGATCGATCCCTTGATGATGCAGAGGAAATGCTGCAGCATACCGATCTGACTCTGTGCGCATGGGATGGAGAGAGGCTCATTGGGTTCGGCCGTGTACTCACGGACTTCATTTACCGTGCAACTATCTGGGATGTGATCGTGGATAAAGCCTATCAGGGCAAAGGGATTGGAAAAGAAATTGTCCATCGGATTCTCAACCACCCACGGCTGAATCGGGTTGAGCTCGTTTGGCTTTGCACTCGGCGGCCAGGTTTTTATGAAAAACTTGGATTTAGTTCGAAGGAACAGACCGGAATGGTTTGGAGACGAAGCCGAGAAAGCTGTTGAGTGAGTGGGGCAAATTCTACACACAATTCGAATATCTATTGGGTAATCGTACTATGACGAGGAGGACATGATGGGCATCATTGCCAGATGGGTTCTGTTCAGTATCGCGCTGACTGTAGGAAGCCTTGGCTCTCTTCACCTCGAAACAGCCACGGCTGCCGAGTGGGTCCATGAAGGTATGGCCGAGGAAGGGAAGATTACGGCAGGATTTCGTGTCGGGCCGAGTTTTGTGACCCAGGGTTCCGGCGTGTCCACGGTTGGGCCTCTGATAAATTTTCAAGGCATGTACGACCTCAATAAATGGGTTCGGGTCGGCATGATATTGGAGTGGCAACGGCATGGGGTTGATGTGGGAAGTGGTGGGGTCAATACCATTTCTATTCTTCCGGTGAATCTGGAGTATCGTCCCGGCCATTTTGGCCCACTCGTTCCATACCTCACGACTGGGATCGGGGTAAATGTGAACACGCATGATATTTCCAATTCATTTGCTTGGCGTATCGGCGGAGGAATTGACTATGCATTGAGCAACTTAGTATCTAGTGCGCCCAAAGGCCTCATGCTGAATGTGGAAACAGCCTGGAAACGAAACCATCCTTCTGGTGATTTATCAACGATCGGCTTGCTCTTCGGGGTACGCCATACATTTTGATTCAAAACGAGCGGTGGCCTTATGGGATGTGAGGCCATTTCGGTGTGGCACTGCACTCTCTACATGCGGCCCGATGGGTATGTCGTATTGGTGGTCAAGCGAGGAGCGGCACACGGTTGTTAATGAGCGTGAGCGGCTCCTGTCCGCTTCACGCGTTTGGGTGAAAAGAAGAGGGAAATAAAAAATATTGAGGTGGCTAACAGAACGATAGCCGGACCAGAGGGGACGTCCCAAATAGCCGAAATGAGGACACCTGCTACGGAGGTCGAGATGCCGATGGTTGCTGAGTACAGGGTCAGTGTTCTGAGGCTATGGGTCAGCTGGTAAGCGGTCGAGGCTGGAATCAGAATCATGGCGAACACCAGAATGGCACCAACCGTCTTTAATGACACCACGACCGTCAAGGCGACCAGGGTCAGGAGAAGAAAAAATATTTGTCGTGCGGGAACACCGGACGCTTCCGCCATTTCCTGATCGAATGCGATGAAATAAAGCTCTTTCGCAAATAAGAGAATGAGACCGAGGACAAGAATACTTAATGCCCCAATGATGCGTAGTTCTTCAGGAGTGACCGAGAGCACGCTGCCAAACAAGTACCCGTACACTTCAGCATTGTAAGTTTTCATTAGGCCGATAAACAGGATTCCCAACGCCATCGTCGTGGTGTAGAGAATACCAATTGAGACATCGAGCTTCATTCGGCCTTTCTCTTCCACCCACCCCGTAATCCAAACCGTCGCCAAGCCGAACACAAGGGCCAGCAACAATGGCGGCCATCCCATTAAGTAGCCCAGTGCCACTCCTGCAAATGCGGCATGGGACGTCCCGGCGCCGACAAACGCCAGTCCTCGTAACACGACAAACACCCCAATGATCGAACAAAGCCCACCTACCATTGCGGCGGCAAGGAGGGAGCGTTGCATGAAATCGTAGGCGAGAAGATCGAGCATGGGTTGGAATCAATTTCTAATGGTGATGGTGGTAATCCTCAACGATGACGAGGTCGTTTTCCGTAATGACCAGCTCTTTGCCGTACACCTGATGGAGGATCTCTGGCTTGAGCACATCCGCAGGGGGGGCAGCGGCGAAGAGCTTCGTTTTGAGAAGAACTAATCGATCCACCCGTGAGCGGATCATATTAATATCATGAGTAATCAGCAGGACTGTTAATTTAAGCTGGTCGTGTAGGTGCTGGACCAATTCAATCACGTTGTGCTGCGCGGTGATATCTAGGCCGGTCGTTGGTTCATCCAGTATTAGGACTTTGGGTTGCTGTGCGAGAGCTCTCGCAATAAACACGCGCTGTTGTTGACCGCCGGATAGCAGCCCCAGTGCATCATCCTTATGGGCCTCCATTCCCACCTGAGTCAGAGCTTCCAATGCGATGGCATGATCCGTTCGACCTGGCCGCTTGAATAAGCCTAGGGCACCGTAGCGTCCCATCATCACTGTCTCGAGGACCGTCACCGGGAAGTTCCGGTCAACGACCCCTTTTTGCGGGAGGTAGCCAATCTTGGCACGATGGTAACAGCGGAGCTTGTCACAAGCACAGTCGAAGATATGAAGATGCCCCTGAACAGGAGCGAGCAACCCTAAGACCGCTCGACAGAGTGTTGTCTTGCCTGATCCATTCGGACCGATCACCCCCAGGAATTCGCCTTCATAAATAGTCAGCGAGATATCGCTCAGGGCAATGAGGCCAGGAAATCCGAATGAGGCATGATCAAAGCGAATGATCGGCTCTCGAGGATCAGACACGCGTGTAAGGGTCCTCCCACGTCACCATGACGTATTCTGAAGGGCTGTTAGGGGGCTTCCAATGCGTCGGCCAATTGGAGCACATTATAACGAAGCATGTCGAGGTAGGTCTCAGTTCCCGGCAGACCGCCAGGCATCGTCGTCAGGACCACCACACGGGCCTTAGTTTCTCTTGCGAGGAGTTCAGGGAGTCGCTGGCTGAGCTGAATCTCGGAGGCAATCACCTTAATCTGTTCTTTTCTAATCTTTCCTATGAGAGATTGGAGGTGAAGGGCTGAAGGCTCTGTACTGGCCTGAATGTGAATGGTGCCGACAATGTGCAGATCAAACCGTTTTGCCAAATAAGGCCAAGCTGAGTGGTGTGCAATAAACCGACGATCAGCTAGCATCTGCGTGCGGGTGGAAAGTTCTTTTTGCAACTGTCTTAAGCGTTCGTGGTAGGCCGCCTGATTAGCCCTGAATTCAGCTTCGTGGACGGGATCGATCTCGATGAGGGCGTCAGTAATGTGCCGAAGCATGATCAAGACATTCACCGGGTCCAGCCAAATATGAGGGTTTCCCTCCGGATCCATCGCAGTTCGTCCCGTGTGTGCATCTTCATGCGTATCCGTACCGTCTTGAATCAGTTCAACCCCGTGAGATGTGGTGACCACACGCAGTGTCTGACCTCCCGCATTCTTCACCAGTGAAGACACCCAGACCTCGAGTCCGAGGCCAATCTCAAACAGCAACCGAGCCTTCCGAACAGCCACCAGATCAGAGGGTTTCGGCGAATAAGTGTGTTCATTCTCGTAGCCGCTCAACAAGGAGGTGACTCGCACGTAGGGGCCACCGATCTGCTCGGCTAAATCCTTCAGGATCGGGATCGTGACGACAATTGGGATCGGATCACGGGCCTCAGTCCTGGCATCACCAAACGGAAGCAAGACGGTGAGGGTACTGACCAAAGCTAAGGCGGAAAATTTCAACGGGTAATGGACAAAAAACATCGGCGGGGACCGTACCATCCAAGTCATGCGGTGTCAACGACGTCTCCAGCTGACGTACTGCTCATAGGCCCTGTCCATTCGACTCCTTGACCCCTGGCGCCAGTTCCATTAGCGTAGCACACCCTCTGGTCCCTCGGACGTCGGGATGAGGTGCGAAAGGATTCATCACATGAAAGTTGTGGGGTTAATGTCGGGAACGTCGGCAGACGGAGTCGATGCCGCGCTCGTCTCGATCGAGCGGCAGAAAGCCGGCATTCAGGTGGAGATGGTTGCGTTTCATTCACTTCCCTATCCACGATCCCTCCAACAACGAATTCTTTCTGCCTCGATTGCGGGTACCGTGTCGGATATTTGTCACCTGAATGCGCTCCTTGGAGAATGGTTTGCCGACGCGGCATCGAGTGTCATCCGATCGGCTGAATTGACCCTAGCGGACATCGACCTAATCGGCTCGCATGGCCAGACCGTGCACCATCTTCCAACCGGCATCAAAGATACGGGTATCGGCTCCATACGCTCCACCCTTCAAATTGCAGAACCTGCAGTGATTGCAGAGCGTACGGGAATCACGACGGTCGCAAACTTCCGCCCGCGTGACATCGCCGCTGGTGGTCAGGGTGCTCCGCTGACGCCAGGGGTCCACGCATTGCTGTTTCGACATCGTCGGCGGTCCCGTCTCATCGTGAATCTTGGGGGCATCAGCAACGTCACGTATCTACCACGAGGATCAGGGACTGCTGGCATCGCCGCATTCGACACCGGTCCAGCGAACATGGTTCTAGATGGCATCATGGTTCGGAAGACCAATGGACGCTCCACCATGGATCGTGAAGGGCGGCTGGCTTTACGAGGCCAGATCGACTCGAGGCTCTTGGCCAAACTTCTCGCACACCCGTATCTCTCTCAGCCGCCTCCAAAATCAACAGGGCGCGAGGCATTTGGGGGAAAGATGCTCGATGAATTGCTCAGCTGGCAACAGGCCCGCGTGCTATCGATCGAAGATCTTCTTGCCACCTGTAGCCGCTGGACTGCCGAGGCTGTGGGTACGGCCAGGCGGTGGATCGGAGGTGGGATAGACGAAGTCATCGTGGGAGGAGGGGGAGTCAGAAACCGTGCCATTATGGGACAGTTAACGGCACTCTTTGATCCGATTCCAGTCACAACATTTGAATCACATGGGTGGGATAGTAAAGCGCTTGAGTCAGTGGCGTTTGCCGTCTTGGCCTATCAGACCGTGATGGAAGAAAGCGGAAATGTGCCTTCCGTGACGGGTGCGGCTTTCCCAAGGCTGTTGGGGTGTATTGTTCCAAGCGGCCCACGGTGGTTTGAACGATTACGACCGAGAAGAAGGTAAAAGTCTCACGCGATGAAAATTGTTTTGCTCGCAATCGTGATAGCTGCAGTGGTCTTCGGCATTCGGTGGCTTAAGAAGACCCTGCGCCGAAGCAAAAGGGAGGCATTGCCGTTCACGATCCCAGCTGACGCCAGCATCAGTACCGTCCCATTACTCACTGAAAAGGAAAGTGCTCTCTATAATCTCCTTCAACTAGTCGTCCAAGAGCGGTATCTCGTTCTTGCTCAAGTTCCGCTATGGTCCTTCATCGCGGTCGATGCTCAGGATACGGCCCGGTCCAATATCCTACGCCGCATCGCACTCAAGCGAGTGGATTTTGTGTTGATTCATCCCGGATCGTGTCACGCTGAATACGTTGTGCAAATTGAAGAGGACTCTCCAGAACCAGCCAAAGCAGAGGGTCAGCGCATTATTGAATCAGTGCTCATCGCGGCTGGTATCAAACTCGTGAAGGTGCAGTCCAAAGCCAGTTATTCTCTCCCAGATCTTGCCGCGCGGCTGGAATTACACGCAGAGGAATAAGGAACGGTCGCTTTTCTCATCGGAGACCTTTCTTACTGGGATGGAATGGGGGGCTCGTCGCCGCTCGCTGTTGCTTCTAGAGCTTTGCGGGCGATTTCAGCCTCCGAGCTGTCTGGGTATTGATCCACAACTCGATCAAACATAAGCCTCGCCTTTTCGGGATCCCGTAATTTGGCATAGGTCAGCCCGAGTTTCAGTGTAGAAGCCGCCACCTTTGGGCTGAGTGGGTAATTCGACACCACGTCATAGAACGACGTTAGTGCCTCTCTGTATCGCCCCGTGCGATACTGACATTCCCCGATCCAATATTGCGCATTGGCTGCCAGTGCGGATTGACCATGTAGCTCAATAAACAGTTGAAAGCCCGCCATTGCTGCGGCGTAATCACGGTGCTTAAACTCATCCATCACTCGATCGTATAATCGACGGGTTGTGTCTTGCCGCTGTGTCGGGGCCGCGACAGACAGGTTTGTGGACGTCACGGCGAGTAGGAGTAGGAAGATTTTGAAACTGTTCAGAATTATGCCGAGTCTCATCGTGTCCCTCAGCCTCTCAAACGTTTCATGAACCTGACGAGTAAAGACACAGAATTGTACCAAACGGTTCCGCACCGTCTTTCAGTGGATATGTCATACGTTCGATGCGTTTATGTAACGAGTTGAGCGCATAGGTTAGGAGAAAACATCATGACTATGGAATCAATCCCGACGAATCCCTTAGGCGGTAAAACATTGATCGTTGACCCCTCTGGGCAGAACAAATACATGCTCCCAAGCGAGGCGATTAATGATATGGGTGAATCGGATCAGATATATGTGCGTCCCGGGATTTACGAAGACAAACTGTTCGTCAGTCAACGGCCTATTCGACTCGTTGGCGCGGGTCGTGACCTTGTCCAGATCTTCTCACGGCGTGGGGGCCCTCTGTATCTACAAGAAGTTCCGGAAGGGTGGATTGCCGGTATCACGTTCCGCTATGTCGGCAGTGATCAGCACTCAGCCCTCAACATCCTCAACTCTACCTGTACCATCCGGCACTGTCGAGCGATGGAAGGAATTTTGTCTGGGGTGGTTTTGTATGGCCCGCAGTGTAGCGCGACATTGATCGACAATGAAGTGTGTCGCAACCGGGAATCCGGAATTTTCATCTTTGCCGGGGCATACCCACGAGTGACCGATAACCGTTGTTTCGATAATCACCACTTTGGTATCGCGGTGCGCGATCCGGGAAGCAATCCAGAGTTGGTACGCAACCAGTGTGAGGGGAATATGCTCAGCGGCATGTTGCTGTTTCAGGACGCGGAGAGTCTTATCGTGGACAATATCTGTCAGAACAATCAGCATTGGGGCATTCTGCTGACTCCCGATGCGCGCCCCAATCCATCCCCTTCAGAGCTTCCGAGAATGAATCGGCTCGCCCCTAATCCGCTCGGAGCCTATTCGATTTCCGATCAGCCTCTTGCTGAAATCGGTCGATAATGACTGCCAGGCGATCCTACAGGCTTGCTGCTCATGAGCTTGGGAGGGGAGAGGACTGGGAGTCGTTCGGAATGTGGAACTGAAAGGCGCTGCCACCTTGCTGCTTGGCGCGATACATGGCGGCATCGGCGTGCTTCAACAGCTCGTCGACGTCATGATCGTCAGTTGGATAGACGGTAATTCCGATACTGACTCCGATCGATGCTTGATGGGTATCGACCTGAAAAGGCTGTGCCAGTGATTTCGTGATACGCTCTGCGACCAGCGTGATATCCTCCTCGCACATCAGGCCCTCAAGTATGATGGTAAACTCATCTCCGCCCATGCGTGCCACGGTGTCCACTTCGCGTACGCACTCGTGCAATCGTTCAGCGACTAATTTCAAGAGTTGATCACCGACATTATGGCCCAGGGTATCATTCACCGGTTTGAATCCATCAAGATCAAGCAGCATAAGACCGAGAGGTTGTTGGAGCCGCTTGCTTCTGGCCATGGCTTGAACGAGGCGATCGCGAAACAGGGTGCGGTTCACAAGGCCGGTTAACTGATCATATTGGGCCAGGTAGGTGAGTCGCTCTTCAGCCCGTTTTCGTTCGATCGCATAACGGATCGAGCGTGCCAGTAGTTCCAATTGCCGTTCTCCTTTGACAAGATAGTCCTGCGCCCCGTTCTGGACGGCCTGTAACGCGAGCATTTGATCGTTGAGCCCGCTAAGCACGATGATAGCAATCGTTGGGTTAGCAGCCTGCATCTGGCGTACCGTTGAAAGTCCATAGCCGTCCGGGAGCGAAAGATCCAAGAGCACCGCATCAAATCGTGCACGGGCCAGATGCCTAAAGGCGTCACTCAAACGGCTGACATGGGTAATCTCAAATGTATCCAGGCCCCATTCAGCCAGGATGTCCTGGGTGAGGCATGCATCGACGACGTTGTCTTCGACCAATAGGACCTTGATCATCGCCTGCTCATCGGAGCGATTCTGGAACCTCAAACCATCCAGCGTTGCAACCTGCAATAAGTATAACTGAAGACTGGTATCGAACAAGCGAATCGCTGAAGAGCTCAGATGGGCTATGAATGCCGCATCGACACCTTCCCCACATCCACAGTGTACGAAAGCCCTGGGCAACCCACTCTTTACAGGATGACTGAAGGCTCTAAGCCAGGCCAGGATCTCAAGATCCCTTTACACGCCTTCATGGCATGCGCCATCAACTAGACAAGGAACAGGAGGTAGGTGGAAGGAAAACTCGATCATGAGCCGCGGCGAGGAAACTGGAGAGTCTGTAGGTACGTGCCGGTTGGACCCTGTTCTGGACCTATTCCACCCTCACACGCATATCCGGGTTCAAAAGGCCACAATAGCGAACGTCCAACGGCATTTCCGCGTATATGAATATATCTCAACGTCACGCCCATATGGGCGGCGTCACCTTTTACCAGTGCAGTACATTCAGCCGATGTAAATCCGCGTCGCGATATTAGGAGAGGTTTTCCGGAGGTGCCGACAATGGTAAATTCACTGGCACAGCCCGTTATGCCGACTGAAACCAAGAGTATACCGATGAAAAATCTGATGGATGTTAGGGCTACCATTGGAACTTAAGATCCTCGAGTTTCGTGGCTTCAGCGTATACAGACACCATACCTCAAACCATAACACGAAAACGGGCTTTCAATCGAGCGCCAAACAGATCTTGCTCGACCCCAGATAGCCAGCCAGCGAGGGAACCCCATGGTTCCATCAATGATGACTCAAATCTGGATGCGTTGTCCGATTCGGACAAAGTGCATAATGTTGCCCCTGGTTGTCAGATGAGACAGGTTGTATCATGCAATAAGTTCACACCTCCCCCTGAAAATATTGCCGCTCTCCCTGCAAGAATTTCCTTTCGCATGTGACATATCCTCAAGTATGGAGCGAACAGGGCCTACTATCAGCACGAGCTTCTCTGGCACGGAAGTTGAGGAAGACCGCCTGGTTTGGCGGACGCTGTGAATGATGCACGGCATACCAGAAGAGGCGTAGTGCATGGATCTGAGCCATCTGTTTGAAGATCTTTGGCGGGTCGTCAGCCAAGATGTGACGATTGTCGGCGGTATTCAGGGCCCGATGCTGAGCTGGATCGGTGTGACTGGTATCCTTGCCCTCTTTCTGTGGCATGGCACCATGCTCCTCAGAAGCCTGTTCAAGCTTCGACAGATCCTGTCCAGGTTCTATTCCTCGGTCTTGCCTCTGGCCGTGGCACGACAACAGAGTGCCAAAGACTGGCTTGTGATTCCTGCCTTGGCCAAAAAACGAGTCCGCCCCAATGAGACACCTGAGGTCCGACGCGATCTTGACGATCTCCAGACACTGGATCGTATGTTCCGCGCCGAACCGGCATTTGAAAAAGAATGGCTTTCGTACCGCAAGACATTCGCGGTGGAACAGTCGGTATGGTTTCTTGAGCCCACGGTCTATAGCCGGCGATCCGCCACCGAATTCTTTTCCTTTGAAGCTTTCTGCGCAGGGCAACTCAACGTTCGTCTTTACAGGCAACTCCCCTCATTTCTCACCGGTATAGGGCTGCTATTCACCTTTATTGCCATTTTGATTGGTCTGAGCAAGCTCCATGCGAACGGACCTCACATCGAAGGGATACAAGGTCTTATTAACGGCCTATCCGGGAAGTTCGTGACTTCAATCGTCGGCTTGGCCTGTGCCAATGCCTTTACGCTTCTGGAAAACTCAATGTGGCACAGGCTAGAGAACCAACATCGGACGTGTCTATCTCTGTTGGATGAACTATTCCCTCAGAAAGCTGCGGACCATCACGTCCCGATCTCTCAGGCGATGAATGGAGCGTCTGCGTCTGTGGTCAGCCCAATCAGAAGTGATGGGCCACCTCAACTTTCCGAAGTACTACAGCAGCGTCTGAGCTCGACGATGGCTGCCTTGACCTCTGCTACCCAAGCCCTCATAGCACAGAACTCGAAACAACCGTCAATGAAATATGATGATCTACCCCGTGAGATCGCTCACGAGGTTCAACGGGCTTTGAGACCGATCATGAACCCTTTGCTGGAGGCCGTCCAGGATCTGACCAGGGCGATCAATAGCCAATCGTCCTCGGTACAGCTCTCGCAACCAGAAATAGAAGCAATGTTTCAAGAACTGAGAAGTCACCCGCAAGAGAAGCAATGAGAAGGTCGTGATTCAAGGAAACGAATGAAGGCGTCATTTCGACCAGACTCCTATGAACGGTCGTCCTTTCTGACAAACGGAGTTGCAGATCTGATGACCTCGCTTGCCGTGATCTTCATTCTCTTGTTCGCGGCCTACGTGACTCGTGTTGAGGATGGGAATGCGAATCCAGATCTGAGCCGTACCGTTCCCCTGGACCCAAAGCCCAGACTCGACTCACTTCATCCAAGGCTGGACGCCAAAGGCCCCAGCATTCTTACTGCCACGATACCGGATAGCGTGCTCAACTTTGAGTTTGGCAAGAGCATATTGCTACCACCTGCCGAAACCTTCTTATCCGAGGCCATTCCTCACTATGCAGCCATCGTCTGTGGACCGGGAGGGCAGGAAGTAGAAGCCTTTGTCATTGAAGGGTATACCGATGACCTCGGAGACGACGTGCGCAATCTACGATTGAGTCAAGATCGGTCCTTCGCCGTGCTGGCTAAAAGTTTGGAAGTAATCCGCGAACAGCTTCCTTGGGCCTATGAATGTTTCTTACAGAAAGCCACGGCGAACGGGCGTGGAAGACAGAACCTCCTGCGAAATGACACCGGGCACCTCGACCGAGAGAAAAGCCGACGCGTCATTTTCCACATTCACATGCGTCCAAGGTAGGTGCTCATCACCGGACGTTGTTAAACGATAAGCCTCAGTGATCTGAGAACGTCAGGAAAGCTGATCCAATTGCTGGAGGCGAGACGAGTGGGACAACCCATGGATCTGGTGGGTTAAGGCAATGAATTCATCGAGAGAGAGGTTTTCCGCCCGTACCGAAAGAGATAGATGAAGTGCCGTCAATGCCGCGATGACTTGATGCTGATCGTATCCCTGATCTCTCAGTGAATTGACCAGCGTTTTGCGGCGATGCGCAAAGGCCGCTCGTACAAGCGTTGCGAACTGATCCCTGCGTTCTCTCATCTGTTCAATCCGACTCTTCGTCCGAAGCAACACGACGGCAGAGTCCACGTTCGGTCTCGGGCGGAAGCATTGTGGCGAAACCTTGAAAGCTTTGGTGATGTCTGCCGAGTATTGAGCCATCACGGATAAGACGCCGTAGTCTGAACTTCCAGATTGTGCGACCAATCGATCGGCAACTTCGTTTTGGAGCATCAGTACTAAGCGGGTGATGCGCTGTTGCTGCTCGAGCAGACGAAAAAGAAGGGGCGTCGATAGATAATAGGGAAGATTCGAAATCGCGATGGTGCCAGGTGGAAGCTGTTCAATTGGGTACGTCATCGCATCGCCAAGCACAAGAGTGAGATTCGGAAACTGGGTGTGTCGTTCGGTTAAGTACGCGTGGAGTCGAGGATCGATCTCAATGGCCGTGACACGCCCAGCGGACTGACAAAGTGCGTCTGTCAGGATGCCTCGACCTGGCCCGATTTCCAAGACGCTATCATTGCGGGATAGTTCAGCCAGCGTAACAATCTTGCGGACGATGTTGGGGTCAATGAGGAAATTCTGCCCGAGGCGCTTAATGGCTGCCGGGAGGGGCGAATCGCCCACCGTCAACTCCTGGGTGAAGGGGTTTGCGACAACTGCTTGACGAGTGCCAGTAACGGGGTGCGATAACAATCAACGAGATCACTAAATTCTTCGACTAAATCGTTGGTGAATGATGGTCCCGGATGGATATCAGCGAATGCCGCACCCTGTTGACATCCAATCGAACTCGAGATGAGCGATGCCGTGTGTGCCTTCCATTTTGTGATGCGTTCGGCCCCAGCCACCGTGTTCAAGTCTTGAAGGGTCTGACTCGCAATAGCCTCCAGTTCCTTAAGTTGCTGGAGAACGATGGAAACGCCATTTGGTAGGTCAGGTGACACGTCTGGATGGTCCTTTCTTGACGTGCCGACGTCCGGTCTTGGCCTGTGCAATGTTTGCAGCTAGCTTCATGGCCTCTATAAGACTCCCTGGATCCGCAATCCCTTTCCCAACGATGTCAAAGGCGGTTCCATGATCGACCGAGGTGCGTATGATAGGGAGCCCTACCGTAAGATTCACACACGTGCCGAACGAGACAAGTTTCAACGGAATCAAACCTTGATCATGATAGAGGGCCACGATGCCATCATAGTGCCCTTTGGCGGCTTTTCCGAATAAGGTATCAGCCGGCAAAGGATCGCTCGCCAGTATGCCCTGCCGTTGGGCTGAACGCGCAGCAGGAAGAATGACGCGAGCTTCTTCGTCGCCGAACAGGCCGTGCTCACCCGCATGGGGATTGAGGGCAGCCACTCCGACTTTGGGGCGTTTGATTCCGAACAAAGTTGTCAGTGCGAGGTGAGCCAAGCGAATAGCCTTTTCGATTTTCACTTGGGTAAGCAGCGACGAGAGATCTCTAATCGCGACGTGAGTCGTCACGAACATAATCCGTAACGGCCCTCCCACAATCATCATGCCCGACTCGTTCGTGTGGGTCAGATCTGCCAACAATTCAGTGTGGCCTGGGTAGTGACAGCCGGCCATATGGATGGCTTCCTTGTTGATGGGGGCTGTGACCATCCCGTCGATACAACCCAGCTGGGCCAGCTCAACGGCCTTCTTGATGAAGGTCACTGATGCAGCGCCAGTCTCTGCCGCCGCGCGGCCAGGCCTGAATTTTCGTAATGGGGGATCCAGCGGGTCCAGTACGGCGATTGTTCCTCTGCGGGGCCGTAAGGCCGCATGATCATCAATACGGTATGTGCTCAGCCTGAGTTTTAACGACTTGATTGTTCGCTCCATTACAGGAATCGACCCAATTACGATCGATCGGCACACGTTCTGTAAACGAGGTTCTGATAGCGCTTTAACGATGACTTCGGGGCCGATACCGGCAGGGTCCCCCATCGTAATTCCCAGCAAAGGGAGTGGAGATGACGATGATCGACTTCGGGACGATAGCGATTTAATTGACATAGAGATACAAGGTGTAACCGATATAAAACACCACGCCCGCAGCGAGCAGCCATGGGCGCCACCGGCCTCCGATCAGAATCTGCAGCAGACAAAGACCCACCGCCTGCACCGCTAACACCATGCTTGTCATGGCCGTTGGGGCAATCACCCATTCAGTCCCGATCAATCCCAAAGCAACCGGCAAGGTCCCCTGAAATACCATGGCTCCTGTGACATTGGCCACGGCGAGACGGTCTTTCTTTCGATACAGCCAAAGGAAGCTGTTGGACATCTCAGGTAGCTCAGTGGCGAGGGGCGCGATGAGCAAGGCCAAAATCAACGGCGACATCGCGAAAAGGCCGGCCATCGATTCAGCAGCCATGACGAACAAATGGGCGCCCAATATCAAACCCCCTAAACCCAAGAAGGCTTGAAGGCTGATCATTGGGTAGGAAGGCGTGCCGGCAGCCTTGTCGAAAATGAGAGGTTCCAATTCGCCGCCTTCTTCTCCCCCAGTGGGAGTAAATTTGACCTTCATGTAGAAAATGTACAAGCAGATGAGTGTGCCAGCGGAGATGAGATGGATGAGCCTGGACGGGCTGAAGGCACAGCCTAAAGCCACAAGGTACCCGAATATAAAAAATGAGAGATCCGTCATGACCTCACGATAATTCAGCTGAAAGCGCGCGATCCGTTTACCGGCTCGGGCATAGAGCAGCAGCAGAAGAGCCAAAATGGGTAGGACCAGCGTGCTCAGCATGAACGGGGCGCCTAAGATCGCGCCCAAGCCTACTTCGACCTCCTCCGGGCTTTCGCCGAAGAAAATCGCGATGATCGGGATTGATGTTTCCGGCAGGGTGGTCCCGATGGCCGCAAAGATACTGCCCACGGCGCCTTCGGAAATGCCCCGTCGCTTACCTAGCCATTCGATGGCATTGGTAAAGAGCGCACATCCACCGAGTGTGACCGCGACAGAGACGAGGAAGAGGAGCACGTAGAGCAGGACGGTCATGCCCGGCCTCGCATGGTTGCCGGTTTCATTTTGTTGAGTCCTTGTCGATAGGCCGATATTGCGTCTTCCATAATGGTCTTGAGCGGTCGTCCCGTTCGTTTCGCGATCTTCTTGCAATCGATATACTCCGGTGATGCCTTTTCCCATCCGGCACCGACCTCGGCGACCTTCATGCGAACCGTTCCACCATGAACCACGATGGACACAAATCGTCGGGGAAGCACTTGACGAGCCATCTCTTGAAGCCGCACTCCGAGTGTCGAGGTCTCCTGAAACAGGATCTCGGTGATGGCATTGATCCGGTCTTGTTTGGCAAGGCAGCTCAACACCACTCCCGGTCGGTTTTTCTTCATCACGACGGGGATGAGGGCCACATCCATAGCTCCGACATCAAACAATTGTTCCATGATGTGTTCGTACGTTTGAGGATTAAGGTCGTCGAGATTCGTTTCAATCTGCATCACTTGTTCGGTCCGGTGTGCTACAGGGGTAACCTCATCTTGTAAAAACACACGGAGGGCGTTCGGCCACCCTTCGGGATTTCGGTCGCCGGCTCCATAGCCCACTGCCACGCTTTGCATCGTCGGCATAGGGCCGAAATCCGATGCCAATGTTCGCAGCAGGGCCACGCCGGTGGGAGTCGCAAGTTCGCAACGGGGACCCTCGGAGTAGATCGGAATCCCATTCGCCAGTGCCGCCACTGCTGGTCCTGGAACGGGTAAGAGCCCGTGGGAAGTCTCAATGGAGCCGGAGCCGACGTTGATGGCAGAGGAGGTTACATGGGTCACATTCAAGAGATAGCAACCCAGGATCCCGCCGACGACATCGATGAAGGAATCCACCACTCCTATTTCATGAAAGTGAACGTCCTTCACAGCAACTCGATGGGCGAGACCTTCGGCCTCCGCTAGTCTGTCGAACACTGACCGACTTTGCTTCTTGACGGGGTCTGGCAACGTGCTGGCAGAAAGAATCTTCTGAATGCGAGAAAGCGTCAGTGGCTGATGAAATCCCTGTTGAATGATCACATCGACCTTTATTGCCGGGAGTGCGCCGCGATGCACCTCGTGTCTACGCAAGTGGTAGCCCTTAACATTCAGCCGTTTAAGGCCGTTGACCAATTCAGTCCACGATAAACCGGCGCTCACCAGTGCGCCCAAGACCATGTCTCCGCTGATTCCCGAGAAACAATCGAAATGCAGGTGTCGGCCCACCACATAACCTCGCTCAGTTCACGCAAATTGACCGCGCATCTTACCGAAGGCGCTTGCGAACAGCAATCACTGTTCACTAGTTGAAGGTTCATTGACAGCTCCAAGATGCTATGTTATCCACCTTAAGCATGCAGCAGAATTGTCGCACCCATGCCGCCGTCCCTCTGTTCCCGGGTCACTCACGATGACAAGGTTCGTGTCGTCCTTAAGGCCTTCGAGTCAGATCGGCCGTAGGAGATTATTCCTTGGGCTGCTCTGTTTTCTTGGATGCGTGGCGCTGCTTTTTCCGGTCGACAGCGACTCGCGAGTCATGTCAAAGGCCAAGCCGTCTCGGGCTCCTCGGCCTGAACCGGAGCTCAAGATCGTCGACCTCACAGTTACGCCGAAACAGTACACGCTCGGTAACGGCCCTCTCCAGTTCTCTGTGACGGTTCAGCTCCCAAAAGACATGCGCGGGAACCTCATTTTGGAAGTCAGCGCACTCATTAGCTCTCCCTCGAAGACCTCGGTGAGATTTTTGACGCATCGGCAGCCTGTCCAGATTTCCTCGACCTCGACTAAAGGAACAGAACGACAAAAGACCTCGATCGAGCTTGTCTGGGATGGTCAGGATCAACGCAAGCAGCTTGCCGTAGTGGGCAACTATTCGTACGAAGTTCGGACGAAACTATTGGCGAACGGGGAGAAGGGGCTCCGAACGGTGATGGTCGGCTGGCCGAAGCGAGGAACACTAGACGTGAAGTGGCCCACAGTTGGCTCCCTCTCGCCTACGACTCCAGTCCTAACAGATTGATTCGGTGTGCGAGACAAGCCGCGCCAAACCCGTTATCGATATTCATCACACCCACACCAGCCGCACAAGAATTGAGCATCGTCAAGAGGGCGGCCACTCCACCAAAACTTGCACCATATCCGCGGCTCGTTGGGACTGCGATGACCGGACACTGTACTAAGCCGCCCACAACACTCGGCAGGACGCCATCCATTCCGGCGACAACAATGACAACTCTTGCTTCAAAGAGCCGTTCTTTCCTCCCAAGCAGCCGGTGGATGCCGGCGACGCCGACGTCGTACAGTCGTTCGACACGACTCCCCATCACTTCGGCTGTGATGCGGGCTTCTTCGGCCACGGGCAGATCGGCGGTGCCGGCGGTGACTGCCAAGATGTGACCCAGTGACTTTGATCGCGGCGGATGAACCACTACAAGACGCGCATCGGGATAGTAGCGTGCACGCCGGTTGACTCTGCGAATAGCGCGCGCAACGGTTGGGTCGGCGCGAGTGGCAAGAAAGGGACCCTGTTTTTTGAAGAGCGCTCGTGCGATCGCGACGACCTGGGCCGTGCTTTTGCCTTCGCACAAGACGACCTCGGGAAATCCCTGCCGTAATGCTCGATGATGATCGAGGGAGGCAAAGCCCAAATCTTCGTAGGGCAGGGACCGTAGACGTTGAAGTGCATGCTCAACAGAAAGCTTCCCTTGACGAACGCCCTCGAGTAACCGTTCAAGCCCTTCCGGATTCATATCCACCCCTTCTCAGGTTTTGCGTCGCGCTCCATCAAGTCACTGACCGCTTTCCGGCAAGATTTGTTGTCGTACAAGACGGCATTTATCTCTTGTATGATCGGCATGTCGACGTGATAGCGACAGGCCAAGGTGAGTGCCGCGCGGGCTGTTCGGACGCCTTCGGCAACTGCCTGCATGCCGCCCAAGATCGTCTCCAGTCGTTCTCCCTTGCCTAGTTGAACGCCTACGGCATGGTTCCGGCTGAGTGTGCCCGTGCAGGTCAAGACCAAATCACCGACACCCGAAAGCCCGTAAAACGTCCGTGGATCGGCTTCCATCGCTACACCCAGTCGGATAGTTTCGGCCAAGCCTCTGGTAATGAGCGCCGCGCGGGCATTGAGTCCGAGATCCAATCCGTCGATGACGCCGGCGGCCAGGGCCATCACGTTTTTCAGTGCTCCACCGAGTTGAACGCCGATGACATCGCGATCTGCGTACACGCGAAATGTAGGCGTCATCAAGACGTCTTGAAAACGGCGAACCAATACGTCATCGGTGCCGGCCAAACACACCGCCGTGGGTCGGCCCAATGCCAATTCCGACGCGAAACTCGGACCGGAGAGCACCATCAGCGAACGGTGCATGGATGTCGGCAACTCATCCTCCATCACCTGAGTCATCAATTTCGCTGAATCTTCCTCGATCCCTTTCGTCGCACAGACCAACGGTCGTGAATCAGGTAGGCTGGATGTCAGTTCGCGCAATACAGATCGAGTGGCATGTGAAGGAACAGCGAATACAATACCCTGACAGTCCTGTATGGCTTCAACGAGGGATGAGGTTGCCGTCAAGCTTCGAGGGAGCGTGATGCCCTTCAGGAAGACAGAGTTTTCATGAGAGGTGGTAATGGACTCAACGACGTCATGTTCATAGGCCCAGAGGCGAACTGCTAGCCCCTTTTCGGCTAGGTGCTTGGCCAGGGCTGTTCCCCAAGCTCCGGCCCCAATAACGCTGACGTTGTTGAACGTGGTTGGCATACAGTACCAGCCTCATAGCCAAGTCATCACCAGTCATTCAGAACCGCGGATTATAGGAAGGCCCTTAAGAGCCTGTCAACGAATCGAAGAAGCATCGTACGGAATCTTGTGAAGCCCGCTGCATCTTCGGAGAGATGGCGAAAGGTGAATGGCACATAGTTTGCTCACTTATCCTGAAAGTTTAGAAAGGACCTAATCGCGGCTGGTTAGGTTATTGGTCGGATCTGTCGGATCTATGGAGATGGGTAATGGGGGAACCAGATGAACAGCGTTGTCCTACAAGGATTTATTCTGGGATAGCCACCAGAACACTTGCACAGGTATCCATCGCGCTGGTTCTGACCGTCTCCGGTGCCCATTCAGAAATGTACGTCGGAGGGCAATTAGGAACGACATTCTTTGGAGATAACAACAAACTGACGAGAGTCGATCTCACAGGTTTTACTCCAGCCGGATCCATGTCAGGTCGGGACTTAGCCAGTTCCCCAGTGCTAGGCGCCAAGGCCGGCTACTACTTTCCGCGCGCTCAATGGTTCGGCCTAGAAATGGAAGCCTATTACACGACCCCTCACATTGAGCAGCAACTGACGAGGGTCAGCGTGCTTCCTGGATCGGTTTTGAACGGCTTTGGGCCGGTCCCGAGTGTGAACGTTACCGGCGTTGTGTCCGGAGATTATTTTCGAGTCATTACCATTGCGCCATTCAATCTCATGCTGCGCCATCCCAAGGGGAAGTTTCAGCCTTATCTCGGCGTTGGACCTGGAATATTCTTGGCCCGTGTCAAAACGACAGTGTCTGGTTTTGAAGGGACACAGAGCTCAGCTCAAGTGGGCTTGAACGTCAAACTGGGTGGGGAATACTTCTTTACACAACACATCTCCGGATTTGGGGAAGTCCGGTATAACTACGTCAAGCTCGATTTTGATGCTACTGATGTGGCCTTGGGCTTTCAAGCCATCTACAATCCAGTCACCTTTTCTTTCGGAGTCGGTTATCACTTCTAGCTTCTGAACTCCAACCTCTAGTATCTTTAGGACCATACCATGTCTGTAGATTGCGTCCGGGAAATCCTCGACGATGCAAGCCTGTCCTACCTGTAGTCGATCTCAACCGCAGATCAATAGGTTCTGTATCCAATGCGGCCGTCGGCTCACCGGTCGATCGGATAGCTCGTCGGCTCCTCAACACCATACAACCGTGGCACCAGATCAACTAAATATCACCGTGCTCTACGGGATGGTTGTCATTCTGATCCTGGCCGTATTGTTCCCTCCATGGGAGGCTCCACCAACGCAAGAACCGGAGTTTCTGGGGATGCATTTTATCCTATCTCCGCCCACACCCGAAGCCGTCATGAGCCGCATGCTTCTGACGATCGAGCTCGTCACGATTGCGATTGCTGGCATGTACGGAGCGTTTCTCTTCAGAAGAAAGTCGTGAACAGGACGACACAAAGTCTTCAAGTCCTCACTAGGTTTTGTGACTTGAAGACAGGATGGCTATCAGCACCGTGGCCACATCAGTCCAACGCCAACGTCAGGCACTTGGCCGACCCACCGGATTTCATAAATTCATCGAGGTGAACGGTATGGGTATCGTATCCTCTAGTGTGAAGCCACGCTTGCGTGGCGGGACATCCTACAGGAAGAACGATATGTTTCCCAATGCAGATGGCATTGCAGGCGAACTTCAGGGCTTCATCTTCGGAAACAGCCAGACGGAGCCCATCAGAAACGCGTTCGGCAATGGCCATCTGTCCGTAAGAATCGAACGCTTCGGGAAAATAGAGAAGTTCGCCGCCGCTCAACGGACACAAGCAGGTGTCCAGGTGGTAAAAACGGCTGTCGACCAGTTCGAGGGGGATGATCTCTCGGTGAAAACGTTCACTGAGGATCGGGAACACGCGAATATCCGATCGCTGTCGATAGCCACCGAACCAATAGTCTGGAAAGCCCAAGAGATCGCCGGCGCCCTCAAAATACAGGCCTTCCTCTGTCCTCATCACGTCATAGCCGTGCTCACGAAACCACTGTTCAAAATGAGCCTCTTCTCGCCGTCGTTCAGGATATCGAAAGCGACTCACGACAGCCGTTCGCCCGACCACGACGCCGGCGTTGGCCGTAAAGACCAGATCAGGTAGACCTTGCAGTGGAGACATACGTTCAAGAGCGACGCCCACTTCCTGTTCAAGCACGCGCATCAACTCATGCCACTGGCGCACGGCTCGCTCGTGATCCACTCGATTGCTGAGTCGCATCCAGGGATTGATCTCATACTCGATGCCAAAGAAATCCGGAGGACACACCAGAAGTCGGCTCATGTCGGTCTCCCTAGGGCCCTGGCGAGTTCTGCCAGAAACGACGCCGCATCCATGACGAGACCAACCGCCTGAAAACTGCCCCGATCGGCCAATTTCGTCGGTACCGACGGGTTCACGTCCACACAGACGGTGGGAACGGTGGCCGGCAGAAGATTGCCTGTGGCGACGGCATGCAATGTCGAGGCGACGAGAAGGGCCAGCCCAACGCCGGGAACCATCGCCCGCATGGCGCTCTGTGCCTGGACGGAATCCGTGACCACTCCCGGCAACGGACCATCGTCACGGATCGTGCCCGCCATCACCACCGGCACCCCTTGCCGAACACAGGCTGCCATAATCCCGTGCGTGATCACTCCAGAGGTGACCGCTGCTTCGATGCTACCAATCGCCCGGATCCGGTTGATGGTCCGCAAATGATGCTCATGCCCGTGCCTAACCGCGCGTCCGGCACTGAGCCCATACCCGAGGGAGGTGCCATAGAGCTCGGCTTCCATGTCATGGGCAGCCAGGGCATTTCCGCAAAAGAGGACGTGGATAAATCCCTGTTCGATCAACCAGGTTAGCGCCTCACGGCCACCGGCATGGATAATCGCCGGTCCGCCGGCAAGCAATACGTTTGAACCTGCCTGGCCAAGTCTGGCTTGCTCCCCTAGATGACGCATGCGCGACGCGATATCGGCAATTACATGGCTATGGGGTCGCTCTGCGGATACGTGCGACTCCATGAATCCGAAGACGTCCCGTTCCGGTGGTCGTTGTAGTGGGGTGACACGCACGCCTTCTCGACCGACGACGATTTGATCTCCCTCGCGTACCTCACCCATAGGGATTGTGTGGGCGGTTCCACGCTGTTCGTCCACTCGGACGGCCAGGTCCATTTCGATTCCATCCACATCCACCCATCGCTCCTTGAGCCGGATCTGAGTGGGCAGATGCGTGGTGGCATAAAACTCTTCGGGGAGGATTCCGTCGGCCGGCGCCGGCTTCGTACAGCAGTTTGCTTCACGTTCGACCGAGGCGCCGTGTGGTTGAATCGCTTTAAGGATGTCGTCCAAGAGCGCCTTGGATGCCGTTCTGATGACAATGCGGGCGCGAGAGGGTTCTTCCCGTGTTTTGCCAATGTGCACATCCTCAAGGTCAAAGGTTCCTCCCATCATCAGGATGAGGTCCAATACCTTCGCCAGGACGAGAGAATCAATGATGTGTCCCTGTAGAGCGACACGCTCCTGGGAGTGATTCATCGCATGCTCACTGGTCATGGGCCTATTGTACCACCCGACTTGGTGGCCGAAGAAAATGAGGATATGGAGCTACGGATTCGTAGGCGGCGATTTCATCAGTTCTCGGAGCACACTGGTGGCGTAGGCGCCTGGGGGTAGGCTGAAGGAGAGGGTAAGGGCATCATCGCTCAGGGACCATTCCAGCTCAGTGAGGGGGACGCGAAACGCTCGCCGCTCACCGCGGAATCCGCAGGCCTTTGCGGCAGCGATGAGGGTTTCTCTGGTGGTACCCGCTTCGGCAATGACAGCTTCCTCGATGCGTCCGGGTTCCCCATTTGCCCAGGACACACGCGAACCAAAGAGGATCCCGGTCGGGCTGATTTCAAATCGATCGGCGCGTGGCTGTTCCTGGTCCGCATCCTCGACCTGGAAACAGGCGCCGTTTTCCGATTTCATGGTCCAGTCACCGACGAAGATTCGATCGATGTGATCAATTCGCCGGGCCAGCATCCGATTGAACAAGAACGACTGATAGGCGTTGAGATACCAGATGCGCTGCGCCCGGTTCATCTTTTCCCGTCGCCGTGCATCGTGTAAGAGTGCGGCACCGACTTCGTGATTATCGCCGCGTTTCCCTTGTCGCTGTGGGCCAAAGTAGTTGGGCACCCCACGGGTGCTCAGTTGCTCAAGGATAGCCGGCACGGATTCAGCTGCGTGATCAGCTACATTGCGGATGACCAAACGGAAGCGATTGCCAGCGTGATGGCCGGTTCGAAGCCGATTGCGATGGCGTCCAAGGACCTGAAGGCTCAGAACCATGTCATCGATCTTGAGGCCGGCCAGCTGTTCCGGTGCGACTCCCTGCAAAGACACCATCTGAGTGGTGACGGCTCGGGCATCCTTCAGCCCAGCGACGCCAATGGCCTGTGCTTTAATCCCCAGTGATGATGAGAGCCGTCGGACGAGGTCCGGTGTGGAAAGACCACGTTTGGTGATCGTGACATATAGATGTTCCCCTTCTCCGCATGGGAGATACAGCGGTCGTTCTTCGACGTTAAAATCTTCAGGCACGGTGCGGATTCGCCCGCCGATTCCGGGGATGGTGCTGGTGAGAAAGGGGTCAAGTGAGGAGTTCACACCTATCCTCTCATTACCATGACGGCCGCCCGTCGAAATGTATCGTTAAATCTGATGAAAAATGACCCCATGGTATACTTTTTCAACCCATGCGAAAACGATCACACCAATCACGGGTTGGGGAATGAGCACAAGGCGGAGGGTGTCCTGGCCTGACCATCTGCGATCATTCGTCGGCTATTGCTTGAGCGAACCGCTCTATCGAGCCTTCAGCCTCGCCCCACATTGGGAATGGGGTTTGTGCAATCATGAAGTCTCCATCCTAACCCACAGACATCCCATTCTCGCCGGTCGTCGTGCCGTCCATCTCACCGACCTGCACCTTGACCGATATCACCCGCGGCATGATGGTATTGTCGACACCGTGAATAAGCTTCAACCTGATTGGATTTTCATCACCGGAGACCTGCTCAACGTCCCGGAAGGCTTGCCCCATCTCTTTCGCTTTCTCGAACGCCTGCGCACCATCGCGCCGGTGTATATGACGTTGGGCAATCATGACCATTACAGCGGCGTGCCGGTAGCAGAGTATGCCGAACAAGCCGATCGGCACAAGATCACGCTCCTGGTGAATCAAAATGCGATTGTTTCAACAGGAAGGGGAGAATTAGTGATTGTCGGTGTCGATGATCCGTCCCTTCATCGTGCGGACCTTCGATGTGTCCCGCCTCGTGCGGAACAGCGCTGTACGGTACTGCTGGCTCATGCCCCGAACATCCTGGACTATGTTGAAGATCATCATGGTATTGATTTGATCCTCTGTGGACATAGCCATGGTGGGCAGTGGAGAGTGCCAGGGATCCCCACTTTCTGGCTCCCTCCTGGCTGCAATGGCCGCGTGGCAGGCTGGCACGAATCCGGCCGGCACAAGTTGTACGTCAACCGAGGGCTAGGGTGGTCCTTCCTCCCATTTCGCTTGAACTGCCGGCCTGAGATTGCCGTGATTGAGTGGGTTTAGGGATAGGCCGAGACGCAAGCTGAGTAATCGTCACTCACGCATCTGTTCCAATGCCTCCCTGGCCCGGCTTCTGACTGTTTGGTCCCAATCCTGTTCCATGGCAACTTTCAGTCGTTCACGTGTTTCGACTGCCCGTAGTCGTCCCAACCCCAAGGCAGCACAAGAACGCACATAGGCATGGTCATCATCCAGTGCTTTGAGTAACAGCGGTACTACGGACTGATCTCGCAACGCCCCCAAGTGGCTGGCCGCCATCCCTCTGATGCGATGCTGTTTGTCATCCAAAGCTCGTTGCAACGTCGTTTCAAACAGTTCCTTCAAAGCAGGAACGGCCAAATCCAGTCCATCAGTTCGGTATTCATTGTTTTCCAGCAGGGCAAAGGCTAGATCCAGCCGCTTTTCCTGGACAGTTTCTCGCTCGAAGAGGGTCAGCAGTCTGGTTCGTTCCCGAAATCTGGCCCGGCGACGACGAAACGCCCTGATCGGAATGGACAGCAGGAAGGCAATCACAACGCCGATCGCGGTCATCGGTACAGCCTGATCGACGATATAGTCTTGTGTCTCAAACGAGAGTCGTTTCCAAATCCACACTCCGGCCACGATAAGGCCGATCACGACGATAAACCAAGCAGGATTGATCGGTCCCTCGTCGGGACGCGTCGGTGCAGTCATGGGGAAGGATCATACGAACGTACTCGAGGAGTCGTCAATGAAGTACCAGTGTGGGAGATCATCGGCTTGACCCGGCTTTCTGGATAAGACTATTCTGCCCCGGTTGAATTGATACGATCTTGCCTATGCGTCTAACCATTCTCGGTTCCGGGACCAATGTACATCCGACCCGTGCCGCAGCCGGCTATCTGGTACGGACGGATCAACACATTCTCTTGGACTTCGGCCCACGCACATTAATGAATCTGATCAAGACCGGGGTGAACAGGCACAGGATCACGCACATCTTGTTTTCACATTTTCACGCCGACCACTTTTCCGACTTTATTACGTTCTTCTTTGATGCCGTCATCTATGCCAAATATGGCGGGGGCCATCGGCCGGGGATGACCCTGATTGGTCCCAAGGGCACGATTCGGCTCTTACAGTCGATTACGAAGAGCTTCCCCAGCTTTTCGCCGGCGCCGTTCCATGTGGTTATGAAGGAAGTCACCGATAAACCGTTTACGATCGGGGACACCCGTATTGTTCCCAAACCTGTGGTCCATGTTCCCGATCTCTCGAGCGTCGGCTATCGGATTGAGTACCGAGGGAAGACGGTCGTCTATTCAGGGGATACCCAATACTGTGACGAGGTGATCTCGCTGTGTCAGGAGGCCGACCTGGCCGTGCTCGATTGTTCGTTCCCAGCCAACCGTCCAGGGCCCTCCCATCTGCACGCCGGGCAGTGCGGCCAGGTGGCACAGGAGGCTGGTATTGGCCAGCTCATCCTCTCGCATTTCTACCCGATCGCGGATCGTTATGATGTCAAAGCGCAAGCAGCAGAGCACTATAGAGGAAAGATTTGGAAGGGAAGGGATTTGCTGACAATTCGTCTCTAGGCTACAGCCCTTCTTCGCGGGGAGCACCACCGAGAATCTCAATGAACTTGGTCAAACGGTCGGTTTTAACTGCGTCACCGGCCTTGGAGTAGATCGCTAGGAGATTCTTGACCATCCGTGACAGGATCGCACGAATCGGGCTTTTCTGCAGGTACTTGTCATCGAACCCGTAGCCAGCTTCCGTCAAAAACCGTGCGCAGTTTTTTTCAGTCAGCAAGGCTCCGCCGTTGAAACAATCGATGAAAATTTTGTACCGATCGGACTCGTACTTCACCAGAAAATGCCCCGGCATGCCGATGCCAAACACCGGAAGCCGTAGGCGTTGCCCAAGAAAGAGGTAGACGGCAGACAAGCTGATTGGGATGCCGACGCGCCGATCCATGACACAATTGAGGTAGCTGTTCTCAACCTCATAGTAATTCTTGGTGTTCCCTTTAAACCCTTGTTCGGTGAACAGGTACCGATTAAGCGCATTGATGGCTTCTTCTCCGGAGGCTCGACAGCCGATTCTTGCTCGAACTTCGCCGGCCATCGTATCTAACCGTTCACGATAGTGTGCCACATCGAGTGTTGGGTATGCGTAACGAGCGATGAGGAACGCGCCGGTTTCCAGACACATCGCCTCGCCCGCAAGGGTGGCCAGATTCGTCAGTTCATCTTCCAGTTTTCCTCCTCGGATCTCTTCGAGGACGGACGTGATGCGATCAGCCATTTCCGGCTGCTCAATTTCTGCTTCCTGGAGAAGTGGGACCGCTGAGGGGCCGATGTCGATGAGTCGCCCACTGATGGTCTGAACTATTCTGTCATCCTCATCAGACAGGAGGCGAATGAGAGCTCGAATTTTGTTCTCAGGAATCAGCATTCGTACCAGGTTCTTCGTCGTCCGTTACCGTGCTCAGTCTACCCCAGCACCGCTGTGACTCAATGATCCGACGGATGCTGCCATCAGTCAAGCGATCGACGCTTCATCACGTGATCACCCCATCGCCCGTCGGAATGCCTTGGCCCCACCGTACAAGCACAAGGCATCAAATACCAACATGACGATGATCACCATCCCCACATGAGGTAACGCCTCACTCCATCCGGACAGGATGAGAGGGCGTACGGCATCGATTGCCCAGGTCATCGGATTGAATTGCGCTAAAAAACTCATCCATCCTGGCATGGCGGTCAGCGGGACCAACGCGGAGCTGAGGAAAATCATCGGCAGCGACAGAAATCCTAGTACCGAAAAGAAGTCGCCGTGGCTTTTTACGGAGAACGCCATCGCCATGGAGATGGCCGTCAGGCCGACACCGAACATCATCCCGATCAACAAAATCGTCGCGATGCCGAGGATGCCGGTTGCCGGATGCACGCCGAAGAGATAGGACACGCCAAGAATCACGAGGACCTGCAGCGACGTAATGGCCATGACGAAGATAAACCGGCTCAGAATCACGGAGCTACGATGAATGGGTGTGGACATCAACCGCTCGAGAAATCCATTTTCTTTGTCGAACAGCAGGTCGACGCCGCCTGCCAAGCCATTGTTCAGGACGGTCATCACGACGACGCCGGCTGCAAGAAAGCTGATGTAGTTCGGTGCCTGCATGACGTCTGTGTCCGCAGCCCGTTGAAACAGGTTTCCGAAGAAAATGAGCCAAAACAGCATGGGCTGTACCAGCGTGAACAGCATGCTGAATTTCTCTCGACTCAGCCGTCGGACCCACCGCATCGTCAATGCGCTGATTTCCTGCCAGTAATGCCCCACGTGACTCCTTTATGCCGACTCGGTCTCGGGGATCGATTCGGTGATAGCCCGGCCTGTATGTGCGATGAACACATCGTCCAAGCGTGGTCGGTTGTACTGAATAAACTCGATTTGGCAACCCAATCGATTGGCCGATTCGAGAATGGTAGGCAGCGCCTTCTCGGGTGATTCCACTCTAATGTCCAGCCCCTTTGCGGTTGCTCGGACGGACGTGATGGCCGGGCGACCCTTCAGTTCAGCCTCGAGCGTGGGAATCCGGTCGATCTCCTTGAGCGTGAGAGACACGATGTCTCCACCAAGCGCGATCTTAAGCTCAGCCGGTGTCCCCAGCGTTTTGATCTTGCCGCCGTCGATAATGGCCAGCCGATCGCACAGTCGATCAGCTTCATCCAGATAATTTGTCGTCATCACCACCGTAATGCCCCGAGCTTTGAGCATGCGGACGTACTCCCAAATCCGGAGGCGACTCTGGACGTCAAGGCCTAATGTGGGCTCGTCGAGAAACAAGATTTTTGGATCCGGCAACAACCCACAGGCGATGTCGAGCTTGCGTTTCATCCCGCCGGAATAGGTCTTCGCGGGTCGGTCTGCATGGGCCTCCAATTCAACGAGTGTGAGCAACTCACCGATGCGCTTAGTCGCTTCTTCTTTCGACAGATGGTAGAGCGCGCCCAGCAATTGAAGGTGTTCGCGCCCGGTGAGGAACCGATCGATCGCCCGCTCTTGCGGCACGTATCCGATCACGGTTCGCACCTTGTCCGCCTCATGCACCGAGTCATAGCCCATGATGGTGGCCGTGCCCGAGGTTGGGTGTAGGAGGGTGATGAGGGTGCGAAGCGTGGTGCTCTTGCCGGCGCCGTTTGGCCCCAGCAAACCGAAAATCTCCCCGGCATAGACCTGAAACGACAAATCATCAACAGCCTTATGGCCGTCGTACGTCTTGCACAAATGGCTCACGTCGATCGCAACGGTCCGATCCATTTCGTTATTCCCAGTCCTTTACGCCGCGATGCTCGTGCAGCATGAACTGCACCAGATCGTTCAGCCGGCGGGCACGCTGGTGGAGTCCGTCGGCTTCCAGCAAAAATTGTTTTTCCAGAGGTGTACAGTCCAAGTATGTTGATAATGTGTTGACGAGGACTTCATCGCTGACTTCTTCACGGAAAAACCCCTGCCAAGCCGCGTTATCCTCTCGTGATTGGAGGTACCGCCCCAGCACATCGATCAGTGCGCGCCTGGTCGCGGTTGTGAGTTCTTCGTCCGATCGCAGGGGTGTCACGCGAATTGTCGCTTCGCGGTAGGGCTTGTCGAAATGTTCTTCCAAGATCTCACAGCGTTCGAGCCCTTGGAGCAAGATGTTGGAGCGACCGTCGGGCATGGGTTGAACGCTTACGATCCGTCCGATGCAGAGTGCCGGATAGATGGCCGGGTTCCCATAGTAGTCCTCCTCCCATCCTTCTTTGAGGAGGGCCATGGCGATACATTGAGCGCCCATGGTCACATCGGCCAACATCCGGCGGTAGCGTGGTTCAAACACATGGAGCGGTAAATAAGTCCTCGGAAAAAAGACGACGTTCGGTAATGGGAACACCGGAAGGCGGTCAGGAATGACGAAGGGCTCCTCATGCTTGGCAGGACCTGGATGCGATGGTCCACGCTCTCGATCAATCTGCATCACTCACGATAGCTGAGGCGTGTGAAAATTGTCAACGCTGGGGGGTTGATCGATGAGTCACGAAGAACTGTGAAACGCCGCTCATAGACGAGCGATTTGTTCGTGTACGGATGCTCGTGCTATAAACAGCCCAGGACATCAGGCGCTAGCAGGCTGCGGAAAAACTCTTGTGTTCTCTGTTCCCTCGGGGTAGATAGGCCAAACTCTTTCACCAGCACCCCACGGGAGGTTCACGATGCGTGGTCAGGATACTCAGCAAGCCGGGCTGT
>Ga0224510_10000219_pt1 | contig 48669 bp, 39 predicted proteins | sample SF_May12_sed_USG_FD_170161 | JGI IMG/M metagenome (GOLD analysis project Ga0224510, IMG submission 170161) | Sediment microbial communities from San Francisco Bay, California, United States - SF_May12_sed_USGS_4_1 | ecosystem: Environmental > Aquatic > Marine > Sediment | place: USA: California... | reverse complement strand
TTCAGGGTCAGGGCCTGCCGGTAACTGGCGATGGCTTTGTCCAATTTTCCTTGCTCCTTGAATACATTGCCAAGGTCGCCATAGGCTTCGGCATAATCGGGTTTTATGTCAAGTGCCAGCAGATAGTTATCCGCAGCCTCACTCAATTTGCCGCTTTCTTTCAGCATATTTGCGTGCTTGCTGTACGCCTCCGCACTGTTCGATACCAAAGCAAGTGTCATCCGTGCTGTCCTCCGAAATAAAGTTACAAACCATCTTTACGGTATTTGTGAAGCGAAAGCTCCGCTTCAGCTTTGTGCACCCAATAAAAAAGTTAAAGAGAACCTTATTGGGGACATACCCTCCCGGCTAACACTGATGACCGGTTTTTTCCGGAGTCCATCAGGTTTTTAATTGCAAATGCAATAAATAGACCAGCCAGATCATTCCGAGTAGACGCAAGAGGGAAATAACAACCAACACCTTGTAATTAAAAGAGATTTCCCAAGGAAAAAGATGCTTGTGACGACTTGCATACGACCCGGCGAAAGAGGAATTTTTTGCCGAGCCGGCGGGAAAAGAAGCGACAGGCGGAGAGATCCGTCCTGGATCAAAAAATTTTCCCAGTGATGCAACCCGGCAAACATCGTCTTCCATTGCCACAAAATCACTTGGGTATCTGCGCAATTCCTGATACATTCCGGCAATGATTATTATATCTGCAACTGTGAACACGGAGAGACAATGAAACGTTTTAAATATAGAATGAATGACGGCAAGGAACTCTGGGTGTGCGATAACTGCAAGAAGTCCCGCGCGGAGCTCATCTTGCTGAAATCCTGGAAACTTATTGACAAGAGAGAGGACGGCTCAGATTGTGAATTCTGTTCGCAGCCAACCTATGCAGCACTCCAGGCAACCGATCTTTGCACGCCTCACTCCTCGGGCCTTGAGGAAAGCATCTGATCCGGTCTTTCCCTTTCCCGAGGTGAGACTCGTTGCGCGAACCGGCTTTTTTTCTTCCCCGGTTTTTCATTTCCTTCCGGAAAGCTCCATGGAACCCGCAAATAAAATCGTTCGCCCTGGCTTAAACGGAAACCTTATCAGTGAAACCGGCGAAAAGTTAACTCCCCCGGACGGGTGGGCCTTTCTTCCCGCCGGCGATGCCGGTATTACCAAAAAAGTAACCGCCGGGGGCATTTTCTGGCGCCTGCGTGTGCAAATGGGCCGGCGCATCATCTCCAAAGGACTCTGGGCTCCGGAAACAACGATAGCCCTGGCCACGCAGGAGGTCGAAGCGCTTCGTTCAACCGAGGCATACAGGAAAAAATTAAACAGCGACCGTCAGCGCAGGATCTTGAAGCAATCCGAGTACGAAAAGACGTTTTGCCTTGAGGTTCGTTCCTTCCTGGCCTTTTCCCAAAGACACCAGGATTTAGAAAAAGAGATGGCTGCGGCAATTACCGCACATGCCGTCCCGGTAGGCAGCGGCACGGTGGCCCGGACAACCATGATCCCTGTTGAAGAGCGGGCGGCTAAAGCAGTGATCGCCTGGATGCGGCATCAAACCACCGCATATGAGTCCATGAGGATCCCCAGGATAAAAGGCAAGAGACGGGAAATCAGAAGGATGCTGGCACAGCGATCCATGGAACTGCTCAAGTCTTATCGAGAGGATCTGCCCCCCTCTCCCGGCTGCCCACTCAAGAAAGCATTGAAAAAGGCCGAACACCCGGATAGCGCCTGATTTTCTGCAAAGATCTCCAGACATAATTTCATCCGCAAACGAGCGGAAACAGGCAATCCGAACATGCCGCATGTCTCGCCGGATTGTGCTGCATCCTGTTCTCCCCTGCAAATTTGACCCAAAACCGGGTTCCCTTGCTATAAGCCTACGGCGGCGCCGATCGCGAGCCTCTACAAGCAGCTTAAAATCAGCAAATATCCCCCCAAGATTTCCTTACGCCCAAAGCGCCACTCTTTCAAACGTGGCGCCTCTGCTTTTTCATCAGAGGTCAAGATCCCATGCTCGTGCCCCCAATAAAGTTTTCCTTCAAAAAAAAGATAGAGTGTTGTCCCCCGGAGTAATTTCAGATAACCTATAATATATTGACGAGGAACAACCCCTCCTGGATGCAGATTATGGTATCGTAATTATGCCTCTAGGGGGCCTTCGGTTTTTTAAAAATAGCACAGCTACACACGAGACACTGCTGGATGTGGCTGCCACTAATATCGTGCTCGGGAAGGCAGGAATTTTTTGCGAATCGACTCTCAAGATAATCCAAGGGAAGTACAGATGCCCACAGACAATGTCGGCGCCGGGTTTTCGGCTTTGTCCTCGGCAAAGGTTGGAAACCAGGTGATCCTCGTGGTGGACGATGACTTCGTCAACCGGATGCTTCTGCGAAAAATTCTGGAAAATTCCGGGTATGCAGTTCTGGAGGCTTTCAACGGCAAGGAGGCGCTGGCGCGGGTCAAAGCCGACAAACCGGATCTTGTCCTGCTGGACATCATGATGCCCGAGATGGACGGTTACGAGGTATGTGAGTACCTGAAAGCAGATTCGGACACGGAAAGCATCCCGGTTATTTTCATCACCGCCTTGAGCGATTCCGCCGATCTGGTCAAGGGATTCAATGTCGGGGCCGAGGATTACGTTTCCAAACCTATCAATGTCGAAGAAGTGAGAGCCCGGGTCAAGACCCACCTGAAACTGAAAACAGCCACGGAGGCGATCAAACGCTACAACGAAGAACTCGAACAGGTGGTTGCCGAAAGCAGCAAGGAGTTGATCAGGGCCGAGCGGCAGGCCGCCGTTGGCCAGCTGATCCAAGGGATTGTCCATAATTTAAAAGGACCGCTCACCACCATGAAGGGCGGGCTGGATATCGGCCGGAAAATCTTGTCCGCCTTGACCCATGCCGCAGAGGAAGAAACCGCCCCCAGCCAGGGGCAGCTCGGCAAATGGGGGCGTGACGCGAGCAAGGCCCTGGAGTTGACCGCCACTGCGGCGGAACGTTTGCAGGAGATGATCAACTCCTTGATGGAAAAAGGAACCGCCGATCATATCCATACGCTGGTCCGGTGCGATCTCAACGAGATTATCCTGAACGAGCTGGAATTTCTTTCCGCCGATCTGTATTTCAAGCATAATATCAAAAAAGATGTCGATCTTTGCCCGGAAAAGCCTGTTATCCTGGCCAACCCTTCCGAGATTGCCCAGGTTCTCAGCAACCTGCTGGGAAACGCCAAGGATGCCCTGACGGGTTCTCCTTCTCCGACAATTTCCATTAACACCCGGATCAGCGGTTCTGATATTCTGTTACGTGTGACGGATAATGGCCCCGGCATCGCCCCCCAAAATCTGGAAAAAATTTTTGAACCTTTTTACACCACCAAAGCCAGACCGGAGAAAGGTGCGAAAAATTCCGCCGGGTTGACCGGAACCGGGCTGGGGCTGTACATGTGCCAGCGTTCCGTCAAGGCAATGGGGGGCGAGATACGAGCCGAAAGTCCACCTACCGGAGGCGCCGCCTTTCAGGTAAGAATTCCTCTGGCCAAACAGGAAACCTAGAAACTCCCATGCATGCAGAAATTGGACAAAAACCACAAAATACAGCTATGCAACAGTGCCACGGATACCTGTGTCAATTATCGGTAAAAGTGACCGACCAAGCGGTGTGTAAATGTGCTATTGCAATGAGCAGTCCGTTAAAAAAACAGATGCGAGTTGCGCTTCAACAAGAGAAAACGAGGGCTGTACGCCATGAGTAACGAATATAAGATTTTATTGGTGGATGACGACCAGCAGATCCTGAGCATGCTCGAACTTGCCTTCAGCGGCTCCCCTTACGAAATACGGAGTATTACCGATCCGGTCAAAGCGTATAAGCTTATTGAAGATGAGCATTTCGATATCGTGATCACCGATATCCAGATGCCGCAGATGGACGGCTTAAGCCTGCTTAAAAAAATAAAAAGCTTTAACGGGATGATCCAGGTCATTGTCATGACCGGTCACATAACCATCAATAACACCCTGGATGCCTTTCGATACGGCGCGGTTGACATCTTCTTCAAGCCTTTTGACAATGTCCAGGAACTTGTCACTGCGACCGATGCCATCGCCGCCCGCCTGGATCGGGTAAACATCATCCTGAACAGCTTGGTAGGGAAGGAAGGTCACAATGCGTAGCGAAATGGACATCAGGGCACTGCAAGGATTTCTGGATGAATCCAATGATTCATTGCTGGGGATTGAGTCCTCTTTTATCGAACTTGAAAACGATCCGGCAAACCTTGAGATCATCAACAAGATCTTCCGCCCTGTTCACAGCCTGAAGGGGAATTCCGGTTTTTTCGGCCTCACCAATATCAATAAATTCGCCCACCGGCTGGAGAACCTGCTCGATACCATCAGAAAGGGCGACCTGCTTGTTACCAGAAAGATAATCGACGTCCTGCTGCATGGGACTGATTATCTCCAAAAAATGCTCGACCGAGCGGCTGACGACCCAAATGATATTGCCTTGCGGCCGGATGAGGAAGAGTTTCTCGCAAAGGTGGAAGAGTGCCGACCGGAAGAAAAGGTCGGCAATGTCCAAAGCCTGCTCAATCTGCAGCAACTGCTTGATGAGGCCATGGACCTGGGGCTCAAAATTCAAGGCAACGCCCTGCTCGCCAACCTCTTCGCGCAAATGGAAAAAGCCAACCATGAACTGACTCAATTCATCAAGGAAAGCAAATCAGCGGAAAGCAAAGCCGTTTTTGCTCCGGGCGCGACGTACCTTTTGGCGGGAGAGGATTTTACCGACCGGCTCAAGCCTTTGGCCCAGGTCCTGGAAAGCCTGAAAAACAAAAAAGCGATCCAGGGAGATCTTATCAAGGAGTTCGAAAAGGCGCTCCAGGAAATCAGCACCAACTCCCAAGGCCGGGCAGATGATTTTCTCGAACATCTCGATAACATTATGGGCATGGCCAATTTCATCGACGATGAGCTGATGGCGTCCAGTGATGAGTTTTACCAGAGCATCAGCGACTCGATGCAATCCATGCTCGCGCACTTTGAGGTGCGGATTGCCGCCGCCGACGGCCAAGGTGAACGGCTCGGTGAAATCCTGGTCGAGCAGGCCTTGATTTCCTCACAGGATCTTGCCTCTGCCTTGGATAAACAAAAGAAGGTCGGCGAAATTCTTCTCGAAGAGGGCAAGATCGCTGCCAAGGATCTGGAAAACGCCTTGGAAATTCAGAACCAGCGAGCCATTAAGGGCCAGGGGCAAGCGGGTCGCAAGGAACAGGAAGCCGGGAAAACCATTCGGATCGATCAATATCAGCTGGATAATTTCGCCAATTATGTCGGCGAACTTTTTATCGCGCTTGACTCATTCAATTACCTCAGGAAACAAATGTTTGTCGCCGGAGTAGCGGATGGGATCATCTCGAAATTCACCAGCACCACCCAATCACTTGACGAACTGGTGGAACAACTCCAGGAAAGCGTCATGGGCATCCGCAAGGTGCCGATCAAAAACCTGCTCCAGCGCCTCCCCCGGGTGATTCGCGAACTCTCCGGTTCCCTCGGCAAGGATATTGATTTCAAGATGCAAGGGGAAGATACGGTGATCGACAAGGATCTTTTGGAAAAGATCGAAAACCCCTTGGTTCATCTATTAAGAAATTCCGTGGATCATGGCATAGAGCTGCCGGAAATTCGCAAAGCCAATGGGAAATCGGAAAAAGGCATCCTGGAAATCAAGGCCTCGGTGGATGAAAATTATGTCTATCTTGTCATCAACGATGACGGCGCCGGGATTGACCCCCAAAAGATGAAAAACGTCGCGGTGAAAAAGGGATTTATGAGCGAGGCCGAGGTCGCCGAGCTGTCAGACAAGGAGCTGATCAACCTTGTTTTCAAGCCGGGTTTCAGCTCGGCGGAAAAAGTCAGCGATGTCTCAGGGCGCGGAGTCGGCATGGATGTGGTTTTGTCCGGCCTGAAAGAGTGCGGCGGTACGATCCAGGTCGACTCCACCGTGAACCGGGGCACCAACATCAAGATCACCATTCCTCTTACCAAAACCCTGGTGGCCAAAGACGCCATGATTGTCGAGGCGGCCGGCCGGGTCTACGCCATCCCCTCCGATAGCATTACCGCCTCGATCAAGGCCGAGAAGGGCGGCTGGACACAGCTGTATACCGAGGAAAACTGCTTAAACTACGACGGCTCCGTAATGCAGGTTCTGGATATCGGCACCTTTTTCTATCCGAACCTGGTCGCGGCAGAGGTGCCCGAGGAGCAAAAACAGGTGATCATCGTTTGCCGGGAGCAGAAGCTTGCCCTGCTGGTGGATCAGGTGGTCAACCATCAAAAGATCGTTGTAAAGGATTTCAACGGCGGATATGAGAAATTGAACAATATTAAGGGGGTAAGCGGGTACACGATCCTGGGCAACGAAGAAGTTGTTCTGATTCTTGATATCCAGAAAATAACCGCCGCCATGGCCTGATCAAGGCTGTCCGTTGCCGTGCGAAGTTGACCCCGCACAGCATGGATCAGGAGAGGACATGCAAAATGCGGCGGAACCAATTGTTCGCGCTTTCGCTGGACTCTACCTCCTGCGTTGCCCCATCGTCATCTCCCAATGCCTGGGATAACCCGGAAGAGGGACTCCGTTCCACCGCCTCCTTCGCCTTTGCCGCAGCCCCGCCTTCATCCTCATTTTCATTCTTCGCCCGCACCGCCAGCCCGACTTTAAGCTTGCCATACTCCAGAAGAAGTTTATCGGTTTTCTTCCGCTCGATAGTTAACAGCTCTCTTAATTCCGCCACCAGCCTGTCATTGGACGGGGCACCATTTCGGGAAATTTCCGCCAATCGCCAATCGATTTGTTGCTGCAAACTTGCAACCTTTTCTTCCAAGGCCAGGAGGCGCGAAGAGTTGTTGTCGTCGCTTTGCTCCTGCCCGGCAAGGGGCTGCTCGCCCGCCGGCTGCTCATGCACCGCGAGGCCAAGCCCTCCCTTATCCAGAATTACTTGGGAAATAACATCTGTGTTGATGCGCTTGAGGGACTCTCCGTAACCGTAGACCAAAGCGGTATCGCATAACAAATTGATAATCCGGGGAATCCCCCCTGAAGCTTGATAAATAGGGGCAAAGGTGTCTTCCTCGAATATCTCCGGGGAGCCATTCGCCTTTTCCAGACGAAAAGTTACATATTCTTTTATTTCATCAGGCTCCAATGCCCCAAGATGATACGAGACGGCGATGCGCTGGGAAAGTTGTATGAGCGCAGCCGAATGCAACTTCCGTTTCAACTCGGGCTGGCCAACCAACATGATCTGCAACAACATCTGATCATCGGTTTGCAGGTTCGACAACATCCTGATCTCTTCCAGCGCCTGAGTAGAAAGATTTTGCGCTTCATCGATAATCAGGAGAACCCTTTTCCCCTGGGAATATTTTTTGATCAGATACTGAAAAATGGCATCAAGTGATTTCGCCTTATTATCATACGTTGATTCAAGCTCGAATTCATGCAAGACAAGATCGATTAACTCACCGGAATTCACGTTCGTATTGAAAATTACGCCGACCTCGATATTGTCTTCAATCCTGTTCAGGATATGCCGGATAATTGTCGTTTTCCCTGCGCCGATATCGCCGGTGAGCAGGATAAACCCCGACCCTTCCGAAAGACCGTACTCAAGGTAGGTCAAGGCATTCTGGTGCTTTTTACTCAGGTATAAAAAATTGGGGTTGGGGACAAGATGAAAAGGCTTTTCCTTGAACCCATAAAATTTCTCATACATTGTCTATAGCCCTCCCAATTCGAAGAAATAAACCCCGAAAAACCACCGCGACCCCAGAGGCGCAATGTTGTCCCTGTGTATTCCATTTCTAAATCAAAACGACATGATCGGCAGGAGTCTTGGCTGCACTATTGAAACAGAAATGGAATTACCTGTTTGTCATTATCAGGCTTGGCGATTCAAGACGAATCCCAACAACTTCTCGGTCGGAATCAACTCCAAGGCCGCATCAATCTCCTTGGGAGTATTTCGGCCAACCTGGGTTACCATCAAAATCCCATCCACCAGAGGGGCAAAGGTAATTGCATCCGCCCCTTCCAAAAGGCTGGGAAGATCAAAAATCACATAGCGGTCGGCATATCGCTCTTTCATTTCGGCGACCAGGCTCTTCATTTGCGGAGAACCCAACAATTCAGTGGTGTCCCGGATGGTTTGCCCTCCGGAGATGAGCGTCATCTTTTCCACCCCAGGCCAACTGATGATTTCATTTAACGAGCAGTCATTGAGCAAATAATCACCCAACCCCCTGTCGGATTGATATCCAAACCGCGTATGCACATCCTGTTTTTTCAAATCGCAGTCTACCAGCAACACCGTCTGATTAAACTCCTTGGCCAGGGTAATTGCCAGATTGATGGCGGTGAGCGTTTTACCCTCCCCCGGTTGGGCGCTTGTCACCATCAAGGTGTTCCACCCCTTCTCTTTGGTGCGTTGCATTATCTGCGCCCGGAGCACCTTGTAATTATCGATCTCGGCGGCGCCGGGGGAGATGCAGACGCACTTGTTTTCCACCAGCACGCCTTGATTGAATCGAACCTGGGAAGATTCCGTATAGGCTGGGGCATGCCAGGATCTGTCAGCTTCAACCTTTTGCTTTTTTGCCGAAGCCACGTCCCCGGAGGGGCTTGACCCTTCGCTCAATATATCTTCCTGACGCTCTTTCTGAGCCTTATCAAGTGCTTTTCGTAAATTCATCGCAACCGCTCCTTCCCTTTTAAAATACATTCAAAAATGAGCACATTCACTCTTCCACGCATCAGCCCACAAATTTCAAGGCCAGAAGAGCCACAAGCGCCAAACCGAGATTCGCCAGGAGAGCAATATTGTGCAATTTATTCGTTTTCTTGACCTGTACTCTTTCTTGCTCGTTAAGAATTTCCGGGATAACCCCCAACACGGGAAAAGATGTGGCCTTGGCAAGACCCTCGGCGCTCCTGATTGATTGATCACTGAACTCCATGAGAGCGGCCGTCCCAATCCCCGCACCGATTCCTAAAACAATGCCGACCAGAACGATGGCCAGGCGATTCGGTTTATCCGGCTTTTCCGGCAACAAAGCAGGCTCGACCACGGTAAAACGCTCACCTTTTTGATCTTTTTCAAGCCCTTGCGCGACTTGGGCGCCCATGTGCTTCTGCATCAACTCATTGTAATTACGCAACAGATTGTCCCGCTCATTGAGCAAGGTTTTATAGGTTTCTTCAACCCGCGGCGTTGCTTCAATCGAATTGCGATACCGGAAAGACCTCTGGTCATTCGCGGCAATCTGCTTGCTCACCGAGGCGATCTCAGACTTGGTGCTGGCCAATTGTGCCGCCAAGGTTACATAGGCCGGGTTATCAGGGGTTTCTTCCTGAGCTGCCCCTTTTCCCGCCGTAAGCTTGGCAATCTCGGCCTTTACCGCGATGACATCTGGATATTGAGGAGAAAAACGCGTTTCCAGATTGGCCAGTTGTACCCGTAACTCCTCCAAACGATTTTTCTGCATCGCCTGCTTGGGCATACTTGCCAACTGCGACTCCAAATAGCCCTCCCGTTCCCGCAATGTTCGCATTTGCTCGGAAAGCCTGTCGCTGTTGACTTCTATATTTTGCAAGCTCTGCATATTGACCTGCAACAGCTCGGGCAGCTCATTGATATGCTTCTCTTTGTAGTCGGCGATTTTCGCATCGGAGACCGCCATCGCTTCCTTTACCCGATTGACCTCCTCCTGCAGAAAACCCGAGGCCTCGCTCACGGTTTTCTCACGATCTTTCAAGTTTTCCTCAAGAAAGAGAGAAGTGAGTACCGAGGCGACCTGTTGGGTCTGGGCCGGATCCTTGCCCTGGTAGGAAAGGGTAAAGGCGATGGTTGCCGAGGAGGCCTTGCCGGTTTTAGGGTCGACGACGTCGGCCTTGATAAAATCAAGGACAATATCCTCCCGCATCTTTGCCGCGATTTCGTCAGGATTCACCTTGTCCTGCAGATCGGGATAGAGATGAAGATTCTTGATGATCTCCAGAAGGCGGGAGGTACTCATGATGCGCTGGTAAATATTCTGCAACCGTTGCTGGGCGTAGCTCGTCACCGTGGTCTGCACAAGATTGGCCGGTATCTCCTGCTCCTCGATGAGAATCGTGGCCATGGAGCGATAAATCGAGGGCAGAAAAAAAGCCAGGGCCACCGCCACCCAGAAAATGGCGGCCAGGGGGAGAAGCAAGCCCCACCTCCTCCGCAAGAGCACCGCTTTCAGGTCATTCAAGCTCATTGTATCGGCATCCATATCCTCAACTCCTCTTTCGAATTCATAAAAACATCCCCGTCCCCGAAGAGCACGCGATGCGTGTTGTCAGCCACTATTCAAACAGCGGGTACTGAAAAATAAGCCGGAGCAAAACAAGGTTGCGGCAGGCATCGGTGTCCGCCTGCCTGTTTATAAGCTGGGCATAATTGTACGAGGTTTCAACCGCAACCTGATCGGTGAGCGCGTAGAGTATTTTCGGCTGCAGCCAAAGGGAGCTCTCGTCCGTTGCCGCCGCTCCCAGTTCATCCTGCGTTGATTTGTTCAACGTATAGCCGGCGGAAAAACCGATCCGGGAGGTTTCATTCAATCTCCGCCCGATATTCGCCTGCACCGCGGTCCGCTCCACGGTGCCGTTTCTGCCGCTTGCCGCGGTAACGCCGTGCGAAAGCACAAGCTTGGCGTTATTGAGTTCCCCATTATAGGTCATGCCGGCCTGGCCTGATATCCCAGCCCCCTCGGCATGTTCTTCGTAGGGCACCACAAAAAAGACGAAAGGAATCCCGCTGGGGACCAAGTGCGTGCTGTCGAATGCCGACCGGGTAAAACGGAGACCGAGATCGGCAAATACGCTGAACCGCTCGTCCAGACTCCGTTCCGCCCCGATTGTCCCGCTATAATTGGTTACCTGCGAGCCCTGGCTGTCATACTTCGTCATCCCTAAATTAACCCGGCCGATGGTCCGAGAAATCATCTCGGAGAGATCCCTGCTGATCATCAAGGAAAGATCATGGGATTTGAAGTCGGAATAGGCCGAGCTTTCATAGTAATCACCGGCAAAAGTATATTGCAACTGCGCGCGCATCGCCTCGGACAAGGCGTAATCCCCGCCCAAGCGATAATTATAGCGATCACGGGTAACGGCGCCCAAAAGAAACCCGGTTTGATTAAATTCCCGATCCACCCGCGAATCGCGGCGATATCCCGCCGAGGTAAACAGATTTGCCTGGGAGGACACGGCATAGCGCAGGCTGCCGGAATAATCCTGGTCGGTACTGTCCAGGTTGGAGTTGTCATGATAATAGGCGCTGTCCAGCTGCATTTTCAGCCCGGCCTGCAACCGCTCCGTGTTGTTCAACAATTCCAGGGCCGGCGAGACAGTGCTGATGAAGTCTGCGTCTCGGCTATGCGCGGAAAAATAGACATTATCATTGTATTCCTGCTGCAGGGCGATGGAGGGAATCACCTTGCGCTCGTCCGCAAAGGCGGATGTCATCACGCAGGAAACGGCCAGGAGCAAAAAAAGGACAAGAAAGGTCGTCAGTTTCATGGGATATCCGACATCAGGTTGGCTCGTGTTACGTTGCATAAATAAATCCATTTCCAAAGCGAAACGACATGATCGACAGGAGCGGTGTCAGCCGCGAGTTCTTACGGTTTCGCGCATCACAGGCCGACACGCTCATGGCACAACGATTATGTCGCCCCGTTTCAGTTCAATGTTCTGCGCCAAAGCATTGTTCTCGGTTACTGCGTCATAGTCGAACGGATACACCTTGGTGCCGGCCTTTTCCGTTCTGAACACCTTGATCTCCGCCCGCTTGGCAAAGGGGTTGAGACCGCCTGCCATGGCAAGCGCCTGAAGAACATTGATATTTCCGTTGAGCACAAATCTGCCGGAATGATTTGCCCGCCCGATCACATAGACCATCAGGCTGTTCACCTGCTGCACCTCAACGGAGATTTGCGGCTCCGGGGAAAACGGGGCTATTTTCTCCTGCAGGATTTTTCTAAGCTGGGCCACGGTCATCTCCTCCACCATGATCTGGCCGATCAACGGAAAAGAAATCGTCCCATCCGGCAAAACCTGAACCGCCTTGCTCAGATCAACATTTTTCCACACGGCAATGGAAAGCACATCCCCGGGACCGATACGATACCCATTCTCGGCAGCATGAACCGCAGCCTCGCCTCCCAAGGCCGTACCCGGAACCACGGCGTCCGCGGCATGACCAGACACAGGAAACGCCATTACCGCCAACATCCACACCCCCGCCACCAGATTCCATCTTTTCCCAAGCATCGCATACTCCTTGTTATTCCGTTTTGCCATTACGCCGGCAGTTATGTCACCCTGCGCCAGAATTCTCCCTGACGGCAGTTGCCTTGACAATCTTCGCCTTTTTCGATTCGCGCTGAGCCCCGTCGAACCCGGAATCCTCCGGTTGGACATTAGCGTTCATCAGGTCTTTTTATCAGATGAGCCCTTTGAGCATCTTCTCGGCCTCATCGCGTTCGCCAAAATTTCCGGGAGTGCGCACCGCCTTTTCCAACAGACTCCGCGCCTCTTCCTTTTTTCCTTCCTTCAACAACACCGTGCCCAGGTGGTAGTTGAACACCGGATTGTTCGGATTGCCGGTCAAGGCCATGGTAAGCGCAGCCCGCGCCTGAACCGTTTTCCCCATTTTAAAGGAAAGCCAGCCAAGGGTATCCAGCACCGCCATATTCCCCGGCGCAAACACCTGCGCCTTCTTTATAAGGGCTTCCGCTTTCGTCAAATCCTGGGATGTCGGGTTCTGCCCATTTGCGATGGCATAGGCAATATTGTTCATGATAAACCAGTTTTCCGGGTATTTTTTCAAACCCCGTTCATAGACGGCAAGGGCTTGATCATGCCGTTTCGTCTGCTCATAGAGTTCTGCCAGCAGGATAAACTGCGCCGGAGATGACGCGGGGGCGGCGATGAGCTTTTCTGTTTCGCCAATCGCTTTTTCGCCATTTCCCCCAATAATCAAAAGACGCGCGAGACGGAGAGCGGTTTCCGGCTGGTCGCCATTGAGTTCCATGGCTTTCCGGTAATCCTGTTCCGCCGCGACCAGGTCTTTTTTCATCGCATGGATTCCGCCTTGCAGATTATAGGCGAATACGTCGTCGGGATGGCGCCGGATTCTCTGTTCCGTCAGGGCAAGGGCCTCTCCGATACGCCCCTGCTGGACATAGAGCTGCACACAACGCTCCAGCAACAAATTGTTTTCAAGGTGAGCGGCAAGACCGGCAGCCGCAATGGCGACTGCCTCATTCCACTGTTTTTCTGCGGCATGGAGGTTGCTGAGCTTCAAATAGCCGACAGGGTTATTCGGGGCCTTGGCGATGACCATCTTATATATCGGCATCGCTTTTGCCTGGCCGTCATTGGCCAGATAAAAATCCGCCAGATCAAGGTGGGCCGCAAGATTTTCAGGCTGCAGTTCAACCATTTTTTGCAATTGGGCCTCGGCGTCCTTGGGCTTTTTCTCCATCAGATACATTCTTGCCAGGGCGCGATGCAATTCCGGGGCATTCGGGGCAATCTGCAAGCCCTGTTTCAGGGTATCGAGGGCCAGGCTGTTCTGCCGATTACGCACCAGGGCGTCCGCCAGCCTCGGATAAAGCTGGATATCCTTTGGCCGCGCCTGCAGGACCACCCGGTATTCGGCAATGGCCAGATCAAGCTCGCCCTTAAGCACCAGAATCGTGCCCTTGAGCAGGTGTCCGTCGATATCATTGGGGCTCTTCTTCATAACCGCGGCGAGATGGGTTTCCGCCTCATCGATATTGCCCACCCGGTAATAGAGTTCCGCAAGCCCGCGCTGGGCCAAAACCGCGGCGGGATTATCCTGATCAAGGGTCGAACACTCCTGCAAAACATCAATTGCCTTGTTGACCTCGCCTTTGGCAAGGAAGGCCTCCTTCAAGAGAAAACGGAGGCGAAAACTTTTCTTGTTCTGCTGCAAGCCCGCAAGCAACAACTCCTTGCCTTTGTCTATTTGCCGACGGGACAGATAAAAGGCGGCGACTTCAGCCCAGCGCTCCTCCTTATCTTTCTCTTTTGCCACAAGCCCCTGCAAGAGAGCATCGACATCAGCCTTGCGCCCTTCATGCCAGAGAAACGAGGCCAGCCGAACGGTATGTTCCGGCTTGCCGGGCTCAAGGGCGATGATTTTCCTCAGCATCTCCTCAACTTTCCCCGGCTGCCTCTGTTCCGAGTAGAAGTTGGCAAGCGCCAGACACAACGGAACGGAGCCGGGGTTCTTTGCCGCCCCCTTTTGCAGGATGGACTCGGTGGAGGCAAGATCGTCAAGCTGCCGGTATGCCGTGGCCAGAAGCATGTACAGATCGACCTCTTTTTCATTGCGCGGCAAGAGCTTTTCCAGAAGCTCCTTTGCCTCTCCGGTCTTGCGTTCGCCAAGCAGGATGGCCCCCTGCAGCAAGAGGGCCTGCTGGTTGTCGGGCTCCTTGCTCAAGACCAACGCCGCTTTCTCGTGGGCCTTGGAAAATTCCTTACCGGCCAGGAGAAACTTGCCCAATTGGACGTTCGCGCCGGGGTGGTCTGGTTGCCTTTCCACGGTTTTCAGGAAAAACCCGTACGCCTCTTGCATCTTGCCCTGATTGAGCTGGGTTTTGCCTGCCAGGTAATAGGATTCCGGATATTCAGGATCGGCCTGAATGGCATTGCGGAATTCCAGCGACGCCTTTACATTTTTCCCTTCCGCCAACAGGGCGTTCCCCTTGGCGATAAATTTCTGCCGCTTTTCCTGCGGCGAACTGCTGCAACCGACAGCAAAGGTCATCATTACGAGCAGCAGCAGACACAACAGCTTTTTTCTCTGAGTATTCTTCATATTTCCCTCTTGCAGGCACAACCAGCCCACGAAAATTAATCAGGAGGCGCCCTTGCGCTGAAAAACAACCACTATGGTTTTCAACAAAATCCAGATATCATCCGAAAACCGCCATTGGTCCAGATACCGGCAATCCAACTCCACGACCTTGTCGAAGTCGGTGATCGCATTGCGGCCGGAAATCTGCCATAAGCCGGTGATTCCCGGCTTGGCGGAAATCCGCCGCCGATGCCAGAGATCATACTGCTCCACTTCGGCCAGGGTTGGGGGACGGGTGCCGACCAGACTCATCTCCCCTTTCAACACATTCAAAAATTGCGGGAACTCATCCAACGAGGTTTTCCGGAGCCATCTGCCGACCTTGGTAATCCGCGGATCGTCCTGGAGCTTGAACATGGCGCCCTGCATCTCATTTAAGGCCATAAGCTCCTGTTTGCGCGCCTCGGCATCCTGATACATGGTACGAAACTTCAGGATATGAAATACCCGGCCGTTGCGGCCGACCCGTTCCTGCCGAAAAAGCACCGGCCCCGGCGAGTCGAGCTTGATGGCCACACTGATTACGGGGTAGAGGATACAAAAAACAAGGGAGCCGATCAAGCCGCCGAGACAATCCAGCATCCGCTTATACATCAAACCGGTGGCATTGATGTTTTCCGCCGCCACGACGAGAAAAGGCACCCCTTGGCACCGTTCCGCGGAAATGCTGGTCTCGCCGGGCTGCCAGAGGGCAGGCAGGATGCGGGAGGGAATCCCCATCTTCTTACAAACCTGGGTATACGCTCCGATATCGACGGAACGCCCGCCATGGGCGGCGAAGATAACCTCATCCACCGGAAATTTTCGCAATATCAGGGCCAGCTCTTCAATCTTGCCAAGACACTCCGGCGCCTTTGCTTCTTCATCGTCCACGGCCAACATGCCGACAACCTCATGCCCCCAGCTCAACTGCTGGCTCAACAAATCCGAAACATATTTGCCCCGCTCCATGTTGCCCACCACCAGGATCTTCCGGGCATGAAAAGTCCTATGGGCAATGCCGTTAATGTACAGGCGGGCGATCAACCTCTCGACACAGAGAAAAACAAAAGAGAATATGGCAAAGAGCCCAACAAACTCCCGCGAGATTTCGTGCTGCTTCAGCAGATAAATACCGGTGACCAGACAGAGAAAGCTTATAACCACCGCCTTAGCCACCGCAAAAATCAACGAGCCGTTGGATGCGGGTTTCGTCTCGCTATACAGATGCAACCGGCCCATCACATAATTATTAACAAACATGACCAGCAGGATGGCGCCCGTAAAAATTGCCTCATCCATGCTCCAGGTGGAGTCGGAGAGATACAATTTGCCGTAGAAAGCCGCGTATCCGGCAAAAATAATGCACAACGCATCCAAGAGCATGAGAATATTGTTCAAGATATAGACTTGCTGCCTGATCATGTTTTCCCCCTGCGCATCATCAGTATTGTCCGCCTACAGTCCGGCATGGCATGCAAGAAATAACCTTTTTATTTGGAGGCATTGCCCACCTCGTCCCCCGGCACATAGGCAGGCAACTCCTGCCACAGCAGCGAGAGAAACTGCGCCAGCTCCCGATAGGCCGCATCCAAGGGCTGGTCAGGGGCAACTACCATTTCGGCCCGCACCAAGGCGCCATCCGTCCGCCTTTTGGTAAAGGAATCCAAAACCAGATAAAACTTGTTGCGCCAGGGAGAGGTGACCACCCTCCCCCGGCCCAGGAAAAAGAACCCGCTGAGCATCCTCTCCTGCCCTTTTTTGAGCTCCAACGTCGTTACCGGGAGATCTTGCCCGGCAGCAGCGGGAAAGGATCGCTCCTTGGTCTGCAACACCGCCCAGCCGCTGCCGAGCAGACAGGATTGCGGGGCATGCGCCGTATGCCGGGTGCCCTGGTAGGTATAATAGGGGATGAGCAGGTGGATGACATTACCGGAATCCTGCTTCACAAAGCTGGCGCTCACATAATCATCCGACCACAGCGCATCGAGAATTTCCCGGGAAAGGAAATGCCGAGTCCCTTGCCAGGGGCCAAGCTGCATGGGAAAGGAATCAAAGCTGCTCCGGGGAGGAGAAACATGCTGCGTGGCCTGCAAACGCGGCAAGGCCCAGCCGCCGGCAAGAAAAAGAGCGCAGATGACAAGGCTCACCACCAGGGCGCGCAGAGGATTTACCTGCTGCGACTCTGCCGGGGGCAAGGAGATCGGCGGCGCAGGAGATCCCCCGCGCAACAGCAGAGCCAACCAGATCAGCAGAGCACCGGAGGCAAGGAACATGACCAGACCGATGGAGTCATGGAAGCTACCCTCGGTGAATCGTGCCAGATCATTCACGGTCAGCAGCCCGGTAATCCAAATCCGCAGGGCGTTGACCACGATGGTCAAGGGAATCGCCAAAGCCACAATCACAGCTTGCCGCCAGCGGCTGGCGAGAAAAAAATTGCCGATGAGCAGAGACATGAGCAGCATGGGCACCACATAGCGCAGGCCGCTGCACGCATCCACCACCTGGAGTTGGCTCACCCCAAGATCAAGGATATTGCCGTCCATGAGCACGCTGACCCCGGAGACCCGGAGCATGCCAGCGGCCAGGTAACTGGCCAGCAGCTTGAGCTGAAAGGTGAGTGTACGGTTCAAAAATGCAGGAAGAGGCACGATAAAGAGCAAAATCAAGAGCGGAAAGAGCAGAACCTTGAGACGCTTGCCGTACAGGGCCGCCGTAATCCCGACAAAGCAGCCCCAGATCCCGAGAAAAACCAGGGTTTCCATGGAGCCTGCTTCACCGACCAGAAGCAGGAGCGTGGCGAGCAGGGTTACGGCAACCCCGGCAAGGCTCCAGGAAAATTGGCCGAAACGGAAGGAATCCCGCTTTTCCCAGCACAGGAAGAGGAAAAGCGGGATCACCAGATAGCCATAGCTGTTATCGCCGGAGTCCCAGGTAATCATTAGCCTCTGGAACACGGACCAATAGCCGAGGACAAGGCCACCGAGGAGCAGCAGTGGAGCAATAAATGTATCCGTACCCCATTGTTTTACTTGCGAGACTATCATTCTCATCACACACTCGAACCGATCTTCTTTTCTTTTTTACCAGATGAGCATCTGAGTAACTTGTAAACCGCTCTCTTCTGGCTGTGCTGTCTTCTTTTCCCACACAGTGGTTCTCTATAACTCCCCACTCAACACTTCTCTCCGGATAAGCCAATAATACGACACGCCGAACCCCATCATAATGAAGGTAACAAGAGGCATGACCCCATGCATAAAACCATTTGTAAGACTATTGCACAGGATGACGAAGACCGCGACTAGGTTTAAGGCCAAAATTTTGTGATGCTTAGCGGCATTGGCCAACCGTGAGAAATAAAGCATCACGAAGAAAAATGAGGCCATATATCCAGCGATTCCGCCATATTCTAGCCATTCGACATGAAAATTATGCCTAGTGATCATCCCATATTTCTGCCCACCCTTCACGATGACTCCTTTGTACAATCCCGTACCGACAATTGGATGCTTAATAAAATTATTTAGCCCCTCCCTGTAGGATAGAGCACGACCAACCAATGCTCTCTTCCAAAGTTTAGGATCGGTCATACGATCTATCATTCGCTCCTTTGCGGCATATTCTTGCCGTTCCTCAACCAAGTTCAAAGTGTCAAATTCTTCCGGAGTGTAAACTGAATACGAAAGAGTTAACGTTGCGAAAAGAGAAAAAAGCAACATTAAAAAAATGAGCAGACGAGCAAACCCTCTTCTGATTAGAAAATAAATAATCGGGCTCAAAAATAACAAAAAAAGATAGACCCTAGTAAAAGTAAGAATAAAGGCGACACTGGAAAGTAAAAAAATAGTTAACTTTATTTTTTTCGCAGTGGCGAGATGCTTAGCAAACAACACGGGGATAAGAAAAAAAGTCGCTGCACCGACTGGGGGGACCGACAGTACCTCCAGTCGCTGTTTATTGACAAAAAATTGGCTAATTCCAGCAACAGAAAAAAGGATTATTCCCAAACAAAAAAACCGGAAACATAACCAGAACCTTTCCTCCGTGGTGACATATATCCTCAAGACATAAAAGGAAACAACGGGAATGAATATCGCATGGAACGCGAGAAAACCACTGCCAATCACATCCGTGGAGTTCAAAGTTGTGCCCAGATAGAGCACACATAACAGCAAGATGGCGATATCCTGAGGGATGAAGCGGAGGCGGCTTGTTCCGGTTATGATCCGCCAGCCACAAAATCCGCCTAAAGCGACCATGCCTATCGTATAAATATTGAACGTCACCGATCCAATTTCAAATTTCAATAATCCTTCGGCAAAGGGCAGGGAGGCAAGCACAAGATAGAAAATACTTTCTGGATTATAAACTGCAGCCATTCCCAAAAGTACAACAGCAACAGGCAACAGATAAGTTACCATTCCTCTTGTTGTGTCAATCCCGGCTATCCTCAACAAAACGGCAACTCCGGCAAGTACCAGCACAATACAACTATAGAGCAAAATCGTTTTTTTCATGGGCGGTTCTTTTCTCGACAACTGTTCATTACATCCGCGTACACTGCCGCGACTCCTTCCGCCATGCGGAAGTCCGAGTAGCGCTCTCTGTGTCGCATCGTACAATTCCTGCTCATGACCGCCCAATCATGGCGACCAGACAGAAAAACAGCAAGTGCTTCGGCAAGTTCCCGCTCATTGCCAGGAGGACACAGCACCCCCTCCCTCCCATGCCGGACTGCTTCCGGAACGCCGTCAATATTGGAAGCCACAACCGGCACCCCGTTCGCCATGGCTTCCAATACGACCATGGGCAAGCCTTCACCGAAAAGACTCGGCAGAACGAAAAGATCCATACGAGCAAGTTCGGCATAAACATCACTGGAAACCCCAACCCAATCAATAGCATCTAAAACACCCTCAGAGGCAGCCAGCTCTTTCACCTTTGCCTCGTATTGCGGAGTTTCAAACCCCCCAACCATACGCAGAACAAAAGCAGGGGCCTTGTTTACCTTCCGCAATCTGCCAGCGGCCTTAATTAACACCTCAAGACCTTTGCGAGGACGGAAAAAACCAATACATCCAAGCACCCAAGGACTCCCATCCTTACCGGGCGCACGATGTTCATAGCCCCCCCCGGCCGGCACCCCGTTTGGCACAAGACGAACTCTGCTCCCATCATACCCAAGACCATGAAGATAGGAGCTGATACTACCAGAAACCGCAACGAGAAAAGGGACACCGATAAGCGTAGCCTTTTCAGCAAACGCATTGATTGCGTTACGCACCTTATTTTCCGTGTCCTGAATCGTTGGGCTATGCACATGATGCACCATGGGCACCCCTGCAAGGAAAGATGCCAGACGCCCCACCATAGCGGAACGCGGCGTATGGGTATGGACCAGACGATACTTTTCCTGCCGGATAAGTTGAGCCAATTTCACTGCGACCAAGAGATCATACCGTGAACGCATAGGGATATCGTACAAAGGCGTATCCCGAGCAATCCTATTGCCGGGGAAGTCCCGTGCTTTCATGCAGGCAAAACCAACTTCATACCCCAAGGCGGGAAGACACAAGGCAAGGAGATCTTGCACTCGTTCAGCACCAGCATAAAACTCTCCGTTGATCACATGGAGTACCTTCATGTCTTCTCCAAAATCGCCACATATTGTTCATGCAGTTGGCGCGCGATAACATCGTAGGTTCTTTTCATGCGCACATAGGCAGGACCTTTTGCCGCCATGTTTTTCGCTTCCTCTGGATGATCAAGGAGACGACAGACCTCATCCGCAAAGGCAGTCTCACTCCAAGGGACACACCGCCCGACACCGCTTTCCTCAAGCACCCGACACTGTTCCGGATGTTCATTGGCAACGACATTTTTAGCCTTGGCCATATATTCTATGAGCTTGGTCGGTGAAGTTGAGAGCAGCATCGGTACTGGATAAAAAGGAGAAAAACAGATATCCGCCTCTTCGACATACCGCCATGCTTCTTCCATGGGCAGAAATCCTGTAAAGATCACATGGTCTTCCAGGCCCTGACGGCGGACTTCTTCTTCCAAAACCATCCGATCTTCCACATTTTCTCCATCACCGACAAAAAAAAGCCTTGCTCCGGGGTAATGGAGATGGACGATTTTCAACATCCTCACGAGAAAACCAAGACACCGTATCCTTACTAGTGTGCCAAGATAAAGAAGTTTTGGGTTCTGCCGGTCAGGTTCACGGGCGGCGGCTTCGGTGAGTATCTGATCTGACCTGATCCCCATGGGCACCGCCGTCATCTTGCTCTCTGGAATCCCATGGCTCTTAACATCTTCAAGCATCTGATCACTCTGAACAAAAATATGGTCCGCAACCCGCAGAATAAAAAAGTACAGAAGAAAATAACTCAACCAACCTTTAACAAAAAAAGAAAATCGTTTGGTGGTAAGCCTGTTGGTTGCCAAATAAATTCTCGATTCGGCAAAAGGGTAGGACATCCAAAAAAAGAACTGCGCCCCGGTTATACGCGCGGCAATCCAAGCGGGAATGCAAGTGAAAAATTTATCGCGTACCTGGATGGCGTCATATTTCCCCCGCATCGCCAACGGCACCACTACCCATTCTCCGAGGAGCGCGAAAAGCGCATTCACGATACGCCCTAGCAGTCCTTTCACTCCGAGACGAGGAATTATATAAACCTTGCAGCCATGCCACATCTCGGTGAACGATTTGCCGCCGTCTTTGGGTCCGCGCTGCATCAGCCAGGAAATCTTGTGCCCCAGGGCCGGCATGCATACCGCGAAAAGTTCAACCACATCGGCGCGAAAAGGAGGAAACCGATCTTCGGTGATATAGAGCAGTTTCATCCAATGTCACCCTGCAACCATCTCACAGAAACTTTCTCTGAGCCGCCCAACATTGAAAGCAGTTGCTCTTTATCGGAAAGGTAAAAATCCTCCAATTGACTCCGAACAGAGGGAGACATTGGAGTAAGTTTGGACTCGGAAGCATTGAAGGTTTTATACCAGGAAAGAAGCAGCCTTTTCACCGCAGGATTCTTACGAAAAAAAGGTTCAAAAAAATTGTTTACCAATATTGCGGCCTTATGCAAGGCTTTGTTCTTGCCGAAAAAAGTAACGTTTTCTCGATGAAACGTAAAATTGTTAAAATAGCTGCTGTCAATGCCAACGAAAACACAAACTGAGCACATGAAGGCATGTGTATTCCTAATCAGGTCATCAAGAAACATTACAGAGATCTGCGATTCGGGGAACATCTCGCGAAAATGAGACAATTTTTTCGCATAGAGTCCCTGTTCCAAGGTCTGCAGATACCACTTTCCAATCCCAAGCTGCTCCGGGGTTGCCTCACCACGGTAATAAGCAAAACACTTCGTAACATATTCATCGAGGCTTATCGTATCATCGATATTGAGCCTCCCAACATGAAACCGAAAGGAAGAGATAAGCCTTTCCACTGGATCCCGGAGGATAAAAAGCAGCTTGGCCTCAGACAGGGCTGCCTGTAGTCGGCCACTGACTTTCTCCGCTTCCGAAAGATAGCCTGGAGATGCCTCCATCAAAACCATCTCAGACGAGGGACAACCTTCAAAATAGCTCAAATAATCTTCATTGGATCCGAGGTGTTCCTGTCGGAAAAAATCCGTTTCCTTAACCCGTGATGGAAAAATCTCCGGATGTCCGGATAGATAGCTGAACACAGAAGTAGTCCCGGCCTTCTCCGTTCCAGCAATAATGAAATGTTTATATTGAGTGCTGGTCATCCATTTCCGCCCGAAGCAATATCATTCCAAAATGTTTCTTAGAGTGATTTAAATTGAAGAACATGGCGTCCTTGAATCCTTCTCACCAAGGCTCGCCCCAAAAACATTACGTTGCCAAACAAATAACGGCTCGCTAACCTCTGCGGCTCCAACAGCAAACGAAAAAACCATTCCATCCCAGCACGCCGAATCCATGCCGGGGCTCTACAGACCCTTCCCGAATAAAAATCAAACAGGGCACCAACCCCCATGGCTACCGGGACATTAAGCTGCTGCCGAAAGCGATGAATGAACAATTCTTGTTTGGGCACCCCTAGAGCCACCAGTAATAGGTCGACACCGGCAACGTTGATACTTTCCAATATCCCGTCAATATTATTTTCAGCGAAATAACCATCCTGAACAAAGGGAATAGACAACCCATTGTATTGACTCTTCATGTTGTCAGCCGCCAACCTGGCCACCCCCGGTTCCGCTCCCAATAGACCGATGCGAATATTCCGCTGCGCCGCAAGGCGGCAAAGGCAGGGAAACAAATCAGTCCCGTTAACATTGTCACGAAAGGACACGGAAGTCATCCTAGCAGTTAACCGCATGCCGATCCCATCAGCATAAAGAACATTTGATGCACGGAGAACGGCGAAATAGTTTTTATCCTTGGCTGCAATATTGACGCAATGGGCGTTAACAAAATTGATGGTTTGCTCCCCCCCGCCCCTAACACATGCAGCGACATACTCCGCCGCCTCGGAAAGGGTATGATCAGTTAGGTTCAAACCGAAAAGAGGGACAGTTGTTGCCACTTTTGACTCCTTTTCTCCGATAAAACTGATATCAGACTAAGGTAAAAAGTTTATTTAGTAACCTGTCGAAAAATTAAACCGATGCCATGGCCAACAATGCCTCTTATACTCTCAAGTTCTTCCCGACAGAACGGTTTACCGAACCAAACTACCCCCACAAAAACTAAAACTGCCATTGGTGGCAGCAACACCAGATCGATCCCGAAAATCCGCCCACCCCATGCCATAAATGACGCAACAATAGAGGCGAAAAAAAGAACTAAAAGCCCCTGCCAGTCGCTGGAATAGTTGTACCCCTGCCGCTTCACCACTCCCACAGCTAAACAGTTCCACACGGCGACATACACACTCACGACCATAACTATGGACAACAAACCATGTTTTGCAATAATATAGCAGACACCCAACGCCAATACGCCCAAGAGACTCAGCAACCGCAGCTGTCGGGTAAGCTTAACAAGCTGCATGACCATTTCAATCAACAGACGATTGGAATTGATGGCCACCCCCACCACCATCACAATAAATACCGCCCCCATCTGCTCGAATTTGTGCCCACTCAAGAAAAAAATGAGCTCATCGGCAACACCAGCCATCCCGCAGATGATCACACCTATCAAGAGCCAGTTGACTTTCAACAGAAAACTTGTCGGATAGCGCAATTCGTCAAAATTACCACTCCGGAAATACCTGGAAATGAGGACCGGACGAACAAGATTGCGAAGAAGCATCGAAGGAAGATAACGGGCAACAAGGGACTCCAACCGTTGCAGAAAACCAAAGGCTGCCACGGCCTGAAGGCCAAGAACATTACTCACCACTAACCGCAAAGCTCCCTCACTGGTGGCGGAACGCGTAATGGCCACGGATGTCATGTGCCAGCAAAAAGAAAAGATTTCTCGAAATTGCACACCGGTTTCACTCGCATCTTCACGGCCAATGGTGGAGAGAAGTCGCTGAAGGGAAAAAATTGCTGTCAGTAATAAAAACGCAGATACAGCTATCTCAATGATCAAATAGTTCTGCAAGTTTATTTTGTACCCCAGAAGCATAACCGCCCCGATAGCAACAACCTTATAGACAGGCTCACCAGCGCGGAGATATTGAGAGCGCCCTTGCTCGAGGAATGCCTCCATAATCTCTGCGAAAAAGCGAAAACCAAGCACAAAAAAAATGAGCAATGGAGCGTAAGTAGTTAATGCGATATGACCTTCTGAAAAAGACATCCACCGCGAAAAATTACCCCACTGCCAGAAAAAAACGCCCATGATCAGGAAGAGTGTCCCAAGTCGGGCCAAACAAAGTCCCAGCACAAGTTTCTGGATTTCTCGACGATTTCCAGCCACGGCAACCTGGGGCACAAACCGTTGCACACCTTCCATAAGCCCGAAGGAGGCCAACAAAACCAAAAGTTCAACAAGTCCGACAATAGAGACATACGCCCCGTAGTCCTCAACCGAGAGCAGGCGCACGACCCATAGCAACAACAGTGCGGAGAGTACAGCCTGCAAAAGACGTCCGGTAAAAAAATGAATAAGGGCCTGGCGCAACCTTCCCTGGCTGTAAGGATCTTCAGTCATCATTAGCGAATGACAAGTCCGTTGTTTTTATAATGCGGGCAGGGATGCCGACGACAGTGGCACCCGGCGGCACATCATCAACGACCACGGCATTAGCGCCAATACGGGCATTCTCTCCGATCCGTACATTTCCGATAATTTTGGCTCCGGCACCGATTTGAACATCATCCTCGATAATCGCCCCGCCGGAACCTATAGTTACAAAATGTCGGATCTTCACCCGTGCCCCTATCCTAGCAGTCCTGCTGATGACGATACCCATCTTATGTCCGAAAGAAACACCCTCACCGATCTTTGTCTGATAAGGAATAAAAGAACCATAAATGAATCGAATCAAAATCATGATAATACGAGGAAGAAATGGGATCTTTCTTTCATAAAGCCAATGAGACAAGTAATAGAGTCGTTCCATATTATCACCTACATCGGTCCTGCAACAAGTTTACTCACACGCTCATATGTCGGCAAACAGATGGCATCTATCTTGTTTCTAATTGACAAAGAAAGCCTATCAGCCTTATTAAGACTTTTGGCTGAAAGCCTATCCGCATAACCGACCTTATATGGTATATTAAGAAACTCATACACTTTAGGAAGTAATATATTTTTATTATTTACCAATGCATCATATTCAACAAACATAATCTCTTGATCGCTAAATGCCTTCCTTAATTCAATTGCCTGAGAAGTCTTTCCGACATAGGCATGGCATGCCTTAGAAACCTGAGAAACAAACAATGAACCAAATAAATTAATCCGTTTTCTTGTGCTATCATCAATAACATCCATTCCACACTGAAAAAACAATTCATTCAATGCGAACCTTTTCCAATTATAGACCATAGAATAGACAACAGAATATGGATTTCTGATTACAAATATAATTTTATGACCTTTATCTTTATGCTCCAGATATTCATTGTAGCAGTTATTTAGGTATGTAGTTTGAAAACAATATCTACCGCGAGGCTCATGCGGCACTTCTCCGGCAAGAATAAGTGCTGCGTCAAGTTCATCATCCTTGCCAAACCAGTAATTAACCATACCCTCACTTTGAGTTATGATTCGTGCAAGGATTGTTGTGCCAGATCTCTGGCAACCTGTAACAAGAATGGATTGCGGAAAACTATCAAGATTTTTCAGCAAACTACATCCCCGCCCCCTAACTTGCTTTGCAAATTTTTCCCATGATTTTATTGACATATGCTCGCCTGACTCATGATGTGGTCCCGTCGCTCAATGAACAAAAATTCTGTACCTATCCCTGCTAAGATAAACATGGCCTGTTGTAAAATTCGTTCAGAGGGGTGACTGTCGAAGAATTCTATACAGAACCGGTCTCTCAAGCGGGGCACTATGTCCCCCCACACGATGGACATTTTTATCAATCACCATATACCACTTGGATGGGTCCACACTTATACCGGCATAGTGATCTTGACTTCCCATGCCGACAGGCCTTGGTGAATCAACCAGATTGGCAAGAATAATATCACTACTGTCGATTATCTCAAAAAGAGCTTTGCCTTCCATTGCCGCAGCATTACCGCCATAGCCATAAACAGCGACATCTTCGGAACGCAGAATACGCAACACAGGCTTATTCCCCTCCCCTTTCAAGCCATAAATATGAACCCCCTTTGAATCCATTATTTCAAGATTGGCATCACTCTTAGCATGCTCAGGATTGCACTGGTAAAAACGAACCGGTCCGGTGACATTGGAAATCAAAAGATGACGATAGTTCGCCCCTTGCCCAAGATGTTCTTCCTGAAAGAAGTTCCACCAACTCCCTCCCCCAGAAGACGTAATCCTCACCAAGGGAAAATTCTTCTCGCCTATACGACGAGAATTACCAAATCCGCCAAGGGGAGGAAGTGCTGAAAAATTAACATCTCTAACCATACTGGCTCCGCCGCTTCGCCACTCAAGGGCATAGGCCCCCGTTATGGCATTGGGGACGTGAAGTGTCAGAAACGCCAAGATCGTATTTGACTTCGGGTTATCGACGGTCTCAACCAAAGGGGCCGGGCAGCTAGCGCTAGAAAAATATGGCGTTCTTTGTTCAGGTGTGATGACGGAAAGATGGCGGGCCACACCAAAAAGCTTGGTACTCATCTTCAACTTAAGAGGCTGTGAAATCAGGTAGTACCCCTTAGGAAGGAAGACAGCATCATGCTCATTAATGGCCCGCTGGATAGCAGCATAGTCATCAGCTTTACCATCTCCTTTGGCTAGATAAGGAGGCGCCTTGACATTGATGGTAGTTTTGTCTTCCCATCCAGCGGTACTGGAAGGTAATAGGTGTTGCCGCTGCAAATCTGCAGGAGGCTCACTGTCTTTTTCTACTTCTGCTATTGCTATTTTATTAACCCCATTACGAACAATAGGCATCGAATAATTATTTCCCTTCCAGGAACGCGGCGAGACCATATGAGCAAATTCTACAACATGCAACCAACCCTCATTATTGCCTGGCAATAATATTCGACCACCAACAGCGACAACACGAGCAGCATTTTTCACATAAACATTTCTGAGATACAGACTGCTCCCCGCAACGATGGCTGTCTGTTGCCCTCCAGGATCAAAAGTAATTTCGCTGTCAATGAGACTTATTTGGCCGCGAAAGGGGATTTTGCCTCCATCGCCGCTTTGAATAACAGGGCCACTGGTACGAGATGAAATCTTGACACCAACAGCTGTGAGAGTTTGCCTCCCTTCATAAAGGATTGCGGCTTGTGTCTGATCAATCAAAGTAACCCCGGCAATGGTAGGAGCAGGTTGGCTCTCCCGCATATCCATGCCAATTTTCCCACCAATAATTGTAACATTGGCATGGCTACCCCCTGATCCACACCCCCCCTCAATGCCGGCTAACCCATGAGTTGCGTTTATCGTGGTTTCCTGAACTCCTGACCCTTGAGCGCCCTGATGCCGGATTGCCACCGCACCTGAATTGCCCTTGCCGATGGTTATATCAAGATTGATCAGCATCTGATTCATGGATATATTGGGTTGCCCAATCGAAGGATCCTTAACCCCTCTAGCCCAGAAGTGAAAAACATATTTTCTCGCATCAGGCTTCTGAAACCCGGGAGATTTTGCACGAAGTACAATCTCCGGTCGACTTCCAGCACGGGACCCAACAAGAACACAGGGAAAATCACGTCCGTTCAGCAACACACCATTTGACCGACGATATCGGTTTTGGATGCATTCGATAGTATCGGAAACAACATATCTCCCTCTGGGAAAGAAACAGACCATTTGTTTATCTCGCGCAAAATCAACAGCCTTTTGGATCGCGGCAGTAGAATCTCTAACGCCTGTCGGATCGGCTAGAAACGGTGAGGCAGTCACATCAACCAAGCCGTTTTCTGCTAAATGCCCCCTGGCCAGCATCTCGGGAATCTCAAGATTCACACCATCAACAAACGGTTGTGTTACGGTCGGATTGACAAAGTCATCCGAAGTCGCCCCATTCGCAAAAACAGAAAAAAAGAAAGAGAGTATGAAGATGACAAAAAATTGCGGCAAAGATGACGTCAGAAAATAACTTGGGCGGCAATCAAAGCTTTGTTTTTGACTATTATCCATGAAGCTGTTGCGCCCAACCGTGAGTGATTGATCTCGACAACCTAGCCTGAAATGCCACTTCCCAATCCCAACCCTCTCAAAAACCCGCAAATCCTTATTTCAAAAGATTTACAAAAACAGAGACATCACAATAGAGATTAACCGTTATTCTTGACACGATTTCTCTCTCCACCACACAAAAACATTATTTTACCTGCAACAAAGCAGGCATTCATTGAAATTATGTCACACAGCGTGAGGGCCTGGCTTGCCCTTATACCACATACACTAAAAACTTCCTATCACACCCCAGGATCTCACCTTCCCACATTTCCATATGCGATTAACCAACAAAATCGCAAATATTGCCCCAGCCATATCAGCCAACAGGTCAGGAATACTGGCCATCCTGCCGGGAACAAACAGTTGCAGACACTCTTCGAGAACACCGCAGAGTGACACCACCAGCAAGGGCAGGGAAAACAGCGGGATGCTCGGCCTGGGCCGCACTTTGAGCGACAGGCCACACACCAACAAACCCAAGACGCTGAAGGCAGCAAAATGGGCGACCTTATCGAGTTGGGGAATCAGCCCCACAACTTCGGCCGGCGGTCTGGTGGATTCGGCAAAAAGAATACCGACCCAGCCAATAATCATGAAACTCAACAGGATGATCGCCCTGGTGTTGTTTTTCGGGGTTGAGAGGTAAACTTGGCTCACATTATCATCCTCATCGGCACAATCTTTCTCTCCACCAGATTCGCGCAATGATCACCCTTTTCTACTGCCGCAGCTCATCTTCATACCACCGGCACACCTGCCCGATTCCACCCTTAAGCGCAGTCCCCGCCTGCCAACCCAACGCCCTGACCCTGGACACATCAAGCAGCTTGCGGGGGGTGCCGTCGGGCTTGGTGCTGTCGAAGAGCAGTTCGCCGCTGAAACCCACCGCCTCCTTGACCAATTGGGCAAGCTCCCGGATCGAGCAATCTTCGCCGGTGCCGATATTGAGCAGGGGGGCGGACTGCGAGGCGAGGCGATCGTCAAACTCGTTTTTCTCCATGGCCATGACATGAACACAGGCGTCGGCCATGTCGTCCACATGAAGGAATTCCCGCTTGGGCGCACCGGAGCCCCAGATGACAACCTTTGGTTGTGAGTGAGAAGAAAGGAGTGAGGAGTCAGGAGAAAAACCCATTGCTGCTTTTATGTCGGCGGGAATGGGGCCGAACCTTTTTTCATCTTTCCGGATCGCGCCGATATCCCCTTGCGCCGCCATCTTGGCCAGCTGAAACTTGCGGATCAAGGCAGGCAGGACATGGGAATTTTCCAGATCGAAGTTGTCGTTGGGGCCGTAGAGGTTCGTCGGCATCACCGGGATAAACCGAGTCCCGTATTGCCGGTTATAGGCCCAACACATCTCGATGCCGGCAATCTTGGCCACGGCATAGGGAGAGTTGGTTTCCTCCAGAGGGCCGGTCATCAGGTACTCTTCCTTCATCGGCTGCGGACAGAGCTTGGGGTAGATGCAGGAGCTGCCCAGAAAAAGAAGCCTGGTAACGCCGTGCAGGTAACTCTGATGGATCAGATTGGTCTGGATCATCAAATTTTTATAGATGAACTCGCCGCGATAGGTGTTATTTGCCAGGATTCCCCCCACCTTGGCTGCGGCCAGGAACACATACTCGGGCCGTTCGGCAGCAAAGAAGTCTGCCACCGCCCGCTGGTCGACCAGATCCAGTTCGGCATGTGTCCGGGTGACGATATTGACATAACCCAGCGCCGCAAGCCGCCGAAGAATGGCCGCGCCCACCAGGCCGCGATGACCGGCAACGTAGATTTTAGAGTGAGGAGTGAGGAGTGAGGAGTGAGGAGTCGACGACATCACAACGACTCCTTTTGGGAACGAATCAATCCGGTCAACACCTTGTCTTCTTCCTGAAGCATTGCATCAATCTCCTGCCAAATATTCTTATCGACATATCGTAGGCGTGTCGCCAGCTCCAGTTGCGTGTCGAGTTCGGCAAGCGAACCCTGAGCAATATGGAGAAAATTCGCAAATTCCTTCTTCGTGTTCCGCCCTGCCCCTTCGGCAACATTGCTGGCAATGCTTGTCGCACTTCTTCTCATCTGCGAAGTAAGCCCAAACTTCTCCTCCGCAGGGAAACGCTCAGTGATCCGGTAGACATTCACAGCAATGTCCATGGCCAACTGCCAAGCTCGCAACTTTTTATGCGGTTTATCCATTTTTTCAGGAAGGAATTAAAAGTAAGGAGAGAGTAGAAAAAGGCTACTGCCACTACCACTCTCAACCTTTGCAGTTACTCCTTACTCCTCACTCCTTACTCATTATAATCGTAGGTATTAAATCCGTGGCGCTTGACCAGCTCATCGCGCTTCGCCGCAATCAGGTCTTCACGGACCATTTCGCTGACCAGTTCCTTGAACGTGATCTTGGGCACCCATCCAAGTTTTTCCTTGGCCTTGCTCGGATCACCCAGCAGGGTCTCCACCTCGGTGGGCCGAAAGTAGCGGGGATCCACGGCGACGATACAGCGACCGGCATCATCATAGCCCTTTTCCTCCACGCCGCTGCCCTGCCAGCGAATGGCTATGTCCATCTCCGCCGCGGCGGCATCGACAAAATCCCGCACCGAATGCTGCTCGCCGGTGGCGATGACAAAATCCTCCGGGTTTTCCTGCTGCAGCATCAGCCACTGCATCTCCACATAGTCCTTGGCATGGCCCCAGTCGCGCTTGGCATCCAGGTTGCCGAGGAAAAGCTGGCCCTGCAACCCCAGCTTGATCCGGGCCAGGGCCCGGGTGATCTTGCGGGTGACAAAGGTTTCCCCGCGCACCGGCGACTCGTGGTTGAAAAGGATGCCGTTACAGGCATACATCCCGTATGCCTCACGGTAGTTGACCGTGATCCAGTAGGCATAGAGCTTGGCACAGGCGTAAGGGGAACGGGGATAAAAGGGGGTGGTTTCCTTCTGGGGGATCTCCTGGACCTTGCCGAAGAGTTCGGAGGTCGAGGCCTGATAAAAGCGGGTCTTTTTCTCCAGCCCCAGAATCCGAATTGCCTCAAGAACCCTGAGAGTGCCGAGGGCATCGGAATTGGCGGTATACTCCGGCTCCTCAAACGATACCGCCACATGGGACTGGGCAGCCAGATTGTAGATCTCGTCGGGCTGCACCTGCTGAATGATGCGGATCAGGCTGCTCGAATCGGTCATGTCTCCATGGTGGAGGATAAAGCGCCGATCCGCCTCGTGGGGATCCTGGTAAAGATGATCGATGCGGTCGGTGTTGAACAACGAGGTCCGCCGCTTGAGGCCGTGTACCACATAGCCCTTTGCCAAAAGAAACTCGGCGAGATATGCCCCATCCTGTCCGGTGATTCCGGTTATCAATGCTTTTTTCATAAACACCTTCGTGGAAGCTGAATTTATTGGTTTATAACCTGCAACTTGTCCACACCATCCAGATCAAGAACCCGTCATACCGTTTCCTGCAACATGGTGTGTTCCGGAGCCACCAGCCAAGACTACCGGCACAATCATCTCTGTCATCGGTTCATCCATTTCTCGTTAGGCCAAACATTTTCAATAACAGCTTACAGCAAACCTTTTCAGCCAATGGCCCCAGCTCAGGCATAGCCGTTGGGGTTACCCGACTGCCAGCGCCAGGTATCCCGGCACATTTCGTCAATTCCTCTCTCGGCCTGCCAACCCAACTCTCGTTTGGCCTTGGCGGGATCGGCGTAACAGACGGCTATGTCGCCCGGACGACGATCGACAATCCGGTATGGCACCTTGTGGCCGGAGGCCTTTTCAAAGGCCGTGACCATATCAAGCACACTGTATCCCTTGCCGGTGCCCAGGTTATAAACGACCACCCCCGGGTCAGCCATTAACCTCTCAATGGCCTTGAGGTGCCCCTTGGCCAGATCGACCACATGGATGTAATCGCGCACCCCGGTGCCGTCCGGCGTGGGGTAATCCCCGCCGAACACGCTTAATTCCGCAAGACGGCCCACCGCCACCTGCGCCACGTAGGGCATCAGATTATTGGGAATGCCGTTGGGATCTTCGCCGAGGCGACCGCTGACATGGGCGCCCACCGGATTAAAATAGCGCAGCAGGGCGACATTCCAGGCATTATCAGCCACATGCAGATCCTGGAGAATCTGTTCGACAAAGAGCTTGGAAGCGCCATACGGGTTGGTGGCGGACAGGGGAAAACCCTCGGTTATCGGCACCGAGCTGGGATCGCCGTACACCGTGGCGGAAGAACTGAAAACCACGTTCTTGACCTGGTGCTCGTCCATCACTTGGCACAAGGCCAATGTCCCGCTAATATTGTTGCCGTAGTAACGCAGCGGCATGCTCACCGACTCGCCCACCGCCTTGAGTCCCGCGAAATGGATCACCGCCTCGATCTTGTTCTCCCGGAAAACAGCAGAAAGCCTTTCCGTATCGCGCAGGTCCAATTCATAAAAGGCAATGGACTTGCCGGTTAAGGCCTCGACGCGATGGAGAACCTCTTTTTTTGAATTGCTGAGGTTGTCGACAACCACAACCTCGTACCCAGCCTCGAGCAACTCCAGACAGGTGTGACTGCCGATATATCCCGCGCCGCCCGTTACCAGAATCCGCACTTACTTCCCCCTTTGACCTGCGACGTAGAGCCAGATCCTCATCGCAGATATCCCTGCTCTTCAAGATAGAGCAAAACTTCCTGCGCCGCCTCGGCAGGAGTCATGGTTGTCGTATCGATGGTCAGTTCCGGATTGCTTGGCGGGACATACGGATCGGACACCCCGGTAAAACCCTGGACCTTGCCGGCTCTTGCCTTGGCATAGAGGCCCTTGCGATCGCGCTGTTCGCAAACCTCCAAGGGCGTGGCCATATAGACCTCGATATAACCGCCGCATCGGCTGATCAGTTCGCGATTGGCCTGGCGCGATTCCTCGTAGGGGGCGATGGGTGCACAGATGGCGATGCCGCCGTTCTTGGTGATCTCGCTGGCGACAAAACCGATCCGGATGATGTTGAGGTTCCGGTGGGCATGGGAAAAATTGAGCTCGCTGGAGAGATTTTTCCGGACAATGTCGCCGTCAAGCAGGGTCACCGGCCTGGCCCGCATCTCGAGAAACTTGATCAACAACACCCGGGCCAGGGTTGACTTGCCGGAGCCGGAAAGCCCGCTGATAAAGATGGTAAAGCCCTGCTTGGACCGGGGCGGATAGGCACGCTTCAACTCCGCCACCACCTCCGGATAGGAAAACCAGCCGGGTATCTCCAGGTCATGTTCCAGACGCCGCTTGAGTTCGCCCGAGGAAATCTCCTTGACCTGCATTCCGCCAGTGACCTGCGACTCCGGCACATACTGGGCCTTATCCTCCACATAGACCATCCTGACAAGAGGAATCATCGCGATGCCCGTTTCAGGGGCAAACCGACGGACAAGCTCCTGGGCTGCATGCCGGGGATAAAAGAGCGGCTGCTCACCGCCGTTGGGGGAGGCAAAGGGATCGCCGTGGTCATCGGCCACGATAAAATGCGTGCAGCCATGGTTCCTTTTGATGATCGCATGCCAGAGGGCCTCGCGCGGCCCTGCCCAGCGATTGGCCATGGGCAACAGGCCGACCAGCACCATATTCCTGGGGAATTTATGGGCTATCTGCTGATAGCAGCGGACATGGGTGTAATGATCGAGATTCCCGTACTGCCCAAGGCTTACCACCGGCTGCAAAAAGATATTGGCCCCGGCCTCCCGTGCCGCGTGAAGCACCATTTCGCGATGGGCGCAATGCAGATACTCCTCGGTGTGGAAACCGATAACCTGCCGCCAGCCGTTGAGCGCGAACTGACGGTGGGTATCCGCGGGACTGAGGCGCAACTCCTTAAAATCGTAGTGAACCGGCAGATGAAGGCCTTCAAGGGTACCGCTGACATACCAAGGGCCGACTTGGGAAAACAACTGCTGCACCCCAGGATGACGGGAACCATCATCGGTGCCGTAGACCTGCATGGCTTCCCGTTTCTTGTCGGGCTGCCAGATATCACGCACCGTGAGAAGCGCCAGGAGAAAACCTTCCTGATCATTGAGAGCCAGCAGCTGCCCGGAGGTAAGGGCCAGGGCTGTTTTCTCATCCAGATCCAGACAGAGAGGGATCGGCCAGGGCGTACCATCGCAGAGCCGCATGGAATCAAGAACGCTTTCGTAGTCCGCCCGATCGAGATACCCGGACAGAGGGTAGCAGGCACGGTTCAAAAGCAGCTCAAGATCACAGAGCTGCCTCTGGTTGAGATCCACGGCAAGACAGCCCTGCGCCTTCTGCCGGAGGCTCTCGCCATGCCGGAAGTGGACAATCAGGCTCTCGGAATAATCCTGCCATCCCGGCCTTGTTGAGCTGGAAATTTTCTCCATTGATCAGCGCAACTCCAACTTATTATATTTTTAAAGCCGTTCCCATAATCCTGATAAACGCGGGACAACCCTTTTGATTCCTCGGCTTATTTGTTGTCAATTTGAGGCTCTTGCAAAATGACCAATATGTCATTCCCGAGTGCTTTTATCGGGAATCCATTTTTGCAAATTCAGTGCATTATGGATTCCCGCCTATGCGGGAAGGACAGTTCTTGGGTTTCATTCATCATTTTGCAAGAGGCTCAATTTGAAATAACATTTGAATATTACGACTCATTCTCCTGGTGCCGACGGCAGGGAGAATCAGCGTTGAACGAAGCAGGAGAACCCTGGCACAGGGCAACGCAAATGTCATCTTGATGAAAAACAGAAATCGGAGGAAGAGCCGAACCACTCTGAATTGATCGGCAAATTCGTGAAAGATGCAGGATTGCCCCTCAGGGCTGTCAGGCGCGGAACCAGCAAACAAAACACAAGTTTCTTCAATTGCATCCCCCCCTTTCAGTACACCCCTGAAACAACAGGGCAACACCAATCACAAAATAACACCAGCCCCCATGCCGGTGGGAATTCATTTCACTACATACCAAAAAAAGCACCCTGGGCGATAGAAAAAATTCCCTCAATGTGCTGAATACCCAGGGAGTTCGGCGTTTATTCTGCTTTAGCGTAAGCTGCCCAGTACTTGCGACCGCCGAGGCCAAGAAGAGCGGAACCGAGAAGCCACACCGCCCCGGGCAGCGGGACAGGACTTGGCGGCGACGTGGTGGGATCATCCGTGATGGTCCCGCCGTCGTCCTCCGCAGGCGGAGTCAGTGGGGGGTCCGTGATGTTAGATAATGCTTGCCCGCCGGACTGGTAGGCAGCCGGACCCACTCCCTGGGCAACCCGGAAACCCTGCCCGGCATAGTCAGGCCCTTGCTGCGGTCGCACAAAGGGTTGCCGAACATCACGGTTGCGTCCATTCAGATCGGGGCCACCGTGCATTATGGTCGGCACGCCATGGAAATCATCTCCCATGCCGGAATAATTTGGGAAAAAAGCGTGGGCATCGGAACTCATGGAATGGCTCGGGGGATACGGCGCAGAGAATGGATTCAGATCGAGCGCCATAAAAGAATCCCGTGCCGCAGGCACCCAGGAAAACGAGGGAGGGGCCCCCCCTAAACCCTGCAAGACAGCGGAGAATGCCGGCTGACCCAACAGGGCGATCACCGCTATCCCGATGCATCCATAGGCCCATTTTTTCCATCGCATCCTTATGCCCTCGTAATTCTTATGCCTCCAAAAACCGGCCCCCAGGGAATCCGGGAGCGCTGAGGCAAGAACTCATTCGTGCAAAGAACAGAATGAGGGGCACGGCATGAACCGGCCCCTCAATCCTGTGGTACAAGCTTATTCTGCAACGATGCCGGGGCAAAATTCGCGCCCAGGATCAACGAACCGGATTACGCCTTGTTCTTCTTGCGGCTACCGACTCCCAACAGTCCCAAAAGGCTGGAACCGAAGAGCATGACGGACCCCGGCAGAGGTACGGCGCCGGTGGGAGAGCCGCTGGAAGGGCCATCGAACAGAGCATAACTTGGCAGTGCTGCGTCACCAACATTCTTAATCGCATAGTTCAATGTGTACTCACCAGCAACATCCGATGTCCAGGAAAATGGAGTCCAGGGCGTTTTCCCATAGTCGCCGACCGTCTTGATGTCGAAGAGAATGGGCATATATATGGGTTCAGAATCCGCATCTTTAAATGTAACGGTCATCAGATCATTAAATGGAAGATAATCATTTCCAATAAAGGCCGCGTTGCCGCTTACAGTTTCATGAGCACCCACATAAAAGGTCTGCGAAGCCTTGACATATTTGTTTGCAGTTCCACCACCAAGCACGAGAAAGGAATTCCCTTCGACCGGCGCATAGCCCTCGTATGAGGATAGGACCTCTGCACTTCCCCCATTCAAGGTTATATCCCAGCCTGTTGTGCCGTTTTCAAAACCCATGTTGACTACTGACGCCATTGCCGAACCGGCTGTGACCATGCTCAACAACAGAACCCCACTGATCCCCAACAACCCTCTCTTCATCTTCATCAGAACCTCCTTATCATAATTGATAAAGTTTTGGCGCTGATACTCGAAGCGAACACCTTGAACGATTCGAGCGACCCGGCTATCTCCCCCTCGGAGACCCGTAGCTTTCCGTCCCTGCCTCGCGACAGGTTTGGCGGTATCAAACGAATTTTTGGAACGACCAACAACACTTTGCTCTACTGCAAATTATTTTCTTTTCTGCTTTTCCCAAGCAGAAAAAACCAACCAGCACCTTGTGAGCCTCTTGTAATACTTAACATTTCAGCCCCCCTCCCCTTGCGGGATGGGGTAGAATGGAGACAGTTACAACCTGCTGATATAATGGCAACTTCCTAGCCACCCTAACCATGCCAAGCCAGGGGGAAGCATCCTTACACCCAACTTATTCTTTTTTTCTGCGTAAGCCGAGGAGACCAACCAAACCCGGGCCGAGCAGAAATATCGCGCCCGGCACAGGAACCGCACTCGTTCCCGAACCCGTTCCAGACCCCATCACCGGAATCGTCACCGGCGACGCGCCACGGATCCGCATGGTCAAGCCGTCATTGTTACCAGTAACAGCCCCGAAAGTAAGATCGTAAAAATGTGAATTGTCGTTTTTGTTGGAATTATCGAGATGCTCGTTAATGGTGTAATCGTAGAAACGATTCCCTTGCGTGTCCCGGAAAGAAAAGGCAAAGGAGCTATAGCCGTATTGCGACATATTCACCTGGCTAGGCGCCGAATTCATTTTACCCTGGCCGTTATTTCCACTTCCGTTGCTATTCGATATCGGCCACAGCTGGGTATAGTTTTCGCCCGATTTTCCATGCTCGTACATATCGAAATAAAACGTCGAGACAGAGCCAAGTTGTTGTATACTAAAATTATTATCCGCGCCCGCCGACCAAGCAGTCATGGCCGTACCCTGAGTCGTCACCCATTCCGGGGACGCCGACTCTGTGGCCATGGCATCAACAACACCACCGAAGGCAAACACCAGCACCATCAAACACACTATCTTTTTCATTGCCGATCCTTTTTCGTTTTTTCCGACACGATGACAGCGCTAAAAAACCGACCTCGCACAGTGCATCCCCGGTCGGCTCAGGCCAAACGAAACGTTGTTTCTCGCCCATGAAGCGCGAGATACCGAAGAAGCAGCACACCATGTTCCTCTAAGTGCATGTTTAATACCAAACGCCAAGCGAAATCACAATAAGGAGTACCCCGTATTTTTTTTACAGGGAGCTGTCTCCCCTCCCCCAAGTCTACCACTAAATCGCACTCCCACAGAAAAGAGCGAATCGCCCGCTATCTTGCGACAAGTGGTTTTTTTACAATCCATCGCGGTCAAACAAAAAGAAGCAAGCAAGAATGTACCCGGCCTTCCCCGCAAACTCAATACGGGAAAAATACGTGGCCATGACTACTGGGGTTGGGAGACGAAGTGGAAACAACTGGGAAAAAACCGAGGAGGACAACCAGCGAAACCGGCAAGCCCTTAAGCCATGGGGGCTTGCTGATACACCTTTTTTATTTGCGGGATATTTTTCACGAAAAGATCGACAAGCTTTGGGTCAAAATATATCTTTCGCAGACGCCAAATCTCATCCACGGCATCCTCGAAACGCCAGGCCTTTTTGTATGGCCGCTCCGAGGTCAGCGCATCGAAGACATCGCAGATAGCGGTGATCCGACTGGCCAAAGGAATTTGCCTGTCCACCAACCCTTGCGGATAGCCCGAGCCATCCCACCGTTCATGATGGGTCAGGGCGATGGTCTGCGCCACCTGCAACAGCGTGGATTTGCCATCGCTCAACAAATCCGAACCGACTTGGCAATGTGTTTTAATGACCTCAAACTCATCAAGGGAAAGCGACCCCTGCTTTTGCAGAATCGAATCCGCTATACCCAGTTTCCCCACGTCATGCATGGGTACCGCGTGGAACAACACCGTATTGGCGCTTTTACTCAAACCGCATGAACTGCCGAGGACGGTACAATACTGGCTCATCCTTATAATATGGGCGCCGGTCTCGCCATCACGGAACGCCGCCGCCTGGGTAAGACGGGTAAGCACATCGAGCTGGGCTTTTTTGAGCTCCCTGGTACGATCCTCCACCAAGGTCACCAGATTTTCCCTGTGGGATTCCAGCTCACACTGCATCTCGACCAGGGTTTCCTCCAGCTGCATCTCCTTGGTGACGTCGATCAGTGTCCCGTAGGAGAGCACGACCCGATCCCGGTCGTGGATCTCCACCCTGGCCAGATCCTTGAGCCAGAGCGGACTGCCGTTGACATCGAACTTGTATACCGCGTCGACCCCGCCGCCCCGCTCCGCCATCCGGCGCATCGCCTCACGCAATCGCCCGATCTGTGCCTTGTCGCGAATAATTTTGTCGATGGAGGGAGGATTTTTCTGTATCCGGTACAGACAACGGGTGAGGATATTGTCGCGAAAAGCCCCGGCCACTTCGGTGGTGTGAAAGCCGAGCAAGGTATGCAATCTTGCTCCGGCATATTCGTACCAGATATGCCCACCCTCGGGTAACCAGGCGGCAATATAGGGGATTACCGGCGCGCCCATCCCCTCCAAGGCCTTGAAGTGGGCAATGGAAGAAGCGAGGCGTTTTTTCAAGGTGTCGCTATACCGCCCGGAAAGAATTCGCCCCGCATACTTGCCCCGGTTGCCGAAGAGGCAGGAAGGATTTTCAGTCATGTCCACCCGATTGAGACAAAAAGGCCACCTGCAAGCGCGTTGCAGCGCTACAGGTTGTACGGAAACAGGGCGGCCAACCCATAAAGATCATGCCGCCACTCCCTCCCAGCAGTATCCGGTTTTCTTTTTTACAGCAGGCTTCCACTTCCCTATAAGGGGAGAGATGATTCTTTTTGCTTTGGCGAATTTTTCTGCCGGAAAATGGTGATTCTCGCTGCAGAAACAATACATAGTACTGATTAGTACCTTATTGGCGGAGGCTGTTCAACACATAATTATCCAAGACCATTTGGGCAGGCTCCTGTTGAGCCAAAAAAGAAACGCCGAGATCAAACCGGTTCGTAGCCAACTCACCGATGCGGACGACTTCTCCACGCACCGTAACAGCCTGCCCGGCTAAAACGATACAAAGCTCAAGAACCGACCCGACATGAACCGGAAAATCGTTTTCCAGAAGCATACCCCCGGAACCGAGATTCTTGCTTTCCGCCAGCAGGTCGACATTCGCATTGTCCGACACGGTTCTCCCTTTAATTTTCTCAAAAAATGGAAGCCGCACAAACCTGCGCGCTTCTTTTTTATATCCGAGAAAGGAATTCTTACCCTGGCGTTTCGCAACATGCAGAGCATGATCCGCACACTGGATAAGTTTAACGGCAGCTTGCGCATCATCCGGACAAGTGGCCACCCCCCCGCTTATGGTTATCGGCAAGGAATGGCCTTCAAAAGGAATCCGCCGACTCTCCACCATCCTCCGGAATCTTTCCGCAAGGCGCAAGGCATCTTCTTTGCCGGTGTCCGGCAAGAGCATCACGAATTCATCGCCGCCATAGCGGGCGACGACATCCTCCTCACGCTTATTTTTCCCTATGATTTCGGCGAGATACTGTAACGCCTTGTCGCCGGCCAGATGTCCGTATTGGTCATTTAACTTCTTAAAGGAATCCAGATCGAAAAACAGAAGCGATACCTTTCTCTCGTACCGTTTCGCCCTGGCAATCTCTCTGCCGATCGCTTCTTCAAACTCCTGGCGATTATAAAGACCGGTCAGAAAATCCCGCCGCGCTTGCTTGAAAATCTCCTCAAATTTGCCGATATCGATAAGTTTCGGACAGCCGATGCTTTTATCAATCCAGTGAAGATAGTCACAAACAGCGGTCGGAAGACTTACGCTACGACCGATGACCCGCGACAACTCTGTGCGATGGGCCAGGATTGCCTCCCAATGGTGCACGGCCTCCGGCGCATCACAATCGCGATGCGCCACCATATCCATGATTATCCTGCAGGCCTGTTGCCCCTCTTGCTCAATAACGGCATTCAGGCTTGCAACCAGATCGTCATCCGGGGTGCAGTTACACATGCATGCCAATACAGCTTTCCTGACCGCCTCCATCACGCCCTCTCCCCTCTTTCCGACAACTCACAAAAAAAATAATATTTCATGCGGTCAGAAAAACCAACTATATGATGGAGCCTCCGGCAAAACTCTGCCAAATTAACTTCCCCTCTCCCGCCAGGAGAGGGAACGTTCCGGAGTTTTGCAAGAGGCTCATTGTCTGCTGCAAGATACGGTTACAGCGTAAATATCAAATTTATACCCCGTATCTCATCCAAATGAAATACCGAAAAAATACTAGACGATTTCACGCCTCCGACAAAACTCCGAAACCCCCCTTTGACACGCGCAAACAAGCCCCTTGATTCCGTGCGGGAGAGCCCCGGCAAACCACCAATTAATGCATGCGGACAGGAGTTATTGAATCGCCGGGCCAATAAAATCTTCAAGATCCACGGCCCCATCTCAATCCGACTATTTAAAAAAATGCGGCAACTCCGGGCAAATACGGTTAGAATGACAATCGTTGCGACGACTTCATGCGGAGCAGCCCTCTCCGCACCCACACTTACCACCCAGCCGCTTCCCCAACAAATCAGGAGAATCTTGCATGCCCGGTCCCACCGCCAGACGCTCTTTTCTCAAAGCCTCGCTGCTGACAACCCTTGCCTTTCTCCACCCCGGAACGGCGCTGGCCGGTTTTTCCACGAAACAACAGCCGTCGGGCCGACTGAACCTGTACAACATCCATACCGGCGAAAAACTCACCACCACCTATCGCGATCCGGATGGTGAGTATAACCCGCAGGCCATTACCGAGCTGAACCGGCTGTTGCGCTGCCACCACACAAACGAACAGCACCCCATTGATCCCCAAACCCTGGATTTTCTCGATCTGGTAAACACCCAACTGGGCTGTAACAACGAAATCCATGTGATCTCCGGCTACCGCTCGCCGAAATACAACAACCACCTGCTGAGCCTCGGCCACAAGGTGGCAAAGCACAGCCTGCACCTAGAAGGACGCGCCATCGACATCCGCATCCCGGGCACGGCTCTGTCCACACTGCAGCGCACCGCGCTCTCTTTTCGCCTTGGCGGAGTCGGCTATTATCCCAGCGAGGATTTCGTCCATATCGATTCCGGATCCTTCCGCACTTGGTAGTCCGGCCGACAACGACACTTACTCCCATGTCCTTTGCCACGAATCTCTTCCGGTTATGCTGTTTTGCCCTTATCGTCTCTTTGCTTTTCGCGTCCGCCCCGGCGGCAGCGGAAACGCCGACTCCACTGGGAGAACTCTGCCTGCTCCCGGCGCTGGAAAAATCCCTTGCCCAGTATCAACAGCTTGCCGACCAGGGCGGCTGGGTCAGGGTTCCTGATGGTCCCAGCCTGCACGAAGGGGATGCAAACGAACGCATTTCTTTACTGAAAAAACGCCTGCTCACCAGCGGAGATCTGGCTGCGACGACGGCTCAGGGAGATCATTTCGACACCCCCCTTATGGAGGCGGTGCAGAGGTTTCAGACCCGCCACGGCCTCACCGCCGACGGGGTGGTCGGCCCCAACACCCTGGCCGCACTCAATGTCCCCATCAGCGAACGCATCCGCCAGCTCACCGCAAGCCTTGAACGCTGCCAGCCGCTGCCGCAACTGCTTGAACCCCGCCATATCCTGGTGAACATCGCCGACTTCACCCTCAAGCTGTTCGAGAACGGCAAACCCGTCCTCTCCATGCCCGTAATTGTCGGAAAAACCTACCGGCAAACCCCGGTATTCACCGGACGCATCGCTACCCTGGTGCTCAATCCGAACTGGGAGGTGCCGCACTCCATCGCCACCAAGGATCTGCTTCCAAAGATCCAAAAAGATCCCGGCTATCTTGCCCAATTGCACCTGCGGGTTTTCCGCGACAGGAAGCAAAGCGCAGCCATTGACCCGGCCACCGTCGACTGGACAAAGCTTACCCAGGAGCACTTCCCCTACCGGTTGAGCCAGCCCTCCGGCCCGGATAACGCCCTCGGCCAGGTAAAGTTCCTCTTTCCCAACCCCTACGATGTCTATCTGCACGACACCCCGGCCCGCGAGCTGTTCCAAAAGGACTCCCGCACCTTCAGCTCGGGCTGTATCCGCGTCGCAAAGCCGTTGGATCTTGCAGTGTACCTTCTTAAAGGCACCAAGCTGGGCACCATGGATTCCCTCACCGCGGCAATTACCCGGAAAAAGACACAGTACATCAACATCCCCGCCCCCATAGCCATCCATATCGTCTACATGACTGCCTGGGTCGATTCCGAAGGCACGGTTCAGTTCCGGCCCGACATCTATCACAGGAATCCGGTTCTCTAACAGGATTTTTCACAAAGAGTGCAACAAAAAGAGGGGCTGGAAGGACTTCCGCAGCTCAGCCCCTGCTTGAGATGACGATCCCCAGTACGATGAGGATCAGGCCGGAAACCTTGTACAGGGTGACCTGTTCGCTGAGCAGAACTGCGGAGGCCAGGAAGACCAGAACAAAGTTGAGGCCCATGAAGGGATAGGCATAGCTGAGGTCAAAGGCGGTCATGGCGGCCATCCAGCAGAGTGAGGCCAGAAAAGCCGCGACAAAGCCGCTCATGATGAAGGGGTCGAAAAACAGCTTAAGCAGAAAGATCAGCTTGGGGAGCATCTCCCCTGGCAACGCCCCATGAAAGGGTATCCGCCATTTGATGATCAACTGACCGTAAACGGTGAAGAGTATGGTGCCGAAAATATAGAGATGTGCCATCAGTTTTTCTCGCTCCATTCCTTGATTTTCATACAGACCGTGTCAATCTCTTCCCCGGTAATGCCATAATAGAGGGGCAACCGGATGAGCCGTTCGCTCTGGCTGGTAGTATAGATATCCCTGCCGGAAAAGCGCCCGTATTTCAGCCCGGCCGGCGCGCTGTGCAACGGCACATAGTGAAACACCGCCCAGATGGCCTCCTCCCTGCATTGCGACAGAAGCTCGGTGCGCTCTTCCAGATCCTTGACCTTGACATAGAACATATGCGCATTGTGCTCGCAGGTTTCCGTGACCACGGGGAGCTCGATGACTCCAGTCGCCGCAAGGGGGCTCAGTTTGTCGCGGTAGGCCAGCCAGCTTGCGAGCCGGTCGGCGTTGATGGCCTCCGCCATCTCCAACTGCCCCCAGAGATAGGCGGCCTGGAGTTCGGAAGGCAGGTAGCTGCTGCCGATGTCCACCCAGCTGTACTTGTCCACCATGCCGCGGAAGAACTGGCTGCGGTTGGTCCCTTTTTCGCGGATGATCTCGGCACGCTCGGCAAACCGCCCATCGTTGATGATCAGCAATCCGCCTTCGCCGCCGCTGGTGTAGTTCTTGGTTTCATGGAAGCTGTAGGCGCCGAGATGGCCGATGGTCCCCAGCGGTCGGCCTTTGTAGCGACTCATCATGCCCTGGGCCGCATCCTCGATGACAAAAAGGCCGTATTTTTCCGCCAGGGTCATGATGGCGTCCATCTCGCAGCCCACTCCGGCATAATGCACCGGCACGATGGCCTTGGTCTGCGGGGTGATCGCCGCCTCGATCCGCGTTTCGTCGATGTTCATGGTGTCCGGGCGGATGTCGACGAAGACGATGCGGGCGCCGCGCAGGGCAAAGGCGTTGGCGGTGCTGACAAAGGTATAGCTGGGCATGATCACCTCATCCCCCGGCTCGATGCCGATAAGAATCGCGGCCATCTCCAGGGCATGGGTGCATGAGGGGGTGAGCAGGGTCTTCCGGCAGCCGAGCCGGGCTTCGAACCAGCGCTGGCAACGCTTGCCAAACTCGCCGTCGCCGGAGATTTGCGGGCTCTTCATCGCCGCAAGAACGTACTGCTCTTCGTTGCCTGTGTGGGGGGGCTTGTTGAAGGGGATCATCGGTATTAGCCTTTCATGAATTTCCGGGCATCGGCGCCCTCGTTGAACAATAAATCCACAATACTCACCCCGTGCTCAAAGGGGGGGAAAAGCTGGGTGTATTCGGGATAGCCGCTGTAATCCATCCATTCGACCTCTATTCCCGCCTCCGTAAAAAGCGGGACGTCGAGATAGTCTTTGGCGGCAGGCCCGCTCAGATAGCTGGTCGCCCCCAGATTTTTGCATAACTCCAGCAACCGCTCGCTCTTGCCCGGAGCCAGGGTGAATTCGCTGGAACAGCGGATGGTAGTGGTGATGCCCAGCAGCGCATTGATGGCCACCAGGAATTTGCGGTTTATCTCGCTGAGATAGGTTTCGGTGGCGCCCAGGTACAGCTCCTCGAAAATCTCCTTGTACTCCTTAAAATGCGCGGCCTTGGCGTAGTTCTGGGCAAGCGTCTTCCAGTGCTGCTTGTGCCAAAGGGGGTTGCTGATCTTTGTCTCCCGGATCGTCTGGTGCAGTGTCTCCTGCCGCACGGGAATGGTGAGCCAGACAAGGCCTTCCCGGGTCTTGATCTTGTTGCGGTTGCGCCAGTCGTTCTTGGTGTACTGCATGTCATCGTAGAGCACGAACTCGTCGACGCTGCGGATCAGGTCGAAATATCCCTTCCAGGGGATGTAGTTGGACTGAAGAATGGCTATTTTTTTCATGGGTTCGGCTCAAGATTGACGGCTTCCCGGATGATGTAGAGGGGACGTTTTTTCGCTTCATCAAAGATCTTGCCGATATAGAGGCCCAGGATCCCCAAAATACCGAAGAGAAGCCCGAACATGAAAAACATCGAGACCATCAGACTGGTCCACCCCTCCGTGACGTCGCCGTAGAGAAAATACCTCAGGAAAAGCCAGAAGGCATAGAGCATGCTGCCCAGGGAAATGAAAAATCCCAACTGGATGAAAAGCCGCAAAGGCTTGTTCGAGTGGGCCACGATGGAGTCGATGGCGAGATTAATCAACTTTGCAAGATTATAGGACGACTTGCCGTACAACCGGTCGTCGTGCTGCACCGGAATCTGGGTTCTCTTGAAGCCGGCGATCTTCACAAAAAGCGGGAAGGAGCGGTTCTGCTCCCGGTAGCGGTTAACGGTTTGGATCACCTGGCGGGAAAAGATACCGAAATTGGCGATGGTTTTATCGTGCTCCGTGTCGGTGAAATACTCCAGAACCCGGTAAAACATCCGGGAGGCGAGCTTCTTGAAAAAGCTGTCCTGCCGCTCCACCCGTTGCCCGAAGACAATGTCGTACCCTTCCATGGCCTTGGCGTAGAGCTTGGCTATCTCCTCGGGCTTGTCCTGCAGGTCGCAGTCCATCACCACCACCCAGTCGCCCTGGACATGATCGAGTCCGGCGGTAATGGCGTAATGCTGACCGAAATTGCGGGAGAGGTTGATGCCCTTGATCCGCGGATCCTTCCGGGCCAGCGCCTGGATACTCTCCCAGGAGCCCTGGGGACAGGCATCGTTGACCAGGATAATCTCGAAATCGTCGGTGATGGGAGCAAGAGTTGCGGCAACCCTTTCACAGAGAGCAGCCAGACATTCCCTGCAGCCATACACAGGTGAAACGACACTGATTTTTACGGGAGCAGTCATGTTACGCCTCCTGCGCGGTGCGGCGGGATGTAGGAATATCCTGAAAACTCATCTGTCTTTCGGGGAGCATCGTTCTTCTCCGAGCAGGCGAATCGGGTTTTCGGCAAAGACGAACACCGTGTAATTTCCAAGGGGAAATTCCTCCTCAGCCTTGGGCAGACCGCGTTGTTTGAGCCCGGTGTTCCAGTTGTCGAGCTTGTCGTTGGGCACCAGGAAGAACACCTGGCCGAAGGCCGCATCCTTTTCGTACCAGCGGTCGCTGGAAAGCCAAAGGCAAAGGCCGAGTCCGCGCCAGTCGATGTCAACGGGACGGATGGCCACCGCACCCTTGCTGAACACGGTGTAGATATGCGAATCCCAGTAGGGGGCATAGCCGAAATGGAGCCCGCGACTTTCCAGGGTGGACACCAGATCGGCTCGCCCCTTGGCCGTCTCTTGCCAGCCCTCGGGGGAGATGTTTTTCCAGGTCCCGGCAACAGCGAGAACAAAGACCGCGACAAGTACACCCTTAGCCACCGGAGGAAAAAAACGCCAGACCAGCAGCGGACAGACCAGAATCATCATCAGATACGGGATGATGTAGCGGATATTGTTGCGGGCTGCGTAGGCGCCTTCGTGCAGGGTGCTCACCGAGTAAAGAAAAAATATCAGGGCAAAGCCGAGGTAGGCAAGGAGCAGGAAATATCTTTGCCTCTGCTCCATCTCTTGAAAATTCTTCCCGGCATAATACGCGGGAAGAACCAATGCCACAGGATAGAGCCCCAGCTTCAGCAGGGAAAGCACCCCTTCCATCGAGGCCAGCACCACCTTGCTTCCCCACTCGGCGCCGATAAAATTCAGCAACCCGAGCAGCGAATAGGCGATATGAAACGGCAGATCCTGAAGGGGAACCAGCAGCGCCTGATTGGCGCCGCCGGCATGATTCAGGCCCGCAAGCAAAAGGTTGTGGGATAAGGCGGCCAGCACAATCGCCCCGATAACCGCTGCCCAGGGAATGATCTTAGGGAAAACCACGGCCCGCCAACCGCTCATGCCAACCGCGAAGAATTCATCCCGTTCGGCATAGAGCAGCGCCAGGAAAGCGCCGAAGAACGGCGCGATGTAGTAAACAAAAAACCGCACCGGATTTTCGATCACCACCAGATAAATCAGGACAAGCAGGACCGCAAAGAGGGTTCGCTGCAACCCCTTGCCGGACAACGGCGAATCGCTCTTAAGCTGAAGGAGAAAGAAGGAGAGGATAAAGGCAAAGTACCAGGTGTAGGCGGCCTCGCCATACACCTCTCGCAGATACATGGGGGAATAGCCCAGACCGATGAGGACGCACCCCATCACCGCTGCGGTTTTTGAAAGCCCCAGCGCCCTGAGGAGCAGGACCAGCACCGTCATAGTGACGATGATGACCAGAAAGACCGAAACGCCATGGGCAAAAAAGCTGTTTTCGCCGGCCATGGCCCAGGGGATCAACAGCAAGTGCTTATAAAACACCCAGAGATCATTATTGACATACCACCAAGTTTTCGGAAAAAAATCCCCGGACCGGACAATCTCTTCCGCCAGGATGTTGGCAATGGCGGCGTCGGAGTTAAAAAAAGCCTGGTAGGAACCAAAGATATAAAAGGCGAGGGCCGCAATGGTGGCCGCAAGCAAAAGCACTGCGCCGCGAAAAAGCCATTTCTGCCTGGGGATGATTGAGACAATAGTCACGGGGGATCTCTGGGTCGGTGTTGGCGGCAGGAGAGGGAACAGCGGGGCGATCTCGCGGAAAATTTTGGGGAAATATACTCCGACCGTCACCTGCTTTGACAGCGGCGCTAACCCCTTCAAAAAAACACCTACCACAGGTCCGGATCGTCTTGAATTAATA
>Ga0224510_10000215_pt1 | contig 49123 bp, 42 predicted proteins | sample SF_May12_sed_USG_FD_170161 | JGI IMG/M metagenome (GOLD analysis project Ga0224510, IMG submission 170161) | Sediment microbial communities from San Francisco Bay, California, United States - SF_May12_sed_USGS_4_1 | ecosystem: Environmental > Aquatic > Marine > Sediment | place: USA: California... | reverse complement strand
CGCGGTCGTACACCGTGGTGGAAGCGTGTACCAGCGTGTCGAGTCCCACCAGGTCCGCGGTGCGCAGGGTAGCGCTCTTGGGGCGGCCCAGCAGGCGCCCGGTGAGTGTATCCACCTCTTCGATGGTGTAGCCATCGGCCAGCATCAGCCGCACCGCGCTCATCACCGTGAACGTGCCCACACGGTTAGCGATGAAGTTGGGCGTGTCCCTGGCCACCACCACACCCTTGCCCAGCACCGCGTCGCCGAACTCGCGGAAGAACGCGAGCACTTCGGGGTTGGTTCCTGCGTGCGGAATCAGTTCGAGCAGGTGCAGGTAGCGCGGCGGATTGAAGAAGTGCGTGCCCAGAAAGCGCGGCCGCAGTGCCTCCGGCATGGCGGCGGCCATGTCGGTGATGGAGAGGCCGCTGGTGTTGGAGGTGACGATGGCGTGCTCGTGCACGAACGGCGCGATCTTCTCAAAGAGCGTCTTCTTGATGTCCAGGCGCTCCACGACGGCCTCGAGAATCCAGTCGCAATCCTTGAGCAGCGCGAGATCGTCGTCCAGGTTGCCGACGGTCACGCGCCGCGCGCGGTCGCGCGAGAAGAACGCCGCGGGCTTCCCCTTGACGGCGCGTTCCAGCCCCGCACGGGAAAACGCGTCCCGGTAGGCGCGCGAGGCGGGTTCACCCTTGACCCCCGCGCCCTCGGGTGGAACGATGTCGAGCAGTAACGTGGGGATGCCGGCGTTGGCGAGGTGCGCGGCGAGCGCGCTGCCCATGACGCCGGAGCCGAGGACCGCGGCCCGATGGATGGAGAATGACAACGAAAACTCCTTGTCCGACTTGGGAATAGAACAGACGCCTTACCTATACGCAGCCGGGTGCGGCGTGTCAACTACGGGGCTCGGCGTGGCCTGGCAACGGCAAAGGCACGGTGCTTGCCACTCAACTGGCAGCAACAACCGGACCGGCCGAAGGAACAACGGGGAACGTATGGGAATCAAGCGCGCACATGCCGTTTCCGGCACCATCGCCGCCCTCATTATAGTGGTGGCGGGGTGCTCCGGTTCGCCGCGTTTCACCAGTTCCCCCACGCGGTCCGAGCCGGCCCCGGTCGTCTCGCTGCCCCCGGCCGGCAGCTCCGACACCACCAGCAGCGCCCGCGGCGACGAAGTGGTCAAACGCGCCGCGGACTACCTGGGCACGCCCTACCGCAACGGCGGCACTTCGTCCAAGGGGCTCGACTGCTCGGGGCTTACCTTCACCGTGTATCGCTCCTTCGGCATCCAGCTCCCGCGCGTCTCGCGCGACCAGGCGCGCGTCGGCAGTCCGGTACCGCGCAGCGACCTGGAGGCGGGCGATTTGATCTTCTTCGGATCGGGAAGCCGTATCTCGCACGTGGGCATCTACGCGGGTGACGGCGAGTTCATCCACGCGTCAGACCGCGCGCGCAGCGTGCGCTTCGACCGGCTGGACAACAAGTACTTCAGAAATCGCTACGTGACGGCAAGGCGGGTGTTGTAGGGAAAACGGTCCTTGTGGCGCGGGCGCTCGCGGTGCGCTAGACTGTGCGCATGACCCTCGACAACGAACCCCGCGCCCGCACCGGTATCTTCGACAAGCTCAAGAGCCAGGCCGCCGAGGTCATTGGCACTTCGCGCAACCGCATCGACACCTTCTCCGCCGACGTCGAAAGCCGCATCTTTCACTTCCTCACCATGCTCATCCTGCGGCTGGTGGCGTTCGTGTGCGTGGCGCTGGGGCTGTTCTTTGCAATGTTGACGGTGATATTCGGCTTCGACCTGCCGCCGCGTTATGCGCTGGGTATTCCCGCGGCAACCTTCCTGCTGGTCGGGGTGACCGCGGTCATTCTGGTGCGCGTCAAGAAGCGCAAGAAGCCCGCGCGCAAGTAACCGAACGCTACCGGAAATCGCGGATCAGTACCACATCACGCGTGGCGTTGCCCACCGATCCGATGAGCCGGCTCGAGTCCGGCATCCAACGCATCCCGAAGACGGACAGCGCCGCAAACGTCGTCAGCTGCCGCGCGTTTCCTCCCGCGGCATCCGTGAGCCAGACGTTGTCGTAGTTGTCCACCTGCCGCACTACCGCGACGTGCTTTCCGTCGAGCGAATACGCGTAGTTCGTGACCTGTTGGTCGGTGAACCGGGTCACACGCACCGGTTCGCCGCCACCGAAGCTCAAGCGGGACACATTGCGCGCCGGGTCCGAGCGATCGATATAACTCAGCCCGCTGCCATCCGGCAGCCACTGCAGGTTAATCGCCGTCTGCGGCGTTGAAACCGTCAGCGGTGCCCCGTCCCCCTCGCAGGGGTAAGCCTTGTACGCGATTCGCAGCAGGCTTGCCACGTGCTCGAACTCCCCCACCAGGACACGGCTGCCGTCCGGGGAGAAGACTCCCGAACCGCGGGTGGCTTTTGGCGCCAGCAAGCGCGGTTCCCCGCCCGCGGTGGGGACGATCCACACCCCCTGCACCGAATCGGAGACGGCGAACGTCGCATACTTCCCGTCCGGCGAAATATCGAGGAGATTCTCGCCCGCGAAATCCGACAACCGGCGCGCGCCGCTTCCGTCCGTTCCGATCCGCCAGAGATGCTGCTCACCCTCGTTGTAGATCTGCAGCACAATGACGTCCCCACCCGAACGGATGTTCGTGACGTGGCCTGGAGGCGTGGTGATGAGCTGCGCATCGCCTCCGGTGGACGGCATGGCGAACAGCCGCAGGAACTGGTCGCGAACCATCGAGTAGTAAACCACCTTTTCCCCGGCGTTGAACGCACTGGGCGTGTTCTCCGTGCTCGTGGCGCGCGTGAGCTGGACGGCGTCTCCACCCGGGACACCCACCGACCACAGGTTGGAAAGCGATGTGGTCCGCACCGCCGCGATCCCGTCGCCCGCCTTCGAGGCGGAGGGACTCTGGTACTGGTTGAAGTCGTTGGTGATGCGCCGCACCTGGCCACCCGGGTAGGAAACCATGTAGATCTGGTTCGTGAATCCCATGTTGAGGTCGACGCCGGTGGCCAGCAGCCCGCTGCCGTCTCCCATCCAGCCGATGCCCAGATAGAAAGCCTGCTTGCGTTGGAGGATATCGCTGCGCTTGCCGGTGTCGACATCGAACGTCACCACCGTGGACTGGGATACCGGTGGTGGCACGAGCACAATGGTCGCGATGGTTTTCCCGTCGGGCGACCACACGGCATCGGTGCTCATCACCTCGGGGGTACGAACCGAGACGAGTTCCTTCTCGGCACCACCGCCGATGGGCATGACGAAGATCGCGGTCCTTCCTTCCTGGGGGAACCCACGCGTGAAGGCAAACTGGGTTCCGTCGGGAGAGAACGACACCCGCGAATCGACGTCGAACGCCCGCTTCTCCGAGGGTCCGCCGAGCGAGGCCATGCGGAACAGCGTGCGGTACAGCGGCGTCTCCGGATCGCGCGCCAGGTAGAAGAGGTAGTTGCCGTCCGGCGAGAAGACCGGTGATTCGACGATGCGATCATCCATGGGCAACACTTCAACGTCGCTGCCCGTCGCCACCTGGCGAACAAACATGCCAAAACGGCCGCCATCCACCACCAGGTACGCCAGGTAGCGGCCGTCCGGCGACATGATGCAGTCGCTGACATTGCCGCGGCTCGTCGCCGTGTGAATCCGCATATTCTCGAACGGGTTGCTCTGCACCGCGGCCTCCCGGCCGTGATCGCGCAACGCGAAGAACAGCGCCGCCGCAATCACCACCGCGCCCGCCGCGATCACGGGAACCAGCGGCACGCGCCGTCCGCGGCGTCCCACGATGGGTGCCATGCTGCCGCTGCCGGTGGTGGCGGAGGTGGCCGATACTGAAAGCGAGTCGTACTCGTCCGCGATTTCGCGCAATTCCAGCGCGAGATCCTTCATGGACTGCAGCCGCTGATCCGGCGCCTTGTTGAGGCAGCGGCGGATGAGGCGGCGCAGCTCCGCCGGCGCGGCCGGGTTGATCTCTTCGATGGGGGCCGGCTTGTCGTGGAGGATCTTGTGCATCGTCTCCACGTTGGAGTCGGCGAGAAACGGCCGCTGGCGCGTGGTGGCCTCGTAGAGCATGCAGCCGAACGAGAAGATGTCGGAGCGGTGGTCGACCGATTTTCCCTGCACCTGCTCCGGCGACATGTAGTACACCGTGCCCAGCACCGCGCCCTCCGCGGTCTGCCCGCCCACCTCGGTCATCGCCGAGGCCGACGCCTCGCCACTGCGCTGTTCGGTGAGCTTGGCCAGCCCGAAGTCCAGCACCTTGGCGAACCCGTCGTCGGACACCATGATGTTGCCCGGCTTGAGGTCGCGGTGCACGATGCCCGCCGCGTGCGCCTTGGCGATGCCCTCCGCCGCCTGCGCGAGATAACCGAGTAGCGTGCGCAGGTCGGTCTTTTCCTCGTGGATCCGGGCGCCCAGTGTCTTGCCGCTCACCAGTTCCATGGAGATGAACTGCACCGAACCGGTGGACGCCTCGCCCGAGGCCGACTTCACCGTGTCCTGGCCGATTTCATAGATGGTGATGATGTTGGGATGGTTGAGCGACGACGCCGACTTGGCCTCCTGCACAAAGCGGCGCACACGCTCCTCGCTGCGCACCAGTTCCTGCGGCAGCACTTTGAGCGCCACGTTGCGTTCCAGCGTCTGATCCTGCGCGAGGTACACCTCGCCCATGCCGCCCGCGCCGAGCGGCCCTACCACGCGGTAATGGGCCAGCTGATCCTCGGGCTGGAGGGTCCGGGATGTGCTCATCGAAACTCCTTCAATTCAACGTGTTGAGCGGAAACGGGCGAAGCCCGGATAGTATCACACGTCGTCCCCGCTGGCAGGCGGTTCGTGCCACTTTTCGCGCGGCACCCACACCTTCTCGGCGGGGTCGTTCTCGTAGTGGGGAGACATGATCTGCACGCCGTGCTCGTTGAAGACATCCTGTATGTTGGCGTGCAGCGCGCTGGCAACACTGGCGCGCGTATCGGGGCGTTCCAGCCGGACCAGTAGCGTGTACTCCACATAGAAGTCCGACAGCGCCGATTGCAGGACGCCAGGCTTCGCGTCCTTGCGAATGCCCTCCGTGCGCTCCGCCGCGGTGATCAGCATGGCGTGGACCTGCCGCCACGGCGTCGAATACCCGATGGTGATCGTCGTTGGCAGCATCGCACCGGTGTTCCTGGTGAGGCGCGTGTAGTTCTTGGTGATGCTGCTCACAATCACCGCGTTGGGGACGTTGATCTCCTCGTCGCGCGGCGTACGGATCTTGGTGGAGAGCATGCTCATCGACATGATGGTTCCCTCGTGCTCGGCCACCTTGACGTAGTCGCCCACGCGCAACGAGCGCGAGTACATGAGGATGTATCCGCTGGCCGCCTGCGACACCACACTGGATGCGCCCAGTGACACCATGAGGCCCAGCAGCACGCTGAGGCCCTTGAACGCCGCACCGCCGCTGCCGGGAATGAACGGAAATGCCAGCGCGACGGCGAGCAACCATATGAATATCGAGATCAGGCGCTGCGTGGGAAGCGCGGTGTCCGCGTCCACAGCGGGGAGTTCCATGCGCCCGTCGCGCACCGCTTCGAACAGCAACCGGGACCAGCGCGCGATGAACCGGGCCATCGTGAAGATGATGACCACCATCAGCAGGCCGGGAATGCTGCGCACAATCGCCATGACCACGGTCAGGACCGTGTTCCCCAGGTACCCCCCCAGCTGGTCACCCCACGGGCTCGTGTAGGGGAACTGGTCGAGGACGAAGGCGAGCCACGAATACGCAATAAGCAGGGCCAGCACGAGGCCGGCAAGGCGGACCACCAGGCGAACCAGCGTCACCAGCTGGGCGGCGACCGTGGACTGGGCCTCCTTGAGCCGCTGCACCCGGCCCTCGGCGTAGCCCCCCAGCCACCGCGTGAGCCAGATAACGAGCCGGCGCAGATACTGGATGGCCCGCACCATGATCACGGTTGCAAGCAACGCCCGCAGCAGCGCGGAAATGATGGCATTCAGGGAGCGCTGCTCGCGGTAGGCGACGATCGCCGCTTCCAGGTTGCCCGTCACGGCTTCCAGAAACTGTTGAAAGCTCTGATCCAGAAACGGGTCAACGTCGCCCTTCGTCACCACAAAGACCAGCCGGCCATCCACCTGCACCACCGCGCCGAGGTCGTTTTGGCCCACCGTCACCTTTCCCGGGCCGCGCTCGGCCATGACCGCCTGCAGGCGCTGCGTCGCGGTCTCCAGACGCTTGTCCGGGGAGTAGCCCATGAGTTCGCCGCGGAAGACGAATACCGGCCGGTTGGCAATGGTGAGGGTGGCGGGTTGGTAGGCAGCGACGGCTTCGGGCGCAGAAGCGGCGAGAGTGGTATCGGTGAGCGCGGGCGTGCCGGCGCCCGCCGCAAGCGCATGCACCAGGAATAGCAGCGCAAGAGCAACCAGCCGGCCCATCCATCTTCCCAGACGCATCCGCATGTTCGATTCCTCCCTGCAGCCGCCCGTAAGGCGCGCTGTCGCCGAGTCTACGCGGGCCGCGCGGTCCCGTCAACGAATGCGCGGATTGTGGCGCGGGGGCGCCGCATGGTAGAATTCCGCTTTGCGAAACGCGCGACGTCCCGTTTGAAGCCGGCGTCGGAGCCCCCCGATCCTGCTTCGGAGATCACCCGATGCGACACCGAATCGACGCCCGCGCCCTGGCCGCGCTTCTGTGCCTGTTCCCGGCCGCTTCGCGTGCCCAGTGGCCCGCCAACGGCGTCGCCATCACCACCGCCACCACCACCGCCGCGGCGCCCGCCGCCTGCGCCGACGGATCGGGCGGCGTTTTCGCCGTCTGGTCGGAGACCCGCGGCACCAGCCAGGACATCCTGGCGGGCCGGGTCACCGGTTCGGGCGTCGCCACCTGGGGCCCCAACGGGGTGGTGGTCTGCGATGCCACCTTCGATCAACTCAACCCGTCCGTGTGCCGGGACGGAAACGGCGGCGCCATCGTCGCGTGGCGCGACCAGCGCAGCGGCGTCTTCGACATCTATGCGCAGCGGCTGGACGCGAACGGCGCACCGCAATGGACCGCGGGCGGCGTGGCGGTGTGCGTGGTGGTAAACAACCAGTACAACCCGGTACTGGTTTCCGACGATGCCGGAGGCGCGATCGTCATCTGGTACGACTACCGCGCGCTCAACTACGACATCTACGCGCAACGGCTGGACGCCGATGGCACACCCCTGTGGACCGCGGGAGGCATCGCCATCTACGCGGGGGCGCACAATCAATACAACCCCATGGCCGTTGCCGACGGAAGCGGCGGCGCCGTGGTGGCCTGGACGGACATCCGCAACGGCAACGCGGACATCTTCGCGCGCCGTGTCACCGGGGCCGGGACCATGCAGTGGACGCCGAGCGGTGTTCCGCTGTGCACCAACGCCATCGACCAGCTCGACCCGGTGCTGGTGAACGACGGGACCGGCGGCGCCATTGTCGCGTGGCGCGATGCGCGCAACGGAAACTGGGACATCTTTGCGCAGCGCGCCGACAATGCCGGAACGACACTGTGGACGGCCAACGGCGTGGCGGTGTGCAGCGCCACCGCCGATCAACTGCACCCGGCGGTGGCGTGCGACGGTGCGGGCGGTGCGGTGGTGGCGTGGGACGACGCGCGCGGATTGTCGGCCGACATCTACGCCCAGCGGCTCAGCGCCGGCGGCGTGGCGCAGTGGGCGGCCGACGGGGTCGCCGTGTGCAACGCACCCTTCGCGCAGACACGCCCCACCCTGGTGTGCGACGGCGCCGGCAACGCCATCGTGGCGTGGGAGGACCGCCGCTCCGTGACCGCCGACATCTTCGCGCAGCGCATCGGCCCGGCCGGCGCAGGCGCCTGGACGGCCAACGGCATCGCGCTTTGCAGCGCGGCGGGCGAGCAGACCGTTCCGCTCGCCTCGCCCGACGGCGCGGGCGGTATCGACGTGGTGTGGGCGGACACGCGCGGCGGCAATGTGGATCTCTACGCCAACCGCGTCGGCAACTCGGGAGGCACGCCCACCGGCGTCGGCGGACCGGCCGGCGCGCCCGGCCTGGTGGTATCCCGGGGCTATCCGAATCCGTTCGCGCGCGCGGTGCGCTTCGACATCGAAGCGGGTTCGCAGCGCGTGACCATGGAGGTGTTCGACGTGGCGGGACGGCGCGTGGCCGTGCGCGAGGCGCGCGCGGGCGGAATCCTCTTCGATGCGCGCGACAACAACGGCCGTCTGCTCCCCGCCGGCGTCTACCTGTGCCGTTTCACGGCGGGCGGCGCCACGCAGACGCGCAAGATCGTCGTCACGCGCTAAGACTTCTCTTCGATGTTCGAAATGACCAGCGCCACCTTGCCGGTACGGCGGCGCGCCAGTTCCGGCACGCGCTCGAAGTCGATGGCCATGCCGGCGCCCAGGCCTTCGCGCAACAGCGCCGCCACCGGCGCCAGCCGCTCGGGCGTGAGCGGCTCCCGTGCGAGCAGCCGCACCAGGATGCGGTCCTTCGCGTCCTGCACCACCTGGTAGCCTTCGATCCAGTCGTCGAACTGCCTCATGGCGAAGGTGATGTACAACCCGCTCACCGGACCGTTGGGCGTGTGCACCACGTCCTGCAACCGGCCGTCCACCGAGGCCAGCACCGGGAAGGGCTTCCCGCACGGGCAGGGCTCGTCGGGCGCCATGACGCCGATGTCCCCGATCTCGTAGCGGATGAACGGCGCGGCCGAGTTGTGCAGATCGGTGATGACGATGCGCCCCTCCTCGCCGGGCGCAACCGGAAGGCCGGCGTCGTCCACCACTTCCACCACCAGGTTGTCGCTGTGGACGTGGTAGCCCGCGTGGCGGCTGCACTCCATGCCCACGCTCATGAACTCGCGGCTGCCGTAGGAGGCGAACACCTCGTCCACCAGGTGCTCCTGCAGCAGTTCGCGCTGCCCCGGTTGCAGCCCTTCGGCGCCGCACACCAGGGTGCGCGCCTTCCAGGTGAGCACGCCGGGGTGGTCGCGCACGTAGCGCGCGATGTCTACCACCTGCCCGGGGTATCCCACCAGCGCGTGCGGCTTGTACTTGTTGATGAGCTGGCAGCACGCCAGCTTCTCGGCGTCGGAGAACTGCTGGAACGCGTCGAAAAACTGCCGGCGCTGCAGCATCAGGTGGACGCGACGCTTCACGCGTTGCGCCAGCGGTGGCGTGCCGTGGTCGGTGGCCCAGATGTGAAGACTCCTGCGCCCCTCCTCGGCTTCACCCCAGCCGTAGGCGCGGTCCATCACCGCGGTGCGCCACTCGTAGCTGTCGCGCGTCACGTAGAAGCGCACCGGCAGCGCGGTGGAACCGCTGGTCTGGTGGGCGTACATGGCGTCGGACGGTCGTTCCTGCTGCTCGAAGAACGCGCGCTGGTCGTGGCGCGTCCACACCGGCAGTTCCTCGGGCCGGATGGTTTCGCCGGGCGCGGGCAACGACCCGCGGTGTGCCCGCACGCGTTCCGCGTAAAAAGGAAACTGCGCGATGGCCCCGTGGACGCGGCCCTGGAAGGCCGTGGCCGAGATACGCGCCATTTCCTCCCGGGGCAGAAGCTCGTTGGCGGTCACAGCGTGACGGATGGTGAGCCGGCGGTAGCCCCGCACCTGTCCGTAGAGCGCGCTGATGAAGGTCAGTGTGTGCACGGCCAGAAAGCTACCACGGGGCACGCGCCACGCCACGCAAAAAAGAGCCCGGCGGCCGCTTGACGCGGGCCACCGAAACGGGTTCAATTGCTGCTTCGCGCGCCACCCCGGCCGCACCCCGCGTGGTCAACGCCCAGATGCATCCATAGAAAGGAGCATGCGATGGCACTCACCCACCGCATCGTTGTTCCCGTTTTGACAGCCTGTATCGCCGTATCCGTATCGTCGGCGCAGGCGCAGATCCCGGACACCTTCACCAACCTCAAGGTGTTCCCCAGGGACATCAAGAAGCAGGAACTGGTCGGTGCCATGCGCTCATTCTCCATGGCGCTGGGTGTGCGCTGCGACCACTGCCACATGGAGGACGAGGTCACGCACGAAAACGATTGGGCCTCCGACGCCAAGGACGCCAAGAAGATTGCGCGGGAGATGATGAAGATGTCGGGTGAGGTGAATTCGATTCTCGCAAAGAGCATCGGCTCCATGCGGCCGGACCCGCTGCAGGTTCGCTGCGTCACCTGCCACCACGGCCTGGTGAAACCGGAGACGCTGGAGCAGGTGCTGACCGCGTCGCTCAACCTCGCGGGAACGGACTCGACACTGGCCAAGTACGAGCGCCTGCGCGGGAAGTACTACGGCGCGGCGGCCTACGACTTCAGCGAGTGGTCTCTCATTTCGATCGCCGAGAACATCGCGAAAGATCCCGGAAAGGCAGACGCGGCGCTGGCGCTCCTCGCGACCAACCTCACGTACTATCCCGAGTCCGCCGGAACCTATGCGAGAATCGCGGAGACCTATCTGGTGAAGGGCGACCGCGAAACGGCTATCGCCAATTTTGACAAGGCGCTCGCGCTCGCTCCCGAAGACCCGTGGCTCAAGCGGCGCGTGGAAAAGGTCAAGGCGGGCAATTAGAATCTCTTCCGCGTCTTATCCACAGCAAAGCGGGCCGCGGCGGTGAATGCGCTTGACACGCCGCGGCCCACGGTCTTTAAATTCAGTACGTTCAGAAAACATTGTAATCACCATCTTTCTCAACCACATACATGACCGCGCGTCGCACATCCACCCGGGACATCTTCATCGAAGGATGGGGACGCCTGGGGCCCTCGTGGGGCATCAACAAGATGATGGCGGAGATCTACGCGCTCCTGTACGTGAGCCCCTCTCCGCTCACGCTGGAAGAGATGTCGCGGCAGCTGGAAACCAGCCGCAGCAACATCAGCACCAACGTGCGCGCACTCGACGACCTCGGCGTCGTCCACAAGGTCATCGTGCGCGGCGAACGCAAGGATTACTACGCCCCCGAGGATGACATCACCAAGGTGGCCAAGCTCCTCGCGCTGGCCAAGAAGCGCAAGGAACTGGACCCGGCCATGGACATCGTGGACAAGGCGCTCAGCATGGCCGACGAGTCGGGCGAGACGGAGATTGCCGAGAAGCTCGAGGAACTCAAGCGCCACATGGACGTGGTCAACGCGATTTTCCACGCTTTCGTGGGCGGCGAGGCGGACCCGAAGGGTCTGGCCAACGTCATCCGGGTAAAAAACGCCCTCTCCTGAGAAAAGAGAAAAACCGAATGATCCACGCGCTCAAGAAGTACGATGTGCTCCGCGACATCATCGACCGCTGCAACGCGCTGGTGGTGGACCGCATCCGCGACAACCAGCTGCGCGAGGCCAACATTGCGCTGGAGAGCTTCAACAACGGCGGCAAGCGCCTGCGCCCCATCCTGGTGGTGCTGTCGGCCAAGGCGCCCGACGGCGGCGACATCGAACAGATGGACGACGCGCTCATCAAGCTGGCGGGCGCTGTGGAACTGGTGCACCTGGCCACGCTGTTCCACGACGACGTCATCGACCAGGTGGACATGCGCCGCACCAAGTTGTCGGCAAGACTCAAGTACGGCAACTATGCGTCGGTGCTGACGGGGGACTTCGCGCTCGCCGAGGCGCTGGACCTGGTGCAGAAGAGCGGCGCGCCCGAGGCGATGCCGGAGTTCATCCGCACGCTGCGCGTGCTGGTGCGCGGAGAGAGCCTGGAAACCACCCACAAGTACGACTTCTCCCTGAACGAGGCGCAGTACTACGAGATCATCTCCGAGAAGAGCGCGTCGCTGTTCGCACTGGCGTGCAAGGCGGGCGCAATTGCCTCCGGCTCGGGGTACGCGGACTCGCTGGGACACTTCGGCTGGAACCTGGGCATGGCCTTCCAGATGATCGACGACCTCGACGACATGCTCGACAACCCGCAGAAGTCGTTCGACTGCGACCTGCGCAACGGCTACCTGGCGCTGCCCATGATCCGCGTGCTGGACGCGCTCAAGGACGGGCACCGCGAGCGGCTGGTGCAGATCATCGAGTCCGCGGACTTCAACCCGGAAAACGAGCGTTTCATCGTGGACCTGTGCCACGAGTACGACACCATCGCGCAGACCCACCAGGCCATCGAACGCCATCTCACCCGCGCCGACGACACCCTGGCGCGCTTCGCGGCCTCGCCCGCCCGGGACCTCCTGGCCGGAATCGTGGTCGACCTGCGCGCCTACTCCGCCCACCAGGTGGAGAATTTCACCGAGTTCTCGCGGCGCGCGGCTTCCTGATCGTCCCGATTGCCCCCCCGCGGGGGCGCCAATCCGGGCCTTGCGCAGGCCGCGGCCGTCCCGCATAATTGTCGTACCAGCCTTTTCGGATCCCCTGCGGACAGGATCACTTTCGTGACGACATTTCGCCTTCGGGCGGCGTGCCTTGCATGCGCCCTCGCCGGTCTCGCGCCGGGCTCCGCCTGCGCCGACCTGGCTTCCTTTGCCGGTCGCCTGGCCGGTGAGTTCTCCGCCCAGGCCGGCTACCCGTTCCAGCTCGCCCGCAACGACCCGGCCCGCTTCTCGCTGGGCCTCGCGGGGATCGCAGCGCTGGTGGTCCTCGACCCGATGACCCGCGACGCGCTGGCCTCCCCCTCGTTCATCGCGGACAACGGTCTGCACGAACCCGCGCGCTGGATCTCGGACCTCCCCACGGCCCGCAACACGGTGGCGCTGGTGGCCGGCATCGGACTGGTGGGCCTGGTGACGGACTCGGCGCGGGAGCGGCAAACCAGCATGATGCTCACCGAAGCCATCATTACTTCCGGCGTGTGGACCGGCGCGCTCAAGTGGGCCGCGGGGCGCGAGCGGCCGCGCGAGGCCCACGAGTACGCGGGCGACTGGGCCGGCCCGGGCGCCTTCGCGGACGACGACGGCATTCCCGGACGGGGTTTCCTGTCGTTCCCCTCGGGGCACACCTCCAGCGCCTTCGCCGTGGCCACCGTATTCGCGCACCAGTACCCGTCCCACGGCATCGTGCCGGTTCTCGCCTACGGCTCCGCAACCGCCATGGGCTACTCGCGCATCGTCCTGGGCGCGCACTGGCTGTCCGACGTCGCCGTGGGCGCGTTGCTGGGCGTCGGTTGCGCCCGGCAGGTCATCTCCACGCACGACGGTGGCGAGCCGCGCGACGGGCGCGAATGGCACCTCGGCGTCGACTTTCACGACGGCCGCCGCGGCGTCACCTTATCGCGCAACTTCTGAGCCCCGGACAGATATCCCCCGCCAACGCCCGGTCCCGGATGTTTGACACCGGCCGCCGGGCGCGCTAATCTTGCGGCACAGGTCGCACCACTCGTCCCATCCGGGAAGGATCCATCCATGGCAGTCGATCAACGTCATAAGGGCGCACAGCCCGGCTCCATTCACGACATCGAACAGGCTTTCCGGCAGCAGTCCGAGCAGTTTCCCCACTGGGAGAAACTCAAGGACTGCATCGACCAGTACATCGACCTCATGCTGAACTACCGGCAGAGCGGTCACCCCGGCGGTTCGCGCTCCAAGGTGCACGCCATGCTCACCATGCTGATGAGCGGCGCCATGCGCTGGGACATCCGCCACCCGGAAAAGGCATTCGGCGACCGCTTTGCGCTGGTGGCGGGACACACCGCGCCGCTGGTCTACGCGACACTCCCCGTGCTGGCGGAGACACTGCGCATCAAGTTCGAGCAGACCAAAGACAAGCGCTACTTCATCCCCGAGGACCGCATGGTGTGGTGGGAGGACCTGCTGGAGTTCCGCCGTAACGGCGGCCTGCCCGGGCACGCCGAGATGGAGGGCAAGACGCTCTTCTTCAAGGCCAACACCGGCCCGTCGGGTCATGGTTCACCGCCGGCGGCGGGCCAGGCGTTTGCGCTCAAGCGCGCCGGCGCCGAGGGCGTGAAGGTGTTCGCCATCGAGGGCGAGGGCGGCCTCACCCCGGGCGGCGTGCACGAAACGCTCAACTCCGCGTACGGGCTCGGGCTCAACAACCTGCACTACATCATCGACTGGAACGACTTCGGCATCGACGACAACGCGTTCTCGTCGTTCGTGTACGGCAGCCCGCGCGACTGGTTCGGCTCGCGCGGATGGCGCGTGGTGGAGGCAAAGAACGGCAGCGACTGGGCCGACGTGACCCGCGCCATGCTGGAGATGGCCTTCGCTTCCGATCCGGAAAAGCGCCCCAGCATGATGTTCATGCGCACGCGCAAGGGCCGCGAGTACCTCAAGTACGACAACAAGTCGCACGGCAGCCCGCACGCCATGAACAGCGAGCTGTTCTGGAACACCAAGAAACCGTTCATGGAGAAGTACGGCGTCAAGTTCGAGGGCTTCGGCGAGGCGGCGCCCAGCGACGCCGCCGCCATCAAGGAGCAGGCGCGCGCCAACCTCAAGATGGTGGCCGACGTGATCCGCGCCGACAAGGCGCTGGTGGAGTACGTCAGCGAGCGGCTCATCGAGCTGGGCGACTCGGTGCCGGAGGAGATCTCCACCTTCCGTTTCGACGTGTCGAAGAATCCAGCCGGCGACCCCGCGCTCACCGATTTCCGCAAGTACCCCGCGGAGATGTGGGCCAGGCCCGGCGACAAGCAGCCCAACCGCGCCGCACTGGCCAAATGGGGCGCGTGGGTCAACGCATGGTGCCGCGAGAACTACGGGCGGCCGTTGTTCATGGCCATGAGCGCCGACCTCGCGGATTCCACCAACATCTCCGGGTTCGCGAAGGATTTCGGCAACAGCAAGGGCTACGGCTGGTACAACCGCGACACCAACCCCGAGGGTTCGCTGCTGCCGCAGGGCATCACCGAGTTTGCCAACGCGGGCATCTCGTGCGGCCTCGCGTCGGTCAACTTCTCGCGCACGCCGCTGGAGGACTACAACGGCTTCTACGGCACCTGTTCCACCTACGGGTCGTTCGTGTACCTCAAGTACGGCCCCATGCGGCTCTTCAGCCAGATGGCGCAGGACTCGCAGCTCAAGGTGGGCAAGGTGCTGTGGGTGGCGGGCCACAGCGGTCCCGAGACCGCGGAGGATTCGCGCACGCACTTCGGGATCTTCGCACCGGGGGTGACGCAACTCTTCCCCGACGGGCACGTGATCGACGTGCACCCGTGGGAGTACAACGAAGTGCCGGTGGTCATCGCGGCCGCGCTCAAGACCGGCGCGCCCATCATCGCGCTGCACCTCACACGCCCCGCCGTGGAGATTCCGGACCGCGAGAAGCTGGGCATGGACTCGCACTTCGAGGCGGCCCGCGGCGCGTACGTGATTCGTCCCTACAAGAAGGGCGCACCCAGGATGGGCGTGGTGCTGGTGCAGGGCACGTCGACCACCAACAACATGCTCAAGGTGCTCCCCAGGCTGGACGAAGAGGGGCTCAACGTGAAGATCGTGGCGGCCATCAGCCCGCAGCTGTTTGCGCTGCAGGACGCGGCCTACCGCGAGTCGGTCTACCCCGCACACGAGCGCATGGATGCCATGGCGGTCACCAACCGCGCGCGGCGTCTAATGGGCGACTGGCTCGACGCGGGTGTCGGCGCCGACTACACCCTCTCTTCGGACTGGGACAACCGCTGGCGCACCGGTGGCTCGGTGGACGAGGTGGTCGAAGAGGCGCACCTCTCACCGAAGTGGATCCTGGAAGGCATCCGCCGCTTTGCGAAGGATCGCCCGCAGCGCCTCAAGAAGGCGAAGGACCTGCTCGGGAAGCTGGACGGCTGACGCCGCGATGACCGGCCGCCGCCGAGGGCATCGCTACCGGGACGCGGAATGAACGATCCCGTCGCCGAGTACATCGCGAAGATCATGGAACGCCTGCGCGCGGCGCCACCCGCCGCGCGCATGGCGACCGGCGACGCGGATGCCCTCGCCGGCGAGATCTTCACCATCCTCACCAGCCGCGAGTTCTGCTACCTGAGCCGGGGCCGCACCGCACCCTTCCGAGACGCCACCGTCGATCTGCTGGCCGGCAACATCCGCGCCGGCGAAGCGGTGCGCTTCTACTACGACATCGGCGCCGGCTACCACGCGAGCATCGAACCGCAGGATACCGGTCTGGTGTTCCGCGTGGGGTTCTCCGAATTGTGCATCCTCTCCCAGATCGGCGCCTTTGGCAATCGCGTGTCCGAGATCTACCCGCCTGGCGCGCACTTCACCCTGGTCATCGACAACGTCTGCGGCCTCGTGACCAACGACATTCCCGTCGCCGATACGATGGTCTATGTGGGTGCGCTCCGCCGCCTGATCGACGAGACCGGCATGGGAGCGCGCGTGGAAGCGCTGGTGGAGTCCGAGACGTTCGACCTGTCCGGCTATGCGATCGACCGCGCGCGGCTGGCGCGGGACGTGGCCGCGCTGTCGCCCTCGCCGCAGGACCTGGAGAACGTGCGGCGTTTCCTGGGGCGCGCGTGCGACGATGCCGAGGCGCTGGAGAGAATCGCGCGCTACAGCCAGGCGGGAGAAATGACCGAGCGTCACCTGGCGGACGTGGTGCGCGGGGTGCGCATGACGCAGCGCGCCACCGGGGGCACGCTGGGGTTCCGGCCGTTTCCGGGGGGCGATTCGCGGACGCAGGTGGGAGAGGTGGCCATCAGCCCCAACGACAAGGGGGTGCTGCGCCCCGTTCTGCTCACCAGCCGCAACGTGGACCGCTACCGGCGAACGCAGTTGCGCTTCCCACAGCTGCTCCCCGCCGCCATCGCGCACGTCACCTACGCGGAGCCGGTCGACACGGCGCCCGCGTCAGGCTGAGAAGTAGGAGTACAGTCCCTCGGCCTGCCGGCGGCGATTGCGCCGCCGCGTCTCGTCGTCCATGTAGGTCGACGCGCCGGTGGTCTTGTTGATGTCCAGCCGCACCACCTCGCCGTCGTTCACCACGTAGTCCAGCTTGCCGTAGTCGAGGCCCAGTTCCTGGCGCCACGCCACCACTTCCGGCGAGGGTTCCACCGTTTCGGTGCGCGCGTCCGGCTCCGATTTCACCACCGGCTTGCGGGTGCCAACGCGCGTGCACGACCAGCGGTCGCCCAGGAACATGTAGATGCGCACGTGGTAGAGGCCGTCTTCCAGCTCGGGACGGAACTTCTCCACGATCACGTGGCGGTCGGCGAAGAACCGCGGCGGCACGTCCGCCGCGCGGTCGAAGATCTGGTAGTCGAACGACTCGCCGAAGGGCGCGGACGCCCCGCGCAGGTGATCGACGCGCCGCCGCACCGCGCGCAGGACGCGCCAGCGCTGCTCGAGCCGCGTGCGCTGCAACGCGCGCTCCGGCGCACCGGCGTAGTTCAAGTCCGACTTGACGATCACCGGCCCTTCCCACGCGTCGCCGGGGCGCACCAGGTTGCTGCTGAAGGTCGACTTGCGGATGTCGCGGATGCGGCCGTTGAGCACAATGGGATAGCGCGACGCAAACTCGAGGTACGCGTCGGGCACCACCGAGAGGTTGACGTGGACCAGCACGATGTCGGCCGGCACGAAGCGCCGGGTCCCGTACAGGTAGATGACCTCGTGCCCGTCTTCCTTCCAGAACCCGGCAAGGTGGTGGACCAGGTAGGCGGACGGGTTGCGGTGCTGGTCACGTTCGTGAAACAGCACGGCGATCTTCCGTGCGGGAAGCTTGCTGAACAATGTGTCGCTCACGGTTGGAATGTCTTTCGGGTTCGTATGGGACTGCACACGCCGCGGGCGCCGCGGCAATTCAACCGGCGGTCACGCCACCGTCGATGACCATGGCGTGGCCCACCAGGTAGCGGGCCTCGTCGGAACACATCCACAGCACGGCGGCTGCCATCTCTTCCGGTTCCGACATGTAGCCCACGGGAACGCGCTGCTTCACCCGCTCGTCGGGCACAGGACGCGTCATGTCCGTGCGCACGTAGCCCGGACACAGCGCATTGATGCGGATTCCCGCCGTCGCGTAGTCGAGCGCGGCGCTCTTGGTGAGACCGATGACGGCGTACTTGCTGGCGGTGTACGAAGCGAGCCGCGCCACCCCCACCACGCCCGACATGCTGGCCATGTTGACGATGGCCGCGCCGTGTTTGGGGGCGTTCTGCTCCATGAGCGCGATCTCCTCGCGCATGCACAGCCACACGCCCTTGACGTTCACCGCCATGACGCGGTCGAAGTCGTCTTCGCCCAGCGCGGCCATGGGCGCGCCCTTGTGCATGGCGCCGGCATTGTTGAAGGCCGCGTCCACGCGCCCGAAGGCGTCGCGGATGGCCGCGAATGCCGCCTGCACCTGGGCGGTGTCCGCGACATCGGTCTGCACGAACATGGGGCGGGCTTCCTCGCCGCCCGCGCGGCGCACGCGCTCCAGGGCGTCGTTGCCCTCCTTCTCGCGGCGCGCGAGCAGGGCCACGCTGGCCCCCTCGGCGGCGAACGCCACCGCCGTGGCCAGGCCGATGCCGGCGCTGGCGCCGGTCACCACCACCACCTTCCCGCGGAACCGCTCGCCACGGGCCGGGGGTCCTCCCCCGCCCAGGAGGTTCCGCTTGAGGAAGTCCTTCATGTAGCGGATACTATGCGGACGGCCCCGGGGCGGTCAAATTCGATCACGGCGGGCTGAAGCGGTCCCCCCGGATGCGCGCCGGATTACCCGGCGCATGGGAACTTTGGCCAAGTTTCTCCGGTGCGGTCGATCGCGCCCGGCAGGGGTTGCCGGGGCCGCGGGTGCGCGACCGGAATCGGGTCGCGCGCCCATCCCCCGACACCACAACCGCTTGTTGACCGGCGGGCCGGCGCGAACCCGCTGACCGGCTGGATCGGCGCCCAAAGATCGTGCCGGCGCACCAGGTTGCACGTTTCTTGCTGCCCCCGCCGGGCCGGGTGTGACCGGCCTTCCCGGGCGGGGAAACCGTCCCTTTTTTTTGAATCCAACATGCCCTCGCAGTCCCTTGTAATACTCAAAATTGGCGGCTCGGTCCTGACCGACGAAGGCGCCATGCCCATCGCCGTGCGCGAGGTGTCGCGCTACCTGGCGTCGTACGACCGCGTGGTGGCCGTCGTGTCGGCGTTCAAGAATCAGACCGACGCGCTGCAGAACAAGGCCCTCGACCGCTGCCCGCAACCGGATCCGGACACGTTCGCGTTCTACCTGGGCCTGGGCGAGATGCAGACCACCACCGAACTCGCGCTGGCGCTGCAGGGCGCCGGTGTGGAGGCGACGGCGCGCATGCCGTGGGACGTTTCCTTTGTGTGCAGCGGGTCGCCGCTCGACGCCACACCGGCGGCGGTCAACGCGCGCGCGTTTCGCGACGCGTTCCGGGAGAACCGCGTGGTGGTGTTCCCCGGCTTCATCGGCTGCGGCGCCGACGGGCGTCCCAATGTCCTCGGACGCGGCGGCTCGGATCTCACCGCCATCTTCCTCGCGGCCGAACTGGGTGCCGCGCGTTGCATCATGCTCAAGGACGTGCCCGGCGTGTTCGAGTGGGATCCCGCGCGCCAGGGTCCGCGCCCCCGTCACTTCTCCAAGATCAGCTGGAACGACGCCGCCCACCTGGGCGGCAAGTGGCTGCGCCCGGGCGACGTGGAGTACGCCCACCAGCGCTCGGTGATCATCGAGATCATGGCTCCGGAAACACCGGGTTCGACCGCGGTCGGACCGGATGCGTCGCAACTGGATCCGCCGGGCGAACTCGGCGAACTGAAGCGGGGATCCGGCGGGTGAAGTGGAACCTGCGCAGGAACCCGACGGTCGCCATCGTGGGATGCACGGGCGCCGTGGGCCGGGAACTCATTCGCCTCATCGAGGAGCGCGCCCCCGCCTTCGGCGACGTTCACCTTCTCGCCTCCGAAAGCTCCGCGGGAACCACCATCACCATCCGCGGCAAGGCAACCGCGGTGCAGAGCCTGCACGGCTACGACTTCTCGTCAACCGACATTGCGTTCTTCGCGGTGGGAGCGGAAACCAGCGACGGGCACGTGCCGCGCGCGGCCGAGCAGGGCTGCCTGGTCATCGACAAGTCCAGCGCGTTCCGCATGAAGCCCGAGGTTCCGCTGGTGGTGCCGCAGGTCAACGCGCACGCCATCGCCGAGCGGCCCGATTCCGGCATCATCGCCAGCCCCAACTGCTCCACCATTCCGCTGGTGCGCGCCCTGGCCCCGGTGCACGCCACGGTGGGCGTGCGCGGCGCTGTGGTCTCCACCTACCAGGCCGCCTCCGGCGTGGGCCTGGCGTGCATCGACGACCTCCTCGACGACTCACGCGCGTGCCTCGACGCGGGACCGGGCGAGCGCCCGTCGCGCTTTCCGCGCCCGCTGGCATTCAACGTGGTGCCGCAGATCGACGTCTTCTGCGACGACGGCTTCACGGTGGAAGAACAGAAGATGGTGCTGGAGAGCCGCAAGATACTCGGCGATCCCGGCCTGGCCGTGACCGCCACCACGGTGCGCGTGCCCGTGGTCAACGTCCACTCCGAAGCGGTGTACGTGCAGTGCGCGCGTCCCACCACGCGCGAGGAGATCATCAAGCTGCTGCGGGCCGAGGTGGGCTTGATCGTTGAGGAGCGCATCGACGGCTACGCCACGCCGCGCTTCAACCCCGACCCCGACGCGGTGACCGTGGGCCGTATCCGCACCAACCCGGACAACCCCGCGGGCGTATGGATGTGGATCGTGGCGGACAACCTGCGCCCGGGTGCCGCACTCAACGCGCTGGATATCGCCGCGCTGGCGATGAAGCTGTCCCGCTAGCTCCCCGTCCGGAAGTAGAGAAACGCGGCTTTCGCCTCAGCCCACCAGTTCGGCTCGGGGTCGCCGGGCCACACGAACGTTCCCACATAATCGGTCTGTCCAGCCACGCGGCGGAAGTACCAGAAGGTGTTCTCGGTACATCCCGACGGACAATCCCCACCGCCCAGCCGGAACAGGTAGGTCATCTTGCCGTTGTGTTCCCACGGGTAGACATTGCTCCAATCACCCGCGTAGCCGTTCGGCTCCGCAAAGATCACCCCGTGCTGCGCGGCGTAGATCTCCGACAGCCGCTGAGGATGCAGCCGGCCTTCGAACGTGATAATGCCGAGCAGGTGGACCCCGATGCGAAGCGAATCGAGCTCCGTCGCGTGAAACACCGTGTTCAGCGAGTCGACCGCGTTGGGCTCGTGGTTGCGGAGCTTCTCCCAGGTGACTTCGTCGGGGTAAATGATGATCTCCGTGACCACCCAGATCGGGAAGAAGGTAGTTCCGGTTTCCGGGATGCTGTCGAGGTACTCGCTCCGAATAACGGCGAGGTCGTCGCGGATGGTTTCGTAGAGGTCCTGCGGCGCCAGTAACTCGCCCGAGAGCCACAGGGCGGCCTCTTCGGCTTCCTGGTTGTCGCGCGGCGTAGTGGTGTCGGGTTGGGCAAGCGGCGGCGGGTTGGTGGCAGTGTCGTCGTTGCCGCAGGATGCAAGAACGGCCAGGGCGGCCAGCAGAATCACAAATCGGGAGCGCATGACGCACCTCCCGGAGCCTCGGGGATCACGCCGCGGCGACGGGCTCCTCACGGATCATCCGCGACACCTTGGCGACCAGCGATTCCAGGAATCGCCGGTCGTCGTCGGAAAACGCGTCCGGAGAATCGCTGTCGATGTCCAGCACGCCGATGAGCGTGCCACGATGGAAAATCGGCACCACGATCTCGGACTTCACGGTGGGACTGCACGCGAGGTAGCGCGGGTCGCTGCACACGTCCGGCACCACCTGGGTGACGCGCTCGCTCGCCGCCGCGCCGCACACGCCTTCGGAAAGATGAATGCGACGGTGCTCGGGCGGTGCGCCCACGTACTCGGCCTCGTCCAGGGTGAGCGTGTCGCCGCTGAGGCGGTAGACCCCCACCCAGGCGAAACGCTCGAATCGCTTCTTGAGTTCGGTCACCAGCACCGCGGCGGCGCCGCGCGAACCGGTGGTGGCGCGCACGCGCGCAAAGATCTCGTCTTCGACATCACTGGAGAGCGCACCCGCGTCGAACGGGTTGATGCGCGTCGCCGGTGGCGTGCCCGCACCGGGCTCCAGCAGTCTTGCGCTGCGCTTCATCAGCACGAAGCCGGCCAGCACCAGCACCAGCGGCCAGAAGCGAATGAACGGTCCGGCCACGCGCTCGCTGATGACCCCGGTCTTGTACAGAAACGACGTGGCGCTCATCAGGATGACCAGCGCGCCCACCACGATGCCGGCATTGGAGGCGACCACCTTGCCGGCCGCAAAACAGGCGATGCCGATGACCAGCGGGATGGCGGGCCACAGCAGGCCCATCCTGCCCCACTCGATCAGTCCCAGGGAAAACGCGGTGAGGAACGCGCCCAGCAGGATGGCCCAGGTGGCGGCAAATACCACGCCGAAGTCCAGGCGCTTCTGAAACACGCGCAGCATGACCACGCCGCTGACAATGAGGATGCCCGGCCAGATGTGCTCCCAGCCCAGCAGCACCTTGTTGCTCACCAGCAGCAACAGGACACCCCAGACCACCAGCCAGGAGCCGATCAACACGCGGTTGCGCTGTCCCATGCCATGATAATAGGCGACCGGCCACCGACTTGCAATGATCGGCTTGGGCCCCCGGCCGCCCCGGCACACCTTGACGAGGCCCCCGCCATCCGATAGATTGGGCGGAATGGCGGGCCGGACGTTCCGCCGAGCCATTTCGACCCGCTTCAATCCACCGGAGGAAACGATGAAACGGTTTGTAACAACGCTGGCGCTGGTGGCCGTCGCGATCGGTGCTCCCACCGTGGGCGCGGCGGACAGCGCCGACAACAAGAAAGGCTACCCCGTGGTTGTTCTGGAAACCTCAATGGGCACGATGGAGATGGAGCTGTACCCGGACAAGGCGCCACTGTCGGTGCAGAACTTCCTCTGGTACGTGGATAACCATTTCTACGACGGCCTCATCTTCCACCGGGTCATCGACGGATTCATGATCCAGACCGGCGGCTTCACGCCCGACATGACCCAGAAGGCGGGCAAGCCCCCCATCGACAACGAGGCCGGCAACGGGCTCACCAACGACAAGTACACCGTGGCCATGGCCCGCACCAACGCGGTGCACAGCGCCACCAGCCAGTTCTTCATCAACACGACCGACAACGCCTTCCTGAACCACACCGACAACACGCAGCGCGGCTTCGGCTACTGCGTGTTCGGCAAGGTCATCGAAGGCAAGGAAGTGGTGGACAAGATCGGCAAGGTGAAGACGGGCAACAAGGCGGGCATGAACGACGTCCCGCTGGAAACGGTGAGCATCCTCAAGGCATACCGCAAGGAAGCCGCCAAGGACGACAAGGAAAAGTCCGAGAAGAAGTAACGCCGGGGATTGGCTCCGGAGAGAAGCCGCGCTTCCCGCACGGGGGCGCGGCTTTTTCTTTGCCTAGTCGCGCACGCGGTTGATCTCCAGGCCGCGGAACAGGAGGTAGGCCAGCACCGCCATCACCAGGCCGTAGTCGACGATGTGCAGGAAGCCGAGTCCGGCGGAGTGCTCCGTCAGCGAGCCCCGCGTGAGGCGATCGGCCACGCTGTCCAGCGCGCCCAGAACCGGGAACGGATAGGACAGCACCTTCACCACCGCGTCCGGCACGTTGCCGCCCAGGGCGCCGATCACGGCGGCGATCCCGTTGACGGTGGCGGTGCCGCGCAACACCACGAAGGTGAGCAGCACGGCCACCCAGGGATGGAAGCGGATGGAGAAGGAGAACGCGATGGCCATGGTCATCACGCACACCAGGTAGCGCGCGAACATGGTGAGGTACGCCGTGCCGCTGAGCGTGCTCTTGAAGGCGGCGGCGAAGAGCGTGAGCACCAGCGCAAACAACGCCCACATCATCAACAGGTAGACGGCCGCCCCGGCATAGCTGGCCGCAATGTACTCGCCGCGCGACACCGGCTTGGAGAGCACGCTGGCCACGGTGCCCTCCACCACGTCGCGCTTGACCACGCTCACGCCCACGAAGATGGCGATCAACTGCGCCAGCGCGCCGAGAAACGTGATGATGGTGCCCAGCACCTGCATCAGCATGGTGCCGGATACCACCTCGCCCGCGGCCAGCATGCGCACCATGCCCACCACCGAGGTCATGAACAGTCCGATGATGAGCAGCGAGCCCACCACGCCGATCCACAGGAGCCGGCTCTTCATGAGGCGCCGGACGGTGATCTCCGCAACCGCGAACATGCGCTGCATCATGGCGCACGCTCCGCTTCCGGCGCGGCAGTGCCGGTGACATCCTGGATGAACACTTCTTCCAGCGTGCGCGCCGCGGGTTTGTAGCCGGTGATGACACCGCCGGCGGCGCGGATGGCGTCGAGCGCGCGCTGGGCGGTGTCTTCGTCGGGGGCGGTGACGGTGCCGGCGCCGGCGGGCTTCAGGCCCATCGCGGTCAGGCGCTGCCCCGCCGCATCGCCGCTGTCGCGGAAGGTGACCTCGACGCCGCGGCTCTCGCCGATCACCTCTTCCAGGGTTCCCTGCCGCACCACGCGCCCGCGATCGATGATGATGACGCGGTCGCAGATGCTCTCGACTTCCGAGAGGATGTGCGAACACAGGAACACCGCCGTGCCCTGGTGCTTGAGTTCGAGCAGCAGATCGCGCACCATGCGCCGCCCCACCGGGTCGAAGCCGGAGGTGGGCTCGTCGAGAATCAAGAGCTCGGGACGGTTGATGAGCGCCTGCGCGATGCCCACGCGCTGGCGCATACCGCGCGAGTACTTGCCCACCGCGCGGTCTTTCGCATCGGCGAGGCCCAGTTTGTAGAGCAGTTCGTCCACGCGTTTGGTTCTTTCAATCTTCTCGATGCCGTGCAGGCGCCCGAAGTAGTGCAACAACCGCGTGGCGGAGAGAAAGGGATAGAACGCGTAGTGTTCGGGCAGGAATCCCAGGCGCGCGCGCGCGCGGCTGTCCGAGGGCGGAAAGCCGAACAGGGTGGCCTGACCGCGCGACGGGGTGAGAAATCCCATCAGCAGATTGATGGTGGTGGTCTTGCCGGCGCCGTTGGGGCCGAGGAAGGCGAGGATCTCGCCGGGGCGGACCTCGAACGACACGTCTCCCAGCGCGGTGAAGGGCGCGCGGCCGAAGTTCCCGGTGAAGGTCTTGCCGAGTCCGGTGGCCTGAACGGGCGTCACGGCGTCTGCTCCTCCTGCATCAGTTCCTGCAATTGCCGTGTGAGTTTGGCGCCCACCGAGGGGTCGTAGCCGGTGTTCCGGTCCACCACCACGCCGTGGCGGTCGATGATCACCAGCGTGGGCAGCACCTCCACGCCGTACTCCTGCGCCACGGCGCCGTCCTCGTCCAGGAGCACCGAAAACGGGAGCGGGCTGCGCGACAGGAAGTCCTGCACGTGCTCGCGGGACTCCCGCACGTTGACGGCGATCAACACGACGTCGTTGGCGAGTCCGCTCTCGCGTTGCTTCTTCCACCAGGGATCGAGCACGCCGAACTCCGCCATGCACGGCGCGCACCAGGTGGCCCAGAAGTCGAGAATCACGAACTTGCCGCGGAAGTCGCTGAGCGCCACGGCGCGGCCGCTGGGGTCGGTGAGCGAAAGCGCGGGGGCCGCCGCGCCCGCCTTCGGCCCCGAAGACGTGCGCGACGGCCCTCCCGTGCGGTGAACCAGAAACTGGATCACCGCGGACAGCACCAGAAACGCCACGATCAAGATCTTGCTTCGGCTCACGAATACCCCATGGGACGATCATTCCAGTCGCTCGTTCCGCGCCGGAACAGCCTACAACATGTAGACCAGAACACACACCACCAGATTCACGAGTGCGCGCAGGTCGCAAATGGGACCGCACCACTGACACGACTGGCGGCAGGCGGTCAAATCCGCGACCACGTACTGCAGACAGTTCAACAGGTCGCCGTAGTACCAGGGCCGGTTCTGGGGCCCTGTCTCCTGCTTGCCGGCATCCTGCAGAACCTCGAATCCGCTCTGGTCACGATCGGTCAGGCGCAAGGGGAACGACCGTTCCCGGTCGTCCACGCGCAGGTAGACCGCGAGGCCGCCCCCGTCACCGCCCCGCAACGCCCCCAGCGCAACCAGCACCGCGCGCCCGTCGTCGGTGCGCCCGCTCGCCACGGTGAGGGCCGTGGGGTCGAAGGAATAGCCGAACGTCGCCGCAATTGCCAGAGCATCGTTGAACGACGCGGTCGCCGTGAGATCGCGTACGGGCGCAATCGCGCCGGGGTTGCCGGGCTTGTACGCGTTGAGGGTCGCGTGCTCGGTCTTGATCACGGTGTCGGGCGGGACGAACCCGCCGTCGCCGCCGCTGCTGCCGCCGCGGGGACTGCCGCCGCGGCGGGTGTCGACATCGGTGGAAGACTCCCCGCACGCCCCCACCATCATTGCCAATATCAGAACCAGAAAGAGCCTCTTCATCGTCATCCTCCCTTTCCCACCTGGTTGTTGCGGCACGCGGGCAAACGCCCGCGTGTCGGGCACAGACAGAGGCACGCGGCGTGCCGTTCAGCGACCCGCGGGCGCAAGTTCATGGTGGCGCCGGGGTTGTGCCTTGCGGACGGCGGCGCCAGCGGGCAGGACGGGCCGGCCACGGCACGCGCGCGGCGCCCCGCGAAAGCGCGCAACCCGTTCTGCACCGGCGCGATAGACCCCACGCGGGCGCGCGGGTGCAGGTGTCAACGGATTGACACTGGCAAACATGCGTTCCCCTTGAACTCGGGTTGGTGACGTCCGATGATGCGGGGCGCCGGGCCACCCGCGGCCCGGCGCTCATTGCAACAACAAGGGGCCGCTGACACATGAAACGCACTCTCGTTCTCGTGACACTTGCCGTGGCGCTCACCGTGGCATCCGCCCGGGCGCAAAACCATCCGGACAAGGAAGGCAAGACCCAGGGCAAACCAGCTGCCGCGGAAACCCTCGAACAATTCTCGTGACGGCACAGCCGTCCGACCGTCCTACCTTTCGTGACGTTCCCGACCGCTTTGCACTACACGTCATTGACCGCGAGGTTCCCATGCGATACCTGCCCATCGTCCTCATCCTGGCACTTCTGATTCCCGGACTCCCCCGGTCCGCCCGTTCGGCCTGGACCCCCGGCGGCAGCCCGGTGAGCGCGGCCGTGGAAAACCAGACCGGTCCCGTCACCGTCCCGGACGGCGCCGGCGGCGCCATTGTGGCGTGGGGGGACTACCGCAGCGGGGGCTCCGACATCTACGCCCAGCGTATCGACGCCACCGGCAATCCCCTGTGGACACTCGACGGGGTGGCGCTGTGCACCAACGACCGCGTGCAGTCGCAGCCCACCATCGTCTCCGACGGCGCGGGCGGGGCGATTGTCGCCTGGACCGACTACCGCAACGGGACCAGCGCCGACCTCTACGCGCAGCGGGTGAGCGCTGCGGGAACCGTTCTATGGACGGCCGACGGGGTCGCCGTTTGCACCGCGGCCGATGAACAGGTGGGAACGCCGATGGTCTCGGACGGTGCCGGCGGCGCGATCATCACGTGGCATGACTACCGCAGCGGCAGCGGGTATACCGACATCCATGCGCAGCGGATCAACGCCTCCGGGACTCCACAGTGGACGATCGACGGCGTGGCCATCTGCACCGCCGCCAACCACCAGACGCTGCCCGTGATCGATACGGATGGCGCCGGTGGTGCGATCATCGCGTGGCAGGACGGTCGAGGTGGTGGCAACAATGACATCTACGCGCAACGGGTGAACGCCGCGGGAGTTCCCCAGTGGACGGCCGACGGTGTTATCCTCTGTGGCCTCTCGGCCGGCCAGATAGCGCCCGTGATCCTCTCGGACGGCGCGGGGGGCGCGATCGTCACCTGGCTGGACGGCCGCAACGGCCCCGGCGGGGATGTCTACGCGCAGCGCGTGAGCGCGCTGGGTAGCCCGCAATGGACAGCAAACGGAATCGCCGTGTGTATCGCGCCGAGCTTCCAGTCCGGCCCCACGATGGCTTCCGACGGCGCCAACGGAGCCATCATCACGTGGTACGACTATCGAAACGGCACCGACTACAACATCTACGTCCAGCGCGTCAGCAACCTGGGCGTCCCGCAGTGGACCGCAAACGGTGTTGCCGTGTGTACCGCCGCGGGCGAACAGTGGTTTCCCCTGATCGTTTCCGATGGCGCCGGCGGCGCGCTCATTTCCTGGGGCGACACCCGCAGCGGAGTCGGCTACGACGCCTACGTCCAGCGCGTGGATGCCACGGGAACTCCCGTTTGGGCCGTCAACGGAATCTCTCCCGCACCCGGAAGCGACGAGGGCACTGCTGCCATGGCGAGTGACGGCGCCGGGGGCGCAATTGTGGCGTGGGAGGATTTCCGGAACACCGTCGACTACGACATCTACGCCCTGCGGCTGGATGCGTCCGGGGCCATTCCGGTTGGCGTGTCAGGACCCATCCACCAAAGCACTCTGTTCGTCGGCCAGGCCTATCCGAATCCGTTCAGCGCAACCACGTGGCTGGACATCGAGCAAGCCGCACCGTCGCGGCTTCGTCTCGAAGTGTTCGACGTTGCCGGCAGGCGGGTTCGGGCAATGACGTTGGGCGAAGGGACCTTGCGGCGAGTGGCCTTCGATGGCCGCGACAACGCGGGCCGGTTGCTCCCCAGCGGCATCTATTTCTGTCGCGTCGAGGCGGCGGGAGAGACGATCGCGCGCAAGATGGTGATCGCCCGGTAGCCATGTCGGCTGCGGTCGGCCTGTGATCTTAGCATGCACTCCCGCCGTGGGAGTGCATGTTAAGATCGTCTCCGGCGACTCAACGCCGGAGATCCAATGGAACAGACACCCGCCAAACGTCTCAACATCTTCGAACGCTACCTCACCCTGTGGGTGGGGCTGTGCATGGTGGCCGGCGTCTTGCTCGGCAAGACCGCTCCCGGTGTGATCGCCGCGTTGCGCGGCCTCGAGTTCGGAAGCCACAGCCAGATCAACCTGCCCATCGCCGTCCTCATCTGGCTGATGATCTACCCCATGATGCTCAAGATCGACCTGGCGAGCGTGTTCGAGGTGCGCCGCCGGCCGCGCGGCATCCTGGTGACGCTGTTCGTCAACTGGCTGGTCAAGCCGTTCTCGATGGCGCTCTTGGGCTGGGTGTTCTTCAAGCACGTGTTCGCGGGACTGATCGGCCCGGAGATGGCCGACCAGTACATCGCGGGCGTCATTATTCTCGCCGCCGCGCCGTGCACCGCCATGGTGTTCGTGTGGTCGTACCTCACCGACGGCGACCCCGCCTACACGCTGGTGCAGGTGTCCCTGAACGACCTCATCATGCTAGTGCTGTTTGCGCCCATCGTGGGGCTGCTGGTGGCGGGTGCGAGCGGCCTGCAGGTTCCCTTCAACGTGCTGCTCTACAGTGTGGTGGCGTTCATCGTGATCCCGCTCTTGCTGGGATGCGTGAGCCGCGTGCTGCTGATCCGCTCAAAGGGGCGCGCGTGGTTCGAACAGAAGTATCTCCCCGCCTTCCACCCGGTCACCACGCTCGCACTGCTCGCGACCCTGGTGCTCATCTTTGCCTTCCAGGCCGACAACATCACGGGGCGCTGGTTCCACGTGCTGTTGATCGCGGTGCCGATTCTGATCCAGGTGTACTTCAACGCGGGGCTGGCGTACTGGCTCATGCGCAAGCTGCGCGTTCCCTACTCGGTGGCGGCGCCGGGCGCGCTCATCGGCGCCAGCAACTTCTTCGAGCTGGCGGTGGCGGTGGCCATCACGCTCTTCGGCCCCGACTCGGGTGCGGCGCTGGCCACGGTGGTGGGGGTGCTGGTGGAGGTGCCGGTGATGCTCTCGGTGTGCTCGGCCTGCAACCGAACGCGCCACTGGTTCCCGGCGGCGGCACCCGACGGCTCGTCATAGCTCCTTGCAGAAGATCACCGCGCCGTGGGGCGTGACCCCGTCCGGATCCAGGGCGTAGCGCGGAATGGCTCCCACCTCGGTCCAGCCCGTGTTGCGGTACAGCCTTTCCGCCGCGGCGCCCTGCTTGGCGTCCAGCGTCAGCAGACGAAACCCCGCCTCGCGCGCCGCATTTTCGATGGATTGCATGAGAGCCCTGCCCAGGCCCGCGCGGCGATAACGCGCGTCCACCAGCAGCTTCGCAATCTCGGCGCGGTGCGGCTGATTGGGCGCCCACGCGGGGTGCAGCTGCACGGTGCCGACGATTTCGTCGCCGCCGCGCGCGACAAGAACGATTGCACCCGGGGACACCAGCACATTCCGCCACCAGGCTTCGGCCTGCTCGACGGTGAGCGGCGCCAGAAAACTCACCGCCGCCCCGGACTCCACCGCATCGCTGAGCAGGCGCGCGAGCGCGCGCAGGTCGGCGTCGCGCGCGGGGGGTTTCAGCTGTTCGATGGTGTGCATGGCGACGAGCGCGCCCCCCGTGTCAGGCCTTTGACTTGTTCAAGGCCACGGCTTCTCGAATGAGCGCCTTCAGCGCCTTCTTGTCCAGCGCGTCGCCTTCGTGGATGTCGATGGCGCGCCGGACCTTACCTTCGAGACTGGAATTGAAGAGACCGGAAGGGTCCTTCAGGGAGGCTCCCTTTGCGAAGGTCATCTTTACGACCTTCTTGTACGCCTCGCCGGTGCAGATCAGCCCGTCGTGCGACCACACCGGATTCTCCCACTTCCACTCCTCGACCACGTCGGGGTCGGCTTCCCGGATGACGGCGCGGATGCGGGCGAGCATCTCGCCCCGCCAGTCGCCCAGCGCTTCGATTCTCGCATCGATCAAAGCGGATGCAGACTCGCTACTCTTCGACGGGCCCTTCTTCATGTCAACGGTCCCTCCCGGGTCGCCCTGTCTCGCCCCGTTGCGACTCACGAAGAGCATAGGAAACGTCAGAACCTCCGCCATGTCAACCCTGCACGGGCTGGACCGCGGCTACTTCAACAGCGTCATGCGACGCGTCACCGTGTTCCCCCCCAGCTCCAATCGATAGAAGTACACGCCCGACGCCACCGCCCGGCCGTCGTCGTCGCGGCCGTCCCACACCACGTCCCGCGCTCCGCGGGCGGCCTGGTCCTTCACCAGCGCGCGCACGAGACGCCCGTGCACGTCGAACACGTTCAGGTTCACGCGCACGTCCGGATCGGCGGGCGTATCAAAAGGGGTCCGCGGAGATCACCTCACGGTGATGTTTCGGGGATGTCGAGCAGAAGGGTGCGCGTGCGGGTCAGATCGGTGGTTCCGATGAGGGTGACACCTTCGGAGAGCAGCCATCGATAGACGCGGGGGCTCTCGGGAGCATGGTGGACGCGGAGCGGCGCGCCATACGCGGCGGCCAGCCTGCGGCCCTCTGCGAGCATGGTGAGACTCGTCGCGGGTATTCCCCCGCGTCCCGCCATGGTGAACCGCCTGCCGTAGGGAATCGTTATCAGGGCGACGGGCAGGCCGGCGGCGTCCGCCTGGGCCGTGCCGGAGTCGCGAACGACGAGCTGAATGCCGAGGTATTCGGGCCAGGGCTGTCGTGATGCGGGCCACCATCCCACCAAGACAGGGCGGACGGCGGGAACCACGTTCGCGTCCTGCGGTTGGAAGAGCTCCGGATAGCGCTCGAGTTCATCCAGCAGCAGGCGAAACGCATGCTCGTCCTTCTCCTTCAACTCGATGTTCAAGAGAAACGAGGTGGCGTCGGGGAGTATGTATCCGCAGTTGTGCAGTTGTTCAAACAGCGGATCCAGGTAGAGGTGCGCGAACGTCCTCGTCGGGTCCAGCTCGCCGCGCTCGTGCCCCACGAGCAGCACCTCGTCCACGCGCAGCAGGTCCGCCTCGACGCCCCGGTAGCCGAGCGCCAGCGCGTCGTGCAGCGGCTGTGCGTTCCGGTAGTCGTTGTGCGAATAGGCCGGTAGCAGTGATTGATGCGCGCACGGATCCCCCGCGTACGCCAGTTCCGTTGCGGCGATACCCAGAATGACGGCCAGAATTGTCCTCATGCGATCGAAGGAAGCCTAGCGCCCGATCATCTTGAGGAAGTCGTCTTCGGAGATCACTTCGACGCCCAGCTTCCGCGCCTTCTCCAGCTTGGATCCCGCCTTCTCGCCCGCCACCACGTAGCTGGTGGTCTTGGACACGGAGCTGGACGCCTTGCCGCCGCGCTTCTTTACCTCGGCCTCGGCGTCTTCGCGGGTGAACTTGCTCAGTGCGCCGGTGAAGACGAAGCTCTTGCCGGCAAACTCGTCGCTCTTTCTCTCCACCTGCGCGAACTCGATGCCCGCCTTGCGCAGCCGGTCGACGAGTTTCAGGTTCTGATTCACGTCCGCCCAGGCGCGGAACTCCTGCGCGATCACATCGCCCACGCCGTGGATCCCGGCGAGTTCATCCGCGCTCGCGTCCAGCAGCGCCTCGACGCTGCCCGCGTGCTCGGCCAGCAGTTCCGCCACCGTCTCGCCCACGTTGCGAATCCCCAGCGCATAGATGAAGCGCGGCAGCGTGGTCTTCTTTGAATGCGCGATGGCGTCGATGACGTTCTGCGCGGATTTCTCCGCCATGCGCTCCAGCGGGAGCAGGTCGTCGATGGCCAGCGCGTAGAAATCGGCGGGCGTCTTGACGAGGCCGGCGTTCACGAGCTGCTCTATGAGTTTCCACCCCAGCCCTTCGATATCCAGCGCGCCGCGCGAGGCAAAGTGGATGAGCTTGCCCAGCACCTGCGCGGGACACTCGCTGTTGGGGCAGCGGGTGACGGCCTCGCCCTCGGGGCGCACCACCGGCGTGCCGCACTCGGGGCATTTTGACGGCAACCTGAACTTGCGCGGGGAGCCCTCGCGCTGTTCGACGATGGGGGCCACCACCTCGGGAATCACGTCCCCCGCGCGCCGCACCCACACCCAGTCGCCCACGCGCACGTCCTTCTTGTCCACCTCGTCCTGGTTGTGCAGCGTGGCGTTGGACACGGTGACGCCACCCACGCGCACGGGATCGAGCCGCGCCACCGGTGTGAGCGCGCCGGTGCGCCCCACCTGCACCTCGATGCCGAGCACGCGCGTGCGCGCCTCCTGGGGCGGGAACTTCCAGGCAATCGCCCAGCGCGGCGAGCGCGAGCGCGTGCCGGCCTCCTGCTGGGTGGCGATTGAATTCACTTTGATGACGACGCCGTCGATCTCGTACGGGAGTTTGGCGCGGCGCTTCTCGAGGTCTCCGTGGAACGCGACGATCTCGTCCACGTCCTTGACCCGCTTCGAGAGCGGGTTCACCGGCAATCCCCAGTGCTTGAGCGCCTGCAGGATATCCCACTGCGTATCCAGGCCGGTTTTCTCCGAGGTGCCAATGCCGTAGGCGAAGAACTTGAGCGGCCGCGTGGCGGTGACCTTCGGGTCGAGCTGCTTCAGGGAACCGGCGGCTGTGTTGCGCGGGTTGGCGTAGAGCTTGCCACCCTCGTCGGCCTGCTTCTGGTTGATGCGCTCGAAGTCGGCGAGCGCAAAGTACACCTCGCCGCGCGCGCTCAGCGTCTGCGGCGGCGTGGGGCCCTTGCCTTCCGCGCGCAGCCGCAACGGAATGGCACGGATGGTCTTCACGTTGGCGGTGATGTCCTCGCCGTTCACCCCGTCGCCGCGCGTGGAGGCTTGCGCGAGGACGCCGTTTTCGTACACCAGCTCCACCGCCACGCCGTCCATCTTGGGCTCGCACACAAAGTCACTTACCTCCCCCACCACGCGCTCCAGGCGTTCGCGCCACTCGCGCAGCTCCTCCTCGTCCATGGCGTTTTCGAGCGAGAGCATGGGCACGGTGCGCGACACCACCTGGAAACCCTCCGCGGGTGCCGCACCAACGCGCTGGGTGGGCGAGTCCGGCGTGCGGAACTCCGGCCACGCTTCTTCGATGGCCTCCAGCCGGCGCAGTAACGCGTCGTACTCGGCGTCGGCCACCTCGGGGTCGTCGAGCACGTAGTAGCGGTAGTTGTGGTGTTCGATGTCGCGCCGCAGCGCCTCGACATCCTTCTTCGCGGGCTTGCGGGCGGGCACATTGCTTGCTTTACTGCTCACACGGCGATTGTAGCAGAGGGCCCGCAAACTGTGTAGAATGCACCCCCATGACGAAGGACCGCACGCAACCCGCCACGGAGCGCCCCCGCATCGGGGAGCTGGAACGCATCGGCCCCGACGGCCGCGACGCCCTGGTGATCGGGGTGGAGGCGCCGGGGTTCGAGGCGCTCTCGCTGGAGGAAAAGCAGTTCGCCTTCCTGATGACCCGCGCCGCCATTGCCGGCAACGGCATCTCCTTCCAGCAGTCGCACCGCCACGCCGACACCATCGCGCGCCTGCTGGAGGCCATCTTTCTGCATTCCGACGGGCTCGACCCCGCCGTGCGCGACGCGGTGCACGAGTACCTCAAACTGGTGTGGATCCACCACGGGCAGTACCACCACCAGACCCACGCCAAGTTTGCGCCCCCCACGCTCACGCCGGACATGCTCAAACGCGCGGCGCACCACGCGGTAAAGAACGGCGCGCGCCTGCCGCTCGAGGGCACACCGGTGGACGCGCTGCTCGCGGGCCTGCACGACGCCATCTTCGACACCGCCCACGAGCCGGTGCAAACCAACCAGTCCGCGGGTGTGGACATCGTGGCCACCAGTGCCGTCAACTACTACGACCCCGGCGTGACCCTGGCCGACATCGAGGCGCAGCCGCCCGAGTTCCGCGAGCGCATCAACGTGCGCTTCGCAAAGCGCGACGGGCGCGTGGTGCCGGAGGTGTACAGGATCGGCGGGTTGTACGGGCGCGAACTGGAGACCATCTCGCACTTCGTGCGCCTGGCGCTGCCGCACGCGGAGAGCAGCGAGCAGCGCGCGGCGCTGCAGTCCCTGCTCACCTTCTACGAGACCGGCGACGAGAAGCACTTCCGCGAGCACATGGTGCACTGGCTCAAGAGCGACGCGCGCGTGGACTACCTGAACGGTTTCATCGAGAGCTACCTCGACCCGCGCGGCGTGATTGCCAACTTCGAGGGCAACGCAAGCTTCCGCGCCGGCGCGGGGCTCACCGAGAAGATCGCCGACGAGGCGCCGTACTTCGAGGCGCGCATGCCGTGGCCGGATATCTACAAGCGCACCGAAATCTCGCGACCGGTGGCCAAGATCGTCAACGTTCTGGTGGAAACCGGCGATGCGGGGCCGGTGTCGCCGGCGGCGTTCAATCTCCCCAACTACAACGACCTGCGCCGCGACCACGGCAGCAAGAACATCATCATCTATAATGTGGAGAACACGCGCACCGAGGGCATCGAGAAACTGGTGGTGAACGAGTTCTACCTGCCCGAGTACCACGACGCGGTGCTGTCGCTCTCCCACTCCATCGTACGCCCGCTCAAGGTGTACCTGCACGAGATCGTCGGCCACGGCTCGGGATGCCCGGACCCCGCGCTGGGCAGCGTGGACCCGCGCAGCAAGCTGGGGCGCGCGTACTCGTCGCTGGAAGAGGCGCGCGCGGACCTGGTGGCGCTGTACCACATCGGCGATCCCATCCTCTCCGACATGGGCGCGTACGTGCCCTCGCTGCGTAACCTGGTGGTGGAGACGGCGTTCGTGACCTACCTGCAGGGCTGGCTCTCGCGCATGGACCGCATCGAGGGCACCACGGTGCGCGAGGCGCACGACCGCGGCCACCACGCCATTCTCAACTGGCTCCTGCGCGGCGGCTACGACGGCCACAACTACGGCGTGGAAGTGATCCAGGTGAAGGGCGACTACTTCGTGCGCGTCAACGACACCGACGCCGCCCACCGCGGCGCGGGCGAGCTGCTCAAGCGCCTGCAGATCATCAAATCCACCGGTGACACCGACGCGGCGCACGCGCTCTTCGACCAGTTCGGCACCCAGGTGGACCCGGCGTGGAAGGCCAACATCGCCACGCGCCGCGAGAAGCTCAAGCTCCCCCAGCTCAAGGTGTTTGCGTTCCCACACCTCAGGCCCGTCATCCGAAACGGCAAGATCGCCGATGTGAACCTTGCGTACGACGAGGACCTCACCGCCCAGCAGCTGCGCTTCCGGCGCCTGGAGCACTCCCAGGACATCGCCGACGACTGAAGGACCCGCCAAAACGAGCGCTTGACCCGGGGCCAACCCGGGACTTATACTTGAATTCTAGCCGACCAGCCGACCATGACCGCCTCGCGCCGCAACGGAGGTTTCACGCATGGCACGGTTTCTACTCGCTCTCATTCTCGCGGTCATTCTTGCCCCGGCATCTATCAATGCCTTCCCGTGGGACGACCAGTTCGGCCTGCGCGGTTTCCCCGGCGACCCCACCGACGGCACCATCCATGACCTCGTGGTCATTGGCGGGGATCTCTACTCCGTCGGGGAATTCAACACCATCGGAGGGGTGAACGCGCAGTGCATCGCGCGCTGGGATGGGAATGCCTGGACCAACGTGGGCGGACCCGTCTTCGGACTGGGTTCCCTGCAACCAACCATCTTCACGCTGGCCGGCACCCCGGACTCCATTGTCGTTGTGGGCAGGTTTGTCACCGTCAACGGCTCCCCGGGCGAGATGGCGATCTGGGACGGCAACACGTGGACCGGCATTCACGATCCCCTGCTCGAGCAGAGCCAGTGGCTCTTCTCCCTCGCAACCGATGGCAGCAACGTCTACATCGCCGGCGATTACCCCTCCTTCGTGTCGAAGTGGGACGGCACCACCGTCACCCAGATCGGCATCGCCGGTGGCACCAGCAATCTTGCCGTCTGGTCGCTGCTCTGGTACAACGGCGGCCTGGTGGCGGGCGGGAACTATCACAGCATGAACGGCGCCGACGCTTACCACCTCGCCTTCTGGGACGGCGACTCGTGGACCAACATGCAGACCGACCTGCCGTACATGTGGCCGGGCAAGCTTTTCGAGCGCAACGGCGACCTGTACATGTGCGGGGGGCGCGCGTTCGGCTACCCGAGCGTCCGCTACCTGCAGAATGGGCAGTGGTATGATGCCGTGGCAGATGAGGCAGACTGCGCGACGATCGGCTCTTTCACCGACGCCCTGTTCTTCAACGACAGACTGTATCGCACCATGGTGTGCGGCAGCACGGTTCCCGGCGGCACCCCCGTGGACGGCGTGGCCAAATGGACCGGCAGCGCGTGGGACAACATGGACGGCGGCGTCACCTACAGCGGACAGTACGCGGCGGCGGGGCCGCTGGCCGAGTACCAGGGCAATCTAATAGTGGCCGGCGAGTTTACCGCCGCCGGCGGGATGCCCGCACTCAACCACCTCGCCATGTGGGACGGCGAACGCTGGGTTGCCAACGCACCCGACAAACGCGTGCGCGCGCTGGCCTCGTCCGGCTCCGACGTCTATCTGGGCGGCGACTTCCTGCAAGCGTACGACACGCCGGCGGCACGCGTGGTGCGCTGGGACGGCAACGGTTGGAGCGCGCTGGGCGGCGGCGTCAACGGAACCGTGCACGCGATGCTCATGGTGGGAAGCGATCTGTACGTGGGCGGTGAGTTCACCGACGCCGGCGGCAGTGGTGCCGCGTACCTGGCGCGCTGGGACGGAAGCACGTGGTACCCGGTGGGCGCATCATTGGGTGGTCCCGTGTACGCGCTGGCCAGCGACGGAACCAACCTCTATGCCGGTGGCGGTTTTCTCTCATTCCAGGCCGAGATCCTGCAGAAGATCGGCCGCTGGGATGGAAGTGCGTGGCACGCGGTCGGCGGCGGACTCACCAACACCGGTTCGGTGCGTGCGCTCGCCGTGAACGGAAGCGACGTGTACGCGGGCGGCGACTTCAACTACGCCGCCGGCCAGCCGGTGGGAAACGTCGCCCACTTCGACGGCACCAGTTGGAACACCATGGCGTTCGGATTCGACGACGGCACCGTGCGCGCTCTCGAATTCCACGGCGGCGTGCTGTACGCGGCCGGTGACTTCGTGCACTGGGGACTCGACGTGATGAACCACGTCGCCGCCTGGGACGGCAGCCTGTGGCAGAAGTTGGGCGATCCGCAGAACCCCGGCGTCGACGGACCGGTGCGCGCGCTGGCGTCGGCGGGCGGTGTGCTGTTTGCGGCGGGCGCCTTTGCCAACGCGAGCGGCTTACCGGCCGGAAACATCGTTTCCTGGAATGGTTCCGCGTGGGCCGCCATGGACAGCGGCCTCGACCGGCCCGCCGACGCCCTGGCTGTGGGCGAAGGCGCCCTGTTCGTGGGCGGCGAATTTGCCACCGCCGGCGGAAACGGCGCTCACCGCTTCGCGAGCTGGGCCCTGACGCCCACCGCCGTGGCTTCCACACCTCCGCCAGCGCGCGCGGCCATGCTGGAACCCGCGGTCCCCAACCCGTTCAACCCGTCCACGCAGATCCGCTACCGCGTGGCGCAGGATTCCCGCGTCACCATCGGCATCTACGACGTGGCCGGGCGCCGCGTGCGCCTGCTGGTGGACGAGTTCGTGCCCGCCTCGGCGAACGTGCACAGCCGCGAGTGGGACGGAACCGCCGATAACGGCGCGCGCGCCGCGAGCGGGGTGTTCTTTGTGCGCATGCAGGCGGGCGGCGCCACGGAAACGCAGAAGATCGTGCTGTTGAAATGAAGGGCTAGCGGTAGAGCGCCTTCACGCGTCCCCAGGTGGTGCTTTCGACGGGAACCGTGCAGTTCACGTGGAGGGATCCCCCGCCGCTGCAGGGCAGCTCCATGAAGTCGCAGCCGTTGCACACGATGTACGGCTCATCTCCGGGATACGGAACGATGCGAAGGCAGCTGCACGCCGATGACGTTCCCGGCAACAGGTACGTCACGCTGAGCACGATCACATCCACCGCGACACAAGACGCGTAGTAGATCTCGATGCCCGACGCGGACGTGCCGATGACCTCCGCGAACTGCGACGCTTCCGAAGACCAGATCCCCGCGAATCCCGGATCGGCGACCAACTTGAACCGGGACCCGGTGACCCCGTTGTGGTTCACGTGGGCAATGTAAACGTCGGCAATCCGCGGTGGAAAGGCATCCACCAGCGAGGAGTCGGTGAGTTCGGCATCCGAGAAGATGGCGATCCGGCCGCGCCCCTGGGCATCCGCGGTGATCGCCAGCCCGGTCATCAGCACCAACACTGTCAGGGCGAGTCGCATGGGTGAATTATAGCACTGCGCGGCCACTACAAGGGAGCTTGCCGATCCACGCGCCACCCGCTACCATCCCCCCATGATCTTCCACCAGATTGACGCTGGCGGGGACCGCAACTTCGCCTATCTCATTGCCGACAAGGACGGCGGCAGCGCCGTCATCATCGATCCCCCGCCCGATCCCGAGAAGTACGCCGGCTTGATCGACGGCCACAGGCTCAACGTGGAATACATCGTCATCACCCACGGCCACAGCGACCACTCGTGGGGCATGGCGCCCGCGAAGAAGCGTTTCGGCGGGAAGACCGTGGGCCACACCACCATGCACCTCCCGCTCGACGTCAAGGTGGACGAGGGCGACACGCTCGCGCTCGGCGATCTGAAGCTGGAGTTTATCTACACGCCCGGCCACACCGACGACCACGTGTGCGTGGTGTGCGGCGGGCACGTGATCACCGGCGATACGCTGTTCGTGGGCAAGGTGGGCGGAACCGACCTCGGCCCCGGCGCACGCCGCGAGTGGGAGAGCCTGCAGAAGCTCATGAAGCTGCCCGACGACACCGAGGTGTGGCCCGGCCACAACTACGGGGTCGCACCCACCTCCACCATCGGCCACGAGCGCAAGACCAACCCGTTCCTGCTCCAGCCGGACTTCGACGCCTTCATCGACCTCAAGGCCAACTGGCTTGACTACAAGCGCAAGCACGGCATCAAGTAGCCGCGTGCTGGAAACAAAATGCCCGGCGTCCGCCACAGGGCGGTCACCGGGCATTCGTGCGTTCGTTTCTCTCCTGTCAGTCTAGCGGTACAGCGCCTTCACGCGCCCCCAGGTGGTCTGCTCGGTTGCGAGCGCGTTCTGACACGGACACGTGGGACCGCTGCTCACTTTCACCGAACCGCCGGCGGCATCGTGCTCATTGAAGTTGCAGTCCACCACCTGGGCGGGGGTGGAAAAGTTGTCCCAATATGACGGATGCGTCGCCGCGAATTCACAGCACGGCGCGGGGCCACCGCCCATGAACTCTATCGTACCGAGGTAAAGCGGAAGTTCCAGGCATTCCTTGAAGGCGATGGAAAGCCCAAGCGGGCTCTGGGTATCACCGAGGGCCAGCCAGAAGTCACCCACCGGGTCCTCCATTGATGACGGGTAGATGACTTGCACGGCGGGATTGTCGCGGATCCAGGTGGTGCCCGCCCAGCACGCCGGAATCTGCGCGCCAAAGAGGACGGCGGTTACGCCGCCGCTGCCCGTCAGAATGACGTGGACCGACGAGACACCCACGCCGCTGCTCGCAAGCTCGCACGACGATACCGAAGTACCGCCCGAGAACTCGAGCTTGTACGACTGCGCGCTCGCCGTCACGGCGCCAAGACAGATCGCTGCCAGAGCGACCAGTACCAGTTTCTTCATTTGGAGTTCCTCCCTCCGGATTCTCACGGGGCGTGATTCAACCGCAAGGCAGCGGGGTGGTGCGGCAGGTTTCTGACTGAACCATAGCCCCCTGGCTAGCTGCGTCAACCTGTGGATGTTCGCCTACTACTGAGAGTCGGACCCCGCCCACCCGCCTCCCGGGGCACGCCGTTTGCACGATCGCCCTTCGGGGAGCCGGTCGAATCCATACAACTTGTGATTCGACAACTGGTTGGCCCCCAGGAGGCGAATCGCACATGGCCGGATTCTTGCCAGCCACCGCCGAGCGGATCGACGATCTTGCGTCGGAACTGGTCCTTTCCCTGGAGCTTCAACGCGGCGAGGGCTGCGACCTGGCCGCCACCGAACAGGCCGCCGAACGCCTGGTCAACGCCATCCACGGCGCCGTGGTAGCGGCCGAGGACATCGAACGTCCCGGGAGCACCGCCAACGTAGAAGACGTATGCAAGCTGGTGGAGTCCGCCTACGTGCAATGGAAGAGCGTGGACAAGGCCTTCGCGACCACCATCCGTCTCGCCTACGAACACCAGATTCCGCGCAGCAACCTCCTGCTGGACGACATTCGCGTGGGCCTGCGCCAGCGCGCCGGCGATCCCATTGCCGAGAGCTACACCGAACTGCGCCACCGCTGGAGCGAGCACGTCGACGCGCGCCCGTGGGATTCCTTCCGCAACCGCACGTCGTCGCACGTGGACCGCGGCGCGCTCGACACGGCACTGGGCGCGCTTGCGCACGGCGATGACCTCGACGTGGAAGACGCCATGACCATGATCACCGGCGACCTGCGCCACCTCTTTGCCGACCACCTGGCCACCCACCCGCGCGACGCCGAGGACATCGAGATCGGCCTGTGGAAGCGTCCGGAGATGCTGGTGGCGGGCGATTTCTGGGGCCACCCCAAGCGCGTGCGCCTCATCGACGTCCTCGCCGAGCACGGCTCCACGCGCTCGCGCGCGGCCGCGGGCACGCTGGCGGGACTGTTTGCCCCCAGCCAGAAGGGCGCGGCCTCGGTGGTGCGCGCGGTGCACGACGTGGGCGACGCGCACCGCGAACGCTTCACGCGCTGCCTCATGCTGCACCCGGACTACGAGGTGCGCCGCTACGCGGTCAACAACACCGACATCAGTTCGGTGTGGAAGGTGGTCACGCCGGAAACCGTGCCCTGCGCCAGCATCCTGACGCTGCTCGAGCGCATGGTCGGCTCCAGCCGCTACACCACCGCACAGCGCAAGATATTCTTCAACACGGTCTACCGCCGGCTGCTCACCCTCACCAGCCGCTCGGACGTGCTGTACACGCGCGGCATCGCGCGCATCTTCGTGAAGCTCAACTTCTTCTTGGAGGACAACTACTTCCACAAGCTCGCCGCCCTGCTCGACTACCTCGCCACCAAGGAGACCACACACGGCATCCAGGACGGCGTGCTGGCCGATTACATCGCGCGCGTGCGCCGCGAGAAGGAACGGGTGGGGTCGGTTGCGGGCGAGGATCCGTCGTTCGACGGGGTCCCGCTGGTGGTGCTGCGCAAGATCGCGCGCGACGGGCACTACTGGAACATGCTCATCGCGCACCCCATCGCCAAGATCGCGCGCGAGGTGGTCCCGCACGTGTCCACCCGCGACCGCGCCCTGGCGACCGCCAAGAACCACCGCGTCAACCCGGAGGTGCTGCGCGGGCTGGGCCGGCGGCGCGAGCTGTTCTCGGCCTTCAACGCGCGCATGGCGCTGCTGACCAACCCGCAGACGCCGGTGGCGATTTCGATGAACTATCTCTCGGATCTATCGGTGAAGGACGTGGAGTCGTTGCTGCGCCGCTCCACCCTGCACCCCGAGCTGCGGCACATCTTGCGGGCGCGCTACGAGGCCTCGCGGCGCTGACTCAGAGTTCGATCTCGGCACCGATCTCCAGCACGTGGTTGGCGGGAATGCGGAAGGTGTCCGACACCAGGCTCGAGTTGCGCGCCATGAACGAGAACAGGCGCTCGCGCCACATCGCCATGCCCTTGCGGCGCGTGGCCACCAGGGTCTCGCGGCTCATCACGTAGGTCACCTCGCTGGGGTCGATCTCCAGCCCCTGCTCCCGGCAGCGGCGCAGCAGCCGAGGCACGTTCGGCATCTCGTCGAAGCCGTAGCGCGCCACCACCCGGTACATGTTGTCATCCAGCGACTCAACGCTGAGCCGCTCCGACATGGGCACACGGGGGACGCGTTCGGTCTGCAGCGACAGGATGATCACGCGGTCGAACATCACGTTCAGGTGGCGCTGGATGCGCATCACCGTGGGTGGGACGTCGCTGGGGTCGCGTTCCAGGAAGACACCGGTGCCGCGTACCCGGGTGACGGTGGCGCGCTTCTTCTTGAGCTCCTCAAAGGACGTGCGGCGTTCATCCACACGCGCCTCCAGCAGCACGCGACCGGTCCGCCACGTCGTCATCACGATCAGGATGCCCACCCCGATGGCCAGCGGGAACCATCCCCCGTCCCATATCTTGATGACGTTGGCGCTGAAGAAGGCAATGTCCACCACCAGGAAAACCAGGCACACCCCAAGCGCCGCGAACACATTCCACTTCCACACCTGGTGCATGGCGATGAAGAGCAGGATGGTGGTGATCACCATGTCGGTGCTCACCGCGAGCCCGTACGCCGAGGCGAGGTTGCTGGAGGTCTTGAAGCCGAACACCAGTGCGATGGTGGCGATGAGCAGGCCGGTGTTCACGAAAGGAATGTACACCTGGCCGATTTCCTCGTCGGAGGTGTGCTGCACGTGCATGCGCGGAATGAAACCCAGCTGCGCGGCCTGCCAGGTCAGCGAAAAGGCCCCCGCAATGACCGCCTGCGACGCAATGATGGTGGCGGCGGTGGCCAGGATCAGCATGGGGATGAGCGCCCACTCCGGAAACATGTGGTAGAAGGGGTTCACGGCGTACTCGGGCGAGCGCATGAGGAACGCGCCCTGACCGAAGTAGTTGAGCGCCAGCGCGGGCAACACGATGGAGAACCACGCCCGCCGGATGGGCGCCAGGCCGAAGTGGCCCATGTCCGCGTACAGGGCCTCGCCGCCGGTCACCACCAGGAACACCACGCCCAGCGTCATCACCGAGTGGATTCCGTGCTCGGCGAGAAAGCGCACACCGTACATGGGGTTGACCGCCTTGAAGACCACCGGCGACTGCACGATGGATATGACACCCCACACCGCGAGCGCGAGCATCCACACAAAGGTCACCGGGCCGAACAGCTTCCCGATTTGGCCGGTGCCCCGCCGCTGCAGGCGGAACAGCCCCAGCAGGATCAGGGCGGTGATGGGCACCACGTAGGGTTGCATCACCGGGGTCACCACCTCCAGCCCCTCGATGGCGCTGAGAACCGAGATGGCGGGTGTGATCATGCCGTCTCCATAGAGCAACGCCGCACCGAACAGCCCCAGCGTCACGATGAGCCACTGCCGCCGGTTGGGCTTGCCGGAGAGGTTGGCGACCAGCGCCATCAGCGCGATGATGCCGCCCTCGCCCTGGTTGTCGGCGCGCATCACCACCATGAGGTACTTGATGGAGATGACGATGACCAGCGACCAGAAGACCAGCGAGAGCACGCCGAGGATGTGCTCCGGGGTCACCGCCACCGCGTGCGGACCATGAAAACACTCGCGGATGGCGTACAGCGGGCTGGTGCCGATGTCGCCATAGACGACGCCCAGCGCGGCGACGACCATCGTGAGCGCGCGGGAATTCTTCTCGGGTGCGGCGTGAGACATGGAAGGTGCCTACTATAGCAGAACCGCCCGGGCGGCCGATAGCCATAAGCAGCCCACCGCATCGGCACGCCGCGAGCGGGATTCCACTTGCGCGCGCCGCACCGTTGTCCTAACGTTGCGGGGACGTAGTCGAGTGCTCGCACGGGTTTTCGTATTCTTCACGGCCACCCCGTGCGCGAAACCAGAATGACCGGCAGGGCAACCCCCGTGACCATACTCCCCAGGACACGCGCGCAATGGCGCACCGGCGGGCTGTACGCCCTCGCCGCACTGGCTCTGTTGTTCATCCCCGGCGCCGCGGCCGCCGCGCAGGCGGGGGGCCAGCACCTGGGCGAACGGCTGCAGATCTGGTGGGCCATCCCCTTCGCCGGCATCCTGCTCTCCATCGCGCTGTTTCCGCTGTTCGCGCCGCACTGGTGGCACCGCAACTTCCCGGTCGTGTCGCTGTTCTGGGCACTGCTGTTCGCAGTTCCGTTCATCATCGCGCACCGCGGGCAGGCCGTCACCGAGATCGCCCACATCTACATGGCGGATTACATTCCGTTCATCATCCTGTTGTGGGCGCTGTACTCGGTGTCTTCGGGCATCCTGGTGAAGGGCACGCTGCACGGCACCCCGCGCGAGAACGTCATCATCCTGATCTGCGGCACACTGCTGGCGTCGTGGATCGGCACCACCGGCGCCTCCATGGTGATGATCCGTCCCCTGCTGCGGGCGGTGATGTGGCGCCGGCGCAAGACACACATCGTGGTCTTCTTCATCTTCCTGGTGAGCAACATCGGCGGGGCGCTCACCCCGCTCGGCGACCCGCCCCTCTTCCTGGGGTTCCTGCACCACGTGCCCTTCTTCTGGACGCTGCACTTGCTGCCGGACATGGTGTTCCTGGCCGTACCGCTGCTGACCCTGTTCTATTTCATCGACCGGCGCCTGTACGCGCGCGAGACGCGCGAACAGCCCGTGGAGCAAGTGGGAAAGCTGGGCGTGCGCGGCTGGCAGAACTTTCTGTTTCTCGCCGCCATCGTGGGCGCGGTGCTCATGAGCGGTATGTGGAAGCCAGGCTACGTCTCGGTGGCGGGCGTGCACCTGCAGATTGCGGGCATCGTGCGCGACGCACTGCTCGTCGTGATCGGCCTGGTCTCCTTCAAGACCACGTCCGACGCGATCCACAAGAGCAACCAGTTCACCTGGTTCCCCATCAAGGAAGTCGCCATCCTGTTCGCGGGCATCTTCATGACCATCATCCCCGCACTCGCCATCCTCAAGGCGGGAGAGCACGGCGCACTGGCCGGGCTCATTGCGCTGGCGCACAAGCCCGAGAACTACTTCTGGCTCACCGGCGGCCTGTCGAGCTTCCTCGACAACGCCCCCACCTACCTCACCTTCTTCAATACCGCGCTGGGGGCGTTCTTCCCCAACACGCCGGAGCCGGAGGCGGTGGCACGCTTGATCGAACTGCACGGACACTACCTGCACGCCATCTCGTGCGGGGCGGTGTTCATGGGCGCCAACACGTACATCGGCAACGCGCCCAATTTCATGGTTAAATCGATTGCGGAGGAGGCCGGCGTGGAGATGCCGAGCTTCTTCGGCTACATGTTCAAGTACTCGATCCCGATCCTCATGCCGCTGTTCGTCATCATGACGTTCCTGTTCTTCCGGTAGGCGGGTTGCACGGAGGCACTATGGCTGGCTTCACCGAAATCATCGTTCGCGGCGACGACCGCGACCTGGTTCCCTACGTCACCGGTTTCGCGGCCGGTGCCGGGCTCACCGAAATCTACTTTGCCCACGAGGCCGGATTGCGCCTGAAGGCGCTGCGCGAACGCATCAAGCACCACGGCGAGGTGCAGCACATCATCTGCACGGACAAGAACGTCGCCAAACTGCGCAAGGCCATCGAGGGGGCGGCGCCGCGCTACAAGTTCGAGGTCGTCGAGGAATCCAAGCTGGAGCGGGCCTACCTGCACTTCGAGTTCGACACGCCCAGCCGCAAGGTGGCCGACGAGATCAAGAAGGTCTTCGCCGCGCTACCGGACGGGGTGGCGGTGCTGGACTTCGAGCCGGAGGAGGTCGTACACCCCAACGCGAAGGGGACCGAGGCGTATTCACCCGCGCACGAGTACACCTTCCGCGGCAAGGGCGTGGTGGAGGGCGACGTGGGCGGCGTCATCGAGACGCGCATGCGGCTCGACGACCTCGAGTTCGTGCACCCCGACGAGATCGACCTGCACCGCACCTGATCAGCGCGCGTCGTAGAGGAACTCCTTGGGCGCAACCGCCAGGATGCGCTGCATCAAGGCCGGGTCGTCGGGGAGCAGGCCGGCCGGCACCAGGCGCCGCGTCACCTCCACCCAGTTCGGGTCCGCGGCAAAGACGTCCTTGAGATACGCGATCCCCTCCTTCTCCTGACCCGACGTGATCATGGTGATCGCCGCCCAGTAGCGGATCTCCGGGTTGTCGGGCAGCAGGCGCGCGGCGTCGCCGTAGGCCTTCATGGCGCCCGGCATGTCGCCCACCGCCATCAGGTCGTCGCCCGCGTTCATGCGCTCGTAGGCGCGGTGCACCCCGATGAGGCGGCGCAGTTCCACCAGCGGCTCGGTGCTGTCCTCCACGCGCAGGTCCATGGTGCGCTCCGCCCACGGCCGCCCCGCCGTTTCCCCCGGCACGATGACGATGGCGGCCGACTGCCGGCCACGGATGTCTCCGCCCTCGCGCTGCGCGGCCTCCAGCGCGGCGAGCAGGCGCTCGGCCAGGTCGCCCTTCGTGGTTTCATAGGCCGTTGCCATCGCGTCCCACACCGTGTCCTTCAACATGAGGTTCGCCTGCACCGAGTACTGCGCGCCCGGGTGATCGCCGAATGCGGCGATACAGTTCTTTCCCGTGTGCGCGGCAACATTACCCTGCGCGTCCACCATGGCCACCTGTCTCACCTCGCGCTGCGGGTCGGCGGCGAGCAGTGCGGCGAGCGCCTGCGGGGCGGTCTTTCCGGCGCGCATCAGGTCCAGACCCAGCGGGCCGTAGGACACCTCCGTGAAAGACTGCGTGGCCACCGCACCCACACCGGCCTCGGCCCACGCCACCCGCGCGCCCACCGAGAACCAGTGCGACTGCACCGCCACGCCGAACGCGCCGGTCACCGAGTCGCGCGCGACAATCGAATACGTATGCATGGGCCGCTCGACGGTGGCGGACCCGCCCGGGACGGGCGACAACAGCATGAGGACCGGGACGAGAAGAACAAGTAGACGGCGCTGCATGGCTTTCCTCCGTGGCGTGCGTGCGGGCCGCGGCCGCATTGACGGCGGCCGCGAAAGGGCCTATTCTGTGGGCTCTCCGGCCGTACGCTAACACATGGGCCGCGGGCGCGACAGCCCGCCAAATACCACGGGAAGCCAATCATGAATGCCCCAAAAGAAAGCCTTCTGGACAGGTTCCTCCGTTACGTCAAAATCGACACCCGCTCCGACGAGGACTCCAAGACCTTCCCCAGCACCGACAAGCAGTGGGACCTGCTGCGCCTGCTGCACGAGGAGCTGCTGGGCCTGGGACTCAAGGACGCCACCATCGACGAACACGGCTACGTGTTCGCCACCGTGCCGTCCAACCTGCCGCCCGAGCACGCCATGAAGGTGCCCGTCATCGGGTTCATCGCGCACGTGGACACCTCCCCCGCCATCACCGGCACCAACGTGAAGCCGGTGATCCACAAGAACTACCAGGGCGGCGACATCGTGCTGCCCGGCGACACCACCCAGGTCATCCACGCCAGCGAGTATCCCAACCTGGAGAAAATGTACATCGGCATGGACATCGTCACCTCCGACGGCACCACGCTCCTGGGCGCGGACGACAAGGCCGGCGTGGCGGAAATCATGACCGCGGTGGAGCTCTTCCTGCGCAACCCCGACATCCCTCGCGGCATCATCAAGGTGGGCTTCACGCCCGACGAGGAGATCGGCAAGGGCGCCGATCACTTCGACGTGAAGCGCTTCGGCGCGGACTTCGCCTACACCATGGACGGCGGCCCGCTGGGCGAGATCGAGTACGAGACCTTCAACGCCTTCGGCGCCACCGTTACCATCGACGGCGTGGGCGTGCACCCCGGCTACGCCAAGAACAAGCTGGTCAACGCCATTCGCGTGCTGGGCGACTTCCTCGACAAGCTCCCCCGCGAGCTGAGCCCGGAGATGACCGAGAAGCGCGAGGGCTACATCCACCCCTACATGGTGGACGGCCAGGTGGAGAAGGTGCAGCTGCGCATGCTGCTGCGCGATTTCGAGATGACCGGCATCGAGAAGCAGGAGGCGCTCTTGAAGAAGGTGGCCAACGAGGTGCAGAAGATGCATCCGAAGGCCAAGGTGGCGGTGGAGGTGAAGGAGTCGTACCGCAACATGCTCTACCAGATCGAAAAGGAGCCGCGGCTGGTGAAGTACGCCGAGGACGCCATCGTGCGCGCCGGCATCAAGCCCAACCACACCATTATAAGAGGCGGCACCGACGGCGCGCGGCTGTCGTACATGGGACTGCCCTGCCCCAACCTGTTTGCGGGCGGCGAGGCCATCCACTCGAAGCTGGAGTGGGTGCCGGTGCAGGTGATGGACAAGGCCGCGGAGACCATCGTGCGCCTCGCGGAAATCTGGGCCGAGCGATCGGCCACCAAGCAGTAGGAGGAACGGCCGCCATGTGCAGAAACATCCGACCGCTGTTCAACTTTGAGCCGCCCGCCAGCGACGACGAGGTCTACAACGCCTCGCTGCAGTTCGTGCGCAAGATCAGCGGCACCACCAAGCCGTCCAAAGCCAACGAAATCGCATTCAACGCCGCGGTGCGCGACATCGCCGCCATCGCGCGCACCCTCATCCACAGCATGGTCACCACGGCACCGCCGAAGAATCGCGAAGAAGAAGCCGCCAAGGCAAAGGCCCGCTCG
>Ga0224510_10000214_pt1 | contig 49155 bp, 45 predicted proteins | sample SF_May12_sed_USG_FD_170161 | JGI IMG/M metagenome (GOLD analysis project Ga0224510, IMG submission 170161) | Sediment microbial communities from San Francisco Bay, California, United States - SF_May12_sed_USGS_4_1 | ecosystem: Environmental > Aquatic > Marine > Sediment | place: USA: California... | reverse complement strand
CCGCGAGAACAAAAGGCTCCGGACCGACGCCCAATTGCTGTGCGATGGAAACGGCAATCGGCGTGCCGATGACTGCCGCCGCATTGTTGGACACGATGTTCGTCAGCACGGTCATGATCAGCATGAAGGCGCTGAGAATGACCGGCGTTGGAAGTTGCGCCGCAATATCGACGAATCCTGTGGCAAGAAAATCCGCCATGCCTGTGCCCATCAGCGCACGGCCCAGCGCCAGGCTGGTGACGATGATCATGATGACCTGGGCAGACAGGGCATCCGCGGCATCGCGCCAGTTGAGGCAGCCGAGTGCCAGCATGGCGCCGACACCGATAAGTGCACTGACCGAAATCGGCATCCAGCCGAGCGCGGCGACCAGCACCACGAGTCCCATGACCGCCAACGCACGATTCGCCCTGTGCGTGTGCGGCAAATCCGTCGTGCCGTCGAGGACCAGCATGGTGCCGCTGGCTTTCAATGAATCGATACCGTCTTTCGTGCCCTGAACCAGCAGTACGTCACCAGCGCGCAGCCGCGTACTGTTCAGATCGCCGGTGACCTGCGAACTCGGCGCCCGAGCGCGATGTATTGCAAGTGGCATGAGCCCGTAATTGGCACTGAAGCGGGCGGCGGCGAGACTGCGCAAATGCAGCGGCGACCCACGTGTAACGACGACCTCGGCCAGTTGCTGGCCCTCGGCCGTCAGCGGCGTATTTTCATCGATCGGATGTTCGTCATCCGACATGTTGTAAAGCGTCGCGCCAAGCAACTGCTCGTAGTACTTCAGGTTCTCCGGCGAGTCCTTGACGAACAACCGGTCGCCGGGTTGCAGTTTCAGCGAAGGCAGCTTGGCAAGAAACAAAGAATCGCCGCGCAGGATCTTGTCGACCCGCATTTGCCCATTGGTTTTTGCGAGCACCTTGGACAAGGATTCGCCGTGTGCGAAGCCGTCTTCCTGAATTGACAGCTGTCCGTTAAAGATGCGCGGCGTCGTATCGGCCATCGGCGGCACGCGATCCGGCAACAAGCGCGGCGCAACCAGCCAAAGGAACAGGATGCCGGCGCCGCCGACGATGGCCGCCGGCAGGACGAAGTCGAACATGCCGAAAGTCTTCAGTCCCATGTCGTGCGAGATGCCGACCACCAGCAGGTTCGTCGACGTTCCTATGGTCGTCGACATGCCACCGATAATGGTCGCGAGTCCCATCGGCATCATGACGCTGGATACAGGGAACTTAACGCGTATCGAGACACCGACGAGTATCGGCATCAGCAATACTACAATAGGCGTGTTGTTCATGAATGCGCTGAGTATTGCAGCGGCCGTCAGGGTAACGACTGACGCGAGCACCGGCTGCGTCGACCACGCGCGACTGACCACTGCAGCAAGCGGCTGCAGTGCGCCCGTTGTTTCCAGCGCTTTGCCAACCATCATGAGAGCACAGATAGTTACCAGCGCTTCGTTGCCAAGACCTGCAAAGAAATCGACCGGCCGCAGCGAAACGCTGCCGCCTTCGTAAGGAAAAAATTGAAAGCCCGCGACAAGAATAATCAGTATTGCGAGACTCGATGTCTCGAGCGGCAGGTTATCGCGGGTGAACAGAAACAGTGCGACGGCGGTAAGCAGCAGCACCGCAATTCCATGTGCGTCGGGTGTAATCGCCGGCAATCCATTAACCTCTGTAACGAGTCAGGAAAAGGCAGGGCAACGTCCGCTGCGCTGCTTACCCGTTATTCACTGGATCGCAAACGGTATATCAGTTTACACCCCCGCCGCAACGTGTGAGCGCCTGTTGTCTCTCATGATCACCGCCCAAGCGCGCCGGTGGAAATTGCTGAAGTCAGTTGCGCTCCAGCCCGTAAAGGCCGGTGCCCCCCTGAAACTGACTGCGTCTGCGTGTGCGAGAACAGGAAGAAGATCGGTGAAACCGGGCGATGCGCGTCCTGTGCGGGGCAGCACCGAATACGGCGACAGGACCAGCAGGTTTCTGTTCCTGACAGCTTCCGTTTGCAGAGTATGCTGCCAGCGCCCTCTCCAGATTGCCCGGTGTTCGGCACATTGCCAGGTATTCGACGGATCGGTTTGCAGCAGCGATGGCAGGGTTTCACTGTTGCGGGCGAGCGCCTTGGAGTGGTCCCAGAGTTCGTTTTGAATCGCCCCGACGACTCTTTCCACCCAGCGAAGGCTTCGGATTTCGGACGGTTCGAGCCGACGCTCGTTCAGCAGATCGCCTATTCCATTCAACAGCAGTGCGATGCGATTGTTGATCTGCGAATCGTTGCGCTGCGCCGGCGATGAACATTGCAGCGAGCCGGCGATTTCTTCGTTCAATTCAAGGCAGGCGTGCAGGGCCGTTCGCAAGGACGGTATGTGCAGGCGGCCCTTGCCATCGGAAAAGTCCGGCAGAAAGATTTCCACTGGCAGCCACGCACTCTCCGCCGGAACCGGCATCGATAGCGCCGGCAAAATCGACGATGTTTTCTGATCGCAGAGCAGCGAGCACCGGCTGCGGACCGATTCGGAGTAAACCGCTTGCACGGCGCGAGGTTGCACACGCCTGTGCCACAGGTCGATCCAGTTGGCATCGGTTGCAGCCTGGACACGGCTGTCTGTGTGGTGCTGCATTTGCAGGCTGTCCAGAAAGACATAGCGAGGCCCTTTGCCCAGGGATGACGTGATCACAAGAAAAGCCTGCAATGGAAGGACGTGTGAACGAACACAGATCCCCAGCAGGTTTCCCGCAAGCCACTGATCGGACATTGCGTCTTTGATGGCCAGGCAGAACGACGCAAGCGTGCCGCTCGAGTCGTGAGCGCTGTCCAGGCCGATCAGTGCCAGTGTTGTTGGCACACGGCCTGCCAGAGCCTTTCCCAGCCTGTCGTTCAGCGTGGAAGCCGCGGGACCTGATTGCAGGTAGTCGCTGACAGAAACGGTCAGCGGCAGTCCGGCTGTCCGAGCCCCGTGTCCGCTGGCAAACAGATGCGGCCGCAGTTTGTGCTGACGCAGCCGGCCCATGAAGCCGCGCAGTGCCGGGTCAGCATCCGGCAGGGATCCGTGTAACGTGCGCCCTGATCTGCTTTCAAGACTTTCCAGCATCTCTGGTCCTTCCGTGGACAAGAGCTTATTCTGCCGCCACCCCGGGATCGGCAGCTAGGCATTTTCTGGGCAGCATGCGGAGTTTTTGCTATTGTCCCGTCCCCCTCCGCCGGCGCTGGAAAAGGCCAATATCCGGAGTGAATCAGGATGAGTCCATATCGTCCGTTACGGGCCCGGCAAGGCCCTCAACAAACCAGGGTGCACCAATGCCATCATTTGATGTTGTGAGTGAATTCGATGCTCATGAAGCCAGCAACGCCGTGGATCAGGCCAACCGCGAAGTCGGTACACGGTTCGACTTCAAGGGGACGGGCTCGGAATACACGCTCGACGGCCAGATCATCAGCCTCAAATCGCAGACCGAATTCCAGCTGCAGCAGATGGGCGATATCTTGCGCCAGAAACTGGCGAAGCGCGGCATCGACATTGCTTGCCTGAAGGAGGATCCGCCGCAAGTCAGCGGTAACGAGGCGCGCCAGCAGATCACGCTGCGGCAGGGTATCGACACACCACTGGCCCGGGAACTCGTAAAGAAAATCAAAGCGAGCAAGATCAAGGTGCAGGCGGCGATCCAAGGCGAGAAACTGCGTGTCAGCGGAAAAAAGCGGGACGACTTGCAAGCCGTGATCCAGTTATTGAAGCAGGCGGACGTCGAACTACCTCTGCAATACGACAACTTCCGCGACTGAGCAGACGAACGGCGGGCGAGATCGTGTACAAGAAACTGCGAAGGCAGGACATCACGTTTGAGAACAAGGACCAGGCGCTGCGCCAGGACGTGCGCACCCTGGGCACGATGGTCGGCGAGCTGATTCGCGAACAAGGTGGCGATGCGCTGTTCGACTTCGTCGAGACTGCGCGACAACGAGCGATCCGGCGCCGCGAAGGAAATGAAAAAACCGGCGAGGAACTCGCTGGACTGATCAAGAACCTGGACCTCGAACTGGCTATCGAGGTTATCCGCGCGTTCTCCACCTATTTCCAGATGGTGAATACGGCAGAGAAAGTTCATCGGATTCGCCGCCGACTCGAATACCTGCAGGGCGAGGGTAACTACCAGCCCGGCGGCCTGGAGGAATCTCTCGTCAGACTCAAGGCAGCCGGTGTCGATCTGCCGGCGTTGCAGGACCTGCTGGACGACATAAGCATCGAGCCGGTGTTCACAGCGCACCCTACCGAGCCGACCCGGCGCACGATTCTGCGCAAGGAACAGAATATTGTGCGCCGCCTCATCGACATGCTCGACCCGACCATGTCGGCACAGGAGCGCAACGCCTGCCTGGAAAACATCAAACTCGAAGTCACAACCGGCTGGCAGACGGACGAGCACCCGTCGGAGCAGATGACCGTCGCAGACGAACTCGAACACGTGCTGTTCTTCGTCACCGACGTTCTGTACAGGGCGATGCCACCGTTTTACGAGGATCTCGAAAATGCGGCCGTGCGCATTTACGGCGAAGAAGCAAGAGGCCTGAAGATTCCCCCGATGGTGAAATTCGCCTCCTGGGTCGGCGGTGATATGGATGGCAATCCGAACGTCAACGCAAAAACGATTCGCTCGACAATGGCCCGCCAGCGATCGCTGATTCTCGATCGCTACTTCCGGGAGTGCGGCAGCCTGTCCGCCAAGTTGAGCCAATCGACCGGGCGCGTAGTCGTCGACGACTCAATCATGCAACGGATCGAGGAATACCGGGGCGTGTTCCGCAATGCGTATCACGCCGTACCGGCGCGGCACAGGGATATGCCCTACCGCGTATTCCTGCGGCTGATACAGGCGAGACTGCAGGCCACTTATGATGACGACGCGTATCCATACGAATCGGCGGCGCAGTTCGAGTCGGACGTTTCACTGGTCGAAAAGAGCCTGGTGAATAACAAGGGCAAGCACGCTGGCCTGTTCGCCGTGCGGCGTCTGCTGCGACGGATTGCTACTTTCGGATTTCACCTCGTAACGCTGGATGTGCGTCAGGATGCGCTGGTGCACAGAGAGGTCATCGGCGAATGCCTTGGCATCGAGGACTGGCTCGAATGGGCAGCGGAAGACCGGGCCGAGCGCATCGTCGAGGCAATCAAGACACGCTTCTCGCCGACCGGCCGGCACAGCATCGGTGTGCGAAAAACCCTGGCCGTATTCCAGGCCATCGCGTTCTGTCGGCGCAAGTACGGGCTGCCGGCTATCGGGCCGTTCATCATCAGCATGACACAGGGCGCGGACGACGTTCTGTCGGTATTGCTTCTTGCACAATGGAGCGAGCTGCACAATCGCCGCGACGAAGTGCCACTGGATATCGCGCCACTGCTTGAGACGGTTGACGATCTAAAGAATGGACCTGCGATCCTCGAGGAACTTCTGGCAAACGAACTTTATCGCGAACACCTCGCATTGCGTGGTGACAAGCAGACCGTAATGATCGGTTACTCCGACAGCAACAAGGATTCGGGGCTGGTGTCCGCGCGCTGGGCGCTGCAGAACGCGCAGATCGAACTGGTCGAGACGGTTGCACAGCACAATGTCGAGTTGAATCTCTTTCATGGTCGTGGCGGCACCATCAGTCGTGGCGGCGGCTCGACGCATGCTGCAGTCATGGGCTCACCGCCGGGGACGGTGAACGGCAGGCTGCGTGTTACCGAACAGGGCGAAATCATCAATGAGAAGTACGGTTTGCGCGGCATTGCCTTGCGAACGCTGGAGCAGGCGACCGCGTCGGTGGCGCTGGCGACCGCCATGCCGCAGCATCGCGGTTCCGACGAGCCCGCATGGCACGACACGATGCAGGTCATTGCCGATGTCAGCCGCCGCAAATACCGCGATCTCGTTTACAAGACTCCGGGCTTTTACGAATATTTCCGCAAGGCAACGCCGATAGACCTGATCGAGCGCATGCGCATCGGTTCGCGGCCGTCGGCGCGGCGCAGCGGCGCGGGCGTCGAGGATTTAAGGGCCATACCCTGGGTTTTCTCGTGGACGCAGTGCCGCTCGATGTTTCCCGGATGGTTCGGGCTGGGCTCGGGGCTGAAGGCCGCATTGCAGCAATTCGACGAGGATGGTCTGCGGGAGATGTCGCGCGAGTGGTATTTCATGCGCTCGATTACGGCCGATTCCGAAGCAGTTCTCGCCAAAGCCGATCTCGAGATCGCAAGGCTGTACTCACAACTTGCAGGCCCGTTGCACGAGCAATTCTGGCCGATCATCGCGCAGGAGTTCGAACTCACATGCGAACTCGTTCTCGAATACTCTGATCACGAGTCCTTGCTGGAAACGGATGTAACACTGCAGCGGGCGATCATGCTGCGCAACCCGTACGTGGACCCGATGAGCCTCATGCAGATCGACCTGCTGGCACGCTGGCGAGAATCTGCTTGCGAGGATGCCGAACTTTTCGAGGCGCTGCTGGCGAGCGTCAATGGCATTGCCCAGGGACTGCAGAATACCGGCTGATCTACCCGGTATCTACCCGGTCAATCCGTCACGAAGCTCACGTAGTCCCGCAGCGACTTCCTGTGAATGTCCGGCACGGTTGCACCGTCGGCCGGGTACCCCGTTACCAGCAGCAGGAAGGGTCTTTCGGTCAGCGGCCGATCGAGGATCTCGTTCAGGAATTTCATCGGGCTCGGCGTGTGAGTCAGGCAGGCCAGACCGGCGCGATGCAGGGCTGTAATCAGCATGCCGGTCGCCAGGCCGGTCGATTCGGATGGGTAATAGTGCTTTACCTTCTGGCCGTCCGGCAGTTTCGAGTACTTCTGCAGGAACACGGCGATCAGGTACGGGGCAGTTTCCAGGAACGGCTTTTCCGAGTCCGTGCCCAGCGGTTCCAGTGCGGCCAGCCATTCCGCTGAAGCCCGGTGTTGGTAAAACTCCCGCTCTTCGGCTTCCGCCGCTTCGCGGATCCGCCGCTTGGTCTTTGCCCCGCTGACCACGACGAAGTGCCATGGCTGAAGATTCGCACCGCTGGGTGCGGTTCCAGCTATGCGCAGCGCGGTTTCGATGATGTCTATCGGAACCGGTCGTGGAGAAAACTCACGCACGGTCCGCCGGCGGCTGACGTCTGCGTAGAAATCGGCCAATCGTTCGCGCATTTCCTCCAGCGGGTATTCACGATAATTATCCAATGGAATGAACGGGAATGTTTTCTTCATTCGGGCACCGCTTTTCGACTGCTGAGTTGACGCATGACGGTCCATTCCGTGGTTTCTGATTCCGAGCGCACCTTGCCGCGAACGGAAATGTCGGCCTTGTGGACACTTTCCCTGTCGCCGCTGACCAATGGATGCCACTCCGGCAGGTCCTCGCCGAAGGCCAGTAGCCGGTATGCACAACTGTCCGGCAGCCAGCGGAACGTTTCCGGCTGGTCCGCTTTCAGTACCAGGCACTCTGCGACTTTCCTGGCTCGATTGCTGTAGTCCGTGCAGCGGCAGGTTCCGAGGTCCAGAAGCCTGCAAGCGATGTCGGTGAAATAGACATCGCCGCTATCGGCATCCTCGACTTTCTGCAGGCAGCACAACGCGCAACCGTCGCAAAGGGATTCCCATTCAGCCGGGCTCATCGCCGCCAGCGATTTGCGTTTCCAGAATTCATCGGTCATCGTTCGCACTCTCCGCTCAATAGGATAGCTGCTTGGCGATATGAAAGCCGTGTTTCTCGACTTTGCAACCATGGGCGCCGTCGGCCTCAGCCGTTCGCCACTGAGCGATGCGCTTCCCGGCATAGAGTTCTTCGACGGTACATCGGATGCGCAGCGCCTCGATCGAATACGCGATGCGGAGTTCGTGCTCACCAACAAGGTGCGCCTGGACAGCGGTTTGATCTCAGCCGCAAAAGCGCTCAGGTTCATCGGCCTTACCGCAACCGGTTCGGACAATATCGATCTCTCGGCCGCAGCCGAGCATAACGTCGCTGTTTGCAACATTCGCGCCTATTGCACACAGTCTGTCGTCGAACACGTTTTCGCCGTATTGCTCAATTTCACTCACAGCATCGGGCAGTTCGATACCGCCGTACGCAATGGCGAATGGCAGCGTTCCGCGGACTTCTGCATGTTGAGTCACCCGATTCGTGAGTTGTCCGCAATGACGATCGGCATCGTCGGGCACGGCGTCCTCGGACGTGGCGTTGGCGACATGGCGAGGAATTTCGGCATGCGCGTAATGGTCTCGCGCCGCCGTGGCCAGCCGGCGGCAGACGACGGACGAACGGACTTCGATACAGTGCTCGGCGAGGCCGACGTCATTTCCCTGCACTGTCCGTTGAACGACTCCACGCTCGGCTTGTTCGGTGCCGAACAGTTCCGGCGCATGAAGAAGAGCGCAATTCTTATCAACACGGCCCGCGGCGGGCTGGTCGATTCGGCGGCGCTGGTCGCTGCATTGAGCAATGGCGATATTGCCGCAGCGGCAATCGATGTCTTGCCGAAAGAACCCCCGAGCGATGGTGACCCGCTGCTGGCGTACAGCGGCGCCAACCTGATCGTGACACCGCACATAGCCTGGGCGACGGCCGAAGCACGGCAGAATGCCATCAATGAACTGGCGAAAAACGTGCTGGCATTTCAGCGGGGCGAGAATCGCAACCGGCTTGTCTGAAGTCGTTGCAGGTTAAAGCTCAGTCCGGCCGCACGATCAGCGTCTGCAGCGCCATGCCCAATGCACCCCGCGCGCCGATTCGTTGGCGACAATCCGGTCGCCATCTTCATGGAAAAAAGCCGGGTGTTTCACGGTTCAGGCGGCACGAAGCACTTCGCTCGGCGCTGCGTTGATGGCACCGCGGGCCGCGATGAAACCACTGAGGCACACCAGCAATACGCCGCCCGCAAGTCCTGCGATCCACAGCATGGGATTGAACACGTAGTCCAGCTCGAAAAGCTGCACCGCGATAACGGACGCCAGTATCGATGCGCCTGCCGAGGCCAGCAATCCCGAAGCAAAGCCCAGCGCCGCAAACTCCGTCAATACACCGGACAACACGGTCCGCCTGCGCACACCGAGCGCGCGCAGCATGGCACTCTCGAAACGCCGTTCGTCTATCGTCGACTGTACCGCTGCGAACAGTACGGCAATGCCTGCGGCCAGCGTAAAGACGAACACTGCCTGAACGGCAAGACTCGCCTTGTCGATGATTCCTTTTACCTGCCGCAGAATGGCGTCCAGGTCGATAACCGACACCGTCGGATGGGCGCGCACGAGCCGGATCAGCAAGTCGCTTTGAGACTTGTCGAATTTCATGCTGGCGACGAACGTTGATGGAAAATCGTTCAGCGCGCCCGGCGATATCACCATGAAGAAGTTTGGTTGAAACGAGTCCCAGTTGACCTTGCGCATGCTGGAGATGGTCAGCTCGATTTCCTGGCCTGCTATCAGGAAACTGACGCGATCGCCAAGTCCGACGCCGAGTTCCGCTGCGGCCTCCTCTTCGATGGACACCAGCGGCGGACCATCGTAGTCCTCCGGCCACCACTCTCCCGCGACGATTTCGTTACTGCTGCTTAACCGGGCCAGCCAGGTCAGGTTGGCTTCACGATTGGCCATCCATTCGCCGTCCTCGACCGGGTATTTGCGGGTCTTCACATCCTCGTCGTTGATCGTCGTCATGCGGCCGCGGATCAATGGCACGAATTGCGGCACATCGATACCATCATTGCTGATGATCTGCGCAATCGACTCCCGTTCCTGCGGCTGGATGTTGATCAGGAAATGATTCGGTGCGTCCTCGTCCAGGGTTCTTTGCCAGCCTTCGAGAAGGTCCGTCCTGACAAATGTGAGCAACAGCAGCACCGTGAGCCCGAGACCGAAAGCGACCACTTGCACGGCGCTGTCGCGACCCCGCCGCGCGACATTGGCAAGCCCGTAGCGCCAGGCGATACCGACGCCGCCGCGTGAGCGGCCGAGCAGCGCAACGAGCCCCCGGCCGGCAACGTACAGCAACGCGGAAACCGCCAGCATGCCGCCGAGCACGATCAGCAACATCATTGCATCGCCTATCGCCTGGTAGAGCAGCGCCGCAACCGCAAGCAGTGATGTACCGGCGACGATGAGCCGTGACGGAGGTGGCGGCATCGCATCGTGACGCAACACGCGCAATGGTGGCGTATTGCGCAATTGCAGCAACGAGGGCAAGGCAAAACCCGCCAGCAGAATAAGTGCACTGCCGGTGCCGAGGACAACCGGTCCGAGCCCGGGATCGGGCAGGTCGCCGGCGAACAGGTCGGCCAGCATGCCGGTGACCCCGGCTTCCACGAGATAGCCGATGACGCTGCCAAGCATTACACCCAGTGCGCCGAGGACGAGCAACTGCATTGACGACGACGCCAGCACGAATCTCTGACTGGCACCGAGGCTCTTCATCAGCGCTACCGTATCCATGCGCCGGTGCGCATAGCGGCGCGCCGACATAGCAATGGCGACTGCGCTCAGCAGCAGGCTGATGACGGCCGTCAGCGACAGGAAACGTTTGGCACTCGCCGCCGCATTGTTCGCACGTTCGCTGCTGTCCTCCTGGTTACGTACGCGCACGGAATCCGGCAAGTCGTCTTCGACCGAGGAATAGAACTCGTCGACATTCGCCTGGTCGCCCGCAACCAGCAGCGCGTAACCGACCCGGCTGCCCTGATTGATCAGCGCCGTTTTCGGCATGTCGCGGAGATTCAGCAGCAGCGTTGGTGCAAGCGACGCAAAACCGATGGACTGGTCCGGTCGATAGGTGAGCACGGATGCGACACGCAGGTCGGCCTCACCGACGGCCAGCGTATCGCCAACACCGATATCCAGTTTTGCCAGCAGCGAGCTGTCCGCCCACACCATTCCAGGCGGCGGAATTCCAGCGGCAATTCGTTCTTCGCCGAACAGATCGTCCGCAATTCGCACGGCACCGCGCAACGGGTAACCGTCGCTGATTCCGATGACCGTCGCAAGCGCACTGACATCGCCGGCAAAGACGACGCTGGGAAACGATTGCGTCTCCGCGGTCTGCAATCCGTAATCCACAGCAGCATCTCGCCACTGCTGAGGCACCGGGTCCGGCGAGCGCAGGCGCAGGTCGGCCGCAAGCACCTCGTTGGCCTGGCGGGCAACGGCACGCCCGATCCTGTCTGTCAGGAACCCCACGGCGGTCAGCGCCGCAACGGCCAGCGCCACGGCCGACAGCAGCACCACTACCTCGCCCGAGCGGATCTCGCGACCGAAGCTGCGCAGAGCGAACAGAACGGCTTTCATGCGGCAGCTCTCCTGTCGCCGATCAGCCTGCCTGCGTCGAGGCTGATCTCTCTATCGCATCGGCCGGCAAGCACTTTATCGTGCGTAACGAGCAACAACGTTGTCGATGAATTGCGGTTCAGCTCGAACATCAGGTCCATGATGTGTTCACCTGTGCGGCTGTCGAGGTTGCCGGTCGGCTCATCGGCGAACAGCACCGCGGGCTCGGTAGCGAAAGCACGCGCAATCGCAACACGTTGCATTTCGCCGCCGGACAATTGCGACGGGTAATGGCTTACCCGCTCCTTCAGCCCCACCTGTTCGAGAATTCTCAGTGCGCTGCGTTTCGGCGTCTCGTTGCCCGCCAGCTCCAGCGGCAACATGACATTCTCCATCGCATTGAGTGAAGGCACGAGATGAAACGACTGGAAAACGAACCCGACATTGGCGGCACGGAGCGCCGCCCGGCCGTCTTCGTCGAGCGCCGTGAGGTCGATGCCGTTCAGCCGGATTGTGCCTGAGCTGGGCAGGTCCAGCCCGGCGAGCAGTGCCAGCAGGGTCGACTTGCCGGCCCCGGACGCGCCGACGATGGCGACTGACTCGCCCTTGCCGATGCTGAAACTGACATCCGAAAGAATGGTCAGAGGACCTTCCGGGCTGATAACCTGCTTTGTGACGTTTTCCGCGGACAGCACCGCATTGCTAATGATTGAATTATTCGACATGCGAAAATTATTTACCCTGATTCTGATTTTCTGCGCCGCGGCCAGCGCCGCCAGCCCGCCGACGATTATGGTCTTCGGTGACAGCCTCAGCGCCGGCTATGGTGTGGATGTTGACCGGTCCTGGACCGCTTTGTTGCAATCCCGGCTGGCCGCACAAGGGTACGAACATCGAGTGATTAACGCCAGCATCAGCGGCGAAACTACCGAGGGCGGAGTCAGCCGGATAGCCAGCGCCCTGAAAAACTTCTCACCCGAGCTGGTCATCCTGGAGCTCGGCGGCAACGATGGGCTGCGTGGCTTTCCAACCAGCCGCATGAAGGAGAATCTCTCCGAGATCATCGAAACGAGCCGGGCCAGCGGAGCATCGGTTGTGCTTCTCGGCATTCGCATCCCGAGCAACTACGGCCAACGATATACCCAGGCATTCGAAAATGTTTACCGGGACCTGGCATCGCAATACAACGTTCCATGGATCGAGTTTTTCATGGAAGGCATCGCTCTGAATGCTGAGCTGATGCAGGATGACGGCATTCATCCGAATACCGAGGCACAGCCTGTGCTGCTGGATAATGCGTGGCCGATAGTCAGCCAAGCGCTGACCGACAGAAACGATGACAAAGTGCGGCAGCTACTGCCAGCGAGGGATCCATAACAGTGGAAAAGATCTGGCTCAAGTCGTATCCGGAGGGAGTGCCCGCGGAAATCGAACGCCCCGCCTACAAGTCCGTACTCGACATGATCGAATACAGTGTCGGCGAGTACAGCGACCAGCCGGCTTATACCAACATGGGCACAACGCTGACCTTCGGCGAGCTCGACCGGTTATCGCAGCAGTTCGCCTGTTACCTGCAAAAGAAGCTTCGGCTGATGAAGGGCGAACGTGTCGCCGTCATGCTGCCAAACGTCCTGCAGTATCCGGTCGCGCTTTGCGGCATTTTTCGTGCGGGCCTGGTCGTCGTCAATGTCAACCCGCTTTACACGGCGCGAGAGCTCAAACACCAGCTCAGAGATTCCGGGGCGAGATGCATCATCATTCTGGAAAATTTCGCGCACATCCTCGCAGAGGTCATTGCCGATACCGATGTGAAGCATGTAGTAACGACCGGCGTCGGCGATTTGCTGAAATGGCCGAAAGGCACGATCGTCAACTTCGCGCTCAGGCACATCAAAAAAGCGATTCCGCCTTATTCTCTTCCGGGCAGCGTCACGATGCGTGATGCGCTGAAGTCCGGCAGCAGCCTCAAACTCGACCCGATCGAACTCGGCTTCGGCGACATCGCGTTTCTGCAGTACACGGGTGGTACGACCGGCCTGTCGAAAGGCGCGATGCTGAGCCATCGCAACATGGTCTTCAATGTGCACCAGGGAAAAGCCTGGCAAGGCGCCGCATTCAGCGACCTCGGGAGCATCGTCGCGATTACTGCGCTGCCGCTCTACCACATCTTTTCACTGCAAAGTAACTGCCTTTCGATCATGCTGCAGGGCGGCCACAACATTCTGATCACCAATCCTCGCGATATGCCCGGCTTCATCAAGGAACTCTCGAAACACCGTTTCAACTACTTCACCGGCGTCAATACGCTATTTGCCGGCCTCCTCAATACGCCGGGATTTGCCGAGCTCGATTTCAGCTCCCTGCGTCTGACGATCGGCGGCGGCATGGCGGTGCAGGAAGCGGTATCCAGGCGCTGGAAGCAGGTAACCGGGCGGCACATCATTCAGGGTTACGGCCTTACCGAGACATCGCCGTCGGCCATCGTCGTACCGATCGACACCGAGGAATTCGATGGTTCGACCGGCCTGCCGATTTCGTCGACCGAAGTTCGAATTTGTGACGACGACGGCAAAGATGTCGAGCCGGGCGGCATCGGCGAGATCTGCATCAAGGGCCCGCAGGTCATGGAAGGCTACTGGCGTCAGCCGGAAGAGACTGCAAAGGTCATGTTGCCCGGCGGCTGGTTCCGCACCGGCGATATCGGCCGCATGGACGAGCGTGGCTACGTTTTCATCGAAGACCGTAAAAAGGACATGATCCTGGTTTCAGGATTCAACGTTTATCCGAACGAGATCGAGAGTGTTGCTGTGGAAATGGACGGAGTGCTCGAGGCGGCTGCTGTGGGCAAGCCCGACGAAAGGTCCGGCGAGGTCGTCAAGCTGTTCGTCGTGCGCAGCGACCCTGCAGTGACCGAAGCGGATGTGATGGCGTATTGCCGCAAAAATCTGACCGGCTACAAAGTACCGAAGGAAATCGTGTTTCGCGATGAGTTGCCGAAGACGAATGTCGGCAAGATCCTGCGCCGCGCATTGCGCGACCAGTAATAAAGGGGCCAAATAAAGGGGCCGGATACATTTTTCATTCAATAAAGGGGCCGGATACATTTTTCATTCTGAAAAATGTATCCGGCCCCTTTATTACTGATGATAAGCCGGGCTAAAACGATGCACGGCGTCGACCAGGGCACCGAGATGTGCAGGATCGATATCCGGTGTGATGCCGTGGCCGAGATTGAACACGTGACCGGGCCCGCTCCCGTAACTCGCCAGCACCTCGGCAACTGACTCTTCGATGACCTGTGGCGACTCCCGCAACGTTGCGGGATTCAGATTGCCCTGCAGCGCAACCGCATCTTTCGTGTAACGCCGCGCGTCCGCAAGCGAGGTCGTCCAATCGACTCCGAGCGCATCGCAACCGGTGCCCACCATGTCAGCGAGCAATGGACCGGCACCCTTGGTGAAAAGGATCACGGGAATCGTCTGCTCGTCTTTTTCGCGCTGCAAACCGTCGACAATGGTCTGCATACTGGCCAGCGAAAATCGCCGATATTCATCGGCTTCCAGTGCCGCGCCCCAGGTATCGAATATCATGATGGCCTGCGCACCGGCCTCGATCTGCGCGTTCAGGTAGGCCATGGTCGTATGCGCCACCAGTTGCAGGAGTTGCTCGAGGAGCGCCGGCTCACTGCGAGCCAAGCCTTTGATTTTATTGAACTCTCTACTGGAGCCCCCCTCCACCATGTAGGTCGCCACGGTCCACGGGCTGCCCGCAAAACCGATCAGGGGCACACTGCCATCGAGCTCGCGACGGATCAGTTTTACCGCATCGAACACGTATTGCAGCTTCTCGCTGACGTCCGGGACGGCCAGCCGCTTGATATGCCCCGCCGTAACCAGCGGGTGCATGAATTTCGGTCCCTCGCCAGGCTCGAAATACAGCCCGAGGCCCATGGCATCAGGAATGGTCAGAATATCGGAGAACAGAATTGCTGCATCGAGCTTGAAGCGACGCAATGGCTGCAGCGTCACTTCACAGGCCAGTTCCGGATTAGAGCAGAGACTCATGAAGTCGCCCGCTTTCTCCCTGATCTTGCGGTACTCCGGCAGGTAGCGCCCGGCCTGGCGCATGATCCAGACGGGCGTACGCGGCACAGGTTGTCGCAACAAAGCCCGCAGCAGGAGATCATTTTTCAGTTTAGTGGTCACTTCGCAAACTGCGCGGCAATGGTTTTCTGAATCGCTTCGGCCGCCGCCTTCGGACTCTTCGCGTCACGTATCGGACGGCCTACGACAATATGGTCGGCGCCATTCGCGAACGCCTGCTCAACGCTGACAATTCGCTTTTGATCTCCTTCCTCCCGGTTATCGACCGGCCGGATGCCGGGCGTGATGACCAGCAGCCGATGATCGATGAATTCGCGCAGCTTCGCTGCCTCCAGCCCGGAGGAGATCACACCGTCACAACCCGCCTCTAGCGCCCGGCGCGCACGTGACAGCACCAGCGATTCCACGTCACAGGCAAAACCGAGATCATCGAGATCACCGCGATCGAGGCTGGTCAGCAGCGTAACCGCCAGCACCTTGAGCTGGTCACCCTTGTTGTCGGCGGCCGCTTCCATGATTGACTGATTACCGTGAACGGTCACAAAACTGGCGCCGCGGTCCTTCAACTGGCGCACGGCGGACCCGACCGTTGCCGGGATATCGAAAAACTTCAAGTCGGCAAAAACCTTCTTGCCGCGATCCAGCATCCAGTCCATCAGCTCGAAGTAGCCGCCACTCATCATCAGCTCGAGACCGATCTTGTAGAAGTGGACGGCATCGCCAAGCTCTGCCGTCAGGCGCCTGGCTTCGTCGCAGTCCGCGACGTCCATGGCGAATATGAGTCGCTCTTTGACCGGCACAGCATTTCTCGACACCAGGATGTGCTCCAATCGGGCAACGGGGGCGGCGCATTCTAACACCACGACAAGCGATGATTGCATCAGCTTGTCCGCGAGAGTTACGTCGCAAGCGAAGGCCGCCCGGCGGCAACATGTCGGGTGCCCTTCGAGCGAGTCTGGGTTTCCGAGTGAGAAGGGCACGCGGCGTGGTGCCGCCCCTTCGTCGCAATGCCCTGAATGGCCAGCCACGGTTTAGGTGAGACGCTCGAATTCGGCGATCGCGAAACGATCGGTCATGCCCGCGATGTAGTCGGCCACGACCCGCGCTTTCGCCGATTCGTCACCGCGAGCCGCCCGGCTCGAAAACTCTTCCGGCATTTCTTGCGGGTCCGTCATGTATCGGCCGAACAGCGACTGCACCATGTCGCGCGCATTGTCGGTCATCTTCTTGACGGTCGGGTGCCGGTACAGGTTTTCGCCGAGGAACTGTTTCAGCGCAAGGTGCTCTGCGGCGACAACGTCGGTAAGCGCAACGAGAGGCGCCGGCCGGGCGCGAACGTCTTCGATGGTTTCAGGGCCCGCCTCTTCGATGGCAGAACGTGCATTTTCTATCAGGTCGGTCACTATGCGATTGATCATCCGCCGAATGATTTCGTAAATCAGCCGCCGGTCCTCCAGCTGCGGATAGCGTGCGTGAACCGCCTCGAATTCGCGAGCGACGATGGATTGTTCCCTCAGTTGCTCGAGCGTAAGCAGTTTGGCACGAAGCCCGTCGTCGACATCGTGGTTGTTGTAGGCGATCGCGTCGGCGAGATCGGCAATCTGTGCTTCGAGACCCGGCTGGCGACGTTCGAGAAATCGCTTGCCTATGTCACCGAGCGCTCGCGCATTTCGTGCGGAACAGTGTTTGAGGATTCCTTCGCGTGTCTCGAATGTGAGGTTCAGGCCGGGAAAATCCGCATATTTGGCTTCGAGCTTGTCGACGACGCGCAGCGACTGCAGGTTGTGTTCGAATCCGCCGTAGTCGCGCATGCAGCTGTTGAGCGAGTCCTGGCCGGCGTGGCCGAACGGAGTGTGCCCGAGATCATGGGCGAGGCAAATTGCTTCCGTCAGCGACTCATTCAGCCTGAGTGCGCGCGCTACGGTGCGGCCGATTTGCGCCACCTCGAGCGAATGCGTCAGGCGGGTACGATAAAGATCGCCTTCGTGATTGACGAACACCTGGGTCTTGTACACAAGGCGGCGAAACGCCGTGGAGTGCACGATGCGGTCACGGTCTCTCTGGTATTCACCGCGATAGCGCGAAGCAGGTTCAGCGTAGCGCCGGCCGAGACTGCCTGATTCGATGGCCGCGTAGCTCGCGAGACCGATTTCGATGCCGGAATGCATTGCTCAGCCGCCGGCTCTTTTCAGTACGGCTTGTAACTTGCTTTCGTCGTAGTCGCTTGTGACAAACGCTTCGCCCAGCGATTTCAGCAACACGAATCGCAATTTCTTTTGCTGCACTTTTTTGTCGAGCTGCATCGCGGCGCCGAGGCGCTTTGCGCCGATCGGCGGTGGCTCGACTGGCAGGCCACTCGCCGCGATGAGTTTGCGAATTCTGTCGCGATCCTCGCTCGCCAGTCCGCTGAGTTCGGCCGCCATGATCATGCCGGCGGCAACGGCTTCGCCATGCAGCCACTCGCCGTAACCCAGGCAGTTTTCTATCGCGTGGCCGAAGGTATGCCCGAAGTTGAGCAGTGCGCGGCGACCGTGCTCCTTCTCGTCCTCCGCAACCACCGCGGCCTTGATTTCGCAGGATCGACAGATCGCCTCGGCCAGCAGGTCGCTGTCGCGCCGCAACAGTGCGCCGATGTTGCTCTCCAGCCAGGCAAAGAATCCGGCATCGAAGATCGCCGCGTGCTTGATAACCTCTGCAAGGCCGGCGCTGAACTCCCGCGCCGGCAGGGTCATCAGCGTGTCCGTGTCGATCAGTACCAGTTGTGGCTGATGGAACGCGCCGATGAGATTCTTGCCACCCTCATGATTGACTCCGGTCTTTCCGCCAACGGACGAATCGACCTGTGCCAGGAGCGTGGTTGGTATCTGAATGAAAGGCACACCCCGCATGTAGCAGGCGGCCGCGAAACCGGCAATGTCACCGACCACTCCGCCGCCCAGTGCAATGACGGTGACATCGCGGCTCGCCCCGGCAGCAACGAGGCCGTCGATGACCTCCGCCACACTCGCGAGAGTCTTGTAGCGCTCGCCATCCTGCAGGACTACCGATCTCGCATTTCGTCCGACAAGCAGGCGCAGCAATGCGTCGAGGTAAATTGGGGCGACAGTGTCGTTACTAACCACCAGGCAATCGGGCCCGACGACATACTTCGATAGCTCGAATCCGCCGTTGAGCAACTTGTTGCCGATGATTATTGGGTAGCTGCGATCGCCAAGCGCAACCGTCAGTTCGCGGGGTTTGTGCAATGCTCTGTCCGCCTGGTGGAAGCGACAAAGATTACCTGAATTGACCTGCCCACGTCTTGCCGCAAAGCGCGCAAACGGATCGCTTACAGGGCGTCGAAAATCTCCCGGGCGACGGCCTGCACACGACGGCCGTCCGTTGCCACCACCAGGTCGGCAATTTCCCTGTACAGCGGGTCACGAACTTCCATCAGCTTGTCGAGGATGGCGCGCGGATCGCCGCTCACCAGCAGCGGACGCTCGCGGCCCTTTTCAGTGCGCTGCAGTTGCTGGTCGACGCTGGTTTGCAGGTACACGACGAAGCCCCTGGCACCCAGCCTGCTGCGACTGTCTCCGTCCAGAATGGCGCCACCGCCGGTTGCCAGGACGATTCCGTCGCGGCCGGTCAACTCGTCTATGACGGCGGCCTCGCGTGCCCGAAAGCCTGCCTCACCCTCCTTCTCGAAGATAAATGGAATGTCCACACCGGTTCGCGCTTCGAGTTCGTCGTCACTGTCGACGAACTCGAAGTGAATCAGCTTGGCGAGCTGGCGACCGACGGCAGATTTGCCTGCGCCCATCGGACCAACCAGGAAAAGGTTCTTAGGTTTCATTTTTTCTGCCAGTCCAAGGCAGAAAGCCAACCTTGCGGTTGGCTTTCCGGCTTTCTTTGACTGTCGGCTGAGTTAGTAAACGCTGGAACCTTCGGTAAGAATGCGCGGCGTTACGAATATCAGCAGCTCGGCCTTGTTCGAGATGTTGCTCTTGGAACGGAACAATACGCCGATACCCGGAATATCCCCGAGGTAGGGCACTTTGTTAACCGTTTCGCGACGTTCAGTCTCGTAGATGCCGCCAAGTACGACCGTCTGGCCGTCACGAACCAGCACCTGAGTTTCGACGGACCGGGTGTCAATACTCGGCACGAATCCGCCGGTTGCACTCGGAGTCAATTCGCCGACGTTATCCTTGCTGACCAGCAAGTCCATGATGATGTTGTTGTCCGGCGTGATCTGCGGCGTAACCGTCAGGCTCAGTACCGCCTTCTTGAACTGCGTGGTCGTCGCACCGGACGATGCGGATTCCTGGTAAGGAATTTCCACACCCTGCTCGATTCGCGCTTCTTTCTGGTTTGCGGTGATGACGCGCGGTGTCGAAACTATCTCGCCGCGGCCCTCGGCCTGCAAAGCAGTCAGCTCCAGATCAACAAGGTACTCCGTCTCGAGCACCGCAAGGGAGAAGCGTCCGGCCGGACTGCCAATGGGCACATTCACGTTATATCGATCTGTCAGTTGCGGCAGCTCGATCGGGAATATCGTACCGTTGGTGCCCAGGTTATCGACTATCGAATTGATCATCGTGTCCGTACCGCCGCCGGTTCCCGAGATCACCGTCGCGCCATCCGAGCTGTTTTCGTTGTAGGCCGTTGCACCAAAGCGCACGCCGAGTTCGCGGCTGAAGTCGTCATTGACTACGACGATTCGCGACTCGATAAGTACCTGTCGAATCGGTATATCGAGAGTAGCAACCAGCCGGCGAATATTCTGCAGGCGCTCTGCGGTGTCATTTACCAGCAGCGTGTTGGTACGATCGTCGATCGCGACGCTGCCGCGCTCGGACAGCAGGGAGTTCTTGCCGTCACCGCCACCCATCAGCTTGGCCAGATCCGAGGCCTTCGCGTAATTCACCTGCAGGAACTCCGAATAGAGGGGCTCCAGTTCGGTGATGGCCTGCTTGGCTTCAAGGTCTGCCGTTTCCCGCGCAGCAATTTCTTCGGCCGGTGCAACGATGATGACGTTGCCGTTCTGGCGCATATCGAGACCCTTGGTGGTCATGACGATGTCCAGAGCCTGGTCCCAAGGAACGTTTCGCAGTCGCAGCGTTACATTGCCCTGTACCGTATCGGATACGACGATATTGCGACCCGAGGTCTCGGCCAGTAATTGCAGTACGGCGCGTGTCTCGATGTCCTGGAAGTTCAGGGTCAGACGCTGGCCTTCGTATTCCTTGGTTTCCGAGAAAAGATTGGATGACGTAGCCGCTTCATCTGCAACGGGGTTGATCTCGATAGCGAATTCATTATCAGACTGATACGCCAGCTGCTCGTATTTGCCATCGGCTGAAATAACGATACGCGTATCCATATTCGTCTTCAGCGTATCGACCGTTGTAACGGGCGTGGCAAAATCGGTTACGTCCAGCCGCCGCATCAGTTCGGCCGGCAGGTCCGTATCCTTGAATACGGCGACGACGCGGCCACCTTCCTGGCGAATGTCTACAGCAGTCGACGGCTCGCTGAGATTAACCATGATTCGTCCGCCGCCATCGCGGGTGCGCCGGAAATCGACGCTATTGATCGATCGACCGCCGCCACTCGACGCATAAGAAGATGAACGGGTTGCCGCCGGCGCACTGCCTTCAAACCGCGTCGATGCAACGTCGGTGTCACCGGCATCTGCACCTAGCGTAACGATAATCGTATTACCGCTTCGGCGCGTGTCGTAGGCAACCATGGAATCCAGGTTCAGCACAACACGTGTGCGGCCATTTGCTTCGGCTGCGAGCACCGTATCCAGCGGGCCCAGGTTGACGTCACGGCGCCGCGACGACAGGCCGAGAGCGGTTTCCGGCAGGTCGATAGCAATTCGCGCAGGGTTGTCGATAGTAAATGCCAGTGGTTCCGGCGCGGTTCCACTGAGAATGAGCTTCAGTTCGACTCGCTGGCCCGGCAGGCTCTGCACCTGAATGTCCTGCAACCGATTGCCTTCCTGCGCATTGGCTGTAAGGCCACAGAGCATGAGGATTACGCCCTGCGCTATTACTGCCAGTTGCGTCACCGAACGTCGGTATTGTGTGCCGATCATCGGCTTAATATTGAGCGCCATTCGAATTACTCCCAGTTCCATTCAGGCATCAGTTATCAAGACCGACAGCGGCTTCACGTTCCAGGTACCCGCCGATCCCATCCGATATAATTTCAATCAGTTCAATTTCCGATTCATTTACTGCCACGATTCGTCCGTCGTTCTGCCCCATATAGTTGCCGGGCACGACGCGATGAACCAGTCCGTCCGAAGTCTGTACCAGTCCAAAGTTCGTGCCACCCAACTCGAGCGTTCCGACCATGCGCAGCGTGTCCAGCGAAAACTGCTCTAGAAACTCGCGGCTTCGTTCCGGATCCGGCCGGGTCGAACCGGCAGCGGCGCCAGAGGCGGCCTGCGGCGCATCCGGCACGAAGGGCGAGCGAAACCCTTCCGCGTCGGCGACGTAAGTGAAGACCTCGTAGGGCGTGATTTCCGGTAACGGCTCAATGCGGCCGCCGGGTCGTGCCTTGATCTGGTTGATGTACTGATCGAGGTCGTCCATATCGCCTGAGCAAGCCGAAAGCGTGAACGCCGCGACCAGCATCAGAACCAAAGAAAACCTCCTGAGGAAAGCGTCCAACATTATTCTGCCTCCTCTATGTAGCGGTATGTCTTAGCCGTTGTCTCCAGCGTCAGCCGGTCGAATCGTGTTGCATCATCAGGCGTTATATTGATGTTGTGCAGGGTAACGATTCGCGGCAACGCAGCCACTCCGCTGACGAAGTTGGCGATTTCATGATACCCGCCCGAAAGAATGATCTTGATCGGCTTCTCGGCATAAAAATCTTTCGGAACCTCGGGCTGCGGCTGGAAAAGTTTCTCTTTCAGTCCTGCCGCGAGACCGGCTTGCGAAATATCGACGATCAAGCTCGGAATTTCGGTCTCTCCTGGCAGCTGGCGCAACATGGTGCCAAATGACTGTTCCATTTGTGCCAGCTGCGCCTTGTATGCATCATAGTTCGCCGCTTTTCTCTGCTTGTTCTCAAAAGTCGTGCGCAGATCCAGCTCGGTCTGCTTTTCCCTTTGTAACTGCGGCAACTTGTCCTCAATAATGAAAAAGTAAGTTCCGGTGCTGAGCACCGCAACGAAAACGATAACTATTACCGCGACACGAAATATCAGCGGCCAGCGGCCGACGTCATTGACATCAAGCGCCTTGAGTTCGTCAACCAGATTCATGGCCCGACCTCCATGTCATCTTCGCCTTCCTGGCGGACTTGCTTCAGAGCCAGCACGAACTCTGCCTGGCGAGCAGGTCCTGTCTCTGTCGTCTCGACTTTCTGCACATCGGGATCGGTAAACCACTCTGATGAATCGATCTGTCGCATCAGCGCCGATACCCGGGTGCTCGATTGCGCGATGCCTTTTAGTTCGACCTGCGCTCCGGTCTGCTTCATGCCGGTCAGGTAAACGCCTTCGGGAAGTTGCCTTGTCATCTCATCGAAGAGGTGCACCACTTCGGGGCGGCTGCTTTGCAACTGCTCGATGATCTCCATTCGTGCAAGGAGGCGCTCCTTCTGCCGCTCCAGGCCATCGATCTCCGTAATGCTCTTGTCGAGAATCGCGATCTCGGCGGTCAAACGACTGTTGCGACCACGCTGCTCGTCGATCATCTGGCTGAAGGCAAACATCACCAGTCCGAGCACGACGATGCCGGCAACGAAAGCGCCGCCCATGGCAATAAGGAATTCTCGTTGACGCCGCTTTCTGTCTTCTTCGCGCCATGGGAGGAGGTTAATACGTGGCATATCAGTCGAAGCTCCTCAGTGCCAGGCCGCATGCAGTGAGCAGTGCCGTCGAATCCTTGTGCACGCCCTGCGATTTGGCCTTGGAAGAAATTTTCATTTGTCCTAGCGGATCACCGATTTCAGTCGGTATTCCCACGCGACTGGAGATGACATCGGAGATGCCAGGAATGTTGGCGCAGCCTCCGCACACAAGGATCATGTCCGGCTGCTCGCGGCCACCGCCCGATGCGAGATAGAACTGCAACGAGCGACTGACCTGTTGTGTCATGTCATCGACGAACGGCTCGAGAACCTCCGGCTGGTAATTACTCGGCAGGCCGCCCTGTTTCTTGGCCCGGCCGGCGTCTTCCATCGAGAGGCCATAGGTGCGCATGATTTCCTCGGTCAGCTGCTGTCCGCCGAAGGCGAAGTCGCGCGTGTAAATGACTTTGAGGTCATGCAATACACTGAACGTGGTACTGCTCGCGCCGATGTCGACGATGGCGACAGACTGACCCATGCCGCCATTCGGAATCTGGTGGCTCAGCAACTGGCAGGCGTTTTCAAGGGCAAATGCCTCGACGTCGACCACGTGCGCATGCAATCCGGCCGCTGCTACGGCTGCCTGGCGCTGCTCGACATTTTCCGTGCGGGTTGCAACCAGCAGCACGTCCATGAGCTCGGGATCGTTGCTGTTCTGGCCCACGACTTCGAAATCGAAGCTGACCTCTTCCATAGGAAACGGTATGTACTGGTCGGCCTGGATTTCGACCTGGCCTTCGAGGTCCCGCTCGGAAAGGCTCGACGGCATCTGTATGACCTTGGTGATGGCCGCGTCACCACTGATGGCGATGGCGACATCGGTGGCTTTGGCGCCCGAGCGTTTTACCGCTCTGCGAATAGCTTCGCCGACCGCTTTGGCATCGACGATCGCCTTTTCATTGACCGAACTCGGGGGGGTTGGCTCCGCCGCATAAGACTCAACTCGGTAGCGTTTGCCGCTTTGTGAAAGCTCTATCAGCTTCACCGACGATGTCGTTATGTCGAGCCCCAATAATGGCTGAGATTTATTGCGGAAAAGCACGTGTTTTTCCTTCTAAGTCGGTAAGTTGCGGGCCATATCTGAGTCTGGCCTGAGCAAATCGATTTAACTATATATCAATAAAATGTTAAATAAAACGTGACTTTGTTCACGATCCGGTGATCCGTATGTTACTGATACAAAAGGGCGCATTCCGTGAACTGGTTGGCGGCTCGGAGGACTTTTGTTTAATCCGGCCTGGTCCGTTGTTATTGGTTTTTCCGCTGCCATCTGTGATGGCTTCATCCGGTGGCTGATTATAGCCCCCGGCGCGCTACTATTGACGCCGGCAGCCGTAAACGCATAGTTTTCGCGAAACCTACCACGAACGTTACGCTTGGGCCCGTAACCGTGCAGCCCCCTGATATGGCGGTTTTGGCCTGAAAAGACCGCGACCATGCAAAAAGCTATGAAACAACCCTCTTCTGATCCGGCGCGCCGCCGGTCGCGCAACGGCCGCTGGCGCGCCTGGCTGATACTGATGGCCGGACTCGGCAGCATTCTGGCCATGGCCGTAGTTTCAGCTGTAATCGGTGCCTACTATTACGTGGCGCCCGGCTTGCCGGCGGCGGAGACCATTCGGCAGATCCCGCTGCAGATTCCGTTGCGTATCTTCAGTCGCGACGGCCGCCTCATAGAAGAGGTCGGCGAACGCCGCCGTATCCTCGTGACCTATGACGAGTTACCGCCATTCGTTGTCGACGCTTTCGTCGCCGCGGAAGACCGGCGCTTCTTCGAGCACCCGGGCGTCGACTACCAGGGCATCCTGCGTGCCGGCGTAAGCCTGGTTCGCACCGGATCGGTAAGCCAGGGTGGCAGCACCATCACCCAGCAGCTCGCTCGTGATTACTTCCTGACACGCGAGCAGTTATATACGCGCAAGCTTCGCGAAGCTTTCCTCGCGTACAAGATCGAGCAGGAATTCACGAAGCAGGAAATCATGGCCCTGTTCGTCAACAAGATGTTCTTCGGTCAACGCGCATACGGCGTCGCCGCGGCTGCACAAGTGTACTTCGGCAAAGCGCTTGCAGACGTCAACGTCGCCGAAGCGGCAACGCTCGCGGGCGTGCTGCCGGCGCCATCGCATTACAACCCGGTTCGAAGCCCGGCAAATGCGTCAATGCGCCGCGCTTACGTCCTTGGCCGGATGAACGAACTCGATTTTATCGATGACGGCGCCTACGAAGAGGCTATGGCCTATCCGCTGGTGTCGCAGCTTCATGGCACCGCGAACGAACTGTCGGCACCATACGTTGCTGAAATGGTTCGCCGCGAAATGATCAATCGCTACGGCGAGGCAACCTATGCTGCCGGGTACCGTGTGCTGACAACTATCGATTCGCGGATCCAGCAGGGCGCCAACTACGCGCTGCGTAACGGGCTTCTCGAGTTTTCGCGCCGCCGCGGTTATCGCGGCCCGATCGCCTCGGCGCCAGTGGATCCCGGTCTGTTGCAAAGCCCTTATGCGGAGTGGCCCGAGGAACTGAGGGTCAGCTTGCAGGATTACGGCAATCCGGGAGAGCTGAAAGTCGCTATCGTAACTGCGGTCAACGAGGACAACAGCGCCAGCATCGTGTTGCAGGATGGTGTTTCGACGGTGCTGCCATGGCGTGGCATTTCCTGGGCGAATCCGTTCATTGACACCGAGACCTTTGGCCCCGCGCCGGAAACGGCAGCCGAGGTACTTTCCGTTGCCGATATTGTTTACGTCATGCCGGTGAAGGGCGGCGGCTGGGCGCTAGCCCAGGTGCCGCAGGCCCAGGCAGCGGTCGTGTCGCTCGATCCCAACGACGGGGCCATAACGAGCCTCGCCGGCGGCTTTGATTTTTCCATCAGCAAGTTCAACCGGGTAACTCAGGCGGCGCGCCAGCCCGGATCCTCGTTCAAACCCTTTATTTACTCTGCAGCGCTCGAACAGGGAAACACGCCGGCAACCATCCTGCTCGACTCGCACGTCGTCATTCGCTCTTCCGAGTTGGAGCAGGACTGGCGGCCGATCAACTACAGCGGCAGGACTTACGGCGAGGTGCGCTTGCGCGAAGCCCTGGTCCGTTCGATGAATCTCGCTTCGGTACGGCTGCTGCTCTACAACACCGGCATCGGCAATGCCGTACGACATCTTGCGCCGTTTGGTTTCGGACCTGCCGCGCTGCCTCGCAACGGTTCGCTGGCGCTGGGCGGCGGCAATGCGTCACCGCTCGATATGGCACAAGCCTATGCAGTTTTCGCCAACGGTGGCTACGCCATCAAGCCCTATGTCATCGACGCCATCATAGGACCGGACGACGAGATCCTGTACCGCGCCGAGCCGCAAGTGGTTTGCCGGGAATGCGAGCCCGGCGACGAGTTTTTGCGGCCCGTTGCCGAAGATAATGACGAACTCATCGATCCCTCGTTACAGCCGCAGCTTGCTCCCGTGGCGCAGATGTCACTCGAGCAGATGGCGGACGTTGCGATGAGCTATCGCCCGGATGCGTCGGCCGCTCCTGCGCTGTTCGACGGCGTTAACCGCGCCAAGCGCGTCATCAGTGAACAGAATGCCTACCTTATTTCAGACATGATGCGCGACGTCATCCGGCGCGGCACCGGGCGGCGCGCACTCACACTGGGCCGAAAGGATCTGTCCGGCAAGACCGGCACGTCCAATGACCGACGCGATGCCTGGTTCGGTGGCTTCAATGCGGACCTGTCGGCAGTCGTCTATGTCGGCTACGACAATTTCGAACCCCTTGGACCGGGAGAAGAGGGTTCGCGCACCGCCCTGCCGATCTGGATAGAGTTCCTGAGGATCGCGCTACGCGGTGCGCCCGAACATATGCTGCCGATGCCAGCGGGCATCGTCACGGTACGCATCTCCAAATCGACCGGCTGCCCTGCGCGCGCGTCTGACCCGGTCGAAAACGGGATGTTCGAAATCTTCATGATCGACAATGTGCCAACGTGTGAAATCATCGAACAGCAGACTGATCCGTTCAATAGCTCCGGCTTCGCCGAAGAACCGGAAGAGGAAGAAGCCGAGGACGATTCGCTGTTCTGACCCTTGTGTTCCGATCGTTGGGGAAGCGAGATGGGAAGGAAAAGAGATTTCGGTAACGACAGGGCGCGACTCGTCCTCGCGCAGGAAGCCGCGCGAATCATTGCGGAACAGGGCATCGAGGATTTCCGCGTAGCCAAGACCAAGGCGGCCGAGCGCCTCGGCCTGCGCGATCACGGATCGCTGCCTGGCAATGCCGAAATCGACCGCGCGCTTTCCGAGCACCTGATGTTGTTCGGCCGGGAGTCTCACCTCGACCTGTTGGCTATGCTGCGTCGGGCCGCGCTTTCCGCGATGGCACTGCTTGCACCGTTTACGCCGCGTCTCGTCGGTTCGGTATTGCACGGTACGGCGGCGGCGAACTCCGCAGTCAACCTGCACGTATTCGCCGATCACGCCGAGCTGGTGGCGGAAAAGCTGCAACAAGAGAAGGTGACTTTTCGTCCGTATGAGAGGCGCCTGAAAAGCAGGCGCGACCGCGCCGAAACTTTCGCCGGCTACCGCTTCCTGCGCGACGACGCCGAAATCGAGGCAACGGTATTTCCGGTTGACGGTGTTCGGCAGGCGCCGATCAGCCCTATCGACGGCAAGCCCATGCAGCGCGCGGACGCACGTGCGGTCGAGGAATTGCTTAGATAGGCAGAGGCCCGATGAAGTCGCCTGCAATGCAGGCCAATTTACCGATCGAAACGCATGCAGGTCGGCGCAAATTGATCTTAAGCGCGGTGTAAGTCGCAGCGACAAGCAGTCGCCTGCGATGCAGGCTCCTACAGGAGCGTTCGCAGCATTGCAGGAGCCTGCATCGCAGGCTACTCCTAACTAGCGTTTTTCCAACGCCACGTAATCCCGGTTCTTCGGGCCAGTGTAGAGCTGACGCGGCCGGCTGATACGCGCTGCAGGATCCGTAATCATTTCGCGCCAGTGCGCAACCCAGCCCACCGTTCGACCTATCGCAAACATCACCGTAAACATCGAGGTCGGGATCCCCAGTGCCTTGTAAATAATGCCGGAATAGAAATCCACATTCGGATAGAGGTCCTTCTCGATGAAATACTCGTCCTTCAGCGCAAACTCCTCGAGCTTGATGGCGAGATCCAGCAGCGGCGTATCCGTTCGGCCCATTTGTGCGAGTACCTTGTGGCACATTTCACGGATTATGGTCGCACGCGGATCGAAGTTCTTGTAAACGCGATGGCCGAAGCCCATCAGGCGGAACGGATCGCTCTTGTCTTTAGCTCGCGCAACGAACTTCGGGATGTTTTTCGCGTCGCCGATTTGCTCGAGCATACGAAGCACGGCTTCGTTCGCTCCGCCATGTGCCGGACCCCACAATGCGGCGATGCCTGCCGCAATCGCAGAGTACGGGTTGGCTCCGGAGCTGCCGGCCATCCTGACCGTCGACGTGGAGCAATTCTGCTCGTGATCGGCGTGCAGGATAAACAAAAGGTCGAGAGCCTGCGCAGCGATCGAGTTGATCTCGTACGGTTCGGCGGGAACGGCGAAGAACATGTGCAGCATGTTCTCGGTGTAATTGAGATCGTTGCGCGGATAAATGAACGGCTGGCCTGCAGTGAGCTTGTACGCTGCGGCAGCAATCGTCGGTAGTTTGGCAAGAATACGGTGCGTGAAGATGTCGTGTTGAGCCGTGTCATTTACGTTCATCGTGTCGTGATAATAGGCAGACATCGAACCGACGACAGCCGAGAGCATCGCCATCGGGTGCGCGTCGTAACGAAAGCCGTTGAAGAACCTCAGCATCCCTTCGTTCAGCATCGTGTGTCTGCGAATCGACGTGTCGAACGCCGCCAGCTGATCCTTGTCCGGCAGATCGCCATACAGCAACAGATAGGCGACCTCGATGAAACTCGAGTGCTTGGCCAGCTGTTCTACCGGATAGCCCCGATACAGCAGGACACCCTCGTCGCCGTCGATAAATGTGATGTCGCTCTTGCAACTTCCGGTTGCGACGAAACCGGGATCAAAGGTAAATACGCCCTGATCCTTATAGAGCTGCCCGATATCGATCACATCGGGCCCGATCGTCCCCTTGAGGACCGGCAGTGACATCGACTTGCCGTCCGGCCTGGTCAGCGTAAATGCATCTTTACTCATGTTTATCCTTGATCCGGGTTCTCCCCGCTGGCGGGGCGATGGCGCGTCCGGCCAGCGGGTAGCCGAATGCGATTAACAGAAAATCGGGCGCAGCGAACAAGTCGCCTGCAGCCCGTCATGGTGCCGGAAGCGCGAAACCTGAGCAAATGAAAGTGGCAGCGGATACCGCCAATAATCAGCTGATGCCGTACTTCTTGCGGAATTTATCGACCCTGCCGCCGGTATCCAGGATCTTCTGCTTGCCGGTGTAAAAGGGATGGCACGAAGAGCAGACTTCTATACCGAGGTCCTCGCCCAGCGTAGAGCGGGTCATGAATTCGTTGCCACAACTACAGGTGACTTTGATTTCTTTGTAGTCGGGATGAATCTCGGGTTTCATGTTGCTGATGTCCTTGAAGTTCGCAGGGTTTGTGCCGCGATGGTTCGAAAAGGCCGCGTAGCATATAGCGAAGGCTAAACAGCCGCAAGTCTGCCGGCGGCCCGGTTCCTGGCTGCCGAATTATCCACAAAAGCTGTGGATAAGGTTGTGGAAGGAAATTGAGTGAGTGGGCTAAGTGAGGATTTTTAAAGCCCGCTTATCAGAATGTCTATTTTATGTGCAAATTGGAAACTCTTTATTTATCAATGAGTTATTGGCCTTTTTGAACGGCCGGGCTGAATACCAGAGCTAATTACCCGGAAATCATAGGGCATCGCTTCTCGTTGTGCATAAACACCGGCCCGGCAGCATTGGCAAGCGCCCGCGGGAAGCCCGGAATTCAGTCAGTCCGGCAGGAATTCGGCTTGCAGATCGTTGAGAAATCGCCAGCCCAGCGGTGTCGGCTTCCAGTCTCTGCCGTCTGCGGAAACTATCAGACCCTTGCTAATCGCCCTGCCGAGCCCGGCCTCGACAGCACTCAGCGGCAAGCCGGTTTGCCGGCGGAATTCGTCTGTGCTGAATCCCTCCGGAAGGCGCAATACGTTCAACATGAATTCGAAGCAAAGCTCGCTCTCGCTGACGGCTTGCGCCGCCGCTGCGAACTGCCGTCTTTCGGCCTGCTGCATATAGCCCTGCGGATTTGCCGGCTTGGCGTAACGCCATATACGGCCGTCGGCCGATGTGAATTTGCCGTGCGCGCCCGCACCCACCCCCAGGTAATCGCCGAATTTCCAGTAGTTCAGGTTGTGCCGGCAACGCTGACCCGGCTTCGCGAATGCCGAGATCTCATACTGCTCGTATCCCGCGGCTTGCAACAAGCCATGCCCGAGCTGCTGTATCTCCCAGCTGGTCTCGTCGTCCGGCAAACCCGGCGGTGGCCGGCTGTGAAAAACCGTGTTGGGTTCCAGCGTCAGTTGATAGTAGGAAATGTGCGGGGCACCGAGCTGAATAGCCTGCTCGATGTCGGCACGCGCCAGGTCCGCTCCCTGCCCGGGCAGCGCGAACATCAGGTCGAGATTGATTGCATCGAAGCCGGCCGCCCGCGCTGCGTTGTAGGTTCGGACGATCTCTGCCGGACCGTGGATACGCCCCAATGCCAACAAGGTACCGGCGTCAAAGCTCTGCGCGCCGATCGACAGGCGGTTGACCCCCGCCTGCCGGTATCCCGGCAGATCGCCGCATTCGACGGTGCCCGGATTGGCCTCCATGGTGATTTCCGCTCCGGCGCCGATCGCGAAAACCGCGCGTGCCGCATCCAGGACGCGGCCGATCTGCGTGGCACTGAAGAGGCTTGGCGTGCCCCCGCCGATGAAAATGCTGTCGACGGCTCGTCCTGCCGCCCGTCCCGATGCCGCCTCGGCCTCGAGGTCCAGCAGCAATGCGTCGACGTAACGGTCCTTGGGGGCGGCCGGTCCGGCCGTGTGCGAATTGAAGTCGCAATACGGGCATTTGCGAACGCACCATGGCATGTGCAAATACAAGGATAGCGGTGGCAACTCGCGGTTAGGCATGGTCTCAGGCCGCAGTCATATGCTGCAGGTTGCGGACAAGCCGGCGCAGCGCCTTGCCTCGGTGGCTTGCAGCATTTTTCTCTGCAGAGGTCATTTCCGCGGCGCTTTTGCCGATGCCCGGATCGAAGAATACGGGATCGTATCCGAATCCCTGCTTACCCCTGGGCTCGCGCAGGATAACGCCGCACCATTTTTCTTGCACAATGATCGGCTCGAAAGCGTCGTCCGGCCAAACCAGAACCGCCGCGCAGTGAAAGCTCGCCTGCCGTTGGTCAGACGGCACATCGTGCAGCTCCTCGAGCAGCTTCTCGATATTCTGAGAGTCGCTTGCGCCTGCTCCGGCATAGCGTGCGGAGCGGACACCCGGTCGGCCGTCGAGTGCGTCCACCACGAGTCCGGAATCATCGGCAATGGCAGGCAATCCGGCGAGGCTGGCGGCGTGACGTGCTTTTAGCAGCGCGTTCTCGATGAACGTTGAGCCGGTTTCGTCCGCGCCCTCGATTGCCAGCTCCGACTGCGCAATGATCTCGATTCCGAGTGCGCCGAGAATCCCCGCCACCTCGCGCAGCTTGCCGAGGTTGCTGCTGGCCAGTACGCAGCGGGAGAAATCAGGCGACACCTTCACCGGCAAGAGCCCTGTTCTGTGCGTCGATGATCTGCCGGATGCCGGATGTTGCGAGGGCGATCAGCGAATCGAATTCATCCTGCGTGAAAGCGTGCCCCTCCGCGGTCCCCTGAATTTCTATGAATCGCCCGGCCTCATTCATGACGATATTCATGTCCGTCTCAGCTTGCGAGTCCTCGGCATAATCCAGATCAAGGACGGGAATGCCAGCATAGATACCGACGGATACGGCGGCAATCTGACCATAGAGCGGATTGCTCTTCAGTTTTTTTTCTGCGCACAAACGTCGCATCGCAAGCTGCAACGCGACATAGGCGCCGCTGACTGCTGCCGTTCGCGTGCCGCCATCGGCCTGCAGCACATCGCAATCCAGTGTCACGGTTTTCTCACCGAGCGCCTTCAGGTCCGTGGCGGCACGCAGCGAGCGGCCTATCAATCGCTGGATCTCCTGGGTACGACCGCTTTGCTTGCCTCGCGCGGCCTCACGCCCCGATCGCGAATGTGTCGACCGCGGCAACATGCCGTATTCGCCGGTCACCCAGCCCTGTCCGGCACCTCGCAACCACGGTGGCACGCGATCCTCGACGCTGGCCGTGCACAATACTCGCGTTTCTCCGAACACCGCGAGCACGCTGCCCTCCGCGTACTTCGTGAATTCAGTAATGAACTGTACCGGCCTCAGCTGATCCGGTTCGCGGCCGCTCGGGCGCATAGGCATTCCTCGCTCTTTGCTTGAAGTTCCGGCCGCCGCAGATCGGCGGCAGGCGTTCTTAAGGATAGTCCTGCCCGAGTTTACTCGCCGATCCAGAGCAATGCGGTACCGGTAGTGTTGTCACTGTGTGGCGAATTGCTGGCCAGAGCCTTCAGGCTCAGTGCTTTCAGGTTCTCGGTCAGCGTCGACGGGCTCTTGGTTGCCATCTCGGCCATTTCTTCATCGCTGATTCCGGACCACAGACCGTCACTGCATGCCAGCAGGACATCACCCGGCAGCAGAGGCTTTTTTCGTGTAATGCTCATATCGGGCACCGGCGCATCGCCGCCGATGCAACACTCGACGAAGTTCCGCATCGGATGGTCCAGCGCTTCTACTTCGGAAATAGCGCCTTCCTGGACCAGTACCTCGACGTGACTGTGATCCCTGGATCGTGATACCAGCTGGCCGTCACGCATCTGGTAGATCCGGCTGTCGCCTATGTGCCCCCAGAACGATCCGTTTTCCTGCACCAGGCAAACCGCACAGGTTGCCCGCGGGCGAAAGTCGACAGCAAGGTCGGCGCCCAGCTTGACGACTTCGTCGTGCGCCCGCGCCAAAGCCGTGTAAAGGAATCCCTGCGGATCGAACACGGGGAGCGGCGTTGCCATGAACATGTCCTGCACTACCTTGAGCCCGGTCTCCGCAGCCTTCGCGCCATCGGAGTGACCGCCCATGCCGTCGAACACCAGCATCAGTGCTGCATCTTCCGCAACGATCACGGCAGCGCGATCCTGGTTGTCCTGCCGGTCACCGAGTGCCGACACCTTGGCGTATTCAATGCGCATAATTCAATTCTGTAGCGATAGGTACTTTAAGTTTGGCTGAGCCCGTCAAACGGCGTTGCGATATACATTGCCGGCAAAATTGCTCAGAATTGCCCGGAGCCGCGGACCCGCTGCAGTATGCCGATACATCGCGCGGGCTTCTGTGATGCGTACAGTGCAATTATCTTTTTTCTGTCTGCGGCAAACCCAGGGGACCACATGTTACACAGTATGACAGGCTTTGCGAGGCACGCCGTGGAGTCCGGGATGGGGACTCTGACCTGCGAACTTCGTGCCGTCAACCACCGTTACCTGGACCTGCAGTTTCGACTCCCGGATGAGCTGAGGCCCAAGGAAACCGAACTGCGTCAGCAACTGGGCACGACGCTTTCCAGGGGCAAGGTGGATTGCAGCCTGCATCTGAAACGACGCGACGGCTCGGGCAAGGAAATCCGCCTCAACGAGCCCCTGGTACAACGGCTTTGCGATAGCGCGGCACAGATTTCGCTGGTGTTGCGAAACTCCGCCGCGCCGGTAAGTCCCCTGGACCTGCTGCGCTGGCCCGGCGTCATCGAGGAACAGGAAGTCGATACGGACCCGCTGTTCGAGGCTGCCACGGCCTTGCTGGCTGAAACGGTTGCGTCATTGAACGAGATGCGAAGAAGCGAAGGGGATCGCATCGCGGTCCTGCTCGAATCGCGCTGCAGTGAAGTCCTGTCGATCGCCAAAACGGTGAAAGCGCGCCTGCCGGAAGTGCTGGAAGCGGCGCACCGAAAACAGAGAGAGCGCATAGAAAAACTCGATATCGAGGCCGACCCGGCGCGGCTGGAAACGGAGCTGGCACTTATCGCTCAGAAACTGGATGTCGATGAGGAGCTGGATCGGCTCGAAAGTCATGTCAGCGAGATTCGCCAGACACTGGCAAGCGACCAGCCGGTAGGCCGCCGACTGGATTTCCTGATGCAGGAACTGAATCGCGAAGCCAATACGCTGGGCTCGAAATCAGCCGACGCCGAAACGACCCGAGCCGCAGTAGAGCTAAAGGTTCTGATAGAGCAAATGCGCGAACAGATACAGAACATCGAATAACGCTGATCGAGCTGTCGTGAAAAAGAATTCTGCAAGATTGTTCGTTATCGCTGCGCCCTCCGGCGCCGGCAAGACGACCCTTGTCAAAGCGCTGGTCGAACGCAATCCCGAATTGCGCTTTTCGGTTTCCTACACCACGCGCAAACGACGCGAGACAGAAGTGGATGGCCGCGATTACCTGTTCGTCAACGAAGTCGAGTTCCTGCGGCTGCAGGATCAGGGCGAACTGCTGGAGTCTGCCGTTGTATTTGATAACCGCTACGCAACCAGCCGCTCGCAGGTCGAGCGAATGCTCGCTGAAGGCCACCATGTCATCCTGGAAATCGACTGGCAGGGCGCGCGACAGGTACGGGAGTCGATGCCCGAATGCATCAGCATTTTCATCCTGCCACCGTCGCGAGCAGAGCTGGAGCGACGCCTTCGCGGCCGGCGCACCGACAGCGACGAGGTCATCGCCAGGCGCCTGCGGGATGCGCTCGGCGATATGTCGCATTGGGACGAGTTCGACTACACAATCATCAATGACGACCTGAATACCGCCATAGCCCAGCTGGAGGCTATCCTCGCAGGCGACAACGCCGCCAACCGGAACTCGAACCCCGGGCTGCGGTCCAGGGTTGCCGATATCGTCTGCTGACGGCCGGAATTCACCCGCAGCTTCCATCTGCCCACCGATCTGACTTACACTGGTCGGTCTGTTTGAATGCCGGCCAATGGCGGGCCACGATTGGAGTTAGGGGTAAATGGCTAGGATTACCGTCGAGGACTGTCTCGACAACATCGACAATATTTTCGAAATGGTGCTGGTCGCCGCCAAGCGCGCGCGCCGGATAGCTCATGGAGCAGAGGTACTTGTCGAACGCGAGAATGACAAGCCGACAGTTGTCGCGCTGCGCGAGATTGCGGCCGGTCATGTCACCCCTGCCATCCTTGATGAGATCGAGCAGCCGCCCGCAGACGAGTTCATGCAACCCGAGATTGTGGACGACCTGATCCCGCTTCGGGGCATATCGATCGGCGACTAATCGTCCCCGACAAGCGGCTTCTGGCGCCGGCGGAACGCATATGATCGAATGATCGAAATGGATTACGCCGCCACACTGCTTTCGAAAATCCCCGGAGCGTCTTCGTGGCGTGACTGGGGACTGCGGCGCCTGATCGACACGCTCGAGTCCTACCTTCCCGGCGAGCAAATCGAACTCGTCATCAAGGCTTATGAATTCAGTGCGGCAGCCCATCAGGGCCAGATGCGGCGCACCGGCGAGCCTTATATTTCGCATCCCGTGGCAGTCGCGCAGACGCTCGCCGACATGCACATGGACGCACAGGCGATTGCCGCCGCGATCCTGCACGATGTCGTGGAAGACACAGGTACCCCTGTAGCCCGGCTCGAAGAAGTATTCGATAGCGAAATCGCGGCTTTGGTGGATGGCGTCAGCAAACTGGACCAGATGCAGTTCCACAGTCGTGCCGAGGCACAGGCGGAGAGCTTCCGCAAAATGATGCTGGCGATGATCGAGGACATTCGCGTCATTCTCGTCAAGCTGGCAGATCGCCTGCACAACATGGAAACGCTCGGCGCGATGCCGCGTGACAAACGCGTCCGCATTGCCCGGGAGACGCTGGAAATCTATGCACCGATAGCCAACCGGCTCGGTATCAATCACCTAAAGGTCGGTCTCGAAGACCTGGGTTTCCGTTACCTCTATCCGAACCGCTATGCGGTGCTGGAGCGCGCGCTCAAACGAAGCAAGGGCTCGCAGCGCCAGTATATAAAGAAGATCTCCGACAAGATCCGCAAGGCGATGGAAGCCGAGGGAATAGACGGCGAGGTTTTCGGCAGAGAGAAGCACCTCTACAGCATCTACAAAAAGATGAACGAGAAAAAGCGCCCGCTGGCCGACATCGTCGACGTTTTCGGATGCCGCATCATCGTAACCGACGCGATCAACTGCTACCGCATGCTCGGCGTTGTGCACAGCCTCTACAAGCCGATGCCCGGTCGCTTCAAGGACTACGTCGCAATACCGCGCATCAACGGCTACCAGTCACTGCACACGACGCTGTTTGGCCCGAACGGCATGCCCCTCGAAGTGCAGATACGCACGCGGGACATGGACCGGGTTGCGGAATCCGGTGTTGCAGCCCATTGGCAATACAAGGCCGAAGACAAGACCAGCGCAACGCCGCAGCGCCGGGCTCGCGAATGGCTGGCGCACCTGGTCGAGATACAGGAGTCCGGCAGTTCGGAAGAGTTTCTCGAAAGCGTCAAAGTCGACCTGTTTCCTGACAAGATTTACGTATTCACGCCAAAAGGCGACATCATGCCGTTGCCGAAAGGTGCAACGACAGTCGACTTCGCCTACGCCGTGCATACGGACGTTGGTAATCGCTGCGTTGCGGCCAAGATCGACCGCAACCTGGTGCCACTGCGAACGCCGCTGCAGAACAGCCAGACAGTGGAGATCATCACGGCCCGCGGCGCGAAACCGAATCCTCACTGGGTCACGTTCGTAACGACGGCGAAAGCACGATCGGCGATTCGCCAGTACATGAAGAACATGCGCAGCAGTGAGTCCGTCGATTTGGGCAAACGCTTGCTGGATCGCTCGCTCAAGGATCTCGATTCGTCGTTACGCAAGGTTGGCAAAGTGCGCATGAAAGAAGCGCTCAAGGAGCTGGGCCTCAATTCTGACTCGGAGCTTTTCGAGCAACTCGGGCTTGGGATGCGCCTTGCGCCGCTGACTGCGCGCTTCCTTCTCGGCGTCAAGGACGAAAGCGAAACGAAGGTTTCTGCAGCAAGCCTCGTCATTGCCGGAACCGAAGGCATGGTAGTCAGCTACGCGAAATGCTGCTATCCGATTCCCGGCGACGAAATCATGGGCTACCTGAGTTCCGGCCGCGGTGTGGTCATTCACCGGAATTCCTGCGGCAACCTGATAAATTTTCGCAAGCAGCCCGAAAAATGGCTAACCGTCACGTGGGAGGGAGAGATCAATCGTGATTTCTCCAGCCAGATTCATGTCGATACCGAGAGCAAGACCGGCGTGCTTGCCGAGGTCGCCGCAACCATTGCCGATTCGGATTCGAACATAGAGCAGGTCTCCGTTCTCGACCGCCACGAAGACTGCACCGTGCTAAATTTCGTTCTGCAGGTGAAGAACCGGAAGCATCTCGCGGAAATACTCCGCAATATTCGAAAGATGCCGAACGTGATGCGTGTGTCCCGCGTGTGCGCCTGACGCCACGAAGATCTAACTTATAATTCACGGAGATAGAATTGGACAAAAAGCCGATACAAAGCGATCACGCACCGAAAGCCATAGGCACCTACTCGCAGGCAATTCGTAGCGGCAACCTCGTGTTTCTTTCCGGACAGATTCCGCTCGATCCGGTAACCATGGAGATCGTGAGTGGGGATTTCGAAACGCGCGCCCGGCAGGTTTTCCGTAATCTGCAGGCCGTCGCAAAAGCCGCCGGTGGAAGCGTCGACAATATTGTCAAACTGACCGTTTACCTGACGGACATGGGGAATTTCGCGACCGTGAACAAGGTAATGGGCGAGTTCTTCACCGAGCCCTATCCGGCACGGGCGGCTTTGGGCGTTGCATCGCTGCCGAAGGCCGCGGACGTCGAAGCAGAGGCCATACTCGTTCTCTGACGCGACGCGGCCACGGTGCAGTCCAGCAAACTGACTGAATCCCTGACGATCCTCAACGGCGTTGGGCCGGCACTCGCAGGCAAACTGCAGAAGCTCGGACTGTTTCGCGTCGACGATCTGTTGTTCCTGTTGCCACTGCGTTACGAAGATCGCACACAACTTGTCCGGCTTGGCGCACTGCGTCCCGGAATGCGTGCCATGGTCAGCGGCGAGGTATTGCTGGCTGAAACGGTTTTTCGCGGTCGACGCGTACTGCTTGTACGCATAAGCGACGGCAGCGGACAAATTACCCTGCGATTTTTCTATTTCTCGCGTCAGCAGCAAGCACAACTTCGAGCCGGTGTGAACGTCAGTTGCTACGGTGAAGTACGGCCGGGTCCGCTCGGTCTCGAAATGGTGCATCCCGAATACCGGCTTCTCCGGCCAGGCCAGGCACCGGTAAGCAGCGACTCGTTGACGCCTGTTTACTCGATTACCGAAGGCGTACAGCAAGGCAGGCTGCGCAACCTGGTCTCGCAGGCGCTTGCGTTGATGAAGGCTTCGCCTCCGGCCGAGTTGTTGCCGCGCGAGCTTCTGCAAAAGCAGGGGATGCCATCCCTCGAAGAGGCGTTGCTGTATCTGCACCGCCCGCCCCCGGACGCGGATCTGGAAAGTATGGCCTCCGGTCGCCATCCCTGCCAGCAAAGGCTGGCATTCGAAGAGCTGCTGGCGCATTACATCAGCCTGCGGGATCTTCGCCTGATGGCCCGGCGCGAACCGGCGCCGGCACTCGGCGATCGGGACAAACTGGTCGAGCGATTTCTCGGCAGCCTGCCGTTTCGCCTGACAAACGCGCAGAAAAGGGTCGCGAAGGAAATTTCCGGCGACCTCAGCGTGCCGCACCCGATGATGCGGCTGGTGCAGGGCGATGTTGGATCGGGAAAAACGGTGGTAGCCGCAATTGCCTGCCTGTATGCGATTTCCAGCGGCGTGCAAGCCGCGATCATGGCGCCCACGGAGCTGCTTGCCGAACAGCACTGGCAAAACTTCAACGGATGGTTTGCCCGGCTCGGCATCCGGCTCGCCTGGCTCAGCGGCAGCCAGAAGCGATCGGAACGCAAGATGTCCCTTGCCGCAATTGCCGACGGCAGCGCGCAACTGATCGTCGGCACCCATGCGCTGTTCCAGGAAGGCGTCGAATTCAGCAATCTCGCCCTGGTTGTAATCGACGAACAGCATCGCTTCGGCGTACATCAGCGGCTGGCGTTACGTAACAAGGGTGTCTCCGGCCAAAGCCAGCCACACCAGCTGGTCATGACGGCAACGCCTATTCCGCGAACGCTTGCGATGGCCGCCTATGCCGACCTCGACACTTCGGTCATCGACGAATTGCCGCCGGGCAGGCAGGCGGTGCAGACCATCGCGTTGCCGGATGTACGTCGTGGCGAGGTAGTCGCGCGGGTTCAACGCGCCTGCGAAGACGGCCTGCAGGCGTACTGGGTTTGCCCGCTCATAGAAGAGTCAGAACTGCTCGACTATCAGGCTGCCGAGGCCAGCTACGAAATGCTGAAGGAGGCTCTGCCGTCGCTTGCCATCGGCCTCATTCATGGCCGAATGAAAGCCGGTGCCAAGGACAAGGTCATGCGCGCTTTCAAAAACGGTGAGATACAACTGCTGGTTGCGACAACCGTCATTGAAGTCGGCGTCGATGTGCCGAATGCCGGCCTGATGATCATAGAGAACGCGGAGCGCATGGGCCTGTCGCAGTTGCACCAGCTTCGCGGTCGTGTGGGTCGTGGTGCCGCACAAAGTCACTGTGTCCTGCTGTATCGGCAGCCCCTTGGCCAGATTGCAAAAAGCCGTCTCGCTGTCCTGCGGGATACCAACGATGGCTTCGTCGTTGCCCAGCGCGATCTGGAACTGCGTGGCCCGGGTGAGTTACTGGGAACCCGGCAAACAGGCCTGCCGCAGTATCGGGTCGCCGACCTGATCCGCGATGCGCAGCTCATGCCGCTCGTGCAGCAGGCTGCGGAAACAATCACACGCTCCTCTCCGCAGCAGGCAGAAGCCATCGTTCGCCGCTGGACCGGCGACGCCGGCCGATTCGGCAAAGTTTGATTCGGACGTCAAGCATCGGTAGAAGGTGTCCGCATGAGCAAACCAGGATCTGACATCAGGAGCGCGCTTACTCGCCTGTCGCCGGGGTTCGCTGCCCAACTCAGGAATTACCTGCTGTTGATGCGCCTCGATAAACCGGTCGGCATCCTGCTGCTGTTGTGGCCCACGCTGTGGGCGTTGTGGCTTGCCGGTGAGGGACATCCGGACGGCGGGTTGTTTATCGTTTTCGTGCTTGGTGTCATCGTCATGCGCTCGGGCGGCTGCGTTCTGAATGATTTTGCGGATCGCAATATCGATCCCTATGTCGAGCGAACGAGAACAAGACCGATCGCCTCAGGTGCCGTCGCACCGATGGAGGCACTGACGCTTTTTATCGCGCTTGCGCTGGTCGCAATCGGACTGGCGGCGATGCTCAACCGGCCGGCTCAGATGCTCGCAATCATTGCCGCCGGGCTTACCATTATTTATCCGTTCATAAAGCGCTTCGTTTCCGTGCCGCAGTTTTTCCTTGGTGCTGCCTTCGGCTGGGCGGTGCCCATGGCATTCGCCGCGCAAACGGGTGCAACCTCGCAACTGGCCTGGCTGGTCTTTGCCACCGCTGTTATCTGGGCCGTCATCTACGACACGTTTTACGCGATGGTGGATCGCAAAGACGATATCAAGGTCGGCGTCAAATCGACCGCCATCCTGTTTGGTGACGCGGACCTGTTTATCATCGGCGCCCTGCAGTTTCTAATGCTCGTCGCGTTGCTGTTCATTGGCAACATGGCGGAACTCGGTGGCTGGTTTTTCGCTTCGGTGCTGCTGGCGGCGATTCTCATGGCATGGCACCAGTGGCTGGCGCGCCAACGACAGCCGGCTGCGTGCTTTCGTGTATTCCTGCTGAATCATTACATTGGCATGGTGATCTTCATCGGTATCGTGCTGCATTACACGTTCAGTGCCAGCTGAATTCAGGAGCCTGCACTGCAGGCGACCTCTATCGTGCTATGCCCGCGCGATGACAAGCACGCCGACCGACTCCGCACCCGCCCCGATCAGCACGCGCGCAATCTGGTTGCAGGTTTCGCCAGTCGTCATGACATCGTCGATGATCACCGGGTGGCGGCAACGAAGCGTTTCGCAAACCATGAAAGCATTTTTCAGATTACTGTGCCTTGCGGCAGCAGTGAGCCCGGATTGCGATCGCGTGGGACGAATCCTGCTGACCGGCCGGTACATCGGGATTCCACTTTGGCCCGCCAGAATCCGACAGATTTCCGTTGCCTGATTGAATCCGCGACGTGCGTGTCGCCAGCGATGCAACGGAACCGGGACAAGTGCATCGGCATCGATAAAGCCGCTGTTCAATAGTGGCAACAGCAGTGACGCGAAAGCCGGCGCATAGTAAAGCCGGCCGTGGAACTTGAAAGCCTTGAGTGCGGCGTCGATCGGGAAAGCATAGTTGACGGCAGAAAAGGCCCGCGTGAACACGGGTGGCTTTGCCTGGCAAGGCCCGCAGTCTGTTGCCGCCGCTTGTGCTGCTGCCAGCGGAACCGCGCATCGCCGGCATGCGGCGTCGGCGACCGGCAACGCGGCTAGGCATCTATTGCAAATCGTTCCGTAAGGCTCACCTGAACCGCACAGAGCACAACGATCGGGTATCAGGCTGCTACGCAGTTTGGAAAAACACCATCGCAGCCGTTCCTTTCCTGACAGAAGCAACATGCACTGACCTTGCCCGCCCGCACGACGCGCTTCGCCTGACATATCTGCACAACTTGCTGTGTTTATCTCGCCGCAACGCCGGATTCATCATATCCTTTGCTCATGAATGACCTGCCCGGCGCACTGAAACGCCAAGATGTACAGCGCCGCTTCGAGCGGGCCGCGTCAAACTTCAACTCGGCAGATTTCGTACACCGGCATACAGCCGCAGGTCTGTTCGATCGCCTGTTGCCAATGCAGATCGATGCCGCTTGCGTCCTCAATCTCGGCTCAGCGACCGGCCGGGATCATCCGCTCTTGAAGAAACGTTTCCGTGCTGCGCTGGTTTTCGGGCTCGATCAGTCCAGATCGATGCTGCTTCAGGCCAGGCGCAATCGTTCCTGGTTTTCAAGAGTTGACGATATACAGGCAGATGCGATGAGGCTGCCGGTTGCCGATGGCAGCGTTGATCTCGTCTATGCGAACCTGCTGCTGCCGTGGATCGATGACCTGCCGGCGTGTTTTGCGGAAATCGCAAGAGCACTGCGTAAGGGTGGTCTGTTCGTCTTTTCGACGCTCGGCCCGGACAGCTTCCGCGAATTGTGCGATCAATCGTCGGAGAACAGTGTCCGCGTGTTCCCCGACATGCACATCGTCGGCGACGAGCTGGTGAAAAGCCGCCTTCGCGACCCGGTGCTGGATGTCGACACGCTTTCCCTGGAGTACCGCGATCCGGATCGGCTATTCCGCGACCTGAGAAACGCAGCAGCCGGCAACAGCCTGCGGTCGCGCAGGCGTACCCTTAGCGGTAAGGGCAGGGTCCGGGCACTGCGAGACCGGCTGACGGGTAACGGGGCGGTGCTGCCTTTCAAGGTCACACTTGAACTCGTTTACGGGCACGCCTGGGGCGATGGACCGGCGCCGGTCGCTGGCGAATACCGTGTAGCTGCCGGCGGAATCGGGCGTCGCCGGCGCTGAACCGTGCCTGGCATCGGGTTTCGCCAGCACGATACCTGTAGGCCTTTGTTTTCATGACCTTTTTTATTGTCGCCTCGGATCGGATTGTTTGCATGGCCGGAGCGCTTTCAGTACACTTCGCAGGCTTTTTTGACCGGCAATCCCAAGAAACAGCATAGCAAGGCCTGAAGCCAACCCCGGTATCCCGTCGTTTCGGACATGATCGCCGGCATTGACTGCTGCGACCATCGTCGTGAATCCTGCGCCTGGCACAGATTGCCTTTCGAAACAGACAGTTGGGACAATACTGGAATGCGGCTCATTTGACCGCAGGGTGATTAATCAATGATTCGAAGAACCTGTCTTAGCGTGGCCGGGTTGATCGTGGCCGGCAGCGCGAAGGCCGATTGGGCGCTCAACATGCCGCGCGGCGTGACTGAGTTAAGTGTCCAGACCTACGACCTGCATATGCAGGTGTTTTACTGGTGCGTGGCGATTGGTGCTGTCGTGTTCGGCGCGATGATCTGGTCGCTCATCCGGCACAGAAAATCGCTCGGCGCCGAGCCTGCGAAGTTTTCGCACAGCATGGCCGCGGAAGTCATCTGGACGACTATTCCGATCATCATCCTGTTATTGATGGCGATTCCCGCAGCCGAGACGCTGGTCAAATTGGAAGACGGCCGCAAGCCGGACATGACCGTGGTCGTGACCGGTTATCAGTGGCGGTGGCATTACGCATACCAGGGAGAGGACGTTGCGTTCTACAGCAGCCTCGCCCGCACCAGTGCTGACGCAAGGCGCAAGAACTCCGGCATCGATCCGTTCACCGTCGAAAACTACCTGCTGGATGTCGACCGGCGGCTGGTCGTGCCCAAGGGCGCAAAAGTAAGAATCCTGCTCACTTCGAACGATGTGCTGCACGCGTGGTGGGTGCCCGATCTCGCCGTCAAGAAGGACGCCATACCGGGTTTCATCAACGAAACGTTTTTTCGTGCTGAACAGAGTGGTGTTTATCGAGGCCAGTGTGCCGAACTTTGCGGCATGGACCACGGTTACATGCCTATCGTCGTCGAGGTCCTGGAGCAGGACGAATACCAGGCCTGGCTGGACGGCCAGAAAAGCGCCGAAGCGAAGGTCGCGACAGCGAAATAGATTTGATTTTTTGCGAACACGCCACAATTACGTCGTTTGCATACGGAGAAATAGATAATGAGTAGTGCGGTTACCGCTGCCAACGAGCATGATCACGATCACCACGGCCCGGCCAAGGGCCTGAAGCGCTGGCTGTACGCCACCAACCACAAGGACATCGGCACGATGTACCTGGTGTTCAGCGGCCTCATGTTCTTTACCGGCGGGTTCATGGCGCTGATCATCCGGTCCGAGCTGTTTACCCCGGGCCTGCAGTTCGTTGCACCGAACTTTTTCAACCAGATGACGACGATGCACGCGCTCATCATGGTTTTCGGTGCCGTGATGCCGGCTTTCGTCGGCCTTGCCAACTGGATGATCCCGATGATGATCGGCGCGCCGGACATGGCGCTGCCGCGAATGAACAACTGGTCGTTCTGGATCCTGCCGGTTGCCTTCAGCATGCTGCTGGCGACGCTGTTCATGCCGGGCGGCGCACCGGCGGGTGGCTGGACCATGTATCCGCCACTCGTGCTGCAGACCGGCGACGCGTTTCCGTTCCTGATTTTCTCGGTTCACCTGATGGGCCTGTCATCGATCATGGGCGCAATCAACGTGATCGTTACCATCATCAACATGCGCACGCCGGACATGACCTTGCTGAAAATGCCGATGTTCGTCTGGACCTGGCTGATTACCGCTTACCTGCTGATCGCCGTGATGCCGGTTCTCGCAGGCGCAGTCACGATGTTGCTGACCGACCAGTTCTTCGGCACCAGTTTCTTCCTGGCCGCAGGCGGCGGTGACCCGGTGATGTTCCAGCACATCTTCTGGTTCTTCGGTCATCCCGAGGTCTACATCATGATCCTGCCGGCTTTCGGCGTCGTGTCCGAGATCATCCCGACTTTTGCGCGCAAACCGCTGTTCGGCCACGACTCGATGGTTTACGCCGCATCGAGTATCGCCTTCCTGTCGTTCATCGTCTGGGCACACCATATGTTCACCGTTGGCATGCCGCTTACAGGCCAACTGTTCTTCATGTTTGCCACGATGCTCATCGCCGTGCCGACAGGCGTAAAAGTGTTCAACTGGACGGCGACGATGTGGAAGGGGGCGATGACTTTCGAGACGCCTATGTTGTTCTCGCTGGCCTTCCTGTTCCTGTTCACGATCGGTGGCTTTTCCGGACTGATGCTGGCCGTCGTATCTTCCGACATTCAGTACCACGATTCGTATTTCGTCGTAGCTCACTTCCACTACGTACTGGTGCCGGGATCGATTTTTGCGATTATGGCAGCAGTCTACTACTGGCTGCCGAAATGGACAGGGCACATGTACAACGAGAAACTCGGTCAGGTGCATTTCTGGTTGTCGACAATTTTTGTCAACGTCACTTTTTTCCCAATGCACTTCCTCGGGCTGGCCGGCATGCCGCGACGGATTCCGGACTATTCAACCCAGTTTACCGACTTCAATTCCATCGCCAGCATCGGCGCAATAGGTTTTGGTCTCTCACAGCTATTGTTCGTGTACGTTGTCATCCAGTGCGTGCGAAAGCAGGGCGCGAAGGCCAGCAGCGAAGTCTGGGAGCATCCGAAAGGCCTCGAATGGACCGTGCCGTCGCCAGCCCCGTACCACACGTTCAATGATCCGCCGAAAGTCGCCGCGGAGGTCGCCTTTTCGTGAACGACGATGCCGGCAACAAGCGGGGTATCCGCAAGACGGCGCTGATACTTGCCGGCGTTGCCGTGTTCTTTTATCTCGGCTTCATCCTGCTTGGCGTGCTCCGCGCGTAGCGCCTCATGAAGACCGAAATACAGGGCAAGAATTCGTCAGGCCGATCGCTGAGCTGGAAACTCGCGATCATGGCTGTCGGCATGTTCGCTTTCGGTTTTCTGGTGTTGCCGCCGTTGTACGATGTTTTCTGCGAAGTCACAGGACTTGGCGGCAAGACAAACAGCAGTGCTGCCGAGGTTGAAATTGAGGCGGATGAAAGCCGGCAGATACGGCTGGAGTTTGTAACGACCGTGAACGAATACGCGCCCTGGGAATTTCGCGCCAAGACCGATGGCATCACCGTTAATCCGGGAGTCCTTTACGACGCGACCTTTGTTGCGAAGAACCTGGCAGCGAAAAGTAAGATAGCACAGGCTGTACCAAGTGTAGCGCCGCAACAGGCCGCCAGGTATTTCAAAAAACTCGAATGCTTTTGTTTCACAACACAGGAGTTCGCTCCTGGTGAGGAGAAGCAGATGCCGGTCAGATTCATAGTCGATTCTGATCTTCCGGATTACATCGATACGATCACGCTGTCCTACACTTTTTTCGACACCGAAAGACTCTCGGATAATTCTTCGGAGTTGTCTCACAACACGCACTCCACTCAATAACCCGTTTCCGGACTCGCCATGTCACAAACTGCAGACCACTATTACGTACCCCACGAAAGCCACTGGCCGATTGTCGGCTCGATAGGCCTTCTGCTATTGATGGTGGGTTTTTCCTCCTGGCTGAACGGGTCTGCCCCCGGGTTCTGGATCATGATGAGCGGCGTTGCCGTTGTAGTGTTCATGCTCTTCGGCTGGTTCAGCAACGTCATTTCCGAGAGCGTCGGTGGCCTGTACAACGGCCAGGTCGATATGTCTTTCCGCATGGGCATGTTCTGGTTCATTTTCTCGGAAGTCATGTTCTTCTCGGCTTTTTTTGGTGCCTTGTACTACGCACGTAACATGTCCGTGCCGTGGCTCGGCGGCAGCAGCAACAATTTCTTCACGAACCTGCTGCTGTGGAGTGGATTCGAGAACGTGTGGCCGACCAATGGTCCGGGCAACGTCGGCGGCGAATTCATTAAGATGGGGCCCTTTGGACTGCCGCTGGTCAATACCGCTTTGCTGTTAAGCAGCAGCGTTACCGTCACTATCGCCCATCACGCGCTTATCGAAAATCGCCGCGGCCTGCTCAAGTTCTTCCTGGCTGCGACTTTTATCCTCGGCTTTATCTTCGTCTTCCTACAGGCGGAGGAGTACGTCGAAGCCTACCAGCACATGAACCTGAAGCTGACCACGGGAATCTATGGTTCGACGTTTTTCATGCTGACCGGTTTTCACGGCATGCACGTGACCATAGGCGCGATCATGTTGCTGATCGTATGGCTGCGGGTCATGAAGGGGCATTTCACGCCGAACAGCCATTTTGCTTTCGAGGCAACGGCCTGGTACTGGCACTTCGTCGACGTCGTGTGGCTCGGCCTGTACGTGTTTGTCTACTGGTTATAAACAGGAAAAGGGGCCGGATACCTTTTTCAAAAAGGGGCCGGATACCTTTTTCCGACGGAAAAAGGTATCCGGCCCCTTTTTCGCTCTGCCATTGTAGGCGACCGTGCATCAGGCTTGCGGCGTTAACCAACCCATTAACCATGACAGGACCAACAGGCCGATCAACAACGCGGACAACGCCACGCGAATTTTTAATGCCGTCAACATACGCGAAGAACCCTGGCCGTCGCGCACCAGGAAGATCAGGCCGGAACCGAGGCTGACGATAACTGCGGCAAGGATCAGAAGTAGAATGAGCTTCATGCTGGCTTTCCTGATGCGAGGTCGTTCGGGATGACCGAGTATAACGTGGACGGCCGAAACGAAATCGACGGACTATTTTGGCGATACGCACCACCGATTGCCGGTGTGTTGCTGGTTGCACTGTTCGTATCGCTGGGTTTCTGGCAGCTGGACCGGGCGAGCGGGAAAATCGCTGTCCGTAAGTCCTTCGAGGAGGGTGGCGGCTACCTTCCGCTCGTCGAGAGCATCGAGGTCGCGGATTCGCAGCGCATCAGCGCAGAGGGACGCTTCATCGCCGACCGGCAATTCCTGCTGGAGAACATCATCGCCAACGGCCGGCTCGGCTACTACGTCATCACAGCATTTGAAATCGCAGCTGACCAACCTTTGTTGCTCGTTAATCGGGGCTGGATTGCATCGAGCACCGATCGTACTGCCCAGCCGGATATCTCAGTGGCAGAATCGAGAATTGAGATTCGTGGCCGTGCTGGCCGACTGCCACGTGTCGGCATTCGGTCCGGCGAAGCTTTTTCGGATGATGAAGCCTGGCCCAGGCTCGCGAACTATCCGCAAGTGCCGGAGCTGTCGCTGGCATTGGGGCGTGAATTGTTGCCCTTCGTGTTGCTGCTCGACCCGGATGAGTCGCAGCCGCTTTTACGACAGTGGCAGCCGCGCGAGCAGGGGCCGATGATGCACTACGGCTATGCTTTTCAATGGTTCGCGATGGCGGTGGCCGTATTGAGTATTCTCGTCTGGCAATTGAAGAAGAAGCGCAAACATGACACAAGCTGAGCGAAAAAAAGGTCCTGCACGACTTCAGTTGCTGTTGATAGCAGCGCTGTTCCTCGGGCCGTTGCTGTTCGCGGCATGGATGTACAACAGCGGCAAGGGCCTGGCACCTGCGGCCCGCAGCAATCACGGAGAGTTGCTCGAGCCGATTAGGCACCTGGCGGATGAGTACCCCGAAATTCTGCGAATTGGGCCCGGGCAATGGTTACTCGTCTATGTGTACGACGGTGATTGTACTGCCCGGTGCCAGGACGCTCTTTATGCGCAACGACAGTCCAGGCTGATGCTAGGCAATGACATGAGCCGCCTCACGCGGGTTTTCTTGCACGGTGAATGGGCGCTCGATAAAGTGCTAGCGGATGAACAACAGGCCGGCCTGAAGCCCGTTCACAACAGGAGTCTCGCGAAGCAGCTGGAGTCCACATTGCCGGACAACTTGCCTCGGGGCGGTTTTTTTCTTATTGACCCACTCGGAAATCTTGTCATGTACTTCAAGTCGGACCTGGATCCGCGCGAGATGGTCGATGACATCAAGCACTTGTTCGATCTATCGCGGATCGGCTAGCAGAGGCTTTGACACTGGATACGGCACAGATGAGCAGCACCGCCGAATGGCGTGATTACTATGAGCTGACCAAGCCCAGGGTCGTCATGCTCATAGTATTTACGGCCGTCGTCGGCATGTTTCTCGCGGTC
>Ga0224510_10000212_pt1 | contig 49433 bp, 38 predicted proteins | sample SF_May12_sed_USG_FD_170161 | JGI IMG/M metagenome (GOLD analysis project Ga0224510, IMG submission 170161) | Sediment microbial communities from San Francisco Bay, California, United States - SF_May12_sed_USGS_4_1 | ecosystem: Environmental > Aquatic > Marine > Sediment | place: USA: California... | reverse complement strand
TCGCCTCCTCGCACGCGTCGAGCGAGTTGTCCACCGCCTCTTTCACCGCCGTGAGGATGGCGCGCGTGGGGCTGTCGAAGCCCAGCATGTGGCGGTTCTTGGCGAAGAACTCGCTCACCGAGATCTCGCGCTGCTTCTGCCCGATGGTTTCCGCGGAGGAGTACGTGCCGGCGGACTTGCGCGCGCGCGGAGCGGGTGCGTCGGCAACCGGCTCGGGGGATGATTTCTTCTTCGCGCGGGCGGAATCGGCGGCGGTGTCCAGCGCAGCACCCGCGGAGCGGCTGCCGGGTGCGCGCATCACGTCCTCGCCGAACAGCGGCAGTGTCTCCGGCTCCTCCACCACGGGCCGCCGGCCTGCCTTCTTTGCCCGGGCGCTGGCCGCGGGCTTGCGCGCCGCGCGTTTCGGCGCGGCCTTCGCCCGGGCCGGCTTCTTCCTTCTTGCTGCCACCATCCGCCCTCCGAAGTTGGCGTGTTGACGCCCGAAAAGGTCATTCGGGGCGGATGGTAGGCCGGGATGTGAAGAATCGACAAGGAAAAAGGCGCCCGGGCGGGCGCCGGCCATCACTCGCGATAGAAGTGATAGCCCAGGGAGAAGCTCACACCGGACTCCGAGAAGGACGGCTGGTAGGCGTCGTCCGCGTCGGACTGCAGGCGTACCGCCGTGCCCAGCGTGAGGCGCCGGCCGATGTCGGCGTTGGCGCGCACGAGGAAGTTGCGCGTGGAGTACGGGGCGCCGTCGGAGAAGCCCACCCACAGCTCGACCGGCTGCACCGGGCGCAGACCGAGGCCGTAGGTGTACTGGCCGCCGCCCGAGTAGAGGGGCACACCCTCCCACACGCTGGCGCTGAAGTACACGGTGCGCAGCGAGCCGAGACGGATGTGGGCGCTCGGGGCGATCGACGAGTCGTCGAAGCGGTAGTTCTGGGAGAGCGTGTCGACGACGCTGGGAGCGAGCGACGATCCGGCGTAGCTCGCCGTCTCATGCACCCATCCCGCGCGGATGCCGATGTGACCCGTCTCAGAAACCTGACCATCGAGCTCGCCGCCGTAGTCGCGGTACTCGTCCTTGAAACGGAAGTCGGCATCGAAGGTCTGGGTGATGGGGGTGCCGGTGCAACTGTCGTAGCCCAGCGATATCACGCGCTGGGCGTGGACCGACTGCCCGGCCGTGCCCGCGCCGGCGCCGAAGCGCAGCGAGGTGGTGCGGGGTGCGTCGTCGCCGTCCGGTGCCGCCACCGGAACCGGTTCGCCGGATTCATCCGGCAGCTTGACCCCCACGCCCATGGGCGCGAGGAGCAGGCTGCAGGCAACGATTGAGCGGGACCGGCTACCCACCCGATGCCCGTTCAACCGGCCAGATCGCGGTACACCCGCAGGTAGGACTCCTTCTCCCGGTCCCAGCGGTAGCGATCGTAGAGCTGCGTCGCCCGGGCCACTTGCGCGGCAAGCCCGTCCGGGTGGGCGGCGGCCCACCGCAAGCGCTCGGCGAGGTCGTCGGCGTTGCCGGGCTCGAAGTACAACAGGGTGTCATCCGGCGCGTACGCCGCCACCGACCCCAGGCGCGACGCCACCACCGGGCGCTGCATGGCCATGTACTCGTACATCTTGTTGGTGTGCACCAGCACCGAGTAGGGACTCTCCTTCACCGCCACCACGCACACGTGGGCCATCACGATCTCCTCGATCATGGTTTCGAAGGGGACGAAGCCCAGGTGCTTCACGTGGTCCGTCAAACCCAGCGTTTCCGCCAGCGCGAGCACGCCGTCGCGAAAGTCTCCCGAGCCCATGAAGCGAAACTCGATGCCGGGCACATCCGGGAGCACCAGCCCCACCGCCTTCACGATGGTGTCGTAGCCATAGCGCTCCTCGATGGCGCCGTGCGTCACCACCCGGAACACACCCCGCGCGCGCTCCTCCGCCTTGAGCGCGCGGGCGCGGTCGATGATGGGCTGGTAGCGCTCGATGCGGAAGGTGCGGTCGTCGGGCACGTTCACCACCACCGTGAATTTGGAGGGGTCGGCGCCGCGGCGCACGTAGTTGTCGCGCATCTGATCGGTCACGGTGAGCGCGCGGTCCGCAAAACGGATGGCCCCCTGCTCCACCGCGGTCAGCAGGCGGATGAAGGCGCCGGTGAACCAGCGGCCGGGATACATGGTGCGGAAAAGCTCCGGGATGGGCTCGTGCAGGTGCAGCACCACGCGGGCGCCGGTCATTTTCGGGTAGAGTGCGGTGTAGACCAGATAGTCGGGCATGGTGTTCACCTGCACCGCCACGAAACGGCGGCGCCGGTGCAGACGCGCCAGTTTGAGCGACGCCAGCACGAAGAACGCGTTGTATTCCCAGAGGTAGCGCAGGATGCTGCCGCGCTGGTGGCCCACCGGCAGCCGGTACACCCGCACACCCTCGACCTCCTCGCACCCGGCCTCGCCGCGCCCACGCAGACAGATCACGTGCACGGCGAAGCCCGCGTCGCGCAGCGCCTCCGCCTCGCGTTTCACGTTCAGTTCTTCGGGATAGTACGAGTGCCGCACGATGGCCACGGCACCGCGCCCGGCGGGGGCGCTCACGAGCCGCCCCCGTTCTTCGCCAGGCGCGCGTAGATCTTCTGCAGTTCCGATACGCCGCGCTGCAGCGAGTATGCCTCCATGCGCGCGCGCGACTCCACCCGCCGCGGCCCGGCCAGCGCGGCGGCCAGCGCGGTGGCGATGTGGGCGGGGTCGGCGTCGATGATGGCGCACCCGGGCAGACCCTCCAGCACCACACGCGCGTCGCCCACGTCGGTGCACAGCACCGGCACGTTGCAGGCGAGCGCCTCGCGGATGGTCACCGGCGAGGCCTCAAAAGACGACGTCATCAGCATGAGTTCCGAGGCGTTGATGTAGAACGGCACCGTGTCGTGCGGCACGTTGTCCAGCGTCAGCAGCTCGACGTCGCGCATGCTCGGGGACGATTCGCGCAGCAGGTCCACCGCCCGCTTCGCCAGTGGGTAGCGCTTCTCCACCCGCGACGGTGAAGACGGGAACAGGACGTAGCGCTTCCCCTCCGCAAGGCCGAGACGCTGCTTCGCCGGCTGCGTGTCCATGGGGACGAACACATCCATGTCCACGCCGGCCGGCAGCCACACCGCGTCCGCCCGCCCCACCTGCGCGCGCAGGTGCTCGGCGACCACGATGATGGCATCCACGCGGCTGGCCACGTGGCGCTTGAGCCGCCGGGAATAGGCGAAGCGCCGGATGGGATGCTCGCGCAGCGCGTCGCGGGTATTGCCGGATATTTCGCCCTCGTGGAACGTCCATACCACCGGCACCGCGTGTTGCATGGTGGCGATGAGCCCGCAGAAGGAGTGGTGCACGTGCACGATGTCGTAGCGGCGCGCGCGCATGCGCTTGAAGAAACCCCACGGCATGCCAAAGTAGTTGGCCTTGCTCGCGCGCCCGTTGATGAAATACACATCCACCTCCACGCCCGCCTTGCGCAGCGCCTGCACCTCGTCGTGCACGAAGGGCCCGTAGAACGGCGCCTCCGGCGTGGGATACATGTTGGTGAAGACCAGGACGCGCACGGCCGGCACCTACTTGCGCGGGCCCGGATTGAGCTGGCCGGGGTTGGAGCGGAGCAGCCAGTTGATGAGGGTGCCGTAGCGGATGTAGAAGGCGTCGAGTGCCGCACGGGCCAGCCGTGCCTGCACCGCGTCCGCGGGGGCGCCGGCCGGCATCACCGTGAGGCGGTGCGACTTCGCCAGTTCCAGGAACATGGTGCGCGCGGCCTCGAGATGGAGCGTGTCCCCCTCCTCCGGCTTGCGGCGCAGCGCTTCGGCGGGCTCCACGTCCAGCAGCACCGCCACCGGCGGCCGCGGAACCAGCACGCGCATCAGGTTGAGCGCAAAGGGCGGGCGCGCGGCGTCGGTCCCGGTGTACATGGCAAAATCGACCAGTGCGTCGTAGACGTAGCGGTCACAGATGACCACCTTTCCGGTCAGCATGAGAAAGCGCACCTTGATGACGTAGGTGAGCTTGAGGTCGACGGCGTACACCATGCTGAACACCCAGCGCACGAACGGATTGCGCAGCCGCCGGCGCCGCTCGAGGAATTTCTCGGACTCGGTGCGCGGCGCCTGCTCCGGTGCGGCCTGCGCGGCGTCTTCCCCCGCCTGCAGCACGCCCTTGCCGGCGCGCAGCGCCACCCCCACGCCGGGCGACGATGCCCCGCGCGCCCACACACAGCGCACGCGCACGTCGCACGTCTCGAACACCTGGCGCAGCCGTTCCACCTGCAACGACTTGCCCGACCCGTCGACGCCGCTCACCGACACCAGCAACGCCGGCTGGCTGCGAATGTGGAGTTTCCAGCGCACCGCCCACAGCAGCGTGTCGTAGACGTCGAGCAGCTTGCGGCCCGAGCCACGCCGCGTGTCGCGCATGACCTTGCGGTAGTATGCCACCTTGGCCGGCTGGAAGGGGATGATGGCCGGCACGCCGTCCGCGAGGTAACGCACGCCGGGCAGGAGGCGCGCGCGCACGGCGGCGTAGCGCGCGGGCGCGCGGTCGAGCTCGGCGTGCTGGTCGCCGGAGAGAAAGCCCTCGCCGAAGAGCTGCTTCCACGCTTCGTCAAAGATGTAAAGCGCCCCCCAGAACCCCTCTTCCCAGCCCCGGCGCCGCGCATGGTTGGCCGGTTCGGCGAGCGCGCAGTCCATGCCGCGCAGCGCGTGCGCGGTGAGCAGCAGGTTGCCGAGCGAGAGCGCCTTGTCCTCGTAGAACCAGTGCGCCAGCGTCACCAGCAGCGCCTCCGAGGGTCCGGGGATCACGATGCCCTCGTCGTCGGTGACACAGCGCGCGTGCGCCCACACCACCGCATTGTCCAGGAAGGGAACGCCCCACCCCACCACCTCGTGCAGGTGAAACGCAAAGCTGGTGCCGTCGCCCGGGAAACGGCGGAACAGGTACTTGTGCGGCTCCTCCACGTTGAGCAGTTCCACGTAGCCCAGCTGCTGCAGGCACTCGCGCGCGGTGGCCGCCTGCCCGGCGGGCACCAGCACGTCCAGATTGCTCGACATGTAGTGGAAGGCGGGCGGCGCGCCGGTGGACTTGAAGATCATCGTCTCCACGCGCGCCTCGGAGAAGCGCAGGCGCACGCGCTCGAACTCGTCGCGCTCATGACGGTGGCGCTCCACGTCGCGGCGCACGAACTCCGCGAGCGCGGTGTGGTCGATGGCCGGGCCGTAGCGGCTGGCGATGGGAAGGAAGGACACCTTCTGCTTTTCGAGCAGCGTGCCGATGGCGTGCAGCGTCAGCGAGTCGTAGCGCGAGAGATCCTCGCGGTGAAACGGGCTCGCGATGCGCGCCGCGGCCCTGAGCAGCTCCATCCCCTCCGCGCTGCCGATGACTCTGGCGTCCAGCGCGGTCACGGCCGGTCCCCCGTCCTGCCCATGAGTTCGCCCAGCAACTGTTCCGCCACGCGGCGCCACGCAAACGGCTCCATGCTGCGCACCGCCGGCGCGGGTCCGCGTTGCAACGCAACCGCGTGGGCGAAAAGTTCGTCGTCGGTGTCGAAGTAACGCACGTCGTCCCCCGGGGCGATGAAGTCACGCAATCCGCCGAAGGGGCGCGCCAGCACCGGGATGCCGCTGGCCAGCGCCTCCAGCACGGAGAGCGGAATCTCCACGCAGCCCTCGCTGTCCACGGTGGGAAACACGTAGGCGTCGGCCATGCGGTAGAACTCGTGCACGGGGACAAATTTCCGGATTACGCGCACCCCCGCCGATTCGAGTTCGTCGCGCAGGCGCGCGTCCTCGGGCGTGCTGGTGCTCCCCACCACGACAACCATTGCGCCCGGCAGCCCGGCAATCTTTGCCAGCACACCCAGGTTGCGTTTGGGGCTCAGGTGCCCCACATGCAGGTACACGAACGCCTCCTCCGCAATGCCGTGTTCACGCCGCAGGCGCTGCTTCTCGCCGTCCGCGCCCGGCCGGAACGTAGCCAGATCCACGCCAACCGGGAGGATGCTTCCCGCCAGCCCGAGATCACACAGGTGCAGCAGCGACACATACGAAGGCACGAAGATGCGGTGTGGCGCCGCTCCCTGCAGCAGCGGCCGCAGTGCGCGCCCGTGACGGCGCGGGATCAGCCCCACCATGCCCACGCGCGCGCGCGGCGCGTGGCGGCGCAGCGCGAAGGCGCGCAGAAAGCTGGCCACGGTGTCGGAGGGCGAGGGGACGTAGACGACCGCGTCGGGTCTGGCGGCGGTCATTTCGCGGCGCAGCGCCACGTTCACGAAGGTGCGCGAGCCGGGAAGGTTGTGGATGGAATCCGCGCCCGTCCCGTTTTTTGCCGCGGCAAGTCCGCCGCGGTCCACGTTCACCACGCGCACATCATGATCCGGCGCCAGCGCCCGTCCGATGGACACGGTAAACTTCTTGATACCCTCGTCCCACGGTTCGACGAGGTCTTCTGAAACGATGAAGATACTGCGTTGCATTCTTGCCTGGTACTACAGACCCCGGAAGCGCGCCACGAAGTCCCAGATGGTGAGCGCGTCGATGTCGCCGGTCACCGAAAGCGCGCTCTTCGCGCCGCGCGGCCAGGTGCCGAAGCGGACCAGCGGGCGCGTGGACTCGTCGATCACGCGGCGGCTGGCGGCGATGGCATTGTAGTCGGTCCTGTCCAGCAGCCCCAGGTGCACGGCGTAGCCATCGGAGCGCTCGCCCACCTCGACGATGTAGCCGAGGTCGGTCAATATGGCAATGGCATCGCGGTGGGACGCCGGCGCCACGCCCACGCACGGCCGGTAGCGTGAGTCCACCGTGAGCCCGGGCGCGTCGATGGGCGTCTCCATGCCGTTGCGGCACAGCATCAGCGTGGTGCCGGGACACGCGTCCACTGTGACGCGGAAGGCGTCGCGCTCGCGCACGAACTGGGCGCGGTTGCGCGCCTTGGCCTCCCACCACTGCGCGATCTCGTCCAGGGTGGCGATCCACACCGCGGGTTTGCGCCCGCGCGCGTCGGCAAGGAGCCCGCGCAGCGCGCCGGCGAAGAAGTCGATGCGCTCCGGGTGCAGTTGCAGGGTGAACAGCTCGCCGCGCGCGTAGGTCTCGGCGAAGATGCGCCGCCACATGCTGCCCAGGTAGTCGGCGTCGTGGATGTACATGCGGTCCAGCGGAATCTCGTCGTCGGGCAGGCACACCGGTATCTCGATGAAGCCGTCGCGCCGAAACGGCAGCGCGCGGAAACCCGCGGCGGGAATGGGCCCGTAGAAGGCGATGCCGCGCGCGAGCCCTTCCTTTTCCTTCTCGCCCAGCGCCGACTCGTCGATCACGTTCCACCACAGCGTCTGGTTGGAGCTGTAGCGGAACTGGAACTCGCCCACCACGCGCATGGTGTCTTCGTTCCAGTGCAGGTAGGGCGCGCGGAATCCGGTGAAGGGCACCGAGCAGGAGCGAAACAACTCCACCGCCCGGCTCATGTGCTCGCGCTGGCCGGCCAGGTCGAGCGCGGAGAGGTCGATGTGCGACCACGCGTGCACGGCGAGCTCGGCGCCGCGGTCCAGCAGGCGGTGCGCGAAGTCCGGGTTGCGGCTCATGGGCAGCGCGGTGATGGGAAAGGTGGGCCGGATGGCGTACTCGTCCAGAATGTCCATGAAACGCTCGAAACGCCCGCCCATGCGCCCCGGCGTGGGCCCAAAACGGGTGGCGATCTGCGCGCTGCGCTTTACCAGATTGGACGCACCCCGATGCCCGAATACGAATTTAAGCACGTTCATCGCGACGAAACCGCCCCCGTCGTTGCCCCCCGGTACGCGGGGGAAAGGAGTTCTTCGAATAGCCGCTCGCGCGCGTCGCGCATGGCGTCAATGCGGAAGCGTTCCTCGACGATCTCCCGCCCGCGCGCGCCGAAGCGGATGCGCAGGGTGGCGTCCCCCGCCAGCCGCTCGATGGCGCGCGCCAGCGCAGCCTCGTCACCGGGAGGAACCACGATGGCGCTGTCCTCCGGTTCCACCATTTCGCGCACGCTGCCGACGTCGGTGGTGACCACCGCGAGACCGGTCGCCATGGCTTCCAGGACGACGTTCGGAAACGCCTCGGTCCGCGATGACAGCACGACGAGATCCGCGGCGCGCAATACAGTTTCCACGTCGTCGCGCACACCGAGGAAGTGCGTCCGCTCATGCACACCCAGCTCGCGCGCCAGCGCCTCGAGCCGCTCGCGCTCGGGACCCTTGCCCACCAGCACCAGGTGCGCCGCCGGCTCGCGGCGCAACCGCGGCGCCGCGGAGCTCAGCAGCAGATCCAGACGCTTCAGTTCCTTGAGCGACGCCACCGCCATCATCACGAACGCGCCGGCGGGAATCCCCAGCGCCGCGCGGACGTCTTCGCGCTCGCCGGTGAGCGCGGGGCGATACCGGGTGGCATCGACGCCGTTGTAGATCACGCGGATCTTCCCGCCCGGCAGTCCTTCCTCCTCGACCAGGTAGCGCTTGTGCGCCTCCGCCACCGCCACCAGCGCGTCGAAGCGGCGCACCAGCGGCAGCAGGTACTGCGGCACCTGCCGGCCGTCCCGCCTGTTTCCGGTGGCGTGGTAGGAGACAACCACCCGCTCGACCAACCCCCGCATGCGGGCCAGGTATGCAAACAGCACCGTGTTGGGATGGGTGAACGTGTAAATCAACTCCGAGCGCTCCAGGCGCAACACCTCCTCCAGACTCCGAAACGCGAGCGCGTCAAAACGGTGCCGCAGCAGGTGCTCGTAGAACGGAATCCCCATCGCCTCGATCTCGGGCTTGAAGTGCCCGCCCTCCTTGAGGCAGCACACCGCGTACTGGAACCGGGACCGGTCCGAGCGGGCCAGGAACTCGACCAGCTTCTTCTCGAGCCCACCCATGTGGAACTCGTTGTTCAGGATCAGAATCCGATGCGGCTCCGACGTCACGGTCGTTGGGTCTCACGGTCTGGAGGGGACAACGTCTGGCTGGAACACCTCAAGTTTTCTATTCTAGCACGCCCACACATCTGCTATAAACACAAAACCTTAGGCGATTTCTCATCGCCCGGGGGGTTGCCCGATGTTCTCACTGCGTTCACCCATCTTCCTGATCATCGCCACGGCGGCCTACGCGCTCACCCCGTACGCCCCGCCGGTCCTGGCCACGTGGGTGGGCATCCCCGTGGTCATGGGCTACTGCATCGTGCTTCCCGGGGTGCTGCTCAACCGCACCGCGCGCCTTCGCGGCGGCGATCCGCTGGACGCGGCGGCGCTGGCCGGCGCCACCGGCCTGGCCTTCCTGCTGGCCATGGCCTTCCTGTGGGCGGTGAGCGGGGTTTCCATCGACGCATTCCGCATGGCGCTGCCGGTGGTGATCCTGACGGTGGCCGCCCGGTCGCCGCGGCGCGACCCCACCCGCACCAACCCCGTCCACCCCTCCATTCGCATGCGCGACAAGCGGCTGCTGGTGGTGCTGGCGCTGCTCATCGTGCAGCCGGTGATCGGCGTGCTGCTCACCGGGCCGTCCACGGAAATCAAGAGCGACACCATCGACCACGCCGGATACGTGGCGGAGATCGCGCGCACCGGAGACCCGTTCCCCACCACCGCGTTCTATCTCAACCCGGGCCGGGACGGCGAGGACCTGCGCAAGGCGCTGCTCCACACCATCTACGGCTTCACCGCGCGCCACACCGGCGCCTCGCCGCTCGACGTGCTGGGCGCGTACGGCGGGTTCCTCCTTTTGATGATGACACTCGCGGTGTACTCCGCGTCGCGCTCCCTGCTGGGACGCCACCGCCTGGCCGCGGCCATCGCGGTGGTCCTGTTTCTGGTGGGGACGGACTGGGGTGTTTCCAGTTCCATGATCCGGGCGGCGTTCTACCCCAACCGGTTCGGCACCGCCTTCCTGCTGCTGTTCATCGCCTCGGCCATGGAGTACATGCACCGCGGCCCGCGATCGGCGGTGCGCTGGTGCGCGGTGTACGCGTTTGCGGCCACGGCGGTGCACGTGCAATACGGCGTGCTGGTGGCCTTCGCAGCCGCCATCATCGTGCTGTGGCGGACGTGTTCCCCGTGCACGAGCCTCGGCGAGCATCTGCAACGTTCGTTCCGTGTCAGCGCCTGGGCGGCGCTGGGTGCCGCACCCTTCATGCTCTACCGCTGGCTGACCGCGTACCAGACCAACCCGCTGCACGAGCAGGTGCAGAGTGCGATGTACCTCACGGACAAGTGGTTCGTCTCGGACCCGTTCCGGCTGCTGCACTTTCTGGGCCCGCTGGGGTTTGCGGCCATCGTATGCATCGTGCCGCTGTGGCGCCTGCGCAAGAGCGTGCCCGGCGTGGGCTACGCCATCGCCGCACTGCTCACCTTTCTGATCACGCAACTGGTGCCGTTCGTGGCCACACCGCTCTACGGTGCCATCCGCTACCTGGCCTTCCGCCTCGACCCGCTGGTGCCGTTCTACATCCTGCCCGCGTTCCTGCTGGCGCGCCGGCCCCACGCCCCGGTGGCACGGGTGGTGGTGGCCATCGCGCTGGTGGCGGCGGTGGTGCCCATCTTCGGGCACACCGCGTTCTCATCGAAGACGCTGGAAGCCGAACGGCGGCGCAGCCCCGACCGCTGGGCGCGCGGGCTCTACCAGCTCGCGACCGCGCTGCCACCGGGTTCGGTGGTGGCCAGCGACCCGGTGACGTCGTACATGATGAGCGCCTTCACGCCCTACTACGTGGTGTGCACGCTGGACCAGCACGCGCCCCCCAACGACACGCGCGTGGAGGAGCGCGTAAACGCGGCGCGCGACATCGTGAGCCCGTACACCAGCGCGCGCGACAAGGATCTGCTCATCCGCGAGAACCTCGTCTCGCACGTGGTGATCAACAAGGCGCTGCCGCCGGATCTGATTCTCAACTACTGGACCCTGGAACCCGCCGCGGCGCTGAAGTCGCTGGAGATGTTTCACTCGCTGCGCTACGAGTTCGACGCGCGGGCGCTCGACGACGGGCTGACGGTGTTCCGCTGGCGCCACGACGAGCGCCTGAGCACGCTGCCGCGCCCCGTGCCGCGGCCGGTGGTGGCGAAACTCCCCGCCACGGCCGACTCCCTGGGGGTACGGGCGGGCGAGGCGGTGCTGGCGGGCGCCCTCCTGCGCGGCGAGGGCATCCTGTCCGCGGGCGGCGAACTGGTGCTGGACCTGTTCTGGCAGCGCGCCGGCCTGAGCCCGCCGGGGACGTACGTGGTGACGATTCGCTTCGACAAGAAGGACCTGACACTCCCCTTCGGCGGCCGGCCCTTCCCCAAGGTGACGCGCAAGCTCCTGGAGAAGGTGCGCGGCGAGCGCTACCGCTTCCGCGCGGATCACATGATCCAGGGCGGACTGTTCGCGCCCGACGTGTGGGACGAGGGTGAGATCGTGGAGGACGACGTGCGCGTGCAGATTCCCACCGACATCGCGCCGGGACGCTACCGGGTGGAGGCGACCATGCGCCTGGTCGCAAACCAGCCCAACTATTACCTGCGCGACTATCTCTACGACGACGACAGCCTCAGCGGCGTGCCCATCGGCGAGGTCACGATTCAGAAGTGGTAGGAGGCGCGCGGGCGGGTTACAATGCGTGCATGAGCACGCAGCCATCCCGCGAACTGGAAGTCTTCGACAATCCGCAGCCCGACCGGGACTACCTGATCTCGTTCGAGTGCCCGGAGTTCACCTGCCTGTGCCCGCGCACCGGGCAGCCCGACTTTGCCACCATCCGCATCCGCTACGTGCCCGACCGCCACTGCGTGGAGCTCAAGTCGCTCAAACTCTACCTGTGGTCATACCGCAACGAGGGCGCCTTCCACGAGGCCGTCACCAACCGCATCCTGGACGACATCGCCGCCGCCGTGAAGCCGCGCTTCATCGAAGTGGTGGGAGACTTCCTGGTTCGCGGCGGCATCCACACCGTCGTCACCGTGCGCCGCGGCGACTCCCCCGCGGCGTGATGAGCCGTTAGTCGGCGTCCGTCGAAACGACCAGCCCGCTGGCGATGCGCGGCAGTTGCGCCTCGTCGACGCGGCAGATGCGCCAGTCGGGGAGGACGTCGGCGCCGAGGCGTTGGTAGAATTCGATTGCCGATGTGTTCCAGTCGAGCACGATCCACTCGAAACGCGCGCACTTGTGTTTGACCGCGATGCCGGCCAGGTAGGCCATGAGTGCCTTGCCGATGCCCTTGCCGCGAAACGCGGGGTCGACGAACAGATCGTCGAGCCACAGCGCGCGTCTGCCCATCATGCTGGTGAAGGAGAAGAAGTAGATGGCGTAGGCGATGGGTTTGCCATCCACGAATGCGAGGTGCGCGTGGGCCACCGCATCCTCGCCGAAGAGTGCGTCGCGGAGCGAGGCCTCGGTGGCGGAGGCGGTCAGCTTTTCGAACTCAGCCATCGCGCGGATGAACGTCAACAGCAACGGAACATCGGCGGGCGTTCCGGCGCGCACCTCGACTGCAAGGTTGTCCACGTTCAGTATCATCGGTGCCGTCTCCCCTACTTCTTCTCGGGGACCATCGGCACGAAGCGTACCACCGTGATCACGCGCCGGGATACCTTGCCGTTCTTTTTTTCCACCATCAGCAGTTCCTGGTAGCTCGTCCCCACCGGGATCACCATGCGCCCGCCTTCGGCCAGCTGGTCCACCAGCGCCTGCGGAATCTCCGGCGGTGCGGCGGTGACGACGATGGCGTCGAAGGGCGCGTGCTCCGGCCAGCCCTGGTAGCCGTCGCCGACGCGCACGTGCACGTTGTCGTAGCCCAGTTGCGCCAGCCGCTCGGCGGCGGCGAGGCCCAGCTCCTCCACGATCTCGATGGAGTACACGTCCTTCACCAGCAGCGAGAGTACCGCCGCCTGGTATCCCGAGCCGGTGCCGATTTCGAGCACGCGGTCACCCGGTTTCGGTTCGATGGACTCGGTCATGAGCGCCACGATGTACGGCTGCGAGATGGTCTGCCCGAAGCCGATGGCCAGCGGGTAGTCCTCGTACGCGTCCTCCTGCGCGGTCTCGGGGACAAAGCGGTGACGCTCCACCGCGCGCAGCGCTTCCAGCACGCGCGCATCGGTGATGCCGCGCCGCTCCATCTGCTTCTCAACCATCTGCTTGCGCTTCATGGTCATCTCCTCGTCCGTGGGCGGGGCCGCGGCCGCCACCATCAGGGCACATGCCACCGCCAGCACGGCCGGGCCAGCCGGCCGCCGGATGTTTACGCAACAACGGAACACCATGGGATACTCCCGGTAACAGTGCGGCCGGCCGGGGAACATTGCGCGCCGCCGGTCCGCCCTCTATTATAGTGCAATGATACCGCACACCCGCACCCGCACCAACCCGGCATCCCGGGGCCGACGCCAACTCGGCCTGCTGCTGTGCCTTGCACTCTGCCTGGCGTGCGAGGGCAACGACCCCGTCCAGCCAAACGATCGCTTGTGCACTGTCGACACCGGGCTGGGCGCGAAGATCGTGGGGCGTTCGAGCCCCGTCGCGTTCTGCCTGGATGACGGCGACGTCTCGGTGGTGCTCACCACCTCCAACCGCTACGACGTGTCCGGGCAGATGAGCACCGCCGCCGGTGTGTTCCAGATCCGCATGGTGTTTGCGCTGCGCGCGGACTTCCCGGTGTCGCTGACCCCGGTGTCGACCGTGGGCGAGGCCACCGCCGACCCCGACAACGTGTGGCTCTACTACGAAGAGGCGCCCGACGGCGGCGACCCCATCGAGTCGCTGGCGGTGACGGCGGGGACGTTCCGGCTGACGTTCAGCGACGAGAACGTGCTCACCGGCACCATGAAGGGGATCTCCTTCAACATGGGCGACGTGTCCAACAGCGATCCCGCGGGCACGCGCACCATCTCCGAGGGGTTCTTCTCGCTTTCCGTCAAGAGTCCCGCGGTGGCACTTGATCGCGCGGCGCGTTCGCGATAGATTCTGCGCATGGTCTTCGTGTTTGCCTCCATCTTTAGCGGCATGTCCGCCACCACGCGCGAGCTCTTGACCGCGGGCGGCATCGTGGCGCTCTCGCTCATCGTCGGCTTCATCGCGGATCGCGTGCTGCTGGGAAGCCTGCGCAAGCTCGCCACCACCACCGAGGGCAAACTGGACGACGTCATCGTCAACTCGGTCAAGGGCGTGGCGGTGTGGGCGTTCCTGCTTGTCGGCATCTACATGGCGCTGCCATCCGTGCCACTCCCGGACAACATCGACAACCAGCTCACCACCGGCATGCGCATCGCGGTCATGCTGCTGTCCGTGTTCGTGGTGGCGCGCCTGGCCAGCGGACTCGCGGTTCACTACGCCTACAAGGTGGTGCCATCGTCGGCCAGCCTGGCGAATATCGTGGTCAACGTCATCATCTTCGGCATCGGTCTTCTGGTCATCTTCCAGACCATGGGCATCCAGATTGCACCCCTCATTACCGCCATGGGTGTGGGTGGTCTGGCGGTGGCGCTGGCGTTGCAGCCCACGCTGGCAAACTTTTTCGCCGGCCTGCAGCTGCTGGCGCTGAAGGAGATCAACACCGGGGATTTCATTCAGCTCGACAGCGGCCAGGAGGGCTTCGTCCACGACATCGGCTGGCGCTCCACCACCCTGCGCATGGTGCGCAACAACCTGGTGGTGGTTCCCAACACCAAGATGACCGACGCCATCATTATCAACTACGCCCTCCCCAGCGAGCCATTCGGGGTGGTGCTGGGTATCGGGGTCTCCTACGCGAGCGACCTGGAGAAGGTGCAGCGGGTGTCCATCGAGGTGGCGAAGGAAGTGATTGAGCGTGTGGAGGGGACGGTAAAGGAATTTGAGCCGGCCGTGCGCTTCAACGCATTCGGCGACTCGAGCATCAATTTCAACCTCGTCATCCAGTGCACCAACTTCCCCGCGCAGTACCTTGCCACGCACGAGCTGGTGAAGGCCATCCACAAGCGCTTCAACCAGGAGGGAATCGAAATTCCCTTCCCCATCCGCACCGTGTACATGAAGAACGCCGGCGAGTGAAGCCGCGCTAGCGCGGTGCCGGCGGTTCGCCGCGGGTGTCGTCGGGGCGCTGGAATGCGCCCACGTCGTCGTCGTCGTGGAGCCGTGCCAGGTACGGCGTCAGCGTTCCCAGCACGATGAGCGACACGTCGCTCTTCTCTCCCGACGCCACCGCGATCTCGGTGCCGTCCGCGCTCCAGGCGGGCATGCTCTTGCCGCGGATGCGGTTGGTGACGCGCAGCGCGCGGCCGTCGGTAACACGAATGAGATAAATCTCCGCCACCCCCCAGTCGTAGGCCGCCACCGCCAACACGTTGCCATCCGGGTGCCACGCCGCCGGCGCCAGGATGCCGCGCGGTTCGGCCACCACCACGCGCTGGCCGCTGGCGCGGTCCAGCAGCACCAGGCGTCCCACGCCGTCGAGCCAGGTGACCACGTCGCCGCGCGGCGAGATGCTGGGCGGCCCCGCGGGCATGTCACCGGAGAGCAGCGTGGGTGTCACACCCGGGCGCGCCAGCAACCATACCCCGGGCGTGCCGTTGCGGTCCGAACCAAACACAATCTCGCCCGTGTCGCGACACCACGAGGGCGCGTAGTCGCGCGATGGGTCGCGGGTGAGGCGTTCCACCCGACCCGTGGCCAAATCCACCGCGGCGATATCCTGGTTGTCATCGGTCACCTGCGAGAATGTGATGCGCTTTCCATCCGGCGACCAGGAGAGGAAGTCCGCGATGCGTCCGGTTTTCATGATCACACGCGGCGTACCCCCCGCGGCGGCGATCACGCAGATCTCGCCGTCGCCGTCTTTGGTGAAGCGCCGGAAGGCGATGGTCTTTCCGTCCGGCGACCACGCCGGCGCGAGTGCGGTGGTGTCGGGGCTGGTGAGCGGCCGGTCGGTGATGGGCTCCTCGTCCAGCACACGCTGATACACGATCTGCCCCGAGCGGTCGAAGAGCACCTGTTTATAGCGCAGCTCACCCCGGATGGCGGCCATGTCGTACACCAGCGGGCGCATGGCCGGGCGCAGGTTGTGAATGACGGGCTGGAACAGGGACAGGTAGCGCACGTTGTCCGCGGCCAGGCTGGCCACCGCCTCGCCGCACGGGGCGATGGGGATTTCGCGGTAGCGCCCGCCGGCGTAGAAGGCAAAGTAGGGCTTGCGGTCGGCAATGAAATCGCCCGGCGACACGCGCGACGCAAAGTTCCGCGCCACCGCCTTCACCGGGCGCATCTCGTCTTCCAGACCCGTGCGCAGCACGCCGCGGTTCACGAAGAACGCGAACAGAGCCGTCAATACCACCGCCGCGCGCGCCAGCGTGCGCAGGCGCGGCCGCGCGATGGCCGCAACCCCCATCATGCCGTAGAGGATCATGGGCGGCAGGTAGGGCACCATCCAGCGCAGGATGCCGCGGTCCTCGGTGAAGAGCGGTATGAAGAAGATGGGCACAAACGCGGCCAGCACGAACGTCGCGCGCCGGGAGAAAAGCGCCAGCAGCGGCAGCAGCGGCAGCGTCTGCATGAACAGGTGCAGCAGGTCGCGCGGCAGGCGCTGCGCGTACTCCGAGGTGCGGTCGAGTTGGGTGACGCTCCGGCGCGCGGCTTCTTCCAGGATCGCCTTGCCCTCGTAGTCCACCGACGACTCGCGCAACATCCACGGTGTGGCCTTGGACTCGAACGCGCCCGAACGCGACAGAACGGTGAGCCCGCCGCGCGGCACCGACATGGCCGCGATGTTCACCGCGTACACCGCCAGAAAGCACCCCACGAACAGCAGCAGCACGCGCGGCGCCGGCCGGCGCGCACGCAGCCAGCGCACCAGCAGAATGGCGCCCAGCGTTCCCGCCACCGCGATGGCCTCGGGGCGCGTGGCCGCCGCCATACCGATGGCCAGCCCCGCCAGGCCAAAGCGGCCCACGCCGAAGAGCGCGAGGGTGAGCATCACCCAGAACACGTAGGCGGACTCGGACAGCGTGAGCAGCGAGGTCTGGATGAACAGCGGGGTGGCGGCCAGCACCACGGCGCCGATGAGGGCGTCGGTGCGGTTGGCGAGGCGGCGCGCCAGTTCGAAGAACACCAGCACCGTCCCCACCGCCGCGAGCAGCGACACGATCATGCCCGCGCGCACCGGGTCGCGCACGATGGCCAGCACCGGTGCCACCATGAGCGGGTAGCCAATGGGAAACGCGCCGCCGGAGAGCGAGCCCTGCAGGAGCGCCTTTGCCTGGTTGAGATAGAAGGTGCCGTCGAAGCTGACGAAGTCGAAGTAGCCCGCGAAGGGGATGCGCACCGCGAGGGCGAGGGCGGCGAGCAGCAGCCGCAGCGTTCGATTGGAAAGAGTGTTCAGCATGGGAGGGGGCGCAGTGCGGCAACACTAGCAGACCGGCGCCGTCCTCCACAACACCGGAGCCGGAGACACCCGGTCAGGGCCGCGCGGAGCGGACCCGCGCGCCGTCGCGAACGCGCTCGTCGGGATACATGACCACCATGTCCCCCGCTGCGAGTCCGTCCAGCACTTCCACGAACCCGCTGCCCTGCCGGCCCGCACGAATGACGCGCTCCCGCACGCGACCGCCCTCGACCACGAAGGCGTGCCACCCGGCGCCGGTGCGGATGGCCGCGCCGCGCGGAATGCGCAGCACGTCGTTCCCGCGCCACAACACCACCCGCACCATGACACGGTAGCGGTCGCCCAGCTGGCGCGGCGGGTTGGCCAGCATGGCCCGGATGTTGACGCGCTGCTCCTCCACGCCCAGCGCAGAGATCTTGGTGAACCCCGACGGCTCGACCACGTCGACCACGGCCACCAGCGTGGAGTCGCCGCCCCAGTCGTGCACCTCCACCGTATCCCCCACCGACACCCGGACCGCGTCGTTGGAGAGCAGGTCCGCGACCACCTCCAGGTGCGAGGTGTCGCCGATTTCCATGATGGGTGCGCCAAAGGCAACCACGCGTTCGCTGGGATCGTCGATGCGCAGCACGCAACCCGCCACCGGCGAGGACAGGGTGATGGCGGAGGCGCCCGGACGCGGCTCCACCACCGCGCGCGCCTGCGCCACTTCGTACGCCGCAACCTTCTCGTTGTGGCTGGCCGCGTCGAGTTCTCGCGCCGCCGTCTGCGCCGCAAGGTCCGCGCGTTCCCTGGCCTCCACCGCAATCAGGCCGTCCTTGACCAGTTGCGCGGCGCGTTCGCGCTCCCGCTCGGCCTGCTGCGACGCCGCGCGCGCGCGTTCCAGCGTTGCCTTCGCCGCGCGCTGCGCCTCGATCGCGGCCGCCAGGCGGGCGCGCGCCTCCTCCAGTGCCCGCGTCCCCAGCGGGGCCGGTTCGACCTGCGCGAGCACGTCGCCGGCGCTCACGGCGTCCCCCTGGCGCAGCGTCAGCCGCCGCAACTGCCCGGTGACCGGCGCGGTGATGCGGTAGCGGTCGTGCACCAGCGTCTCCCCCTCCTCCTCCACCGTCACCTGCACGCGGCCGCGATCCACCACCGCGGTCTCCACCGGGACCGGCGACGGGCGCAACGCCAACCACACCACGATCGCCACCAGAAGCGGGACGCCAATACGCAACACGAGCCGGAGGGGTCGACGCATTCTTCTCACTCCCTTGCCTTGAGTACTTCCACCAGGTTCAGCCGTTCCACGCGGCGGCGCAGCGCCAGCGCGGTCAGCGCGGCGGCCACCAGCACCACCACGATGCCCGCCAGGTAACTCTTCGTTTCCACCACCAGCGGAAGGCGGAACAGCTCCGACTGCGCGCGCGCCGAGATGAGCCAGCAGAACCCGTACGCGATGACCATCCCGAAGGGAAGCGACACCCCCACCAGGAATGCCTGCTCACCGAGGAACATGCGCACCACTTCGCGGCGCGTGAAACCCAGCACGCGCAGGCTGGCCAGCTCGCGCGCGCGCTCGGAGAGAGCGATGCGGCCGCTGTTGTATACGATCCCCACCGCGATCAGCACGGAGAAGACCAGCAGCGTCACCAGGGAGATCACGAAACTCTCCTCCACCGTCTTCTCGAAACTCGCCAGCATGGCGCGGCGTTCGGTGACGCCGCCCACCCCGGGCCGCCCGGCCAGGATGCGGCGGGTGTCCGCGCGGCGGTCGGCGTCCACGCGCATGAACGCGCCGTTCACCTGCACCGGTCCGCGCGCCAGCCGGTGCAGGGCGTCGAGCTGCATGTACGCAACCGATCCCACCATTTCATCCACCGTGGCCACCAGCGGCGCCACCGTGGTGCGGCGCTCCCCTTCCATGAAGTGCACCTCGACCTCGTCGCCGGTGCGCGCACCGAGCATGTCGGCCAGCGCGGCGGTGAGCATGAGGCCGTCCGCGGGCACGTCGAAGGAGAGTCCGGCGGCGTCGACCGGGCGCCTGAGCCGCGAACCCGCCTCGAGCCCGAAGATGGCGGTGGTGTGCACACGGGAACCGTTGCGCAGCCGCACCGGCGCCACGCGATACAGCTCGCTGCGCGTCACCCCCGGCAGCCGGTCCAGCTCGAAGCGCACCGCAGGCGTGCGCGGCTCGTTGAACAGCACCGACACGTCCGAGCGGTCCGCGCGGTGAAACTGGATGTCCTTGAGGCGGTCGATGGAATCGTAGCTGTAGCGTCCCGTCGTCACCATGGCGAGTGCAAAGGCGATGCCCAGCGCCGAGAGCAGCGTCTTCACCGGCCGGCGCTCCAGGCCCCGCACCACCATGCGCGCCTCCGGCCCCACGTGCCGCCCGATACCGAGCCAGTCGACGACGCCCCGGCGGTACACGGGCGGCGCCTGGGGCCGCATGGCCTCGGCCGGCGGCAGCCGCAACACCGCGCGCACCGCGCTGACGCTGCCCGCCAGCACCGCCGCCGCGCTCACGCCGAACGCCATGGCGAATACCACCGGGTCCGGCCGGTACACCGCGTGTGGAAACTGGAAGAAGCGCGTGTACATCTCGGCCAGGGCCGATGCCAGCCATAACCCCAGCCCCCCGCCCGCAACCGCGCCCAGCGTCATCGGCACCGCCGCGAACGCCAGGTAGTGCACAACGATGCGCCGCGCCGGAAAACCGAAGGCGCGCAGCACCGCAATCTGCTCGCGCTCCACGCCCACCAGCCGCGACAGCACGATGTGGAGGAGAAACGCGGTGATCCCCAGGAATATGGAGGGGATGAAGATGCTGGTGACACGCGTCTCCTGGATCTCATCGGACACGAAGCGGTGCGACAGATGATCCTCGCGCCCGTACGCGCCGAGCCCGCCGTATCGTTCGAGGCGGTCGTCGATGGCGTCGATGACGGCACGCTCGCCGGCCCCGCGTTCCAGGCGCACGACCACGTCGTTGAACGCGCCGTCCAGATCGAAGGCGCCGGCGAGTTCGCGGCGCCCGATCCACAGGATGCCAAAGCGCCGGTTGTCCGGGAAGAACTCCATGCCGCCGCGGATCTCATACACGAACTCCGGCGAGTAGCCGATGCCGACGATGGTCAGCTGCTGCAGCCGCCCGTTGAGCACCGCGCCCACGCGTTTATCCAGCACCAGGTGATGGGCGCGCGCGAACGCCGCGCTCACCACCACCTCGCCGCGGTGCACGGGCAGACGGCCGCGATCCAGCACCACCCGGTTCAGGGCCGGCGGCCCCGTATCCGGGAGCGAGACCAGCCGCCCCGTCACCACCTCTTCCGCGCCGGCAACATCCAGGATCACGTCCGCCACCACGCGCGCCTCCACGGCGGCCACGCCGGGAATGGCGGCGATGTCGCCGGCCACCGAGAGGGGGGCGCGCCGCAGCGACGCGAACACGTCGCCAAACCGTTCGCTGCGGTAGTAGTCCTCCAGGGACGTGCGCAGGTAGCCGTTCATGCTGCGCAGCGACACGAAGAGCGCGATTCCCGCCACCATCACCAGCACCACCGCGAGGATCTGGCCCCGGTAGTACCAGAGGTCGCGGCGAAGTTTCCGGTGCAGCATGCTCATGGTTCTACCAGCGGATGTCCGCCGGCTCCGCGCGGTGTTCGTTGCGTTCGATGGCGGCGATGGTCCCGCTGCGCATCCGCACCACACGGTGCGCGAGACCGGCGATGGAGGCGTTGTGGGTGATCACCGCCACCGTGGTGTCGAGCTCGCGGTTGACCCGCGCCAGCGCCTCCAGCACCACCAGGCCGGTCTCCACGTCCAGCGCGCCGGTGGGCTCGTCGCACAGGAGCACGTCGGGCTGCTTGGCGATGGCGCGCGCGATGGCCACCCGCTGCTGCTCGCCCCCCGACATCTGCGAGGGAAAGTGATCGCGGCGGCTTGAGAGATCAACCAGTTCCAGGGCGTGCAACGGATCCATGGGACGCTCGGCCAGCTCGGTCACCAGCGCCACGTTCTCCATGGCGGTCAGGCTGGGGATGAGGTTGTAGAACTGGAAGACGAAGCCCACATGCTCGCGCCGGTAGCGGGTCAGCTCCTCTTCGTCGTCGTCGGTGAGGTCGTGGTCGAGGAAGTGGACGGTCCCGCTGGTGGGAACGTCGAGCCCACCCAGGATGTTCAGCAGCGTGGACTTGCCGCTTCCGGAGGGACCGAGAATGACGAGGAATTCGCCGGGGAGGATGTCGAGGTCGACGTCGCGCAGGGCATGCACGTCCACCTCGCCGACCCGGTAGATCTTGGTGAGTCCGCGGGCGATGAAGACGGGTCTGGCATCGTTCTCAGCCACAGATATCACCGCGGCCACACGCCCGTCCGCTTATGCCCCGGCGGCTACTCTCCGTCGCCGGGCGAGGACGGCCCGCTGCACGCCGCGCCAAAGAACTCGCGCCGCATGCGCGCGATGTTCAAAATCGAAATGCTCTTGGGGCACACCGCCTCGCACTCGCCGTGGTTGGAGCAGTTGCCAAAGCCCTCCGCGTCCATCTGGCGGATCATGCTCAGCGCGCGCTGCTCGCGCTCCAGCTGCCCCTGGGGCAGCAGGGCGAGGTGCGTGATCTTGGCGCTCACGAACAGCGACGCGGACGCGTTGGGACAGGCCGCCACGCACGCGCCGCAGCCGATGCACGCGGCCGAGTCCATGGACGCCTCCTGGGCATCCTTGGGGATGAGGATGGCGTTGGCATCCGGCGCCGACCCGGCGTTGGTGGTGATGTAGCCGCCGCGCTGCATGATGCGGTCGAAAGCGCCGCGGTCCACCACCAGATCCTTGATGACCGGAAACGCGCGCGCGCGGAACGGCTCCACGGTGATGGTGGCCCCGTCCTTGAAGTGGCGCATGCGCAGCTCGCAGGTGGTGCACCCCGGGCGTGAGCCGTGGGCAAGCCCGTTGATCACCAGGCCGCAGGTGCCGCAGATGCCCTCGCGGCAATCGCTGTCGAAGGCCACCGGCTCCTCGCGCAACTTCACCAGCTGTTCGTTCAGGTGGTCCAGCATCTCGAGGAACGACATCTCGGGGATGATGTCCTCGACACTGTACTGCTTGAAGCCGCCCGGCGCTTTCGCGCTCGTCTGCCGCCAGATCTTGAGCTTGAAGTTCATTCGCGCCGCCCTACTTGTAGCTCCGCATGGCCGGTTTCACGTCTTCGAAGGTGAGGTGTTCCTTCACCTGGGTCTCGGGAACGCCGTCGCCGTTGAACTTCCACGCCGAAACGTGCGCGAAGTTATCGTCGTCGCGCATGGCCTCCCCGTCGGGATACTGGTACTCGTCGCGGAAGTGGCCGCCGCAGGATTCGTTGCGCTGCAGCGCGTCGATCGCCATCAGTTCGCCCAGCTCCAGGAAGTCGGCCACGCGGCCGGCGAACTCGAGCTCCTTGTTGAAATCGTTGCCACCCACCACGTTCACGTCCTGCCAGAACTCCGTACGCAGCGCGCGAATCTCCTGGATGGCGCGCTTCAGGCTCTCCTCGGTGCGGCTCATGCCCACGTCGTCCCACATGATACGCCCCAGGCGCCAGTGGAAGTCGCGCACCGTGGTCTTGCCCTTGACGGCGAGCAGCTTCTTGACCGACGCGTCCACACTCGCCTCGGCCTCCTTGAAAGCGGGATGATCCGTGGTTACCTTGTCCCTCTGCACCTCGGAGGTGGCCAGGTAGTTGCCCAGCGTGTACGGAATGACGAAGTACCCGTCGGCCAGGCCCTGCATGAGCGCGCTGGCGCCCAGGCGGTTGGCGCCGTGGTCCGAGAAGTTCGCCTCGCCCAGCACGTGCAGCCCGGGCACGTTGCTCATCAGGCCGTAGTCCACCCACAGGCCGCCCATGGTGTAGTGCGGCGCGGGGTAGATGCGCATGGGTGTCTGGTACGGATCCTCGCCGGTAATTTCGTCGTACATCTGGAACAGGTTGCCGTAGCGTTCACGAACCGTCTCCCTGCCCATACGCTTGATGGCGTCGGCGAAGTCCAGGTACACCGCGTAGCCGGTGTTGCCCACGCCGTGGCCGGAGTCGCACATGCGCTTGGCGGCGCGCGAGGCGATGTCGCGCGGCACCAGGTTGCCGAAGGCCGGGTAGATGCGCTCCAGGAAGTAGTCGCGGTCCCCCTCGGGAATCTGGTGGGGCGGGCGTTTGTCGTCCTTGCCCTTCGGTACCCACACGCGGCCGTCGTTGCGCAGGCTCTCGCTCATTAAAGTGAGCTTGGACTGGGACTCGCCCAGAAGCGGTACGCAGGTGGGATGAATCTGCGTGAAGCACGGGTTGGCGAAGAGCGCGCCGCGCTTGTGGCAGCGCCACACCGCGGTGGCGTTGCAGTTGACCGCGTTGGTGGACAGGAAGAACACGGTGGAATAGCCGCCGGTGGCCAGCAGCACCGCGTCCGCGGCGTAGCTCTCCACCGCGCCGGTCACCAGGTTGCGGCACACGATGCCGCGCGCCTTGCCCTCCACCAGCACCAGGTCCAGCATTTCGCGGCGCGGGAACATCTTCACCTTGCCCGCGTCCACCTGGCGCATCAACGCGCTGTAGCAGCCCAGCAGCAGCTGCTGCCCGGTCTGGCCGCGCGCGTAGAAGGTGCGCGATACCTGCGCGCCGCCGAAGGAGCGGTTGGCCAGGGTGCCGCCGTATTCGCGCGCAAACGGAACGCCCTGCGAGACGCACTGGTCGATGATGTTCACCGACAGCTGCGACAGGCGGTAGACGTTGGCCTCGCGCGCGCGGAAGTCGCCGCCCTTCACCGTGTCCACGAACAGGCGCCACACGCTGTCGCCGTCGTTCTGGTAGTTCTTGGCCGCGTTGATGCCGCCCTGCGCGGCCACGCTGTGCGCGCGCCGCGGCGTGTCCTGGATGCAGAACGAGAGCACGTTGTAGCCCAGTTCGGCCAGCGAGGCGGCCGCGGCGCCGCCCGCGAGCCCCGTGCCCACCACGATGATGGTGTACTTGCGCTTGTTGGCCGGGCTGACCAGTTTGGCCTGGGCCTTGTAGAGGTCCCACTTGCGGTCCACGGGACCGGGCGGGATTCTGGCGTCGAGCGTCATGTCGATCATGGTGTCCGCCTCACAATCCCGGGGCCGGCGTTACGTAGTGAATCCACAGCGGCAGCAGGATGAAGCCACTCGCCAGCAGCAACGCCACCAGCAGCCCCAGCGCATAGGCCGCCGGCAGCAGGCGCCGGTTGAGCGCGCCCATGGACTGGAAGGCGCTCCAGAAACCGTGCCGCAGATGGAATCCCAGCAGGAACATCACCGCAGCATACCCCCACGCGATCAGCGGCTGCTTGAAGGCGGTGACGACGATGCCGTACAGGTCGCGAATCTCCTTGCCGTTGTGCATCATGGTGGGCGACGGCTGCCCCTGGTTGAACTTGAACATCCACACGTGCACCGGCACGAACACCAGCAGCACCAGACCGGTGACGATCATGGAGCGCGATGCGAGCGTCTGCCGGCTGGGCGCGCCCTTGGAAGCGTTGACCGCGTAACCCTTCGGCCGCGCGCGGCGCTTTTCCAGCTGCACATTCAACGCGGTCACGATGTGCGCCACGAAGATGCCGAGCAGCACGATCTCCACGATATAAAGGAGAACGCCCAGCGATTCCAGGTGGTGGGTATAGTTGTTGAACAGCCCGCCGCTGACCAGCATGGTCAGGTTGCCGCCGAGGTGGACGAAGAGAAAACCCACCAGCAGGATACCGGCAAGACCGGTGACGAACTTTCTACCGACGGTGGACTCGTAGAACTTGAAAGCGCTCATGAATGCAGTTCTGGGTGCTTGTTGGTGTGGGACGATGCGGCTTCGGAGGCGATCGTCCGAATCGGAGTTTCCCACAGAGGTCGTTTGCCGACAAGGACATTCTCGCCCGGCCGCTACCGGCGCGTACCCCGGGGCCCACCGCCCCGGTCGGGTCTTGACCCGCGCGCCGCGGAGGCGCACAATTCCGCCATCTGCTTTCTGGCCGCCCTCCGCATAAGGCGACAGACATGTGTGATTTTTCCCGGCCCGCGTGGCCGGTTCCCAAACCCGAACTCGAAGAGAGTTGCAAGGAGGCATCCGTAATATGAAACGCATTCTGTGTACAGTCGCGGCCCTCATGGTCGCGACCGCGGCCTTTGCCGGCACGGCGTCCAATTCCAGTATGGAAGACATGACGCCGCAGCAGGCGATGGGCGCCATGATGAACTGCCCGGTTTGCTCGGTGTGGATGAGCGACCCGGCCCTGGGCCCCACGCTTCACCACAGCGTGTTCGCCACCAAGACCGGCTACATTGAGACCCTGTATACCGCGGACGCGGCCATGATTCCGGCCTTCAACAAGTGTGAGGCCGAGTGCCAGAAGCGCGCCGAGGGCATTCCCGGCATGACCAAGGAGCAGAAGGCCAGCCTCTGCCCGCTCTGCACCGGCCAGATGACGTTCCGGGGGCGCTCCGACGTTTCGGTGGAGGAGTTCCAGACGGACAACGGCTTCATCGTCGTTGGCTCGTCCAACACCCCGGACGGCATCAAGGCGCTGCACAACTACGCCGCTTCGTCGAAGGCCTTCGGCGAGAAGATGTCGCAGGCGGGCGCGGAGATGAGCAAGGAGCCGCAGAAGGCCAAGATGTAGCCGCCTGCGTCGAGCGAGTGTTGAAAGAAGCGCCCCCCGGAAACGGGGGGCGCTTTTTGCGTCAGCGGACGTCCCGGCACACGTCGCCCAGGATGCCGACCGCGCGCACGATCTGATCGTCGCACAGGTAGGGCGCCGGGCCCATGCGCAGCACGTCGCCGCGATAGTCGGTGAAGACGCCGCGCTCGCGCAGGGCGCGGCAGATGTCCCCCGCGCGCGAGGAGCGCAGCACCAGGAAGCCGGCAATGTTAGCGAGTTGGCGGGCCGGGTCGCGGGAGATGAGGGCGGGATCGAGCCCGAGCGCGTCGAAACGTTGCACGAGCAGCCCCACCTGGTGCTGGCTCACTTCGCGAAGCAGCGCGGGGGTCAGCCCGCGCTTCTCGAAGAACCCGAACACCTCCGCGGCACGGTAGTGGCTGGTGGGATCGTAGGTGGCGCCGGCGAAGCGTGCGGGCCCCTCGCCGTAGGCCACGCGATTGGGAATGGGCGCCTCCTTGGTGGCGAACTCGCTGAACCAGCCCGTCGCCACGGGACGCAGCGCGCAGCGCGCCGGAAAGCGGAGAAAACTGTTCCCCTCCCCCAGCTGGCAGTACTTGTAGCCACCGCCGGTTATGTAGGCGCGCTCCAGCCCCATACCCGAGACGGAAAACGGCACGATGTTCAAGTGGTGGTAGGCATCGACGAGAAGCTCGGCGCCGTGTTTCGCGCAGGCCGCGGCCACCGCGCGCAGGTTGGGGACGATTTCCGCGGTGCGGAACAGCACCGACGACACCATCGCCGCGGCGGTACGGTCGTCCACCTCGCGCGCCAGGCGCTCCGCCAGATCGGCCACCGGCGACGCCGGCACCTTGCGCACCTCGATGCCCTCCTCCGCCAGGCGGTCCACGAGGCGGCGGATGGAGTGGAACTCACCGTCGGTGGTGACCAGCCGCGGGCGCTTGCCGAGGGGCAGCGCGGATAGCCAGCGCACCACGAGTTCGTGGGTGTTGTTGCCCAGCGCGACGCGCTCGGGTTCGTCGTCGAGCAGGCGCGCCCAGCCGCGGCGCACGGTCCCCGCCACGCCGAACGCGCGCTCCCACTTGTCGTCCACGTACTCGGCGGCGTCGAGGAAGGCGCGCTTCTGCCCCTCGAAGGCAACATCGGGCCACGCCTGGTGCGAGTGGCCGGACAGCAACAGCCGTTCACCCACGCGGAAGTGCGCGTACTCCTTCGCGAGCGCGTTGGGGGACTTGTAGAGATCGTCAGGTTTCATTGCTTGGCGTACATGATGCCGCTCCTCCGCTCATGGTCCTCGCGCGCAACATTTGGAATCGCGCTGCGGAAATCGCGTCGGACCGGCATCACGTACGCAGCCCCAGAATCAGAACGATGTTCTTATCTCCCACAGGTCCGGGAACAAGGGGCGCATCAGCGTGGTCTTGAGGTAGTCCGCGCCTTCGCTGCCGCCGGTGCCGCGCTTGGTGCCGATGGTGCGCTCCACCATTTTCACGTGCCGGTAGCGCCACTCCTGAATGCCTTCGTCCAGATCCACCATGCGCTCGCACAGGCTGGCCAGCGAGGCGTCGCCGCGGTACACGCCCATCAGGCACGTCTGCATTTCCGCGGACGCCGCAATCGGTTGGGTGACGTTGCGGTCGAGCGTGGCCGCCGGCACCGCGTAGCCCGCCTGGTCCAGGAAGCGCACGAACGCATCCCACAGCGTGGGCGCTTCGTAGCGGCGCAGCAACCGGTCGCGCCCCGGGTATCCCTCGGGGTAGTGCGTCACCATGCCCATGCGCTTGTGTCCCAGCATGAACTCCAGCTCGCGGAACTGCGCGGACTGGAACCCGCTGCCGGACTCGAGACGCTCGCGGAAAGCGAGGAACTCGAGCGGCGTCATCGTCTCCAGGATGTCGATCTTGGCCACCAGCATCTTGAGCACCGTCAAGATGCGCTTCATGGTGTGAAAGGCGCGCGGGAGATCGCCGCGCTCCAGCAGCGCGCAGAAGTAATCCAGCTCGTGGAGCATCTGCTTGAACCAGAGCTCGTAGGACTGGTGGATCACGATGAAGAGCATCTCGTCGTGCTCGTCACCGGTCGGCTGCTGGAGCGCCAGCAGTTCCTCCACCTTGAGGTAGTCCCAGTACGTGGGCATCCGCTATTCCGGCTCCGTCATGCGCCGGAAGTTGAGCACCTCGTTGAGCACCTCGTCGGGCAGCACCTTCTGCTCACGGGCCACGTCGCGCACCGTGCGGCCGCTCTTGAAGGCCTCCTTGGACAGCGCCGCCGCCTTGTCGTAGCCGATCTTCGGCGCCAGCGCGGTGCAGGTCGACAGATTGAGCTCAACCAGTTCGCGGGCCCGCGACTCATTGGCGGTGATACCGGAGATGCACTTGTCCGCGAACACGCGGCTCACGTTGCTCAACAGGCGCACCGACTCGAGCAGGTTGTACGCGATCAGCGGCATCATGACGTTGAGTTCGAGGTAGCTGCCCATCCCGCCCAGCGTGATGGCGGCGTCGTTCCCGATGACCTGCGCGCTCACCATGGTGACGGATTCGCAGATCACCGGGTTGATCTTGCCGGGCATGATGGAGCTTCCCGGCTGGATGCTGGGCAGGGTGATTTCCGCGATGCCCGTGCGCGGACCCGACGACAGCAGGCGGATGTCGTTGGCGATCTTGCTGAGGCTCACCGCCATGGTCTTCATGTGGCCGGAGGCCTCGACGCACGCATCCTTGGCACCCTGTGCCTCGAAGTGGTCCATGGCCTCGAAGAACCCCAGCCCCGTGTCCTCGTTGATGTACTTGATGGCGGTCTGCGGGAAGTTCTTGCGCCGGTTGATGCCGGTGCCGACCGCGGTGCCGCCCAGCGCGAGCTCGAGCAACGCGTCGCGCGCGCGGCTCGCCCGCTCCACCGCGTTGGACACCTGGCGCTCGTAGCCCTCGAATTCCTGGCCCAGCCGCACCGGGGTGGCGTCCATCATGTGCGTGCGCCCGGACTTCACCACGTCATCGAACTGCTCCGCCTTGGCCTCCAGGGTCAGGCCCAGGTGTTCCAGCGCGGGAACCAGTTCGCGCGTGATGGCGTACGCCGCCGCCACGTGGATCGCGGTGGGGATCACATCGTTGGAGGACTGGCTCATGTTGACGTGATCGTTGGGATGGATGGACTTGTGACCACGCTCCTTGCCCATGATCTCCGCGGCGCGGTTGGCGATGACCTCGTTTGCGTTCATGTTGGTCGAGGTGCCGCTGCCGGTCTGGTAGATGTCGAGCGGGAACTCGGCGTCGAGCTTGCCTTCGATAACCTCGGTGGCCGCCGCGGCGATGGCGTCGCCGATCTTGGGATCCAGGTCGCCCAGCTCCACGTTGGCGCGCGCACACGCGCGCTTGATGATGCCGAGCGCGCGGATGAAATGGCGCGGGAAGGTGATCCCGCTGATGGGAAAATTCTCCACCGCGCGTGCGGTCTGGGCGCCGTAGTAGGCGGTCTCGGGGATGCGCATCTCCCCGAGGGAATCTTTCTCGATGCGATACTTGGACATGGATGTCTCCTCTTTATTGCCAGCAGGTGGCCGGATTGCGGCCGTCCCGGCCATTGTAGCCGACCCGGGCGGGAAATACCACGGGGTGCGCGCAACGGCGGGTCTCGACGAAGCGGGAAACCATGACTATATTGTCTGCGTCCCCCGGACCCCCGCGGCAGACCCCTCCGTCCGGCGGTGAGCGCCCCTGACCTCGGAGGTGCGAGTGTGGTCCGGATCCGCATTGTCACCGTGCTGACCGCCCTGGTTGTCGTGGCGGGATTCGCCGCGAGGGACGCCCACCCCACGCGTCTCAAGAAACTCTCCCGCGAAGACGTCCGCGAACGTTCGGCATCTCTCTCCCCGTCCCTCGTGCAGGAGATCGCGGCGCTGCAGTACCTCCTCGCGCCGGACGACCTGGCCGCCCTCCTCTCCACCCCGGAGAACCACCGCTGCCGAACCTGGATCGACGCCTGGTGGGCGCCACGCGATCCCGACTACACGTCGCCGCAGAACGAGGCGCGCGTGGAACACGAGCACCGGGTGGACGTGGCCCGCGAGCACTTTGCCCGTGGCGCCTGGCCGGGATGGGACGACCGCGGCGAGGTGTTCATCCGTTACGGAGGGCCGGCGTCGTACGGCCGTGTCCCCGCCGACGTGGTGGCGGGCATCTATATTGCAGCGCAGGAGTACTGGTACTACCCGCAGTTCGACATGTTTGCGCGCTTCACCGATCCCACCGGCAGCGGGCGCTACTTTCTGTACCTGGAGGGCGTGCAGACACCGGTGGGGGCGCGGGCGCGCAGCGACCGCCGCAACCTCGCCAGCGAATGGAATCCGGACCGGCCCATGGACTACATGACCGTGGACGCGGAAGCGCTGGTGTTCGCGTACCTGCCACCACCGTTCGTGGAGAAGGGCTACGACGACTTCATGAAGCGCGTGTACCGCTACTACGATGTCGTGGAGAAGACTCCGGTGGTGTACCCGTTCGACTTCGCAGCCATGCGCGTTCCCATGAACTTCGCGGTGCACAGTTTCCGGGGTGGCGATGGCGTGGATCGCGTCGACGTGAACACCGAGTTCGAATCCAGCGTGACGCCGCCCAGCGGCGATTCATATTCACGCCGGTTCGTCACCACCACCGTGTTCTGGGATGCGGCGGGGCACGAAATCGTGCGGCACGCACGCACCGACTCGGTGGGCACATGGTCACTGGTTGAGGACTCGGTGTGCACCGTCGTCAATCAGACCAGCCTGACACTCCCGCCCGGCGCCTACCGGATGGCGGTGACGGTGCGCGAGAGTGGGAGCGGACGTTTTACCTCTCTGCGGCGCACCGTCGGCTGCCCGGACATGGAGGAGACCCCCGCGATGAGTGATCTCGCACTCGCCCGGGCCATCGGGGCCGCGCGCGAGGCCTCGCCGTTCAACCGCGGTCCGCTGGAAGTGGTGCCGCGTCCGTCGGCCTGCTACCGGCTGGGCGCGCCGGTGCCGGTGTACTTCGAGGTCTATCATCTGGGAACGGATGCCGACGGGGCACATTCCTACACCGTGGAATACGCCATCACGCCCATGAGCGCGCGGCCGCGGAGCATCTGGAAGAGGTTCATCAGCCACGAGGAACCGTTGCAGGTTCGCTCGCTCTTCGAGGCGGTGGCGCCGGGACCGGATGACGTCGTCCATGTGTCGGCCAGCACACAGAACCTGTGGCCCGGTGAGTTCAAGCTGGAAGTGACGGTCAGGGACGGCGCGTCGTCGCGGCGGGTGAGCCGCGCCACCACGTTCCGTCTGCTGGAAGGAGATTAGCTGGCCAGTTTTCAGTCCCCGCAGAATCCTCGTGACGCGGCACCCACGCGTCCGTCCAACCTGGCAGCGTCTTTCTGTCTCGGAGTAGAACGCCCAACCGGCCCCGAGGCACCAGGCACCCATGGCCGCATCCATCCGTTGCCCAACCCCATCGGCCGTCGTTCCTGACCCCTCGGGCCGCCGCTTCAAAGCAAGGTGGTCCTCATGACTGGCTTCCGGAAGGTTCTCCCCTTCGTCCTCGCCCTGTTGGTGGTGACGGCGGTCTCCGCCGCGACCGTTTCCCGCGCCGGTCTTGGCGACAAGCTCAAGAAAAAGGCCGGCGACACGGCCAACAAGGCCGCGGGCGACGCCCTCAACAAGGCCGACCCGAGCAAGACCACCACCGGCGAATCCACGGCACCCCCCGCCGACGGCAAGGCAGCGCCGGCGGAAACCGCATCGGGCAGCGGAGACATCTCCGGCGTGTCCACCAAGTTCGACTTCGTCCCCGGCGACAAGGTGCTCTTCTTTGACGACTTCACCCGGGACGAGCTGGGCGAGTTCCCCGCCAACTGGAAGCTGAAGACCGGCACCTTCGAAGTGGCGGAACGGAACGGCGAGCGCTGGATGCGTTGCACCAGCAGCGACAGCGACATCCGCATGAAACTCCCGCCCATGCCGGAGCTGCCCGAGTACTGGACGCTCGAGCTCGACTTCTTCTGCGACCAGCCCTCGGGCAACGTGCTCACGGTGACCGGCCTGCACGACGAGACGATGGTGTGGAACGCGGTCTTCCCCATGTCGGGCAGAAACCTCGCGTTTACCACCGGCGAGATATTCTCGAACACGCCTCTCGACGGACCGGACGTGTGGGGCCGCGTCCACCACGTCATGTTCATGGCCCGCGGGCCTGCCCTGAAGGTGTATGTCGACCGCCAGCGCCTCGCCAACGTACCCGAGATCAACCCCGAACCCGGGGCGCCCAACGGGTTCAGCTTCCGGCTCTGGTCGGACCGGCAGCCGATGATCACCAACGTGCGCTTTGCCGAGGGCAACAAGCCGGTCGCGGACCCCTTCGCCGACGGCAAGCTCGTTACCTACGGCATCTATTTTGACAGCGGCTCCGACGTGGTGCAGGCGGAGTCGGCGCCGGTGCTGCGCCAGATCGCGGCGTACATGGAGAAGAGCCCGGCGGTGAAGGTGGAGATCACCGGCCACACCGACAACCAGGGCAAGGAAGACGAGAACCTCGACCTGTCGAAGCGGCGCGCCGCGGCGGTCGCGAAGGTGCTTTCGGACCAGTTCAAGATCGCGGCGGACCGGTTCAAGACCGACGGTATGGGCGACACCAGGCCGGTCTCGGACAACGCCAGGGCCGAAGGACGCGCCATGAACCGCCGTGTCGAGTTTACGAAGCTCTAGGGAGACAGGTCTCCCAGGGGTTTACAGCGCAAAGGGCCACCCGCAACCGGGTGGCCCTTGCCTTTTCTCGCCGCTTGTCCAGATCGCCTACTTGAACGTGTACGAGAGCCCCACGCCGAAGGTCTGCTTGAACTGCCCCTTCTTGCGCACGCTGAAATCAATCGCACCCGCGTTGGTCAGCGCGCCATTGTCGTCCACGATCGGAACCACCGTGTTGTCGTACTTGTCGTACAGGATCTCCAGGTAGAAGTTGAACGAAATGAACTTCGTTACCTTGGTGGTGAAGGTGTTCTGCCAGTCCACATCGACGGTTGTTGCGTAGCTCGCGATATCCGGGCTCAAACCGGCGGCAATGAGCGAATCCGGCCCCAGCGCGTCGAAGATCTCGTTCTTGGACCAGTTGAACGGCTGGTACACGCTCAGGCGCGAGACGTACGTGAGCCGCTGTTCGAAGACCTTCTTGTAATCCACGATGAGCTCGGCGCCCACGTCCCACGACGTCTCGCTGAAGGTCTCATTGCCCGTGTCGCTCGCGTAGAACTGGCGGTAGTTCTCGCGGGCGGTGAAGCCCGCCCGCATCAGCAACTGGTCGTCCTCGCGGTCCTTGAACTTGCGCGCGATACCGGTCGACTCCTTGAAGGTCATGGGGTTGATCCACAACTTGCGTCCAAAGGGATCGGTGATGTCCTGGAAGAACGATTCGTAACGCACCGACAGGTAGGGATCCACGGCCCAGTTGCGGGTGAGGCGCAGGATGGACTCAATCTGGATCAGGTCCGCGGACTTCTCGGCGTCGCCCCACGAGCGGTCGCCGTTGGCGCCGATCTCCTGGCGCCGGGTCTGGCCGTAGAGCAGCTTCATGCTGCTCAACCAGTTGAGGGTGGGCTTGACCTGGTTCTCCGCGGACCCGTTGAGAAACGCGTTCCACGAAACCGAACCGGTTTCGCCGCCCTTCCAGTTCTCGCTGTACGAGGCCTGGGTGAGGTTCAAACCACCTTCCAGGGTGGGATACCACTTCCCCACTTCGAGCACGCGCTTTTCCTTGGCCTCCTTGGGAACCTCGGGGGCAATTGCTTCCTGTGCAAACGCCGTACTGACAGTGCCCGCAATCAGAACCGCGAGCAACCCGGGTGTGACAATCTTGAGCATCGTTCGACTCCTAGCGTGACTTGAGCAGATCACGAATCTCGGTGAGCAGGACGACTTCCTTGCTCGGTGCCGGCGGCGCCGCCGGGGCGGCCTCTTCCTTGCGCTTCATCGAGTTCATCGCCTTGATGACCATGAAGATGGCAAAGGCAACGATGGCAAAATCCACCGCGGTCTGGAAGAAATTTCCATAGTTGAGGGTGACCGCCGCGGTATCGCCCGCGGCCGGCTTGAGCGTGAGTTTGAGCGCCGTAAAATTGACGCCGCCGATCAGGAGACCAAGCGGCGGCATGATCACGTCGTTCACCAGCGACGAGATGATCTTGCCAAACGCACCGCCGATGATGATACCGACGGCCATGTCGAGCATGTTGCCCTTGACGGCAAATTCCTTGAATTCCTTGACGATTCCCATGGGAGACCTCCTTGGTTGGCCCGGTTGAGGGCGGGAAGAGACTACAAACTCGGTGATTCCGGGGCAACACTATTCCTGCAACGGGCAACAGCGGCAGGAGACGCTTGCCACCAGCATCGCCCCCTGTGATACCCTGCGCGGGTCATGTCACGGCATCCCATTCCCGTTCTACTTCTGATTCTCGCGGTCTCACTGCCGCCCGCCCTGGCGGAAGCCCGCAAGAAGACCGACCTCGTCTACCTCAAGAACGGCGACCGCCTCACCGGGGAGATCAAGCAGCTCGACCGCGGTATTCTCCAGCTCAAGACCGACGGTCTCTCCACGGTGAATATCGAATGGGCGGACATCGACTCGGTGAACAGCGTGTACCATTTCCGGGTGCAGGACCGCGTCGGGGACAAGTTCTTCGGGGCCATTTTCCTGGGCCGGGACGGTGTCATGGAGGTCATCGAAGATGGCCGGACGCGCACGGTGCAAGCGGACTCCGTGGTCTCGATGATGCAACTGGACGCGTCCATCTGGCAGCAGCTGGACGGTTCCGTGAGCCTGGCCTTCAACTACACCAAGGCGCAGGACCAGTCGCAGCTGACTTTGAGCTCATGGGTGCAGCGGCGGACGGAGTTGCACAAGACACGGCTGGATGCCTCGTCCACGATAACCAACACCTCGAATACGGCGCGCACGATACGCTACGACGCCAGCCTGAACTATCAGCGCCTGCTGCGGGGAATCCTGTTCGCGGAAATGGCGGGCACTGCGCAGCGCAACGATGAACTGGGGCTGGACCTGCGAACTTCGATCGGGGGAGGACTCGGCGCCAATTTCGTGCAATCGAACCGGGCGCTGCTGGTGGGTGGCTTGGGCCTGAGCGTCAACCGCGAGTGGGCCAACGACGGGACGCAGACCAACAACATCGAGGGCGTTGTGGGGCTTCAGCACGCCATCTTCACGTACAACTTCCCCAAGACCGACTACTCGGCGAACCTGACCTTCTACCCCAGTCTCTCCAACTGGGGGCGCGTCCGTCTCGACGGCGATCTGCACGCGCGCCGAGAGGTCGTGAACAATTTCTACCTCGAGCTTACCTTCTACGAAAGCTACGACAATCGCCCGCCCGGCGGCGGCGAAACCACCGACTACGGATTCACACTGGGCGTTTCCTGGACGTTCTAGGGGACGGGCGGTCCGTCAATCAATGGGCCGATTTCACGGCCCGGGCGACGGCGTCGAGGAGCACGTCCCGGGGCTCGATCTTGCTGACGAATCCAGTGCATCCCACGGCCTGTGCTTCCGCGCGCGTCTTCGCATCGTCGTGGGCCGTGATGTACACGATGGGAACCGTCGATCCGCTCGCGGCGAGCCGTCTGCCCAGCTCCAGCCCGGAAATACCGCCCAGGGCGATGTCGAGCAGCATGCAGTCGAAGCGGGGGTGCTTCGTGTCGGCCAGGAATTCCTCTGCGGAAGGATAGGTAAGGGGCTGGTAATGCGCCGCACGCAGCAGGCGCACCAGCGACCGCCGGAAACTCTCGTCATCGTCGATGACCGCTACATAGATGTCTGTCACTTGGATCATTACCGCCGGGGGTCACGGTAGCGGCTGCAACAACCCGCCGGCTACTGCCCTTTGGGGAAGGGGCGGGCATCCTGCACCAGCCGTGTCAGCTGGGCAACCGAGCGGACCTCGAGCTTGGTGGTGATCGCGGTGCGGTGGAGCTTGACGGTGCGCTCGTGAATGCCCAGTTCCCCCGCGATCTGCTTGTTGAGCTTCCCCTGCACCACGAGGGTGAGGACCTCGCGCTCGCGCGGGGTGAGCAGCGCCAGGCGCTCCTGCAAGTCGTGCCGCCGCGCCCGTTGGGCGCGTTCGCGGGCGTCGCGCTCCAGCGCCCGCCGCACCGCCGCAAGCAGTTCCCCGTGGGGAGCCTGCTTCACCAGGAAATCCTCGGCGCCCTGCTTCATGGCCCGCACCGTGGAAGGAACATCGCCGTGGGCGGAGAGAAACACCACCGGCAGCGGATCGGGCCCGCTGGCAAGTGCCGCCTGCAGGTCGAGCCCGTTCATACCGGGCATGCGCAGGTCCGCCAGCACGCAACCAGGCTCGCCGTCCTCCCGCTGCGCAAGGAACTCGGCGGCCGATCCGTACTGCTTCACGGTGAACCCGGAGGCGCGCAGCAACCGGCCGACGGCCCGCAGGAACGACGCGTCGTCGTCGACCACGTGCACGATTGCGGTTCCTTCAGGCATGACGCTCCCGGGGTTCGCTCACCGGAATCGTGAACCGGAACGTCGCACCGCGACCGGGGTTGCTCTCCGCCCACAGGCTGCCCCCGTGCGTCTCCACGATGGTGCGCGATATCGGCAGACCCATTCCCATGCCTTGCTCCCTGGTGGTGACAAACGGCTCGAAGATGCTCTCCAGTTTGTCGGGCGCGATCCCGGGGCCGGTATCGCTCACCGCGCACTCCACAAGACCATTGCCGTTGGCGCGGGTCCGCACCAGCACGCGCGGGTCGCCGCCGGGAGCGCTCTCGACGGCGTCGATGGCGTTGGCAACCAGGTTGAGCAGAACCTGCTGAAAATGAACGCGGTCACCGCGGACCGGCGGCAGATCGGAAGGCGTGTCGATCTCCAGCGCGATTCCGCGGGCGCTCGCGTTGCCGCGTGCGATTCCGACCACGTCGTCCACCACACCGCTCCAGTCCAGCATCTGGGATTCCACGCCGTGCCGCTTGAGCATGGCCCGCAGCCGGTCGATCACGCCCCCCGCGCGCTCCCCGTCCTTGCGCACGTCGGCCAGGATTGCCCGCACTTCCTCCAGATCCGGCGGCTCCCGTTCCAGAAAGAGTTCCGCCGCCTCGGCGTTGCGCAGAATGGCCCCCAGCGGCTGCCCGAGCTCGTGCGCGAGCGAGGTGGTGAACTGACCGAGGAGCGTGACACGGTCGGCAAGGCTCAACTCGCGCCGCAGCTCCCGCACGCGCTGCTCGTTGGCACCGAGTTGCGCGCGGGTGGAACGCAGGCGCGCGCGGCTGATGAGGAGCATGACGATCAGACTGCCCGCCGCGGCAAACAAGGCCCCGACGGCGATGATGCGGCCGCGGTATGCCTGCCACAAGGTCGGCTCGACGAATCGAATGCTGCTGCCGGGCGGCAGCCGCGCCTCGTCGATCTTCCAGCGGCGCAGCTCGCGTCCGTCGAACGCCGGCGGCAGCGCGGGAACGATCACCGGTGGAATGGCGCCCGGCGACTCCCCCCCCAGGATGCGAACCGCAACCCGCGCCGATTCCACCCCCGCACCCCGCACGTCGACCAGACGGCCGCCCACCGTGCCGTTGCCCAGTTCCGGCGCGAACAGTCCGAAGATGGGTGCAGTGGCGGAATCGTGCAGGGCATGCAGCGCCGCGTTGCGCTCGTAGGGGACACCCACGGCGTCCACGTCGAGCAGCGCAAACACGATGGCCGAGTGTGGCGGCAGGGACGCCACCCGCTCCCGCATCTGCGGCAGGGTAAGGCCGTTGAACCAGGTGAACGCGATGCGGTCGGTGTAGCCTTGCCACGCGCCCCGCGATTCCCCCGCCCAGTACGTCTCCAGCGGAGAGCTTCCCAAAACGACGCTCACGTTGGCCGTCCCGGGCAGGAGTTGCAGGATGTCATCCACGAGCCCGTGGAGATCGATATTCACGCACACTGCAGTGATGTTTTGGCCGAGTTCAACGCCCTGCAGGTGACGGCAATCGATTCCTGCCACGACAAGCGGAACATCGGCGACCAGACGATCACGGTGGCGCATGCAGAAGCGGAACGCCGGCGAGCCCACCGTTACGATCAGGTCGACGGGACGCTGCGTGCGCAGAGAATACACGTAGTCCACCAGAGGCTTGTCCGCTTCGCCTTCTTCGAAACGCACGACTCCGAGTGCGATATCCAGCAACTCGATCTCATCGGGCGATTGGAGGGCAAGCTCGGAGCGAAAGGCGGTCGCAACATCGGCGAAAGGCTGAAAGTGCTCACCGAACGAGTGGAGCACAAGGACCCGCTTCGGCCCACCGGGAACGGGCGCCTCCTCGGCCAGGGCGGGCAGCGCTGCCGCCAGCGCAAGAAACCCGGCCACGGCGGCCCAAAGCCAACGCGCCCTCGTCATTCCCCGCATGGCTTTCATCGCTACTGGTTCCTCCCGAGACAACGACCGGCTGCATTCTAGCCGAATCTCGCGGGAATCACCATGCCCCGGTCCCGCGCGACGACGCCCGAGAGAGCGGGGCACGCACCAACGGGACTTCCCCAAAGGGCAGGTAGACCCTTTCCGCGGTCCATCCTAGGATGGCGTCACGCCTTTGTGTGTTCACCGCGCCGGCCGGATACGGACGCCGGCTCAAGTGCCGCGGCGCACCTGCCGCCGCCGGTCATTCCCATTTCGAGTTTGTACAGGAGGTCGTGATGAAAGCGATGAAAAGATGGATTCCCGTGCTCCTGCTGTCGTGCTGCGTGGCGGGCCCGGCGGCAGCTGGAGACACAGTCTACGAGCTCTACGGCCACATCATGCTGGACGCGGGCTACGACACCAAGCAGGCGGCCCCGGACTGGTTTGACGTCATGCGGCCCACCAAGCTGCCCGCCTACAAGGACGAGTATGGCGCGGACGGCAACATCTACTACAGCGTGCGCCAGACCCGTTTCGGCCTGAAGACCACGACCCCCACCGACAAGGGCGACCTCTTCACGCAGTTCGAATGGGAGATGTTCGGCACGGGCGCCGACGCCGGCCAGACCACGCTGCGCCTGCGCCACGCGTACGGCCAGCTGGGCAAGTGGGGCGCGGGACAGACATGGAGCCCGTTCATGGACATCGACGTGTTCCCCAACACGCTCGAGTACTGGGGACCGAACGGCATGGTGTTCTTCCGCAACGTCCAGATCCGTTATATGCCCATCCAGGGCGACACGCGCATGACGATCGCGCTGGAGCGCCCGGGCGCCAGCGGCGACGGAGGAATCTACTCCGAAATTGACGCGCTCAACGATATCCAGGCGCGCTTCCCGCTGCCCGATCTTTCGGCCGAGTATCGCGTCGGCCGCGGCTGGGGCTACGTGGAACTCGCGGGCATGCTGCGTTACATCAAGTGGGAAGACGCCGGCACGGACTCGCTGGATCTCGCCGGGGATGCCGTGGGCTGGGGTCTCAACCTCAGTTCCAACCTCAAGATCGGCGAGAGTGACGTGGCCCGCCTGCAGGTCGTCTATGGCGAGGGCATCGAGAACTATATGAACGATGCCACCGTCGACATCGGCATCAAGAGCAACCCGGGCAACGCCACCACCCCCGTCAAGGGCGTGGCCCTGCCCGTCCTCGGCATCGTGGCGTTCCTCGACCACAGCTGGAACAAGAAGTTCTCCAGCTCGGTGGGCTACTCGATGCTCGATCTCGACAATTCCAACGGACAGGCGCCGGACGCCTTCAAGCGCGGCCACTACGCGGTCGGCAACCTGCTCTACTACCCCGTTCCCAAGGTGACGACGGGCATCGAGGTGCAGTACGGCAAGCGCGAGAACTTCGCCGACGGCTTCACGTCGGACGACGTGAAGATCCAGGTTTCGTTCAAGTACAACTATTCCAAGATGATGTAACGCAGGTACAGGAGGATAGACATGAAGAAGATTTTCAGAATTGCCGCGGTTGTCATGGTCGCCATTCTGGCGATGCCGCTGGCAACGATGGCCCAGAAGCCCGAAGCCATCACCAAGGCGGTCAATGACGCCTATGCCAAGTACAAGGACCTCAAGGAAGGCGCCAACGCGAACTACATTCCCGCGCTGGCCAAGGTGGATCCCAACCTGTTCGGCATCGCGCTGGTGACCGCCGACGGCAAGGTCTACACCGCGGGTGACATCACCACCGAGGTCTCCATCCAGTCCATCTCCAAGGTGTTTACGATGGCGCAGGTCATCCAGGAACAGGGACCGGACGCCATTCTGAACACGATTGGCGCGGACGCCACCGGCATGCGCTTCAACTCTATCGTGTCGGTTGAGATTTCCTACAAGCTCGCCGGCGGGCCGGAGATGAACGCGCTGGTCAATCCGGGCGCCATCACCGCCACCAGCATGGTCACGGGCGCCAACGCGGAGGCAGTGTGGGCCAAGATCATCGGTGTGAACAACGACTGCGCGGGCCGCGAGCTCAAGGTGCTGCAGGACATCTACAAGTCCGAGTCCGACAGCAACCAGCGCAACCAGGCCATCGGCATGCTGATGTACGCCTACGGCTACATCAAGGCCAACCCGCAGCAGGCGGTGGACCTCTACACGCGCCAGTGCGCCATCGGCGTGAACGCGAAGGACCTCGCCATGATGGCGTCAACCCTCGCGTTTGGTGGACAGAACCCGGTTACGAAGAAGCAGGTATTCAACACGGCGTATGTGCCCAAGATTCTCGCCGTCATGGCCACCGCCGGCCTGTACGACGACTCGGGCAAGTGGCTCTATGAAACGGGTCTCCCCGCCAAGAGTGGCGTGGGCGGCGGCATCATCGCCGTTTCGCCCGGCAAATTCGGCATCGCGGTTATCTCGCCGCCGCTGGACGACGCCGGCAACAGCATTCGTGCCCAGAGAGCAATTGCAGACATTTCCAACGCGCTCGGCGGAAATCCGCTCGCTTCGGCGGCACCTGCCGCGAAGAAGTAGCAGCGCAACACCGGGGCCCGGCCGCAATGCCGGGCCCCGTTTACTTTGAGCCACAGGAGTCAGTTCTGATGCGCAAGATCACCGCACCGATCCTATGTGTCTGCATGGCCTTCGCCGCCACGCTGTTCCTTCTCTCGAGTGCACGCGACGCGCGCGCCCAGGAGAGCGCGACCACGCCCGACACAACCCTCGCGGGGGCCGAGGAACGCTACGGCAACTCCACCGCGGGCGAGTTCACACCCGCGAGAGGCTTCGACATCTTCAAGTCGGATCACGGCAGCCTGAACATCAGCGTGTACGGCCTCTTCCGGTACTTGAACCAGATGCCGGGTGAGCAGACGTTCACGGACCACCTCGGACGCACGCGCACGGTCAAGGCGCGCAACGACCTCAACTGGCACCGCACCATGGTGTGGCTGTCCGGGTTCTTCTACAACCCGAAACTCAACTACACCATCACGGTCTGGTCCCTGCCGACCACGCAGCAGACGCTCGCCTTCGGCGTGCTTCGCTACACGGTGTCGAGACCGCTCACCATGGGCGTGGGCATCGGACCCAACCTCACCAGCCGCTCGATGGCGGGCACGTGGCCCTTCTGGCCGGGCAGCGACCGCATCATGGGAGACGAGGCCGTGCGCGCCGGCTTCGCGTCGTCGTTCTTCGTCACCGGCCAGCCCGCCGACGGGCTCTTCTACACCGGCGCGATCACCACCAACCTCAGCCAGCTTGGCGTGACCGCCAGCAACGACACGCGCGACATGGGCTACAGCGCCACGCTGTGGTGGATGCCCACCACGAAGGAGTTTGGCCCGCGCGGCGGCTTCGGCGATCTGGAAGAACACCAGCGGCTGGCCACGCGTTTCGGCGTGTCGGCCGCGCACGCGCGCGAAAGCCGCGCCACGCCGTTGAGTTCGCCGAACCCCAACGAGACGCAGATCCGCCTCTCCGACGGCGTGTATGCATTCGAGCAGGGCGCGCTTGCCGACAGCGTGACCGTCAACTACCTCGACTACGACGCGTTGTCCTTCGATGCGGGTTTCAAGTACAAGGGCTTCTGCCTCCAGGGCGAGTTGCTGATGCGCAGACTCTCGAAGTTCGAGGCCTTCGACGTGCATCAGGGCGCCGATTACGGCACACCCTTCTCCCTTGCCGACGACTCGATTGTGGACAAGAGCCTTTATGGCTCGGCGGGGTACATGGTGGTGGAGAGGAAACTCATGCTGTACGCCATCGGCTCGTACCTGTTTGACGAATTCGAGCGCAACCCGTGGGAGGCCGGCGGCGGCGCCAGCTTCTACCCGTATGGCAACCGCAGCTGGCGTGTCAACATGCACATCCTGCACATCGACAGGAGCCCGGCCGGGTCGAACTTCGGTTACTACACAGCGGGCCAGACAGGCACCACGTTTTCGCTGGGTACGGACATCCTGCTGTAAGGGAGATTGACCATGTCTATCCATCCTCGCAAGAGCTTCCTGGCGGCCTTCATAGCTGTCCTTGGGCTTGTTTTCGCCACACTGCCCGCGTGGGCCCAGAAGGACGGCGGCTACAAGTACAACGACTCACACTTCCACCTCACCAACTACATCCAGGAAGGCACGCCGCTTGCCGACTACGTGAAGATGATGGACGGCGTGGTCAAACGCTCCACGGTGTTCGGAATTCCGCTGCAGCAGACGTGGGACTACGAGAACACGGGTGACTTTGCGCCCACCTACTACCTGCAGTCGGATGCACCGTTGTACTACTACTCCTTCACCGACGCCTTCATCGCCATGTCGTACAAGGCGCTGCCGGCCGATCAGCAGGCGCGGCTCGACCCCATGATCACCGGCTTCAACCCGGCCGACATGTACGCGGCCGACCACATCCGCCGCGTGCTGCTCACCTTCCCCGGGGTCTTCTCGGGCATCGGCGAGTTCAGCATCCACAAGGAGTTTGTCTCCTCGAAGATCGCGGGCGGTCCGGCCAGCCTGAAGAACCCGGCGCTCGACAGCCTGCTCGACTTCGCGGGTGAGGTCGGGCTGGTGGTGATCCTCCATAGCGACATCGACATGCCCTTCCCGAAGCAGGGCCAGGACCCCTACCTGGTGATGCAGATGAAGGAGCTCATCGAGCGTCACCCGAAGACGACGATCATCTGGGCGCACGCCGGGCTGGGACGCGTGGTGCACCCGGTAACCGACCAGGTCTCCATCTTCGAACGGGGCCTGGCCAATCCGAAGCTGGCGAACCTCTACATCGACATCTCGTGGGATGAAACCGCCAAGTGGATCACGAAGACCCCCGAGGGGCTCAAGCGCATGGCGGATCTCATGAACAAGTACCCCGACCGTTTCCTGTTCGGGACGGACGTGGTGGCGCCGCAGAGCATCGACTCTCCGATGGCGGTCTACAACGCCTACGCCGCACTGTGGAAGTCACTGACACCCGAGACGAGGCAGAAGGTGCTGTTCACCAATTACGAGCGGCTCTTCGATGCGGCGCGCGTCAACGTGCGCGCGTGGGAAGAGGCAAACGTGGGCAAGCCCGCCGTGGTGCCGCCTCCCACCCCGGTTTCGGGCTACGAGCCAACAGGTCAGAAGTAAGTCTCCTCGAAGCCGCCCGAAATGAAACCGGCCGCCCTGCGCTTCTGCGGCGCGAGGCGGCCGGTCAAGCCATCAAACGAACCGACTGTCTATAGCGCGTCGATGATGCCGTTCAGTGTGGCACTGGGCCGCATGGCCGCGGTGCATTTTGCGCCATCGGGGTGGTAGTAGCCCCCGATGTCCACCTTCTGACCCTGCGCCGCGAGCAGCTCCGCGGCAATCTTCTTCTCGTTCTCGGAGAGTGCTTTCGCCACCGGCTTGAGGCGTTTTGACAGCGCGGCGTCCTCGTCCTGCGCGGCGAGGGCGCGGGCCCATGCGAGCGCGAGATAGAACGTCGAGCCGCGGTTGTCGATCTCGTTCACCTTGCGCGAGGGATAGCGCGCGTCCTCGAGGTACTGGCCCACCGCCACATCAAGCGTGGCCGCCAGCACCGTGGCTTTGGCGTTGCCGGTCTGCTTGGCGAGAAATTCCAGAGACGGCACCAACGCGCAGTATTCGCCCAGCGAGTCCCAGCGCAGGTGGCCTTCCTTGAGGAACTGTTCCACGTGCTTGGGCGCCGAGCCGCCCGCGCCGGTCTCAAACAGCCCACCCCCGTTCAATAGCGGCACAATGGAGAGCATGCGCGCGCTGGTTCCCAGTTCGAGAATGGGATACAGGTCGGTAAGGTAGTCGCGCAGCACATTGCCGGTGACGGCAACGCTGTCCTGGCCGCGGCGAACGCGCGCCAGCGCGAATTTCATGGCTTCCACCGGTTTCATGATGCGGATGTCCAGCCCCGTCGTGTCGTGGCCGGGCAGGTAGGCCTTCACCTTCTTGATGATCTCCGCGTCGTGGCCGCGGCTCTCGTCGAGCCAGAAGATGGCGGGCGAGCCGCTCGCGCGCGCGCGTGTGACGGCGAGCTTCACCCAGTCGCGGATGGCCTCGTCCCGGGTCTGGCAGGCGCGGAAGATGTCCCCCGTCTCGACCGGCTGCTCGAGCAGCGTCCTGCCGCCGGCGTCGACCACGCGCATCGTGCCCTTCGCGGGCGCCACGAAGGTCTTGTCGTGGGAGCCGTACTCCTCGGCTTTCATCGCCATCAGGCCCACGTTGGACACGTCGCCCATGGTGGCGGGGTCGAACTGTCCTCGCTGCTGGCAGTCCTCGATGATGGCCTGGTAGATGCCGGCATAACAGCGGTCCGGGATCATGGCGATGGTGTCCTGCAGCTCGTCGTCCTTGTTCCACATATGGCCGCCGTCGCGAATGACCACCGGCATGGATGCGTCCACAATGATGTCGTTGGGTACGTGCAGGTTGGTCTTGCCCTTGCGCGAATCCACCATGGCCAGCGCCGGGCCCTTCTGGTAGCAGGCGGCGATGTCCGCCTCGATCTCTCTCTTCTTTTCGGCTGGCAGACGGTCGAGTTTGTCGAGCACGTCGGTGAGCCCGTTGTTCACGTTGGCGCCGATCTGCTTGAGCGACGCGGCGTGTTTCTCCATGGCATCTTTGAAATAGACCGAGACGCAGTGCCCGAACATGATGGGGTCCGACACCTTCATCATGGTGCACTTGAGGTGAATCGAAAGCAGCACGCCGTCTTTCTTCGCCTGCTGCATCTGTTCGGCGTAGAAGGCGCGCAGCGCGGCGACGTTCATCACCGCCGCGTCTACCACCTCGCCCGCGTGCAGCGGCAGCTTGTCCTTGAGCACCTTCACCGCGCCCGACGCATCCACAAACTCGATGCGCGCGTCGGTGGGCGCGGTCATGGTGACCGACATTTCGCTGCCGTAGAAGTCCTTGTCGTTCATATGCGCCACCCGCGTCTTCGAGCCCTCCTTCGGCCACGCCTTCATCATCTTGTGGGGGTGCTTCTGCGCGAACTTCTTCACCGACGTCGCGGGGCGGCGGTCCGAGTTACCCTCGCGCAGCACCGGGTTCACCGCCGAACCCAGCACCACCGCAAAACGGGCCTGCAGCGCGCGTTCGGCGTCGTTCTTCGGTTCTTCCGGGTACGTCGGAATGTCGTAACCCTGCGCCTGCAACTCGGCGATGGCCGCCTGCAGCTGCGGAATCGACGCGCTGATGTTGGGCAGCTTGATGATGTTGGCCTGCGGGGTCCGGGCGAGTTCCCCCAGCCGGCCCAACTCGTCCGGAATTTTCTGGTCCGCGCGCAGCTTGTCCGGGAAGTTGGCCAGAATGCGTCCGGCGAGAGAAATGTCGGCGGTCTCGATTTCGACACCCGTGCCGCGGGCGAATGCCTCGATGATGGGGAGCAGCGCATAGCTGGCGAGGGCCGGGGCCTCGTCGCATTGGGTCCAGGTGATCTTTGCTGAAGGCATGAAGTTAACCTCTTCGATGCTGGGGCGATGATGGGTTGTCCGCGCGGCCAGGCGGGTTGCGATTTTCGGAGCAGTATACCCGAAATCCGACATTCGGTGGACCCCCAACCCACCCGCGCCTGATATCTCCTTCCTCAAATGACCATCCGCGCGAGCACCTTGAAAACATCCCGGGCCGGCATCACCAGGAATACCAGCGGCGCGAAGGGCACAACCGCGCACACGATCAGGTAGGCGACATGACGCAGTTCCAGCGGCACAAGCCGCATGAGCCGGGCGTTCTCGTACAGCGGACCGAAGTCGGCCAGGCCCGAAACATCATCTGTGGGGAGTTCACCCTCCTTGCTGGCGCGCAACTGGCGGTCAAGGAACTGCGCTGCTCGGTATCCACTCCCGGACATGAACATCACACACTCCTCCCGCGCCCGCGCCAGTACCGGGGCGAACACGAGGAGCGGCGCCAGCGTCAGGGCCAGCGTGAACAGCACGAACGCAATCGCATAGCCCTTGAACTCCGCGAGTTGCGCGCCGTGATACGTGAGAGCGTCCGCTGCCACGCAGGATAGCTGGATGCCGAACGCGAAGATGAGCGAACCGAACGCCGCCTGGGTCCCACCCAGAAATGCCAGTCCCCCCGCACGGTCGGGATGCGCCGGGTTCGGCTGCAGCCTCAGCCGGCTCGTCTTCCACAGCACCCACGCCCACAGCACCAGCCTCCACATCCACTGCAAGGCCAGAAATCGCAACACCGACTGGCTGACCAGCAGGAACCACCAGCCTGGCAGCGTCATCCGCCCACCGTCGTACGGCCAGCCCCCCGTGAGATACTCGCGCGCGCCCCAGAAGGACAGGGCCGTCGCGGCGAACGTCAGAAACAGAATCACGGCGTTCGCGCCGAGTCCCCTCCAAAGAACCTCGATCCGCACCAGCAGCGCGTCCAGGACCGGAGTGTCCTCCCGCATGAGAACATCAGATTGACGCAGTTGATGCGCAGCCAGTCCGAGGCGCCTTCCCAGCACGGCCTCGCCGAGAATCAGAACCGGAACGGCGATCAGGAACTTTCCGTAGGGCAGGAAATCCTTGAGGAACGGAATGCGCACGCTGTCACCCCACGCGGCACCATCGACGATCGACAGCACCAGGAGCGGCAGCCACGTCACCGCCACGGACAACAGCACCATGTGGTGCGCCGACCAGGTGTGCCCAACCTTCTGGCCGATCCACCCGCCTCCCAGGGCGAACATGGTTCTGGGGTCCAGGTCCGGAGCGGCCTTCTCCTGTGCGGTCATTGCATGTCCCTTTCGACTACCCCTCTAGTGACGATGAGAGACCCAATCCTCCCGCATCCTAACCGAACGGATCGGAGGTGCGCACCATGCTTCCGAACACGAGCAAGCCGAGGACCGCGAGAAGGCAGACCCCGATGACGGCGTCTTCATGGCCCGGGTTCCTCTCGGGTGTTCAGGAATCCGCTGCGGGGGTGGCCCGCGCGGTGAAGGTCAGATTACCCGTTGCAACATCGGCAACAATCGTCTGCCCGGGGGCAAAGTCCCCGCTCACGATCTGTCGCGCGAGCGGGTTGCCGAGCCGGTTCTGCACCACGCGCCGCAGGGGGCGCGCGCCGTAGATGGGATCATAGCCCGCGTTGGCGAGGAACTCGACCGCGGCCGGTGTTACCACGAGGTGCATGCCGGATTGCTCCAGCCGCCCCACCAGCACGTCGATCTGGATGCGCGCGATCTTCTGGATCTGGTCGCGGCCCAGCGGGTGGAACACGATGATCTCATCGAGGCGATTGATGAACTCGGGCTGGAAACGCTGCCCCACCACCTCCATCACCGCCGACTTCATCTCCTCGTACTGGCTCTCACCCGCCATCTCCTGGATGAGCTGTGATCCCAGATTGGAGGTCATCACCACGATGGCGTTGCGAAAGTCCACCGTGCGCCCCTGACCGTCGGTCAAGCGCCCGTCATCCAGCACCTGCAGCAGCACGCCGAACACCTCCGGGTGCGCCTTCTCCACCTCGTCCAGCAGGATCACGGAGTAGGGGCGGCGCCGCACGGCCTCGGTAAGGTAACCGCCCTCTTCGTAGCCCACGTACCCGGGCGGCGCGCCGATCAGCCGCGCCACCGAGTGCTTCTCCATGAACTCCGACATGTCCACCCGGATCATCGCGTTCTCGGTGTCGAAGAGCGACTCGGCCAGCGCCTTGCACAACTCGGTCTTTCCCACCCCGGTGGGACCGAGAAAGAGGAACGAGCCGATGGGGCGCCCCGGGTCGGCGAGGCCCGCGCGCGAGCGGCGGATGGCGTCACTGACCGCGGCGACGGCTTCTTCCTGGCCGATGACGCGCTTGCCGAGCTCGTCTTCGAGGTGCGCGAGCCGTTCGCGCTCACCCTCCAGCATACGCGACACCGGAATGCCGGTCCAGCGCGCCACCACTTCCGCGATTTCCTCTTCAGTCACTGCGGAGCGCACCAGGCGCGTTTCCGCCTTCTCCGCCTTGCTCGCCTCGGCGAGCTTCTGCTCGAGTTCGGGGATGCGTCCGTACTGGAGTTCCGAGACCTTTGCCAGGTCCCCCGCACGGTAGGCGGTCTCCATCTCGAAGCGCGCGCGCTCCAGTTGCTCCTTGAGCTGCGCGTTCCCCTGCAGCGCCGCCTTCTCCGCCTTCCATACCTCGTCGAGATCGGCGTACTGTTTCTCGAGCGCCTTCATCTCCTCTTCCACCGCGTCGCGGCGCTGCTTCGACGCCTTGTCCTTGTCCTTCTTGAGCGCTTCGTGCTCGATCTTGAGCTGCACCAGCCGCCGGTGCAGCGTGTCCATCTCCTCGGGGCGCGAACCCATCTCGGTGCGGATGCGCGCCGCGGCTTCGTCCACCAGGTCGATGGCCTTGTCGGGGAGCTGGCGGTCGGTGATGTAGCGTTGCGACAGTGTCGCTGCCGCCACCAGCGCGGGATCGGTGATTTCCACCTTGTGGTGGACTTCGTAGCGCTCTTTTAATCCACGCAGTATCGAGATGGTGTCCTCCACCGAGGGCTCGTCCACCAGGATCTTCTGGAAGCGGCGCTCGAGTGCCGCGTCCTTCTCGATGTTCTTGCGGTATTCGTCCAGGGTGGTGGCGCCGATGCAGTGCAGCTCGCCGCGCGCCAGCGCGGGCTTGAGCATGTTGCCCGCGTCCATGGCGCCTTCCGCCTTGCCCGCACCCACCACGGTGTGCACTTCGTCGATGAAGAGGATCACCTGCCCCTCCATCTTGGCCAGATCGGTAAGCACCGCCTTCAAGCGCTCCTCGAACTCGCCGCGGAACTTGGCGCCGGCGATGAGTGCGCCCATGTCGAGCGAGAGCAGCCGCTTGCCGGCCAGCCCCTCCGGCACCTCGTTGTTGACGATGCGCTGCGCGAGCCCCTCCACGATGGCGGTCTTGCCCACGCCGGGCTCGCCGATCAGGACGGGGTTGTTCTTGGTGCGCCGCTGCAGCACCTGGATGGCGCGACGGATTTCGTTGTCGCGGCCGATCACGGGATCGAGCTTGCCCTGCTCGGCGCGTTCGGTGAGATCGAGGGTGAAGCGCTGCAACGCCTGGCGCTGGTCCTCGGCGTCGGCGGACTCCACTTTGTGC